>SL_5KL_010_SEDDRAFT_10001135_pt1 | contig 16377 bp, 19 predicted proteins | sample SodLakKL_010_SED_FD_9118 | JGI IMG/M metagenome (IMG submission 9118)
GACATGTACGATAAATCAGCACAATTCCGTGCACAAAAAGCGCTGTTTGAGCAAGCTTACGATTGGTGGGTTATACTATCAGCTAAACATGGTGTAGTCTTTCCAGACCAAGTTATAGAGCCCTATAACCTGTCTATGTATAACAATGCTCAACGGCTAAAAAACGTGCGAAGTCTTACTAAGGAAGAAAAGCAGAAATGGGTATTGAAAGTAATACAGCATCCCGTGTGGGAAAAGTACGATGAAATCCATTTTCATGTATCAAAAGCATACTGGGATCCTATCAAACACGCTTTCCCACAAGCGGTATGGGTGAGGCAACAAGTAAACCCGGGGCTTGTGGTGGTGAGGTACCAAGAGGCATTACATAAGTATCAGCAAGAAGGTATTTTGGATTTTTCCATTCTATCCGAACATAAACCCTCTTCAGACCCCGAAAAAGCTAAAAAATGGTACCATCCTGTGCATGGATCTTTTTTCGGGTATGCGCGTGATGTAAGCAAGGCTTTTGGGGTAGATGAAGGTAATTTGCATCGTGTATCAAGAGGGAAAACAAAACAAACCCGTGGGTGGGTGGTGGATCCTTTGTATTTAGATAAACTCGAATATAACGATAAAAGGGGTCAATGGAAAATAACAAGAGAATGAAGTTTGAAGGCAAACCATAAGAGGAGAGTATTGTGAGTATCAGAACTGAAAGGATGGCTATACGGATAACAACAGACACTGGGTTTGACCTAAGCGTTAGACGAAAGGAAGTAGATGTATCTTCTAGCCCTTCTTCAGAGACTTACATCGAACTAACCTTTGACCCCAACCCCATTGTACCAATGGGGGCTCAGGAAATACCAGTCCAGTAACAGTTACTTTGACACCGGAAGATTGGTATGATTTAGTTGAAAGTAAGCTACTATGGAAGATTGAGGTATAGTGATCATTTACAGCTGTAAATGATTATTATGTAGTAAGGTCCCATCTTACTAGCGGTTAGGTGGTCGCCCTCTCAAGGCGAAGGGCCGGGTTCAAATCCCGGTGGGACCGATAGGAGACAGGGATGACGGATGAAATGAAAGCCCGGATCGATGAGATGTCCTATGTTCAGTTGCTTACCAAGTGGAGGCATGCTCCCATTGGAGATCCTATGTTCCAGGGAGAGACTGGGGATTACGTCGCTCAATGAATGAAAGAGCTGAGAGAGAACGGTGCGGATCATACCCTTGCTTCCAAGATAGTGGGGTGGGATCCTCCAGAGTAAAGTAACATAGAGCCGTAGCTCAGATGGTTAGAGCGCTGGACTGTCAATCCAGAGGTCGCCGGTTCAAGCCCGGTCGGTTCTGTAGCTGGGTACATGTATAAGGAACTGGTCCTTCCTTGGGCATGTATAAGGCGAGCGGTTGTCGGAGTACACGGACCAGGTGGAAATGGAGCTGCTTAGGTGATCGTCTAAATGGTAGGACACCGGTGATGCCGGTAATGTGGGTTCGAGTCCCGCTCACCTAATATAGGAGGCAAAGATGACAGCATTAGAGTTGATTACTGAACTAATGAAGATAGTGGTGAAGAAAGGGGACTTACCCGTTGTGTACGACAATCCTGAAGGATATGATTTGGGTGTGCATAACGTAGATGCAACCACATCTCAAAGTCCGCATGATCCTCCTGACACTGAGGTTATCACCATATCCTAAAAGGGTAACGGGGAGTTAGCTCAGAAGGTAGAGCATCTGCATGGCATGCAGAAGGTCGTGGGTTCAATGTTCGAGTCCTTGGTCAGGCAACTAAATAATAGCGGGGTGGACTGGAGGTGGTTCCAGCCCGGTCTCATAAGCCGGATGACGTGGGTTCGAGTCCCACCCCCGCCAAACATACTTCCATAGCTCAGTTGGTCAGAGCATCTGCCTTACAAGCAGAGGGTCCTTGGTTCGAATCCAAGTGGAAGTAATAGGAGAGACAAATGAAAGATCGGTTGGGTCAAGAGTTAGAGATAGGTGATCACGTAATCACCTTGGCTAAGAATTACCGGAACATGGTTGATGCCGATGTCATTAAATTGACTCCGGAACATGTAGAGGTGCAATACCTTAATACGTGGAACTTTTCTCCCACCAATCCTAGACCGGAGACGTATAGGGTCAAACCTGTTAACGTCGTTAAAGTGACGTAATGAATATGCGTCCTGTTCCTCACAACCGGCTTCTAACCGGTCGCCCAAAAGTGAGGGGGAAGGCAAGAGGTTCGAGTCCTCCAGGGCGTAAGGAAAGGGGTGTATGAATTACGAGTATCAGGCCTATTTGTTCAAAAGATACGCTGATTTGTTTCCTTCCCAACGAGAGACACCATCGGATCCTATGTACTACGGCTTCGAATGCAGCAACGGGTGGGTTGACCTAATTGATACTCTGTTGGGTAAAATTGCATCCCTGAATCCTCCTGATGACTTCATCATAGTCCAGGTGAAAGAGAAAATGGGTACACTTAGGGTGTACACAGAGAATGCCCCTAAGAACATCCAAGACCTGTGCACCTATTATGAAAGGCTTTCAGCTGAAGTATGTGAGTATTGTGGAGAGGATGGTAAGCTGGTACAGGTCGATCACTTGATCAAAACATTGTGCCCTGATTGTGAAGAAATACAGAAGCTGCCTCTGTAGCTCAGTGGATCCAGAGCACCGGACTTCGAATCCGGGTGTCGCAGGTTCGAATCCTGCCAGGGGCTCTATTTTGGGGGGAGCTGCTTCGATGGGACTTTGAAAAAGGGAAAGGCGATTACCGTATACTTGATCCGGAGTATCATCCCATTGATACCATTCCCGACAAACCCTTCACGTACCTCTGGCGTGTGAAGAGAAACATCGACCGTCAGCACCATAAGGTAGTTGTGACCCTGAAGCAGGCACCTTGGGTATAAAGTTGCCGCGTCCATGGTGTAACGGCAACATCGGGGTCTCCAAAACCCCGGCTCCCAGTTCGATTCTGGGTGGACGTGCTTTCATAGGGGATTCGTATAACGGCCATTACGCTGGACTCTGGATCCAGAGATAGAGGTTCGATTCCTTTATCCCCTGTTCACTAATTATAGATACACTTGACTTAGCCTAAGGCAATCTTGAGAGCCTCGGATAGAGACATTCGCTCCCCCAACGTCTCGTCAACAAGTACGTCATCGGCAAACGCACGAGCGGCTATCCGTTCATCCACCTCTTTAGTGAGGTCCTCGGGTAGAGCGATGATGTATCGTGGGTAATCGTACCCTTGGCTGTCATACAGGAAATACCCTGACATACCAATCTCGCGACCTAGGTCTGGTGAAAACCCCAATCCCTTAGTAGGTACATCTACCGCATCAACTTCCATGTCGATGTCATCGAAGTCCTCGGTTGGTTCACCACTATGGACAATGGCTCTGGAAGACAACGCGCCGTATCCGAGCGCACCTTTAGCCATTATCTCACCTTCACGGGCAGGCATCTGTTCGATTATATCAGCTACCTCTCTGGCGATCAACCTCTTCATTCGACGGAAGCTTGGGTGTTGGGCAGTGTTCGCAACCTCTTCCCATGAAGCCGGCTTTCGTGTTGCAAGCTGACCCCATATATCATGTGCGGCTTCACTTAGATCCCCAGTGCGCACCTCATCCGCAGTGTTGTATTCATCGACCATCTTGGCCGCAGCATCTCTTCGGTAGCCTCTCTTAACAAGGAGCTTGATAGCTTCTTCTCTATCGATGCTACCGTCGGCCTCGAGTTCAATAACCTCACCTGCAGTAGGTCCTGTTCTGTCAACATGCTCGGCTTCTGTCATGTAGATGAAGTAATTGCCTTCATCATCAGAAGCGTATGTGACAACAGTGCCCCCAGGAGTCTCGGCATCAATTTCCGATGCCGTCTCGATAGCCTCTTCACTATCCTCGTAAGGACCGCCGACCAACCGATACCCTTCGGCTTCGGCCTCTTCTGGTGTCAGGCGCTCTTTCAGAGGTTTAATCATTCTGCTGCTTCCTTCGTCGACGTGCTGCTTCACGTACTTTCTTCTTGATCCGCTTTCGCTGAGCCTCAGACATTCGAGAGATGTCTTTGCCAGGGAACTTACCGGCCTTCTTTACCGACTCCCCTTCTTTACCAGCTGCAGTCCCATGTGTTGGCCACTGATGACCCTTCTCAGGACTCTTGGCCTTCTTCGGAAATTCGGTCTTGGTATTCTTCTGCTTCTGGATACCTGTCTGAGTCTTCTTCGGTCCCTTCGGGAATTCCACTTGCTGGCCAGGTGCTGGTCCACCAGTGCTATACAGTTCCTCGCGAAGCCGCTTGATGGCCTCCTTGAGGACTTTTTCCTTCTTGCGAAGTTCAATGTACCTGCGGCCGGCCTTTGAATTCTTAGAAGCGTTGTGTTCCTTGATTTTCTTACCAAGGCTCTCACGTTTTTCAGAAAGCTCCTTCAGTCGGCGACGACCCTTCATGTACCCCTCAAGCACCTTCTTTCGCCGTTCTTGCGCAAGCTTATGACGACGTTCGGCGATTTTCTTCTTCACACGAGAACGGATCCTTTCTTCAAGGTCATCATCGTCGTCGTCCTCATCTTCATCTTTGTGGCCTGGGTTATCTTTCTTTCCATATCCGGCCTCTTCCTGTCGGCGACCCTTTCCCTTCTTCTTGGACTCTTCGACCTCAAGATCCTCTAGATCCTGATCGTCTTCCAGATCGGTGAAGAGGTCATCCTCATCAATCTCTTCGTCCTCAGGGTAATCTTCGTCAACAATCTCATCTCCAACCTCGTCTCGTACGAAGTCTTCGATATCTTCCAGGGCGTCTTTGGCGGTGCTTACAGCCCCCTTTACATCACCCTCTGGATAAGGCTCCTCTTCACCAAGGTCATCCAGCTCAAGCTCGTCGTCGATTTCGGGACTAACGTCCTCGTCCTCTAGAGGTACATCCAAGAAGTCCTCTTCGGTAAACTCGAGATCGTCTTCATCGTCCTCGGCTTCATTAAGCTTTCGCTTATTCTTGATGCTCTCCCGGATCTTCTCCTTGAGCTGTGTCTTTCGTTCCTCATCTTCTTTTGAGGATTCCTCACCAAGATCAAAGCTTTCGAAGATGCCTCGGATGGCTGGGTCCGCGATCATTTCCTCAAGCTTATCGTTGTTGATATCCTTAAATGCGCTCATTGTTCGCCTCTCTTTAGATATACAGAGTAGGGTTTCCCACTCTAGCGTGTTGTCTTCTGTAATTAGTGGTAAGCTACCATTGAGCTTCTTGTCCGGAATTATTGTATTCCGTTTGTACGTTTTTACTGATGGTTTGTAGGGCGAACTTGAAATCCTGCCACCCTTCCATGAGACGTTGTAAGAATTTCATCTGCCGACGGGCCGCTACCACGGCTATGTGCCTTTCTTTGTACTCCTCTTTATTGTCCACACGCACCATGGCTTCTATCTCCCGAGAGGAGGCCCATTTCTGCGCACTGAGAGAAGGAGCGTTTACCTTTGAACGTTTCTGCACATAAAGTTCATCCCACCACGTTTGGAAGTCCTGTTCTGTGGCTTCTCGCTCTATCTCAGCTATATTATATAGACTAACCAAGGACATATACACATCAAAATGATTAGCCAACGCTTGATTGAGCTGGAAGAAGGTTAGGTTGTTGATATCCTTAATCCGAACAGTATGCTCCTGCATCTGCTTGATCTTGGTCTCTACAAAGGAGAAGAACCCCTGAAGCTTGGGATGATCCCATAACGAAGAAGGGGAGTCATCCTTATCCAGATCTTGCAATACCGAATCGATATCAGGGGTAATGTCTGCGGCCTTAGCCATGTCCTTTAATGGATTGGTTTGCTCTTCATATTGGGCGGCAAACTCCTCCCATGCATCTTGCTCAGTTTTCTCTTTTACGGGTTTACGGGTTGGTATATCACTCATGAGAATAGAATCAGGTTACTCTATCTGGGTTCGGCCATGACGGGCAAGAATCTCTGTTCGCCGCTTCTCAAAGGCCTCTTTCAAAGCATCCCGCAAGGCCCTGGGCAGGGTGGAAGGATCGGAAGTTGTGCATTGATACCCACGAAAGGTAATCCCATAGGACCCGAAATGAGATAGTAGATTGGTCACCTTCAACAGAAGGATGGCTGGAGAAGAAGAATGGGTACCAGTGCTATAATCTTCGACCATCCAGAATAGGAGGTCATCCTTAGTCACAACCCCTTTGCGAGCGTCTATGTAAACCTCAAATGAAGACTCTTCGGTCATCAGATGAGGTATGATCTCTCCCTCTTCAGCTCTTCCTAAACGGGTCTCCATTCCCTCTAAGTCTTGCAGAGGGAACACCACGGGAATGAATTGGAAACTATCGATGGTAAGCCTACGCTCGTCATACTGCGCATCTCTATGTGCCGTTAAGTGTATGACGTCAAGATAGAGGCCTGAGCGCGTTATATCATTGCACACTAACCGAGCGTTGCGTCTGTCTTGGAAGTAACTCAGGCGATTCTGAAAACTCATACCAATTAGTTGAGGACAACCACATCCCCTTCTTTTTGAGTCTCAAGAAAGTCTCGAGCCTTCATGCTTTCGCTCTTTCCATCCCTTTCCACCACGATGTATTGATCAGCGAAGATAGTATGCACTTTCCCCTGATCATCCTCTAGATCCACCTCTTCCAACTCAAACAACCGCTCTCCGAAGATCTTATGAGCTGTCACCGAGTGGATGTCAGGGGCTCCTTCAGGATTAGAATATGCTTCATACAGTACGGGATCCTTACTTTGTACAGCCGCTATCTTCAGCTGGAAAGAATCGAAGTCAACACTAGCGATGTAGTAATCCTCTGAAGGCGGGCTAAGTGGGGCCTTTACTACTTTCGATAGATCTCCGTGAGAAGGAATGTTCTGTAGGTTAGGATTGCGACACCGGTGTCTGCCGGAATCGGCGCGCATAGCCATGAATTCGGGATGCATCCGAAAGGTCCCATCATCTTCTTCTCTTACATGTGTCCACCAACCCGCCTCTGTTGCTTCATCCCCAATGAAGGTCTTCAATCCGACAGCCCACGATCTGTACTTCTGGATCTTCTTGGCAGTAGTATATCCGGCGTAATTCCACTTCTTCAAAGCGTTGTCATGGGTGGCAAACACTTTAGAGGCGTTTCGCTGAATGCACGGCCAACCAATCTCCTCAAGTATTCGACCTAACTGAGTTGGACTTGTGATGTCGAAATCCGGTAGCTGTCCGTTATAGTCCGCTTGCAGCTCCTCTCGTATCTCCTTTTCCAGCTGCTCTAGTATCTGCTTCATGTAAACGTTCTTCTCGTTCATGACCTCCGGCTGGACACAGATTCCCTTGTATTCTATATCTGCTAGCATGTTAACCACAGGCATCATGATTTCCTTGTAATAGGAATACAGACTCCTGTTAGGTAGCATCCTACCCTCTTCAATGTCTTGAGCGTCGACAGCTGCGCAGATAGTATTGAACTGCTTCTCTTGCTCCTTCATTATGTAAAAAGTGATAGCAGAGTCGGCTGCTGCATAAGGTATGCGAATCTCATCAGGTATGTCGAGATAGTTATCGACATGTGGATGCTTTTCCTTCCAATCATCAAGTGCTCGGTTGTAGCCTCCATAAGGGGTATAGATCCAAGTTTGGGTCTTCAACGAGTTTAGTCGACCCTCATTAAGAACATGTCCTGCTTGAATGACGTCATCATCTACCTTTACAACCCGAGGAGTCCAATCTCGATTGTCATTGCGCATTGCACGGCGAATGAACTTCATGTCAAACTTGAAGTTGGCTCCTATGATGTTCTTTCGCTTAAAGCACTGATGAAGGGCCTCTCTTACCCGATCGTGCTTTTCTACCATCTCCCACGGTATATGATAGCCTGTGTAATGATCGTAAGCGAGAGTGAGATCACCAATCCGATCTCGCATGAAATCGAAACCTGAGGTCTCTACGTCCATTGCTACCCTGCGCTTCTTCATTTCTAAGATGGAGACCGCTTCATCCACAGTAGAAGCTTGCACCACCTGTATCTCTGGTGCTTGCTTCATTACCTCAAGCTCCTTGGCCAAACGTTCCCAATTCATCAATGCGTAAGACATCTGGTATAGAGCGAAGTTGGTTTGGTAGACGTCTGCAACGATAGTCTTAGGATCGGAGCCTACGTTGACCTTAGAGATGTTCAAGGCGTCAAAGCGACCCTTAGCATGAAGGTTAGTAGTTACCTTACGTAGTAATGAAGGGAGCTGGTCAATAGGAAACACAAACTTCTTCAGGTCTGGAGAATAGAAGTAGGGCAAGTTGAAGGTGGTGTCGTAAAAGTGACTTGTCATCAACTCATCACTTAAGGTGATGCTGTACAGGCCCCTTCCGGTGGCAAACACAAACGGGCACTCTGGATACATATGTTCCAGAAGCTCATGAGGAGCCCAAGAGTTACGTTTGTATGTGGCAATGATTTCCTTGTCTATAGGCTTGAAGAGTGTAGAATGCTTAGTGCGCAATCCACATAGAATGGAAAACCCTGTTGGCCATTGACCTCCATACTCATCTGTATACGTCTCGAAGACGTCCATCATCCAGGAATCTAACTGAGGGAATAGTTTGTTGAAAGGAGCGGGGAGGAATTCGCCTAACAGGAAAGGTATCATCCCAGACCCCTTCTTGTACATCAGGGGGCTGGGAATGTTGGGTACCTGAAGGTCTTTTTTAGTTTGAGTGGCCTTCATGCCGCCGAATGAGAATTGTGACATGAAGTTAGAATCAGCTCAAGGGAGGTTTATTCGGGCCCTTCTTCTTCAGTACCATGCTTCTCCCAAGCCTCTTGCATCTCTTCTTTGGTCACTGCGAACATCTTACCATTGATAGGAAGACGAATAGAAGACCCATCTGGAAGGTCCTTGTTCTTCTCAATGATAGCAGAAATAGTTTGAGCCATTTCTTCGTTGACCAAGTGAGTTGTGTGGCCTAGGGCGAAAGCAACAGTATGCCGCGGCTTCTCATGTACATCATCAAATGTCTGAGTTGCCAGCTGGCTTGTACCTGAACTTGCATGCTTTCTTACGTATGTCGCCATAGCAATCTCCTTTTTAACTTAGTAACAGATCGGTAGCCAAAAGTCCAAACCCCGCGCTGTCCTCATCATCTCCTACATAGGCATGTGTTAACTCCCAGAGATTCCTAGTACGGGCCGCGCCAAGAGGTTCCCCTTCTTCTTTGAACTCCCGTTCTACAACCGTTAGGGTATTCAGCAGTGCGCGTTTTTCTCCGGAGATACTCATGTTATACGTTGGTTGGTCACGAGCAATCCGATTAAGGAGAGTCTGGTAAAGCTTAATCCGCCCTTCTCCCTTTCCTGTGAACAAGAGCATATGTGGTAATGACCAATTACGTTCTTCTATTTCTTCTAAGGCGGTTCTAACTATGTCTATCACCGTACTAAAGACAGGTCCTGCTTGAGCGCGAGGAAAGGTAATAGGGTGAGTAGTATCCCAGACCATTCGTAATCGCCCATCAAGATCCCCTGAAAAGAACTGGGTGGAAAACCACACATGCGCAAGCATCGCCCGCTGAGGTGCCTCTCCAGCATACATGAAATCGATATTCACTGAAATGGTTGCAGCATCGATTTCAAGAGACCCAATGGTCCCCCATTCACGCTCCATTAGCCCTTCAACTTCTATACCAAACAGACGCTGGAATTCTTCCTCGCTATCAATCTGAAAGTCGACCTCTTTATCTGTTTCTCGGTCGTACTCATCGTCAATAAGGTCATCGTACTGATCGATGATTTGTGATAAGTACATATCCCCCGGGATGTCTAATATAGCATGACCCGAGACATCTCCGCGGTAGGCTCCATCTCCTATGCCTTCTAATTCATTAGGAGGGTTATCCCATTCCCAGGAAAGAGGGGAGTCTAATAGTTCTTGTATGCGCCGTTTGCGGAGCCTAGTCATGTGAGGTCTCCGGAAAAGGATTATTCAGGCTCAGGTTCAGAACCGAACTGGGCTTCCAGCTGAGTCTTTAGCCGTGCCAACTGATCCTTGGTGATCGTATGTACTTGTCCGCGAACAGGAATCGATAGAGTGGTATTGTCAGAAAGCTCAATGTTCTTTACAATGTTCCACACGCCTTCAGCACCTTGTGGGGTTACCCATACAACATGATGCCCAAGCTGCAGAGCCATGTAACTCTTAGCTTCTGTAATATGATTCCGGTTTTGATGTTCCCACGGATACTCGTTGAATTGTTCGTGCATCTGTGGCCAGTGATGTGTCAATGCCATTGGTAGTCACTCCTTATATGTGTCTACCAATTAGTGCAGTATCTCCCCTTGTTCCTTATGATGATACGCTTAACCTTCTACATTTGTTCCCTTGTTTCCGCTCATCCTGTCTCTGTTTCTCATGTCTTACGTACCTTATCATGTAAGTATAATCACTTGCCACGGACCCCTACGTACCCCAAAATTCAGAATTTTTTGCTACAGCGCAATCGGTTGACACTATTGACGGAAGTGTAACTAATGTATAGGGTTAGGGTGATTATATAGGTCATGTCATTACTCGAGCAGTTCAACGAGGACTTAAAAAATCGTGAATTCACGGACACAACGGCCTCGATTTCTTTGGAAGATGAGGGTGATGCATCCTTACGAAGACCTCCACTGGTGCACGTTAACTTGAATGACTTCCATAACTACCACATAGAGTTGATGAAGAGGTATGGAATAAAGTTTGAGGCCAAACGTTTGGGTTATGTGGGTAACCTGTGGATAGTACTTGACCTGGTCCTACCTAAGTTGAATATCCCTGACAAGAACGTTATCATTGATAAGAGAGTACCCCGAGTACGACAGGAGTGGGAAGCGGCGCTGATTCCTAAGCGGCCTCCTTCTAAGGAAAAGGTGTGTTATGCAGAACCTTTGGAAGGTAAGCCTCCGCATGAAAACTTTCAAGTGGACACCATCAAGCAAGCGATCATGCATGACCACTACGGAATCTTTCTCAAGCAAGGTACTGGCAAAAGTTACATAATTGCTTCTATCCTTCGCTATCTATTTCAAACGGATGAGATTGACTTTGCCCTGATCTGCACCCCAGGTACTGGTCTCATTGATATCAAACGGAAGATCATTCAGTTTGCCTCTGATGAGTTCTCCGAAGAAGACTTCGCCATCATAACTAAGGACAACCGCGATTGCTTCCAAGATGGGAAGCCAGTGGCTAAGGTCCTTATCATGACCTACTCTACTCTTCGTTTGGTTGCTGCACACTACACCACGAAGACCATTACTTTCAAACGTAGGCTACCCAAGATGATTAAGAACGCACCGCGGTTCGCAGCGGTATTGGATGAGGGTCACAACATAGGTAATAACTCTTCCAAGCAGACCTCCGCCGCTCAAGCCTTGGAGACTCACGCCAAGTATCGATATCTCTCAACGGGTACGCCAGCGGATAAGCCGGATAAGTATTACACCTTGCTTCGGTTCATTCATCCTTATTTGGTAAGGTACCTTTCCTATAGCGCATGGATCAAGTGTGTGGCGAATCTCGGGACCAGTTTCAGCGAATTCCAAGTCTCAGACTTTCGTCCTGAGGATCTAAGGTACTTCTTGAATATCGCCGATGAGTGGTTAACCAACCTTCAAGATGATGATGTGCTTGAGCTGCCCCCTCACTATAAGAAGATGGTGCCGGTGGACATTGATTCCACCAAGCACAGGAACATCTATGAGGGATTCCTCAACTACCAGTTAGCTCAGTTGAAAGTAGACTCCGGGGCTTTGTATCCTCGGCAGGTATTGAATCGATTCCCCTATCTCCTATTGGCTTTAGATAATCCTGAGATACTGCAGCAGCATGAGACCACTTGGTATGTGAGCGATCCTGAGGATCCATGGCATACTGATAGTGAGAAATTGGACAAGCTCTTGAAAAGGTTCAAGTTCCAAGATCATTCAAAGCTGCCTTACTTGAAAGAGCTGATAGAAGAGCACGCTGTGGATAAGGGAGAGAAGGTAGTTATCTGGACAGGTCATCCTTTGACCGCAGACCAATTGGCCCAGATACCTTGGATTGCCTCCCATCATCCTTTAGTCATTCATGGCAATAGCAAGAAGAAGGGAGTTGGTCGAGACGAGTTGAAGGATCAGGTGGTGCAGCAATTCATCAAGACTGAGAAGCACAGAATTCTTATCGCCTCCTATCTTGTATTGGATACAGCCTTAGACATAACTGAGGCCACCACGCAAATCTACTTTGACATGCCTTACGCGCTGATCAACTTTGATCAGTCTTCGAAGCGCCTTCATAGGGCAGGTCAAGAGAAACCGGTAACCAGTTACTACTTGGTGTTCGCTAATACTATTGATGAGACTCGGTATACAATTGTGCACCATAAAAAGCAGCTGGATACTAAAGCCCTGGACTCGACTATGCCGTTGGAGGAATGGAAGCAGCTGTTCAGTGGGGTGATCCCCGATCAATTAGAGGCCTCTATTGAAGAAGCCCAGTTACTTTTCTAACCCCATCATCGTCTAAGGGGTTGTATATTATAGACATGAAGATCAATGAACAGGATATCAATTCCTTGAAAGAAGCCGCTACTGTGGTATGGGAAATGATATCCGGTGATGTTGAGTACGTTTCCGATAACGCCGAGGCGTTGGAGCTGTGCCTGGATGCGGGACGGTTGAAAAGGTTCGGGTTCATCGACGCGCAGAACACTTTCGACAGGTTGGCCGAGAGCCTTCTTTTCGATGAAATCGTTAATGAGCTTGATAGATACGTCAAGCTGATATAGGAGACAATGATGGTAACAATTGATCGAAGAGTTGACCTGGCGTCAATAATCGAAAAGTATCGTCCGGCCGATCCTGATGGGGAACGAGAGCTTTCTTTTGAGCTTGTCACCTCATATGAGGCCATTCCCGGACGATTGATCATCTCGGGCAGCCTTATGGAGCCTCATCGAGTGGAGCTGGAGGCTGATCCTGAGGGTCATGAGGTGGATACGTATTTCTTGTTAGGTACAGGTGCCGAAAACGATTTCCTTCGGTTTATGCCGGAGGACAGTCTCTACCGGTTGTATTTCGACCTGTCGGATGATAACTGTAATTGGTGGATGACCTCTTAGTCCGATAACAACCAAGCCGTTACACCAGCAACGGTAACAACACCTGCCGAGATACCTATTGAGTACCAGAACCGACGCCTCCACGTGGAGGCGTCTTCTATTGCCTCATCACGTTCAGTACGTGCTGTATCTCTCTCCGCTAATCGACGATCACTCCGTGCTTCCGATAGGCTAAGGGCTACACGTGTAGATCTCAGGTCCTCTTGTATGCGAAGGCGATCTTCACGCTGAGACTCAATCACTTGATCCTTCTCAGCAATAATGTCATCCTTGGCTCTAAGCCGTGGATCGAAATGCCTGATCTGGTATACAGTTCCTTGGTTATAGAAGTGGGTGGCCACATCTTCGGCCCAATCAACCAACGGGTCGATTGCTATAATCAAGAAACCCTCTTCGGTCACCCCTTGTAAAGGTAAGCTTTCAATGAGATCATCCGTTATCTGCGGCGAGCTCATCTGCGCGTCTTCGGAGAGACTCTCTGAGGTCATCTCCGAATCCTGAGACCACGTCATCGCGGTGCTCAATAGTATCATCAGCACCCCTATCAGTAATCGTCTCATCTTGTTCCTCCTCGTCTATCTGACTCTCGTAGTCTTTGACTACCTCATCATAATCCTTTGTGGTGGGAGTTGTGGTAGGCTCATCGTGATCAAAGTCAAAGTCCGGAAGGTCAGGGAACGGGTCTATTAAATCCTCCTCGTCCTCTTCCTCCTGGTCTAACGCGTCTTGGATTGCCTGTTCGATCTCCTCTTCTAATTGTTCTATCTTCTTCTGTTTGTCGTCGATAGTTTCCAAGGCGTCTTGCCAGTTCCCATACATCCGGAAAGCCAAGTAACCCGTAGCGCCCCAGAGTAAGATGGTAATCACTAGAAATGAGGGTAAAGGATGTTTCACGATTGCTTTGAATATCCGGGAGACGGCTCCGAAGATCGCCCCGAACCCTGCTCCTATCTTGGAGAAGATTATTCCTATTGCCATCGCTCTCTATGCTCCTCATAATTATAGAACCGTCTATGGTCATCCTTGTGTGTCTCCCATACCTCTGGATAGATGTCCTTGGGGTCGATTCTGTTCCGGTGTTCCTGCCAAGAGGATCTATCGTGGATTTCATAATGAATGTGTCGGCCTGTTGAGAATCCAGCGTTTCCTACACCACCGATTAGCTCGCCCTCTTGTACCTTGAAAGGAGAGTGGAGATTGGAGAGTGCCGTTAACGGCCATCGTCCCGAGTCATCATTTCCTGTAGCCTCTGTGGTCCTGAACCTCTCCATTCCTCGAGTACGAGACTCGTCAGTACCTTCTTTTTCTGCCCGTTGGCGAGATTCCAGATAAGGTCCTGTGAGGTTGAAGAGTTGGTTCAACCAACTATGGGTGAAAACATGAACCATACCACTTACGCCCTTCAGGATCACCAATGCTCCGTAGGCGTCATAGAAGTAGAAGTGATTTTTAATGTCGAAGAATTCACGTGGAAGGCGTCTTCCAAACTCTCCCATGCCTCGACTGACGTTAGGACGGAAAGCCGCGAAGAATACTACTTGCCCATCTTCGGGGGCATAAAAGCCAACTCCTAATCCTGCTTTGGAACGGGAGTAAGAATCTTCCGCACTACCAATTGGGGCAATGTCCCAAGCCCCATGCGGATGAGTTTTCTCTTCTCGGCTAAGAGGTCGAGATTGCCAAAACTCAACAGTCAGTCGATATTGATCCTCGGGTATGTTCATTATCCATTTCATAGTAGTTAGTGCTGATTATATAGACATGAAAGAGCAAAAGACACTGGAAGTAAGTCAGTATGCATTGGTACACAGACCACGTACCTTTGACGAGGTAAAAGGTCAAGCCAACATCGTTAAGGAGTTTAAGCAACGTTCCACAATGAACAAGTTCCCTTCTGCGATGCTGTTCCAAGGACCCACTGGAACAGGTAAGACAACGTTGGCTTTTCTGGTTGCCGCAGCAATACAATGTGGTCATACGGATGAAAAAGGGAATCCCTGTGGAGAGTGTGAATCTTGCCGGGACATCTTTGAGGAGAAGTTCTCACGGGGATGCACCCACATGTTGGATGGCTCCAGCAGTAGTAAGGATGATGTGATCCAGCGAATAGAGGAGAGCGTGCACACGGTTCCAATGCATGGTCCTAAGCATGTCTTCATTATCGAAGAGATCGATCAACTGAGTACTGCAGCCAAGAATGCCTTCCACAAGTTCTTAGAGAAGCCTTCGCCATACGTCCATTTCATCTTGCTTAGTATGACCGATGCCAACGGGAACAAGGTACCCCAGTCGATCATGGATAGGTGCCAGCCCTACCACTTCAAGAATATCGTTGAGAAGGATATTGCATACGCTCTCAAGGGCATCTTGGAGAAGGAAGGGCTGTGGGCGGACTTACCCGCTGAGTTCAAGAAAGAGGGGTTGTTCATGTTGGTGAACAATGCCAAGGGAAGTTTGCGAAGGGCGATCCAGTTTCTTGAAAGAGCTATGATTGGTGAGTTCTTCACCATCAAAGACATTGAAGATAATTTCAAGTTCCTGTCGGAGACCTCCACTCTTGGAGTGCTGGAAAGCATTCTCACGGGTAAGGCAGAGAAGGCTGTGAAGGGACTTGAGGAGATGCGCAAAGAAGGAAACATAGTCGACTGGGTTCACATTGTGGCCTTCTTCTTACTGAGACACGAACAGAATGTGGTATCGGAGACAGCTTTCGATGAATCACCAAGTTCCTCTTTGTTCAAGCGTATACAAAAGAACACACCTGAGGTGTATGTGAAGTTCTATACGCGGTTCATGCAGCTGGTAGAAGCCATTCGTCATGGGCCCTACATGACTAATACTCATGTCAATTTGCAGGTGTTGCAGATGATCAAAGAGCTGCATGCGGATAAGAACCCTGAAAAGATCCCCGTACGAGGCAAGCGATAACTACTAATTGGCAGTGAGAGGAACATACGATGCCCCATACACACTTAGATTCAGACGAAGATAAACAGCAGGTCATAGCTGTGTTTCAGCCGCTCCTGTCCAATTCCTTTGGAGGCGATAAGTATCTCAAGTTCTATTTGCAAGATGCTAAACAGCTCATCAATTCTCATCTTGACATAGAGTTGAAGAAGAGGGAGCTGTCACATAAAGCTCGCATGAAATGCCATGAGACCCGAGTGGCTATCAATAAAGCTAAGTCCATGGACAAAGTACTGACTACTCTTGCAGATGTGTGTCTGTTGGACGAAGAGCTGGA
>SL_5KL_010_SEDDRAFT_10001136_pt1 | contig 16370 bp, 13 predicted proteins | sample SodLakKL_010_SED_FD_9118 | JGI IMG/M metagenome (IMG submission 9118)
CCGGCTTCGGCTGCCGCAATGAGTCCGGCGGCCAACGTCTCGGCGTCGGCACCAACCGTCGACGGCTCGACGCCGTCGAGACGTTGTCGCACGTCACCGACGTCAGTCGAGACAACCGGCACGTTGCAGGCAAGCGCCTCCTTGACCGTGTTTGGCGACCCCTCCAGTCGTGAGGTCAAAAGCAGGGCCTGTGATGCGTTGAAGTAGTACGGAATCCGTTCGTGTGGCACCCGCGAGACCGTCCGAAGTTCGAGCGGCTCCGAAAGCTGTTCGTTCGCCAGCTTGAGAACCTGCTGGGCGAGTGGATAGTTTTTCCGCTCGTTGTCAGGCGCATACGGAAACAGGACGTATCGCCCGTCGGGTTCCCAGCCGACTTCCGCAAGGGCAGTCTCTCGCGGGATCTCTCTGAACTTCTGCATGTCGACGCCGGCCGGAATAACGTGGGCCCGCCCGCCGAGTTCCCGGCTCATCGCGTCGTTTCGGACGATGACATCGTCGAACCCGGTGAGGATGTACTTCAGCAGCGGGCTGTAGTAACCGCCAAGGTACTCACCCATCAGGTCAGTCCCCCACAGTGTCTGGATTATCGGACGTGTTGGCTGAAGCAGGCCGAACGGAGCGGTCAGCCCAGAGTTCGTGTGCACGAGATCGAACTCGCCGCGGGTGACGGCTTTCAGAACCCGCGGATACGACCGAAGGGCGTTGGCCGCATAGTACGGCACGTTGTGTCCCTTCGTTGGAGCCAGCCGGCCTGTTAGCGGGCCGAGATCATCAAGCCATGCGGCATACTCCTCTTTGTTTGGCGAGACGATGATCGTTTCACAGTCGATTCCGTGTGCTTCAAGCGCGGTGACTTGGTCGTTGAAAAAGCTTCTGTCGTTGGTTGTTGCTATCTGAAGAACGTTCATTGGTACGTGCGGTATGATCGGAGGACGACCGTCAGTGGTGGCACTATCGACGGCAACTGCATCGCACTAGACGACATCATAAAGGCTGATCCGGCAGGATTCGATGATTGGCGGGCTCGCAGAATCGAGATCTCGCCACATAACCACCTGTTGGTCGACAGAGGCCCACAGATCATCCATTGGCCGGTCGGCAAACACGAGTATGATGTCGTACTCCCGGTCGACTGCGATTCGTTCTATCTCGGTTATGAGTACGTCGAAAACCTCCGGCCGGCCGACGCAGAACTCTAAGACTCTGCCTTCGCGAAGCCGTCCGTTCGAGCGTAAACCAACAACAGCGTAGCCGACACACTCCTCGTTTTGTGTAACGAGAATAATATCCGCGTCGGGATACTGCAGAATGTGTCGGATGTCGGCCGGCGTTCGCCGAAACGAGGCCGTTTGGCGCTCATACAGGTCGACGATGGCGTCAAACTCTGCGGACGACACGTTGCGTTTATGATGGACCTGATAAGCGCTGCTGGGGGCCTGCTTGGAATGTTCGAACGCGCGTTTGGAGCGGCTCTGTCGACTCACCCAGTCATCGACCAGCGTCGATAGCGGTTCGAGAGAGTCGGCACTACAGACGAGATTGATCAGTTCTACGAGTGTTCGATCCGACACCGACAGGCCCACCGACCGTGAGGCCGGTCCCGTGGGAGCCTCCGCACTGATGCAGTCTCGGACACTGACAGGGCCGTTTGAGGTTTGGATATGGAACCGGTCGCCGATCCGGTCTATGAACGTCTCGATGGCTGACAGACACGGCAACGCGAGGTCGGTGTACTCTCCGAGCACGACATCCGGCGAAAGCAGCCGGATTTTGAGCGGGAGCTCTCGATACTGCCAGCCTCGGTCTTGGTTCGCAGTGAATGTGAGGTTCGTTTTCCGGTTGAACGTCGAAACCCGGTCTACGCCCTGATCACGGCTGAACGCGACTGTTTCGGCGTGGAGATCCGAGTACAGCCCCTCTCCCTGGTAGGTAGGATTGACAGCGGTATCGCCCAAGACGACTACCGTATTTGTCTGTGCTCCGTCGACGGTTTCCTTCCGAAAGACACGTCGAAACGACGCGAGATCGCCGTTGATTCTGCTGTAGAACGTCTGTGTCTCGGGATTATATCCGGGATACTGCTCGTACTTCCAGCGAAAGTACGACTGGTCGCCCCAGCCATCGTAGGCGTCGTTGAGAAGCGAAACCACCTCTGTCTGCTGAGGCAGGCCCTGTTGAATCCGTCTCATACTAACGGTTGGCTACCGTTTCGGGAGGTCGTTCACTGGCTTTTGCTACTGTGTCGGCGTACAGCTCTCCGATTGTCCGAAACTGGTACTCCATCCCTTTCAGTCGACGAATCAAATCCCGAAAGAGGGACGTCGACGCCGTGAGGTTACGTTGTTGAATTGCCTTCATCGGTTGGCTGCGGTACTCGTTGGCCGGTGTCTCGATAAAATCGTGTAGATGCGACACAAAAACAAGCGGATCAGAGGGCTCAATCAGATTCAGGAGCCGAATGTACGACTGCCCGCCGAGTTTGAGATAGCTTTGTGCGGTCGGAATTCGCAGATACGGCACCACACCAATTGGAAGCTCGATTAGTTGGTCGGTNCCNGCGGGCGAGTAGGGCTCGGTCGGTGCATCGAGATTGTTGTAGGCCCCTGGACGGTAGGAAGGAAAAATACTCGAATCGAACCCAAAGCCCTCACGGTCAAGTGTGGTGATCTGCTGGGCTGAGATCTTGCCCAGCGGTGCCCGATACCCCTGCGGACGGTGGCCGAAAAACGACTCGAAAGCTTCGATACCATCGCTGAGGTCCGACCGAAACCCCATCGACATCTCTGGGTCGTGTGCATACGAGTGGAGATGAAACTCGACCTCAAGCGCTGCATTGAGCCGCTCGACAACATCCGGTCGTTCTTCGAGAAGTCGTCCAACTACAAACACGCTTACCGGAACGTCAACGGATTGTATCAACTCGATATACTCCTCGAGATACTCGACGGTCAGGTAGGTTCGTCCCGGTGTGTCGACAAACCAGTCGCTTTCGAGATCAAGTGTGATACAGGCCGTCTTCGGGCGGGAGAACTCGGCATTACTCATGAATCTGGACCTCCCGGTCCTCGTTGACCTGCATATCGAACAGCATCGCAAACATCATGAACAGGCTCCCGATCAGAAACACCAGCATACTCAGCGACATCCTGACGAACAGCGACCCACCGAGCACCGCGAAAGCGTAGATCGACCAGATCCCTCCGAAGGTTCCGACAACCGTCGTCGCTGCGCCAAAGAGGTAGAACAGCGCAAGCGGATGGAAATCCAACACGAGATACTTGACTTTCAGCCGCCACAGATAATTCTGCAGCAGCATCAGTGAGACTTTTCGGATATAGGTTGGGTAGCTGATCGTCGAGGTTTCTTCGCCGTAGATCGCCGGCATCGCAACGTCGGCAACCCGCAATCCCTTGGCGTTGAGTTTGACGAGCAGGTCGTTACAGTAGCCGTAGTACTCGTACATGTTTTCGATGCCGACGTTTGCCAGTGCGTGGTGGGTAATCGCCGTATAGCCGTTCTGTGGGTCCATCGTCTTCCAGTAGCCGCTGGCGATCTTCGTCAAAAAGGTGAGAATCGAGTTCCCAAAGAAGCGAAAGCTCGACATATCCTGGCGGTACTCCTTGTATAGCAGTCGGTTTGCTTTTGCATAGTCCGCTGCACCCTCGACAAGCGGATCAAGCAGTTTCGGCATCCGGTTGGGATCCATCTGTCCGTCGCCGTCGACGGTGACGGTGATGTCGAGTTCGTCTTGGAGGGCGGCGAGATAGCCCGTTTTGATCGCCCCACCGGCCCCCATGTTTTCGTGATGTTGAATCGGCAGTACCCGACCGATCTGGGGGTGAATGTGTGCGCGTCGACCGAGCAGACCCTCGCCGCCGTCGGTCATCACCGACTGGACCAATGTCATTTCGGTGTCCATCTCGGCTGCGTCTGCGCGTGCTGCCCGTCGAATTTCGTCCCACGTCCCGTCGGTCGAACAGTCGTCGATTACGGCAATCCAGTCGACGAACGCCGGCATAGAGTGGATCACCTCGCCGATAAGACCCTGTTCGTTGTAGGCCGGCACAACGACGCCGACCGTGTGGTCGCGGTACATCTCAGATCCTCCGGTAGGTGAGCTGGGCGTCGGTGTATCGCTCTCTGGAGAGGACGCCCATCACGTCGACGATCAGGGGATCGGCGGCCATCTCCACGGCGGCAGCCGTGAAATCGATCTGGCTGAACTCGTCGTGCGGCGTCGCCAGCAGGATACAGTCGACACCGTCAAACGTCAGCTCATCGCTGATGGGTATCCCGAACACCTCGCGTGCCGCCTCGGTATCTGCATGGGGATCGTGGCCGACTACCTCAACACCGTAGGCCTCCAGCTCCTCGATTGTGCCGTCGACAGTCGACGTCCGGATGTCGCCGACGTTCGGTTTGTATGCCAACCCTAACACGAGCACGCGTGCCTCTCCGAGGACGTTGCCGCAGTCACTGAGCGCTTTGAGCGTCTCTCGGGCGACGTGTGTCGGCATCTGCTCGTTGGTTTCGCGGGCCTGTCGGACGAGTTTCGGCGAAAAGCCGTTGCGCTCGGATTCGTAGATGATATAAAATGGGTCGACCGGAATACAGTGGCCGCCGACCAATCCCGGCCGATAGTCGTGAAAGTTCCATTTGGTGCTGGCTGCGTCTAAAACAGCGTGTGTGTCGATTCCCAACTTGTTACAGGTGATCGCTAACTCGTTTACAAGTGCAATGTTCAAATCCCGTTGGATGTTTTCGACGCATTTGGCGGCCTCGGCGACCTCTATGTTCGGTGCGCGATGGACACCAGCCTCAACGACCGATTCGTACACCTCGACGAGGTCCTCAAGCACTGCGTCTGTCTGGGCACTAACAATCTTGATTACATCTCTGAACCCGTTTTCCTCATCGCCGGGGACGAGCCGTTCAGGCGAGTAGGCGAGATAAAACTCCTCGCCGGCTGTGAGTTCCGAAGTGCGTTCGATTGCCGGGCCGAGAATCTCCTCTGTCGCGCCGGGATACACCGTAGATTCGAGTACAACAGTTGTTCCGGGACTAATCTGCTGGCCGATTGTCTCGCCAGCGTTTTCGACGTACGTCAGGTTGGGGTTTTTGAGGTCGTCGACCGGTGTCGGAACCGTGACGATCACGTAGTCGACCGCCTGAATCGCCGACTCATCTGTTGTAAACGTGATCCCTGAGGCCTCAATTCGTTCGTTGCCGACATCACCTGTGGGATCGACGCCCTCAGCTAACTGATTGATTTTAACCGGATCGATATCGTAGCCGGTGACATCGTGCCCGACTCGGTCGAACTCGGTTGCAATCGGCAATCCAACATATCCGAGTCCGACAACACAGATGTTGCGCGGCGAGCAATCCAGTAGCTCCGCATGATTGGGTAGTGAGTGTTCCATTAGTGTCTACTCCTCTCGGGCCCGGATCGTCCCGAGTAATGTATCATTGGTTACATAATCAGTGCACGACCCCATATATATTCCGACATGCTGAATGATTATCCTTTCTCTTTTGAAGTTTTATATATAACGTATATAAGACTGAATTTACTGATTTTACTGATCATTTAACCTTTATTTTATGGCAAGTATATTGGGTGTTTTGGTAACTAAAACGTAGTATTGACCGAGACCATCCTCTCTATTTATCACTACAACGGTCGAACTACGTTGTCACGACGGCTGGCTCAAGCTACGTATCGGGTCCGTCAGTGGGTTCGTCGATATCGACCCACAGATGGAGCGACTGGTCGGCCGTCTCGGTCGACGGAACGGCTGGCGGCGCGTCGGTGTACAATAAATAGCTCACACGGAGGTCCGTTCCAGACATTGTCGCAGAGAGATCGTGTTCAGTATGCCAGTTTTCGTTGTCATCGAGTGTCGTCTCAAGCGTATCAACATGTTCGCGGTCGACGACACGGACGGTGTTGTCATCGAGAATCTCCACTTCTTGAACTTCGACAACGACAGTGTACTCGACAGAACGCTGTTCGTTGTTTTCGATCCCGACAATGATCGGCTCAGACTCGCCGGCATCGAGATCTGTTGGGTAGCTATCGGCGACGAGTTCTCCACTGGAGTCTTCTGTGAGGAGATAGAACTCGGTGTACTGTTCACCATCCGGTGGCGAGGCGACAGCAAAGGCGACGCTCCCAAACGCCAGCAGTACACTGACTGCAAGAACAATTGTCAATAAGAGGTCAATTCGCGAGTCTGCACCGAACATTCGTGCCCGTCCGCTCGCAATCCAGGCCTGATACGGCAGGCCAAACCGTCGGTCTTCGGGAAGTTGCTCTCGTCGATACCTCCCAACAGCAATCGCCGTGAGTGTGATCCCGGCAACAGCAACGACAGTCGAGGTCAACCTGAGACCCCAGGGAGTGAAACTGAGCGCAATCCCGATCAGTGGCACTGTCGCCACACTCGTTGCGAACCCGAGGCCAAGGCGATCGACGGCATCGATTCCACTGGCACTGGACAGTCGACCCGGAAGAATGTCGAACCCATGAGCGTCGGACCTTGTACTGGGGCCTTCGGAAGGCGCGTCCGGAAAGAGCGCTGAAACCAAGGCGTATCCCGGAACAAACAGTAAAAATACGAGCCCGAACCCAAACCGAAAGATCGTACCGTCGAGCGGTGGAAAAAACACAATGAGCACCGTTATGAGTGTCACTGCTGTCACTACGATAAGATCTGCGTCGGACTGTCGTGGTTTCATCTCCGCCAGTCGGTCGAAAAGCGTACTCCCAGCCATTACTACATGGATTACACCAGCACACAAAAACCAAATTCTTGTGTCCGAACCAACAATGAACGATGAAAACAACGTGTACTCAGCTACCGATTCCTCCGGCTTTTCTTCCACAATCGTGAATTACGACCTGTACGGAACGACAGTGTGATAGACTGGTTATAGACAAGCAGTTTCAGTCTTTCAGCTCACTCTTACAAAACTATGTATGTAACTGTTAGTTCTGTTACTACATACAGCATCGGAGAACGGTACAGCCTACTCGCTGATGCTGTTTGGTTTAGTCAGTTTATCGGTGAGAACGTGTCTAACACCGCGAATAAACGGTCGTGGATCGTCGACCCGGAGATTGTCGAACCGTGGCATGTCATAGCACGATTTGATCACTGCCTGTAGCTCCCGAATAAGTGAGGGCCGCTCGACCAGTGGTGAGTCCTCAAGAAGAATACTCAGCAAATAGCCGACTTCACCGTACAGCAGGTGGCTCCCGACGCCAATCTCATAGTCGTGTTGAATCTCGTTGGCTCGCCCCTGTGTTGCCAGCCAGTAATAGTACGGAAAATCGGCACCGGCCTGGACTGCGCAGGGAAGCGACTGCCACATTCGGGGATTGATCTCTGTAAGCACGAACTCACCTGTCTCGGCGTCTCTCATATACTCGATACAGGCTAACCCGTGATACTCAAGATTATCAAGTAGCGTCCGACCGGCGGCTTCGAGTTCGGGAATCGACACTGTCTCGCGGTAGACGCCACCTCCGCCTGTATATGAGTCTCCCCGGATCTGTCGGTGCTGGAACGTGGCCAGAGCCTCGCCTTGGTCGTACAACGCGCCGAAGACGTACTCGTCACTACTCCGGATGAACTCTTGGACGATTGGGACGTGGTTCATCTCCTCGATGATCCGTTCGACGTCTGGCACCTCGCCCGGCTGGAGATGGATTACCCGCTTTACAGCCTCGACATCACGCGAACCCAAAGAGTCGACTGCTGACGGCGTCAGCAGGTTGTACCGTGATTTGACTATCTGTTCGGAGTGCCAGTCGGTGACGTTGCTCAGCAGTCTGGTTTCAGGAACCGCGACACCCGCCTTCCGGGCAGCCGTGGCGAGCCGCAAGCGGTCAGTGATTACAGAATAGAGCTCCGGTGAGGGTGTTACCATTGAGACATGCGCCGCAAACTGGTCGTAATACGCAGCAAAGATGTACGGATCATACGACTGAATGGGAATAATTGTCTGTACATCGGGGCGGGAAACAATATCAAGCAGACCATCTTTGTAGCCAAGGATATCTTTCTCAGGAGAAGGAATGAGTATTTCTTCGTCACAGAACCGCGAGGCACCTGCGGTAACGCCGTTGTATCCTGCCGCAAGGATGGTATGGACGCCTTTTTCAGAAAGTGACCGCACACACGAGTAGCTTTTCGAATCAATTCCGGTGGGGATACAGACAGACTGTCTGCCGTCTACTGATTCTGCCATGATATTGACTACCCACGAACTGTTGTTATGAGACGGTTCTGGCCGCATCGTTCGCCGAGATTCTGTGCTTGGACGGTTCATTGATTGAGTCATAGCGAGTTGAGGGGTTTGGCGTCGGTTGGAATCGTATCGGCTGCGTTTGGATGATACAGCGAGAGAATGACCGGGATTTGCTCAACGCCAAGCAGTTGGGCGACGGCCAATCGGTGTCGACCGTTTTTCAGATGCAACAGGCCACCGTGTCGGTCCATCCCGATGATGAGTTCGTCCGCAATTGGTGTTGCGCCGATCTCGCTGTCCGGGCGGTCAGTGTCATCGTCGAGTTCAGCTTGCAGCTGGTAGCCGTTGGATTCGATCGATTCGATAAGCCGCTCTATTTTCTCACACCGTTTTTCGGCTCGTTCAGGATCGTCGGCATACTTTGGGTGGTCGTAGATCTGGGTCTCTGTCCAGTCGACGCCCTCGGTGAGGTAGGCCTGAATTGACTGATACAGATAGTGTTTGCTGAACGACAGCGTTGCCAGATCCCAGGGGCCGCCAACACAGCCGTAGACGGCATCTGGTCCTGTAACAGGGAGTGCGTCCGGCGGGAAGAGTTTCGATTGTGTGATCTCGGTTGGATCGACGTCGACGAGGTAGATACAGTCACTGTCGTCGGTTTGCCACCGCATATAATAAAACAGTGGCTGCATTGCCCGCGCAATCGGAACGTACTGCGTGGTCTTTCTGAACAACAAGCCAGTGCCGCGTTTTCGATAGCGAATGAGCGTTGACATACGATCTATAGACGAGCGTTTAGAACACTTCTGTCTGACACATGTTTCTTTGATATCAGGTTGTTGTGTTTGTCTCGGAGCGGTATAGTGGTTTTTACCAAATACTTACCTGAGGGTGCACTACATCTACAGAAACGGCGATATTCTCCATCAACAGATTCTCTGGAAGGTGGCCAAAATGTATATAAATGGATGCCAATAACATCATGTGTCTGACGTATGACTCATATACCCGGGTTACCATCACTTGCAGTCGCCCCCACGTCGGGACCGCTCAACGATCTCACCGAACGGTATCAGACGGCCCGTATAATCTGGAACCGCCCAGCGATGGTCGCCCGCCGTCGACTCCGCGAGAACTCCGTTGGCTCGGTTGTGGAATCGGAGTTTACTCGGATTCTAAAGCAGTACCGCGATGAGACTGCCTTCGTCCATATCGGCCTCAGCGATATCAACGCTGCCTTCGAGGGAGACCCCTTCGAGTTTATTATGCAGGCACTCACCACCAACTTCGAGAGCATTCTCACTCCCGGATTCACACCCTCGTTCCGGAAAGACGACGGACGCGTCTACCACAAACGGTACTCAAAACCCAGGTTTGGGATGTTTCCTCGGCTGTTTCAGTCAGTTGCTGACTACCGAACTGACGATGCGACCAACTCGATTCTGGTCCGCGGGCCGTACCGATTCGATGACTGTGATCATCACACTACGTGGGGACAACAAGGCTGTTTCGGCGCGCTTGACCGTGACAACGTTCAGTATCTAACGATCGGCACCGACTGGCTGACCGCTTCGCAACTTCACTACGTCGAATGGTATTACGATCTTCCCTACGTTGATCGCGTTGAGTATGACGGTGTTATTTATTACGACGAGACGAACCACGAGCCAGTTACCCAACGAACTCACGAGTATCACAGACCAGTCTCATGGAACCGCGCGAAAATCGCCGATGACTTAGCTCACGCGGGTGTGCTTGATCGACACAACTGCAACGGCCTTCGAATCTTTGCGTTCAACGCCCGTGAGCTACGTGAGGCGGTGGCTCCAAAACTGGACAATGACCCCTACTATCTGGTAACCTAACAACAGTTCAGTATTCGCTCAGGATCCGGTGGTCAGCACACAGTCAAGACGTACTCGTGGCCAGTCGACCTCGGTCGACGTATCTACTATTCCAGTTGGCTTTCCCAGTACCAGCTATTCACAACTGTCGACCACTGGTATTTGTGAATTTCCACAAACAAATACGATATCTTTTGCATTTTATACCGGGATTTTTAAAGAGAATAATTTTTATCATGGACGCGGTCGTGATTCGTTATATGACGGTATACAATCATTTGTGTCGCCTGTTACAAACGAACACATGTGTTCTACGAATGTCACATATTTTTCGTTCGAATAGTGGCAACTACGTCTGTAGTAGGATACCTGATGAGAACATTGGCTCACGCCTCACGGTAGCGATAACGCAGGTATAGCCATTCACATGAGAACATTGGTTATTGGCCTTGACGGTGCCTGTCGCTCGGTGCTTGATCCGTTGATAGACNACGGTTCGCTACCGAACATCGCCGCGCTCCGACAGCGGGGCAGTGAGGGACCGCTTGAATCCCAGCTCCCACCGTGGACGCCGAGCGCGTGGCCCTCGCTGTATACGGGCGTTAATCCCGCAAAACACGGAGTGTACGACTTTCTCCGGTTTGAAGGGTACACCTGGGATGTCGTCAACCGATCACACGTCAAAGCCCATTCAGTGTGGGAACTGTTGTCGATGGAAGGCTACAGCAGCGTTGTTCTCAATGTTCCGGTCACCCATCCACCGCGAGCGTTTGACGGTGTGGTTGTCCCTGGCTACACTGCCCCCGAGGCCCCAGAGTGCCATCCGCGCGGTGTCTGGGACGAACTCAACGACGAACTTGGCGACTACACACTGTACACCGATCCACTGGGTGAGGGGTCATCACCGGCCGAACGAAAGCGTGGCTACCGACGGCTTACCCAGTCGCGTGGCAGGGCGTTTCGGTATCTCGTCGAAAAACACGACCCTGCGTTCGGTTTCGTTCAGTTTCAGCAGTGTGATACTGTCTTCCACGAGTTCCCCACCGAAACGAACACTGTCCGTCGTGTCTACGAGGCAATTGATGACGAGATTGGAGCCATTCTTGATGAGTGCGAACCAGAGGTGACGCTGCTGGTTAGTGACCACGGAATCGGGCCGATGGAGGGCTATGAGTTTCGCGTCAACGACTATTTGCGCGACAAGGAGTTGGTATCGGTAACCGCCGAAGGCGGTGGGATGCCCTCTTGGAGGGCCGTCTCCCGAAAGCAGCATGAAAACGGAGACCAGAGCCAGACTGCAGAGTCGCCCGCCGAACGAGCCCTTGAGTTGGCTGCACGAGCAGGTATTACGAGCCAGCGACTCGGCAGAGTTGTCCAGCGACTCGGGCTTGAAGACGTTGTACTCACAGTCGTCCCGGACGACATAATAAGAGCAGGCAGCGAACAGGTGGATTTTTCGGCGTCGACGGCGTACATGCGCTCTCGAACCGAGATGGGGGTTCGGCTTAATGTTCAAGGTCGCGAACCGGATGGCACCGTTCCGGCTGACGAGTACGAACAGGTCAGAGACGCTGTTATCAACGTGCTCACCGAGGCGATGACACCAGAGGGTGAGCCTGTTTTCGAGCGCGTCGAACCCCGAGAAGAGGTATTTGACGGGCCGTATCTCAACGAGGCGCCCGATATCGTGACCGTTCCGAACTCGTTTGATCACTTTCTGGTGGCAAATCTCAAAGGGGCACAGTTCGGCGACCCGACTGAACCGTGGGAACACAAACGCGAAGGGATCGTCGTTATCTCTGGAGAAACTGACAATTCGAAAACGGCGCTCCAAAATCCACATCTGTTCGACATCACACCGACGATTCTTTCGACGTTTGGTCTCCCGGTTGGAACGCACATGGATGGAACACCACTTGATCCTATCAATTCAGTGGGAACAAAAGAGTATCCTCGATTCGACGATAAAGCGACCACTACAACATCGGATATTACCATCGAAACGCGCTTGTCCAACCTCGGATATCTCGACTAGTCGTGTACATACCTCATACATTGGTCCTGAGTGTACAGTGCATACATGAACAATCACATCTAGTGGCATTCACATACGTTGCCACTTGATTTATAATGAAACGCTGCATCTATTAATCCACATGAGTGTAAAAGAATTGTCAATTTCTGAGTGGGATGCTGCACTTCCCGACGAGGGATTTGATATATTCCATACAACCGACGCACTCGAAGTATTGGAGTCACACTGGGCCGGCGAACTTCGTCTCTTTGGCGGATTTAAAGGCGAAGAACCGATCGGTCTACTGCCTGTATTTATCCGTGACCATAGGCTGGGTCGACTTATCTCTTCGCCGCCGATTGGATTCGGTATCGGTCGACTCGGACCTATTCTCATGCCGACGAGTCCAAAACAGCGCAAGCGCGAATCGGTGAACAAAAAATTTGTACAGAACGTTGTCGAGACACTTAATGCTACTGACCAGTTCACGCTGTTTCGAGTAGTCGGCGACACGTCGTACACCGACCCGCGACCGTTCAAATGGCACGGGTTCAACACAACGCCCAGATTCACATACCAGATCGATCTTGATTCAACACCAGCAGATCAACTACTCAGTTCGTTTAGTCGGGATCTGCGAAAAGATATTCGGGATCGGGATTCTGTTGGGATAACGGTTCGGCGAGGTGAGAACGAAGACGCCAAGAAAATATACGAGGCGATGATCCACCGGTATCAAAGACAAGGCCGAGATCAACCAGTTTCATGGCAGTTCATCGAAGACCTGCTAGCTGCAGTGGGTGATCGCGCTCGTATCTACGTCGCGGAATCCGACGACGGAGAGTTCCTTAGCGGGATGATAGTACTGTATTCTGACGATACGGCATATAACTGGAAAGGTGGCACAAAACCCGCAGAAATCGATACAAGCGTTAGCGTAAATAACATTCTTCATTGGAACATAATCGAGGACAGTATACATGACCCCGAACTCGAATCAATCACGACATACGATTTGTATACGGCGAACAACGAACGGCTGAGTCGATACAAAAGCTCATTCAACGGCTCTTTGGCTACTTACTACACCATCGAATCAAACAGTGTTCCGATGATGGTCGCAAAAAAGGCGTATCAAAATGCGATGATGAAAAACATTCCACATGGAAAGCAACTAATCGTCGGGAGTATTCTGAATGACCGATGACTACATCGAATCTGGTTGGGTTGTTTTCATAACTATCGCGAATAAACTGTCGGCCTTTCCCATCAGGTAAACCTAACAATTTATGTCTCAAATCAGTACCTGGGTTCAGATACTGAGACGGTGCAGAATTAAAGAACTTGTCCGGTCGACCGTTTCTACGGAAGTGTTGTAGAGATCGTTCGATAATATCTCTGCGCTCTTCCGACACAGTATGCCTGATAACGCCGTTGGCGACATCAACTGTCGGTAGGACCACGATTCCATGCTATTGAGGGCCCATCTATTCTTTTCTGGTGACGCCTCGAACTAGAATTTAGTATAGCACAATACAATTCATGTGCGCGATGACCAGCAACTGACATAGGGTCTATTCACACAAAGTGATTCACTGGTGACCAAGTATCTACCATGATGGACTACGTTCACAGATTCCGTCTCAGAAACGTCTAGCCGAGACGATCTTCCAGCGAAACCTGGTTGTATCTGTTTTCGAGCCCCTACACTCTGGCTGCGTCTGTTCGTTCAATCTACTACATTCGGCACTCTTCTAAATCTCGCGTGCACGCGATCTGGTGTGAATAATCTGCTCAGAAGCTGCGCAGATCAAATGCTCAAGACGCTGTGGCCCATACGTCAACAATCAACGATATCAGCTGTGTGATTTCATAGTCATTACTAATTCGAGTCGAACTAGTAGCCACCCACCGAAGGATCAATATCTGGCAGCCGAGCTGCCAGTTTGTCTGTCTCTATACTAATTAGACAGTCGCACTGTTGATTCCGTTTACTTTGACAAACGTGTAGCCACAGTCCGTACATCGCCACTTCGTTTTCTCACCGAGATGAATAGTCGTGCTAGCTGCACGGTAAAACGTTTCTGTGTCACACTTGGGACAGTCGTAGTTGATTTCAAGGCTCATAGCTCGCTTTTCGTGGTTCGCCCTGTTAAGATATGCGTTCGCTCAGTAGCACAACGAAAGCTGTGACAACATATAAATCATATATAGCTATACACAATTGGTCAGTGTGTTAGAGACAGTACGCTTTTTGTGGTTCCATCGTATGAGCTACTATGTCACCGACCGATGTACTCAGACGGTCTATTCTTGCAATTCCTGCAACAAGTCGACAACAGGCCACCAACGCAGCAGCCGGTGATGCTGATGAGGTGTTCTTCGATCTCGAAGACTCGTTGGCTCCGAGTGAAAAGCCGACGGCCCGGGCAGAGTTGATCGCCGCGATCCGTTCTCACGAATGGGGAGAGACAACACTCAGCTACCGCATCAACGGTATCGACACCCGTTGGTGGTACGAAGACGTTATTGAACCCGTTTCCGAAGTCGGTGCTGCGGTCGACTCCATTATCCTCCCAAAGGTACAGGCTCCAAGTGATGTTCGGACCGTCGCCACGCTACTCGATAGCCTCGAACGGAACGTTGGATTGCCTTCGAACGAAATTGGGCTTTCGGTACAGATCGAGACTGCTCGCGGCATGAACAACGCTGTCGAGATCGCACGAGCAAGCGACCGGCTGACGGCGATGATGTTCGGCCCGGCCGACTATGCGGCTTCGATTGGTGCAACTGGTGGCAGTGAGTCGTATCCCGGCCACGTTTGGCACTATCCCCTATCACGACTCGCACACGCGGCGGCGGGTGCAGGGTTGGCGACGATCGGTGGTCCGTTCAGTGTCACAGATCTCGCGGCGTTTCGCACGGCTTGTCGAAACGAGCGTGCGCTGGGATACGACGGCAAAGTCGTGATCGATACCGAACAGATCAGGATCGTCAACGAGGTGTTTGCGCCAACAGCCCAGCAAGCCGAACGTGCCCAAGAGATCGTCGACCGCTACGAGCGTGCTGAGTCGGGCGAAATCATCGCTATCGATGGCAACGTGATTGACAAAGAGATGTATCATATGGCCAAGCGTGTGCTCTCGAAAGCCGAGAAAGCCGGTGTTCGCTAAACAAAGTGTTCTATTCTCGCAAACAAATCCTCATTCCAACCACATTGGTTGTGCTTCGGGGATAAACTCGACTATTTATTACAAACATATGCATGTAATGGTAGTGTGTGGAGGCCGGTACAGGCCCGAACACGCATAACAGTTCTACAGAGTAGAACTCCGAACTGTGCCAACAGTTATACACAATGCGTGGTAAATAGTATCATAATGTATGAGGCGACCCGACGCGTTGAAACGAGTGTGCGGACGTTCTGTATTGTAGAACACCTCAATAGAGCTGGCCCTTCACGTGTCTCAACCATCGCATCTGATCTTGAGATGACCAAGGGTATTGTTCACAATCACCTTAGCACGCTTCGAGAACTCGGCTATGTGCGCAAAGTCGACGAACAGTACCAACTGTCAGCGAAATTTCTCTCGCTTGGTCATCAGATTCGGACCACCTCACCGCTGTACCGGGCGGCTCACGACCCACTCAGCAGTTACGCTATGCGTGTCGACAGCGATGTCGCACTGTATGGACTAGCCGGCCGAGACGCCGTGGTGGTCGATACCCACGGTCCAGATGCATCAACCAACATTGTCGTTGGGACCGCCCACCCACTCACAGAGTGTTTGGCTGGTATTCTCATCTTATTGGCTGCTGACGAACCCGAAGTATCGTCTGAGACTACATACGATCTCAGCAGGCTCGCCAGCAAACTTGATGCTGACGGCTATGTCGTTGGTCGACTCTCGTCGAAAAGTCCACGTTCGGCGTGTGGTGTGCCAATCACGACTGACACCGGAGACTGTCTCGGTGGGCTCGTGGTCTCGGCAGCTTCGGACGATGCCCAACAGGATACAATCCAGCGCTCGATACTACCACTCCGCGAGCGCATTGAGCGTCGACTCGCTGAGGGTGAGCCGACCGAGCGGACATTTGCCACCGAGAAGCACGCATGGGTCGACCGGTGAACAGTACCGGCAAGACAGCATAGCATCACTAACCGTATTAGGGAATATATATCCATAGAGGAATTATGTGGGTGTGTTAGGGAGCGTTTATATACATATTCTGCGGTAGTACTGTTCGTCGTATGA
>SL_5KL_010_SEDDRAFT_10001138_pt1 | contig 16346 bp, 12 predicted proteins | sample SodLakKL_010_SED_FD_9118 | JGI IMG/M metagenome (IMG submission 9118)
TATCCGCATTGCATGGGCATTAATTTAAAGGCCCGGCATGGGTATTGGCCTGGCGGTGAAAGTCCGCGGAGATTATAGATTATGACTCATTATTCTTTTGCGGTTTACTGGGGCAGGTTTACAGGATGAATAATTTAAATGGAAATCGGGCTTATGGCAAAGGCTATAGACTCCTGGTGGCAACTACATTTGACTCTGTCCCAAGCAGGTTTTCAATGATCACAGTGCCAATTTGCACCGGCCCGCTAACTTCCACTTTGCTGATTTCGTCTATGGCCGGGAAAACCAGCTCTTTGGGGATCGGTTTGTCTGTTTTTACAGGGAGCCTGGGCAGGGTAGCATTGTGAATGACCACCGTTGAAGTTACTGTCCGCGTTGGATGAGTATACTCATCATAGGCATATTCATTGCCCAGCTTGCACTGCTGTCCGCGCACCGATAGTTCTCCGGGCTTATCCGGTTTTTCCTGAACCTGCATCTTACAGCCAAGCGGACAAAGAATACAGATCATCTCTTTTATTTCCATTGTTATGCTTCCCCTTTCTCCAGGCCGATAGAAAGTTCCTTAAAACTTTCTCCGGGCAGATCTGTCTTCCTGATTTTTACAACAATCATCTCACCGGGGGTGAGCACCTTTTTTTTCAACGATTTGATTATTTTATTATCTGCTCTAACCTGCAGGTTAACCCCTTCATAGTTCCCGTCGGCTCTCATATACAGTTCGTTCTGATCGCCCATTAAAGCCGTCCTGATTTTTTGCGGGACGATGTAATTGATCCCGAAGCCCGGTTTGGTTTCAAAACTAAAACCGTCTGAAGGGTCTTTCCCCTGGCGCTTAATATAATCTGCAGCCCCTTTGCCGGCCTTGAAACTTTCCTCTGTAACCCAGTCCACCAAATCATGAACATGGACTACGTTGCCGCAGGCAAAAATACCTTCGACCTCAGTTTCCATCGCTTCATTAACTACCGGTCCGCCGGTAGCGGGGTGTAAAGAAACTCCGGCGCCCTCAGAAAGTTCGTTTTCAGGGATTAACCCCCGCGAAAAAAGGATGGTATCGCATTCCAGTTCACGGCTGGTGCCCTCAATTGGCTGCTTGTTCAAATCGGTTTTGGCGATGGTTATACCTTCAACCCTTTCTTTGCCTTTAATATCGGTGATGGTGTGCTGCAAAAGCATGGGGATATTATAGTCTTCTACGCACTGCACATAATTTCTGATCAAGCCTTCGGAGTACGGTTTACGCTCGATTACGGCCACTACCTCGCCGCCTTCCCATACAATCCTCCGGGCCATGATCAAACCGATATCCCCAGAACCGAAAACAACCACCTTCCGGCCGACCATGTAACCTTCAATATTGACAAAACGCTGGGCCGTTCCGGCGGAAAAAATGCCCGCCGGTCTGGTTCCCGGCGTGCTGATTGCCCCGCGGGTTCTTTCCCGGCAGCCCATGGCCAGGATGACCGCTTTTGCTCTGATAGATTGCAAGCCCTCTTTGCTGTTAATATAGGTAATCTGCCGGTCTTTTCCTACAGATAGAACCATGGTGTTAAGCTTACAGCAGATGCCCTTTTCTGCAAGCTGCTTGATAAATCGCTCGGCGTATTCCGGTCCGGTAAGCTCCTTTTTAAAATAATGAAGGCCGAAACCATTGTGGATGCACTGTTGAAGTATACCGCCCAGCTCGTGGTTTCGTTCGATGATCAGGATATCTTCTATTCCCTGTTCGCGGGCGGCAACTGCTGCGGCCATCCCTGCCGGACCCCCGCCGATGATGACCAGTTCGTAGCTGTTGCTGGTGCCATTATTGTTAGTCCCATCATCAGAAGACAAGCCGGCCTTTTCTGCCGGACACATTTCTTTTGTTTGATCGCTTTTAAGTGTTTGCACCTGTTTATTTTTGGTCGGTCCGGTGAGGATATAGGAACCGGGATTGTCTTTATTTACTTGATGCGGTTCCAGGCCCAGCTCCCGGGCAAGAATTTCGATCACTCTCGGTCCGCAAAAACCACCCTGGCAGCGCCCTCCACCGGGCCGGGTTCGTTTCTTGATTCCGTCCACTGTGCGCGCTCCGACCGGGCCTTCAATGGCCCTGACGATTTCGCCTTCTGTAATACTCTCACAGCGGCAGATGATCCTGCCAAAACGCGGGTCATCTCTGATCAACTGCTCTTTATCCCGGTTATCTAAATTCATGAAGGGGGTGTGTTTTTTAGCTGCCGGGTAAAAGGTATTCTTTTTTTGCAGCGATCCACTGCTTTGAGCCAGCAGATCAACCACGTATTCAGCAATGGCCGGGGCAGAAACAAGACCCGGTGAATCGATTCCGGCCACATTGATAAAGCCCGGTGAATTATCTGTTTCTTCGATAATAAAATCTCCGGTAGAAGATTTTGCCCTCAGTCCGCTGAAGGAAGTAATTACCTTGTGGAAAGGCAGTCCCTTTTTAATCTTTTCGGCATTGCTGCGCACATATTCCAGGCCTGCTGCCGTGGTTTCGATTGCCTCTTTTGAATCGACTGCTTCAGCATTCGGGCCGATGATCAGGTTGCCGTGGGCGGTAGGTGAAATCAGCACTCCTTTGCCCAGCCTGGTGGGACAGGGGAAAAGGACATGCCTGGCATGATGCCCGGTTTTTTTGTCCAGCAGAAAATATTCACCGCGAGTTGGTTTTATTTGAAACGAGGGAGGGTTGACCATTTCATTGATCCGGTCAGAGTAAAGGCCGGCGGCATTAATTATATACCGGCTGGCTATTGATGCTCCAGAAAAGCTGATCTTAAATCCGTCAGCGGTTTTAATAATTTCTCTTACCGGGCTGTCCAGCCTGATCTCTACCCCGTTTTCTGCAGCACTTTCGGCCAGGGCGATGGCAAGCAGGTACGGATCGGTAATCCCGGCGGTCGGGGCATAGAGGGCGCCGAGTGCTTCTTCACTCAAGCCCGGTTCCATCTTGTGCAGTTTATTTTTGTCCACAATTTCCAGGCGGGGAACTTCAAATGACCGGCCTCTTTCATAAAGCTCCTGCAGGGTTTGCATCTCTTCTTCGCTGAAGGCGATGACCAGGGAACCGTTTTGATGAAAGGATACATCCAGTTTCCGGCATAAAGACTCAAACATCCGGTTGCCTTCCACGTTAAATTTTGCTTTCAGGCTGCCCGGTTCGGGGTCAAAACCGGCATGAACGATTGCGCTGTTTGCCTTGGTTGTCCCGTTGGCTGCATCACTGTCTTTTTCAATTAACACCACTTGCAAACTATATTCAGCCAGTTTCCTGGCAATAGCTGTGCCGATGATTCCGGCACCGATGATGGCCGCATCAAACATCTGTTACCTCCAGGTATCTTATTCAATAAATAGTTAGAATGCTGATTATGTCCAGCTGTCCTTTATTTTAAAAGAATCTGTTTAATTTTACGGGAATCTATTCCAGCTCAGCAACAAAGGACCCAATCCGGTTTAATCCTTCAACGATATTTTCCATTGAAGTGGCAAAGGAGAGGCGAACGTAGTTAACCGACCCGAAGCCTGTTCCCGGAACGAGAGCTACTTTTTGGTTATCCAGCAAAAGGCGGGCAAAATCATCACTACTGCCAATTGCTTTCCCCTGGAATGATTTGCCTATAATTTTAGCGATATCAACAAAAAGGTAGAAAGTGCCTTTAGGCTCAAGAGCTTCAAAGCTGGGAATGGCCTTAATCTGCTCATACATGTATTTCCGGCGCTGGTCAAAGGCAAGATTCATTTCCCGGACACATTCCTGGCTTCCCTGCAGGGCCGAGAGGGCGGCCTTCTGTGCTACTGAATTCGGGTTGGATGTAGCATGGCTCTGTAAAGCGCCCATTACTTTGGCAATTTCAGGTGTTGAAGCAGTATAGCCAATCCGCCAGCCGGTCATAGCATAGCTTTTTGATACCCCGTTAACGATAATTGTCAGCTCTTTGATCTGCTCGCCAAAAGTGGCAATACTGATATGTTGGGAACCATCATAAGTTAGTTTTTCATATATTTCATCAGCAATAACATAGATATCCTGCTTGCTGCAGAACTCAGCAATTACTTTCAATTCTTCTTTGCTGTATACCTGGCCGGTGGGGTTGACCGGGCTGTTTAAAATCAAGGCTTTTGTTTTGCCGGTATGATGTTTTTCCAGCTCTTCAACAGATATTTTAAAGTTCTTATTTACCCCGGTTTCCACAGTAACCGGGATACCGTCGTTTAGCTTGACCAGTTCGGGATAACTAACCCAGTAAGGCACGGGGATAATCACTTCATCCCCGGGGTTTAACAAAGCAGCCAGGGCATTAAATAAAGAATGCTTGGCCCCGTTGCTGACTACAATTTGGGCCGGGCTGTATTCCAGGCCGTTGTCCACCTTGAACTTTTCACAAACTGCTTCTTTCAGTTCAAGGGTGCCTGATGCCGGAGTGTAGCGGGTATGTCCCTCGTTTATGGCCTTGATCGCCGCTTCCCGGATATGAACCGGGGTATCGAAATCGGGTTCACCGGCCCCGAAACCAATCACATCAATACCCTGGCTTTTTAGTTCTTTAGCCTTGTTTTCGATAGCCATAGTTGGTGAAGGGTTAATGGCCTTTGCTTTTTTTGATAACACCTGTTACTTGCCCCCTGTATTATATTTTAGTATTTTAACATGAAAATAGTTTAGCCGGTTAAAGTTGAAGCTTTTTTTAGCGATCACTTTTAAGCATTTTTTCCACGTAAGCCGGCGGAACCCATAAAAGGTCATCTTCCAGCAGCTGTTCGGGGTTGACCGGAGCATGGCCGATATTTGCCTCCCAGTGCAGGTGAGGTCCGGTGGCGTAGCCGGTCATCCCCACTGTTCCAATCAGCTCACCCCGTTCTACCATTTGTCCCTCGTTTACAGCGATTGAGCTCATATGCATGTAGGTGGTGGAAAGGTTGATGCCGTGATCGATAATTACCGTTTTTCCTCCGGCCAGTAAATGTTCGGCCAACCTGACTATGCCCCTGTTCGCAGCTACAATCGGGGTGCCTTCCGAAGCACCGATATCAATCCCGCTGTGCCTCCGCGGCGGATTGTTGTTAATGACCCTGATCGCCCCGTAGGTAGAGGTAATCCGTCCTTCCAGGGGCCGGACAAAGCGCTGCAGCCACAGAGGATGGGGTTCACTTAATTCCCGGGCCAGCCTGATATTTTCCCGGTCTTCGGCCAGACGTGCCGATGTCCAGCCGGCAGTCCGGCTGGCAGGCATGCTGAAACTGGCAAAGGCAAACTCTTTTTCCCCGATATTGAACGCTGTCTCCAGACTTTTGCTTGTTCTCTGCTGCGAATCTTTATTTATACTAAGGCGGTAGCGTCCGGGTTTGTTGTCATAACAAATGGCTATAACGGCATAAAGCCGGCTTCCGGTCCTGTAGATAGTAGAGAGAGCGCCATCAAAATCAAAGTCCAGTATAACATCAATGTTTCCGGTCAGGGGACCGGCCTCTACGACCAAAAAATCACCGGGGTCAGGATTTTGCGGTTGAAGAAAAATCTCTTTTTCTGCTTCAAGCCCTGCCATGGTTATGTAGATCGGGGTGTCAGTCAGCAGCAGATCTGACTCGTACTTTCTGTCCACTTCCCCGTTACGGAGGGAAAAAAAGGTGATCAGCAATATAAGGCAGGCTAAAAAAAGGAATAATAAACTTCTACCCTGTCTGTAAATCATAAGGCCTCCCGCAGTACTTGTTCAGCAAAGCTTTAAAACCACTAGCTATTATAACCCAATTTAATAAAAAAAGCAGGATAGGCACAGTTTCTGTAGAAAATGAAACCTATGTGTGAGGCAGTTCGGGCCGGGCAACCAGGATTAAAACTGCTAAAAACAGCAAATTAACGGCCTGTATTAATAGGTGGAGGTGTGGCAGGTGTTTGAAAGACTGATCATGTTTTGGGAATTGACTGTTAACCTGGAAAGTATATGGTGGCAGCTGGTTGTTGCATTGCTGATTATTTTGGTGGCCCTGCTGGTACGGGGCTTGTTTACCCGCTTCATTTTTAGTATCGTTTTACGCTTTACGTATAAAACAAAAACCGACCTTGATCGGCTTGTACTTTATGCTTTTGAAGGCCCCTTAAAAGCTTTGATCCTGGCTGCCGGGATATTTCTTGCCCTGACCCATCTTCCCCTGCCCCCTGCCGTGGATAGCTTCGTGGTTAACCTGTTTCGCTCGGCGGTCATTATTATTATTACCCTGGGTCTTTATAACGTGGTTGGAGACGAAGTTCCCAAACGTATTAGTAAAAAATTAGAAATAGAAGAAATAGTAACTATGTTTGTCACCAAGATACTGCGTTTTCTCATTATAGCCCTGGCCATCACCATCATCGCCCAGGAATGGGATTATAATGTTAGCGGATTTTTGACCGGTTTAGGTCTTGGAGGTCTGGCTATTGCCCTGGCAGCCAAAGATTCTGTGGCCAATGTTTTTGGGGGGCTGGTCATCATCATCGATAAACCTTTTGCTGTTGGCGACTGGATCCTGACCTCCAGTGTGGAGGGAACGGTTGAAGAGATGAGCTTTCGCAGTACCAAGGTGCGTACCTTTGCCAATGCCCTGGTTACTGTTCCCAATGCTGTCATTGCCAACGAGGCTATTACCAACTGGACACGCATGCACAAGAGAAGAGTTTTTTTCCGACTTGGCGTAACCTACACCACACCGCGAGAAAAACTGCAGAACTGTGTGCATAGAATAAAAGCTTTACTTGAAAACCACGACGAAGTCCATCCGGATTTAATCATGGTCCGTTTTGAACAGTTTGCCGACAGCAGCCTCGATATTTTTATCTATTTTTTTACCAAAACCAAGGTCTGGGTCGAATTCCTGGAAATTAAAGAAGAAATTAACTTTAAAATAATGGAAATACTGGAAGAGGAAGGCGTTTCAGTGGCCTTCCCCAGCCGCAGTATCTATTTTGAAAATAAGCTTGAAAGTCAAGCTTATGAACAGTTAAATAAGGATAGTTAAAAATGCAGCCTTAAAATGGTAACCGGTGGTTGCCTGGGACATTTTACCTTTAAAGTCCGGATTCCTATTTGTTCTTGTCAGCCTTAGCTTTTTCCCAGTCGCTTAAGAATCTTTCGATCCCGGCATCGGTCAGAGGATGTTTAAACATTTGTTTTAAAACCTTAAAGGGGATGGTAGCGATATGGGATCCGGCCAGGGCAACTGCCGGAACATGTTCCGGGTGGCGGATACTGGCAGCGATAACTTCTGAATCAAGATTATGCAGTTCGATCATATCTACAATATCCCGAACCAGCTCAACCCCGGTGTGGCCGATGTCATCAAGCCGGCCCAAAAAAGGACTGATGTAAGCCGCACCTGCCCGGGCAGCCAGCAGGGCCTGGTTAACTGAAAAAACAAGGGTTACATTAACCCGGATTCCCTCGGCAGCAAGGGTCTTAACCGCCCGCAAACCTTCGGGCATGACCGGTATTTTAACAACCACATTTTTGTGCACACCGGCCAGCTGCCGTGCTTCTTTCAGCATCCCCTCATAATCCATGGCGATAACCTCAGCGCTGATTGGCCCGTCGACAATACTGCAAATTGCAGCAAGTATTTTTCCGAAATCCTCATCTTCTTTGGCCGCCAGGGAAGGATTGGTGGTTACACCGCTGATCACTCCCCAGGCTGCAGCCTGCCGAATCTCTTCTACATTAGCCGTATCCAGGTATAGTTTCATTTATTAACAAGCCTCCGGTTGTTTTTTTTACTCAAACTGCCGGTCTCTTTAGTTCAGGACAACTAAAGTTAGACCGGTATTGATGAGCACTGGTACTATTCGATTTTTGCTCTGATTTCCCTTCTTTCGATCATTTTGTATCCCTGGAATAAATTGTCCCGGTTGCGGGTAACATGCTGCGGGTAGTAATATGTTAAGGTCGGCTTAATGGTCAGTCAGTTGCCTTGCGCAGCTGCTGCTGATAAAATTAAGCAAAAGGAAGGTGAACAGCGATAACAGAACCGGATATTCTTAAAAAGCAGTACCCCGATAAATTTGCCCCGGTGGATGAGATGTTTTCTAAAATCCGTCCCGGTGATCGCATCTTTATCTCCACTGGATGCGGCGAACCCCAACACCTGGTACAGATGCTCATTGAGTACCTGGAATCAAACCCGGAGGCTTTTTTTAATACTGAAATATTACACTTCTGGACTTTGGGCGTTGCCCCCTACAATGATAAAAAGCTGAAACATAAGTTTCGATCAAATTCCTTTTTTATCAGTCATCAAAACCGCCGGGCGGTTAATGAAGGCACAGCTGATTACACTCCCATCTTCCTTTCTGAAATCCCCTCCCTTTTTCGGAGGCGGCAGGTGCCGGTTGATGCAGCCCTGGTCCAGGTATCTTTTCCTGATCGGCACGGTTACTGCAGCCTTGGGGTTAGCCTCGATATAACCAGGGCTGCAGTGGAAAATGCCGGCCTGGTTATTGCCCAGGTTAATTCCCGCATGCCCTGTGTTCATGGTGATACCTTTATCCATGTTAAAGAATTTGATTACCTGGTTTGTCACGATGAACAGATCCTGGAGTACAGCCCGCCCGATCTTGACCCCGCTATCGCAGAAAGAATCGGTTATTATGCTGCCCAGATAATTGAAGATGGTGACACCCTCCAGGTTGGGTACGGGAGTGTGCCCGATGGTATTCTACCCGCGCTGGATAAAAAGAAGCATCTTGGTGTGCATACCGAAATGCTGGGCGACGGTCTGGTTGAACTGATGAAAAAAGGTGTTGTCGATAACAGCAGGAAAAGCAAGAACCGCGGTAAACTTGTTGCTTCCTTTTGCATGGGAACGCAAAAAACTTATGATTATATCCACGACAACCCGGCCGTTCAATTTAAAGAAATTGACTATACGAACAGCCCCCTGGTTATTGCCGAACACAACCAAATGACAGCCATAAACAGCGCCCTGGAAATAGATTTAAGCGGCCAGGCTTCGGCCGAAACAATCGGCAGCACCTTATACAGCGGTATCGGCGGCCGGGCCAATTTCATGCGCGGTTCCGTGCTGGCCCCTTACGGGAAAAATATTCTTGTCATGCAGTCTGCCACCCGTAATGGTCAGGCGTCACGTATAGTTCCTGCGCTAAAAGAGGGAGCCGGGATTACCTTAACCCGGGGGGACATTTACTACGTGGTCACTGAACACGGTATAGCTTACCTGCACGGGAAAAATATCCGGGAAAGAGCCATGGCCCTGATTGCCATTGCCGATCCCCGCTTTCGGCCCTGGTTAATTGAAGAAGCGAAGAAAAGAAAAGTGATCTTTAAAGATCAGGCCTTTATTCCCGGCAAAAAGGGCGAATACCCTGATCATCTTGAAGCATACCGCACAACCGGCCAAAACCTGCACATATTCTTAAGGCCGGTAAGAATCAGTGATGAAACCCTAATCAAAGAATTTTTCCACTCCCTTTCCGACAAAAGCCTTTACCAGCGTTTTTTTTCTATCAGACGTCATCTTACGCATGAAGAGCTGCAAAAAAAATTCGTAGTAATCGACTATACCCGGGAAATGATTATCCTGGCCGTAAAAAGATACCTGGGCCAGGAGGTTATTACCGGTTTGGCCCAGTACTGTATTGCTGACAACAACCTTTCAGCCGAAGTTTCGATCGTTGTGCGTGATGATTTTCAAGGTAAGGGGATTGGTTTCGAGCTGCTTTCTTACCTGGCCACGGTTGCTAAAAATCAGGGCCTGCATACTTTTACTGCCGAAGTTCTGCCGGAAAACCAGGCCGTATTTCGATTGATTGGAAAACTTGGCCTCGAATATGATCGCCGGTGGGAAAGCGGCCTGATCCATATTGTCATATACTTGAAATAAAGCTGTTTTTGATCTTGTGAAAAACTTTCAGCAGTTAAAACTGCGATTTGCCGGGACAGTAATTTTAGAGGAAAGTTATTTGCTCTAATTACAATTAAGTCAAACAAGTAGATGAAGCAAGTTTTTTATGAAAGCAGTAATTTGGTCAAGTTTTTGGTGAAGTTTTTCAGCGAGGAAAATAATAAATGGCCTATACCATAAAAAAAGAAACCATGGATACTTTTTCCGAATACAACTCCGAAACGGAGCAATTCTTGAACTGGCCTTTTGTTTTTAGCTTGCCGGTGTGGCTTCAGAGCTGGTGGGAATCTTTCGGGGAAGGGTATGAACTATCCCTGCGTTCAGTATTTAAAGATCAGCAGTTGATCGGCCTGGCACCCCTGATGCGCATGAATGAATCAGCAGCTCTCGTGGGCAGCCCGGATGTCTGTGATTACCTGGATTTCATTACTGCACCCGGCAAAGAACAGGAATTTTTCCAGGCTCTTTTACCGGACCTGCAAAAAGAGGGTATTAAAAGGCTTCAATTAAATTCTCAAAGACCCGGTGCCGCAGTTTTCAAAGGGCTGTTTGCGGCAGAAAACAACCGGGAATGTTACCTCAAGCTTAGCTTTAGCCGTGAAAATGAATCGTTTGAGTTAAACCTGCCTGATCACTGGGAAGACTACCTGGCAGCCTTAAGCAAAAAGCAGCGTCATGAAGTACGGCGCAAATTGCGCCGCCTGGAAAGAGAAACCGCCGGTTACAGTTACCGGATCATCAAAGACTGCGGGCCGGTGCAGGAATTTATCCCCGCTTTTTTCAACCTGGTGCGGTTCAACCCCGAAAAGGCAGACTTTTTTACCCCGAAAATGGAGCAGTTTTTTTCCAGGCTGGTTGACAACCTGGCCCGCACCGGACTGGCCCGTTTCGGCCTGCTCGACCTGGACGGGATCACCGTCGCCGCTGTGCTCTATTTTGATTACCGGGGCCGCATCCACCTTTATAACAGCGGCTATAATGCTGATTATAGCTCTTTAAGCGCCGGGTTACTTTCAAAAGTGCTCTGCATTAAACAGAGCATCGAACACAAAAGGCCGGTTTTTGACTTTTTAAAAGGGCAGGAAGTATATAAAACACGCCTTGGTGGCAGCCCTGTTCCTATCTACAGGGTCGAAATCGAACTTGGCTAACCATGCCCAATATAACTGTCCTCCAGGGAGGATGTGAAAAAGTAACCAAGATGCGAATTGCTTTCCTGAGCATCCACAGTTCACCACTTGGCAGGGCCGGTGAAAAAGATACCGGCGGGATGAGCACTTTTTTGCGGGGTCTTTCTTCCGCCCTTGGTGAAGCCGGTCATAAGGTTGATCTTTTCACCCGTCCGGACAGTGCCGGAAAAGATCTGGTCCGGGAAATAAAAGCGGGGGTGCGCCTGGTTTGTCCCGATGATGGCCTGGGACCATTAAGCAAACAAGAATTATATCCCCATTACAGGACCATTGCCGAAAGTATAGATCGCTTTTGCCGCGGTGATAATTCCAGGTACGATCTGATCTTCAGCCACTACTGGCTCTCCGGCTGTGTAGGGCAGGTGCTTAAAAAGAACTGGAATGTACCCCATATGCTGATGTTTCACACCCTTGGCCGGGCCAAGAATGAAGCCTGCCCGGAAGAAAACGAACCTTTGCTTCGCCTTGAGGCTGAAAAAGAACTGGCCCGGAGCTGTGATTTGATCATAACGGCCGCCAAGCAGGAAAAAGAAAAGATCCTCACTTATTTTGATCTGCCGTTAGAAAAGGTAGCGCTTATTCCCTGCGGTATTAATCGTGAAATATTCAAAGCCCTGGGTATTCACCAGCGCCTGCGAGCAAAAGAACAGCTCGGCTGGGAAAAGAAAACGAAAATTATTCTTTCCGTGGGACGGATCGAACCGGTTAAGGGGCTTGATCTTCTACTAAAAGCCGCCAGCCTGCTCCCGGCCGAAGAAAGCTTTCAAGTGGTTATCGCCGGAGGCGACAAAAGCAGCAGCATACAGGTGGAAAGTTACAAAAAAACCGCGGCCAGGCTCGGCCTTGAGGGAAAAGTTTATTTTACCGGGATCGTTGAACATGAAAAGCTGCCCTTTTATTATAACGCAGCTGATGTGACGGTGCTTACCTCGCACTACGAGAGTTTTGGCCTGGTTGCCTTAGAATCAATCGCCTGCGGTACCCCGGTTGTTGCCTCTCCCGTGGGGATCATCCCCGAGTTAATTGCAACCGGTAATAACGATGATTTTATTGGTTACATGGTTGAAAACCGCAACCCGCCAACCTGGGCCGAAAAAATCTCCAGGGCCTTAAACAGCAATAAACCACTTGATCAAAGCGTTCTGGATACCCGCCTGGCGCCTTACAGCTGGAAGCAGGCCGCTTCTGAACTTATAACGGTAATTAACAGCTTATAAAACAGGATAAAAATAATCTAAAAATAAAATAATCTGTTACAAAAATGACCTGCTGCAAATGATAATCTGCAAATGATATGCTATAATAATTAACGAAATTCTTTTATCAGTGAGGATGATTATTCTTGTCCATCCGCCTGGCAGGAGCAGTCTGACTGCGGGCTTCACTTTAGCTTGGCTCTGGCCATTCGATAATTAATGAAAAGACAATCAATGAAAAGACGGTAATTTATATGCAGCATAACAAACCTGTTGAAGAAGTAAAAGCAGATGTAATGGTTATCACTCCCCATCCCGATGATGCTGAATTCGGGGTAGCCGGCTCGGTAGCCCGCTGGGTTAAAGAAGGGAAAACTGTAGTCTATGTAATCTGCACTGACGGAGCCAAAGGCAGCAGTGATTATAGTGTAAGGCCCGAAAAGCTGGTTAAAACCAGGAAAAAAGAACAGCAAAATGCAGCCCGGCTGCTGGGAGTAAAAGAGGTGGTTTTCCTCGATTACGAAGACCAGGGTCTGGAAGATACCCCTGAATTTCGCAAAGACATAGTGCGCTGCATCCGCCGCTTCAAGCCGGATACCCTGGTTACAGCCGACCCTTACCGCCGCTACATCTGGCACCGCGATCACCGCATTGCCGGGCAGGTGGTTATCGACGCCGCTTTTCCCTATGCCCGTGATCATCTTTCCTACCCCGATTTAATGGATGAAGGTTTAATGCCCCACAAGGTCAGGGAAATTTTATTCTGGGCCAGCGAAGATCCCGATTACCACTCCGATATAACTGAAACCTTTGATCTTAAACTTGCGGCCCTGCGCTGCCATGACAGCCAGGTCGGCAGCCGGCATTTCCCCGCGCTGGAGCAGTGGCTGCGCCACCGCGCCGAAGAGGCGGCAAAGGATCAGGATTATGCCCTGGCCGAAGCTTTTCACCGGGCCGAGATAATGTTTTAAGCCCTTTAAGTATTTTATGCCTGGAACCCGGCTGTGCCACCGCTTCAAATCTCGTGGTTTTCAAGTGCCAAGCCAGGTGACATCTCCACTAAACTCAAAGTTTTGACGGCCGGAGCGAAAATTATTGAACAGTTTACGTTCGGTTTTTAAATCCGTCTTTTCCCCGTGTCCGGGTAGAATCACGGTATCATCGGGCAGAGTCATTATTTTTTCCTCGATCGAGGACACGATTTGCTTGAATTCTTTTGGGGACCTGGTCTTACCCGGACCACCGGGAAAGATTGTATCGCCGGAAAAAAGATAATTACCCGTCTTAAAACAAAGGCTGCCCGGGGTGTGTCCGGGGGTATGGATAACTTCCAGGTTGATTTTACCGCACCTGATTTGTTCGCCACCGGCCAGCAGCTGGTCGGGTTTGACCGGCAGCTGAACAGCATCATTTTCATGGGCGGCAAGCGGTGCGTTCAGGTCTCGATACAGTTCCTCCAGGGCCACGGTATGGTCCATGTGTCCGTGCGTGAGCAGGATAGAGCCGACTTTGTATGGTTCGAGTAAGCCTTTAATTTTTTTTGCGTCACCGGGAGTGTCGATTAACACGCTCTCTCCACCTTCACGGCAGATAACCATGTAGGCATTGGTGCCGAAGGGTTCTGTCTCCAGGTGCAGGATCTCCATATTTTCATTCTTAAAAATCACTTCAACTTCTCTTTTCATTATTTTAATCACCCTTTCTTATCATTTCACTACCCTTTACTGCTTAAGCTCTTCTATCTATATTATAACAGCCGACTGATAACAGCGCATGGTTGCTGTAATTATTAACCGGGAGGTATTTCCCTAATCACCAATAATCGGTTATAATGATTTCTGGGATTAAATAGTCTTAAAAACAATCATAACAGGAAGAGTGATGCAGTAAATGTCCAGCATTAAAATTGCCGTTGTCGGTGTTGGTAATTGTGCCAGCGCCTTGATCCAGGGGATCCATTATTATCGTGATTCAAACGAAAAAGCTGCCATCGGGCTTTTGCACTGGGATATTGGCGGTTACCGGCCTTTTGATATCGAGATAAGCGCAGCCTTTGATTTGGACGAACGAAAAGTGGGCCGGGATGTAAACCGGGCTATTTTTGCCCTTCCAAACTGTGCCCTGCCTTTTTATACCGATTTGCCCTCCTCTGGAGTAAAGGTGCAGATGGGCAGGGTTTTAGACGGTTTTTCAGGTCATATGCACAACTATGAAGAGGACTATACTTTTGTTTTAAGCAAAGAGCCCGAACCGGCCAAAGAAGATATTGTTCGCATCCTGCAGGATTCAAGAACCGATGTTATGCTCAACTACATGCCCGCCGGCTCAGAGGAAGCCTCCCGTTTTTACGCAGAATGCGCTCTTGAAGCAGGTGTTGCTTTTGTTAACAACATCCCCGTTTTTATTGCCAGCGATCCGCAGTGGGCCGACCGGTTTGCCGAAAAAAATATACCCATAATCGGTGATGATATCAAGTCGCAGATGGGCGCTACCATCCTGCACCGCGCCCTAACCGACCTTTTTAAGGTGCGCGGGGTTAAACTGGAACGTTCATACCAGCTAAATACCGGCGGCAATACTGATTTTTTAAACATGACCAACCAGGACAGGCTGGCTACCAAGCGCATTTCCAAAACGGAAGCAGTGCAGTCGGCCGCAGCCAAAAGGCTGCCTGACCGGGATATCCACATCGGTCCCAGCGATTACGTGTCCTGGCAGAAAGATAACAAGGTCTGCTTTTTACGGATGGAAGGTCAAATCTTTGGCAATATCCCGGTCAACCTGGAAATGCGCCTTAGTGTTGAGGATTCGCCCAATTCAGCCGGCATTGCCATTGATGCTGTCCGCTGCTGCAAACTGGCCCTGGACAGAAAAATAGGAGGCGTGCTGGAGGGTCCTTCGGCATATTTTTCCAAGCATCCCCCCCGCCAGTATCCGGATTACCAGGCTTACCAGTTAACCGAAGATTTTATCCGGGGCGGGCAGTAAATGAAGCCCTTTTAACAGGCGGCCCGGGTTTAATTATATAAATCAACCTTCAAAAAACCCTGTTTTTTTCTTAAAGCTTTCGGCCCAACTCGAACCCTTCGCGTACAGCCTCGGTTATCTTGCGCGGTTTTTGGGCATCGCCGATCACGTGCAGCTCTGAAACCCGGTCTTTTAGTTCTTCGGCCAGTTTGTTGTTGGCCTCCGCTCCGATGGCCAAAACTACTGTATCTGCCGGGATCAAGGTTTCTTCGCCGTCTTTTTCGATCACTACCCCGGACTGGTTTACCTCTTTTACCGGGACCTGGTCTATAACCCTGATCCCCAGGCGGCGGATACATTTAACAGTTACCCAGCGGGTGCTCACCCCGATATCCCGACCGATGCCCTTTTCCAGTTCAACCAGGGTTACCTTCCGAGGGCCGCGGTTAAGCAGTTCCTGGAGTTTCTCCGGGTTTTCAGCATCATTTTCCATTAGGAATTTAAGGGTTTCAGCAGAAATGGTGCCCATTTCCGCTGCTGTAACCGCTGTTTCACACCCAACTGAACCGCCTCCGATAATAACCACCTGTTCGCCGGGAATCACCGAACCGTCCAGGATCTGCAGGGCGGAAACCACCTCCACCGGCCCTTTGATCGGAAAAGGCGCCTTTACTCCGCGGGCCCCGGCAGCCAAAACGACCACATCGGCATTCTGGGCGGCAATTTCTTCTGCCTTAGCTTCCCGGTTGTAAATAATGTCGACCCCGCTGCGGGCCAGTTCATGTTCATAATAAGCAAGCAGGGTAATAAACTCATTTTTCCCAGAAGGCATGGCTGCATAACGTAAATGGCCGCCCAGGACCTGATCTTTTTCCCACAATGAAACTTCATGTCCCCGGGCTGCCGCCAGGCGGGCGGTTTCCATTCCTGCCGGTCCTCCACCGATAATCAGCACTTTCTTGCGTTTCTCGGCAGGCTTGATTTCCACCTCGAATTCCCGTCCGGCCAGCGGGTTGACCGTGCAGTGTACATCCTGCATGGTAAAAACCATGTCGAAACAGCCCTGGTTGCAGGCAATACAGCGCCGGATGGAATC
>SL_5KL_010_SEDDRAFT_10001139_pt1 | contig 16345 bp, 10 predicted proteins | sample SodLakKL_010_SED_FD_9118 | JGI IMG/M metagenome (IMG submission 9118)
CCCCGGCGCCGGTGGCGTCGGCGAGGTAGGTCAGCTGCTTCACCAGCATGTTGGCGGCTTCGAGGTCCGGGGCGACCAGGATGTCGGCGCGGCCCGCGACCTCGGACTCGATGCCCTTCGCGTGGGCGGCGCTCTCCGAGATTGCGTTGTCGAAGGCCAGCGGGCCATCCAGGATGCCGCCCTCGATCTGCCCGCGTTCCGCCATCTTGCACAAGGCCGCCGCCTCCACGGTGGAGGATATCCTTGGGTTCACCGTTTCCACCGCGGAGAGGATGGCGACACGGGGGGTCTCGATTTTGACCGCCTGGGCCAGTTCGATCGCGTTGCGGATGATGTCCGCCTTGTCTGCCAGCGAGGGGTAGATGTTGATAGCCGCGTCGGTGATGAACAGCGGCCGGGAGTAGGTGGGGACGTCGAAGGCCATCACGTGGCTCAGGCGGCGATCGGTGCGCAGGCCCTTCTCCTTGTGCAGCGCGGCGCGCAGCAGCTCATCGGTGTGCAGGCTACCCTTCATCAGTGCCCCGACCTGGCCCTCGCGCGCGAGGGCCACGGCTCGCTCTGCGGCGGCGTGGCTGTGCTTGGTGGCGACGATCTCGAACTCGGCAAGGTCGATCTCGGCTTCCTCGGCGGCCGCGCGGATACGGGCCTCCGGACCCACGAGGACCGGGACGATGAGCTCCCGGCGCGCGGCCTGCAGGGCGCCCTGCAGTGATTGTTTGTCCACCGGATGCACTACGGCGGTGCGCAGCGGTTCCGGGCTCGACGCTGCGTCCAGCAATTCGTGCAGGTGCCTGCGCTCGGCCATGCGCACGTGGGGCATCACGGTTCTGGGACGCCGTACCTTCCTGGTGGGCGCGATGACGTCGGCGTCGCCCTCGATCACCGTCTTGCCTTCCTGGTTCTTGCACAGGCAATGGAAACGGATGCGGTGCTTCTCGTCGTTCTTCTCCGTGGCCTCGACCGTGACCGTCAGGACGTCGCCAAGCACCACCGGCGCCTTGAAGCGCAGCGTCTGGCCAAGATAGATCGTGCCCGGGCCGGGAAGCTCGGTGCCCAGCAGGGTGGAGATCAGGGCGCCACCCCACATGCCGTGGGCGATGATCTCCTGGAAGCGGCTGCTCTTCGCGAAGTCCTCGTCGACGTGGGCGGGATTGACGTCCCCCGACATCACCGCGAACAGCTTGATGTCGTCCATGGTGAGGCGCCGCTCCAGGCGGGCCGTGTCGCCGACCTCGATTTCGTCGTAGGTCCGGTTCTCGATTTCTTTGTCGGAAGGTGACATCAGTTCAGCCTCGGATGTGCAGGCCACCATCGACGTAGGTGGTGACACCAGTCATCGAGTGAGCTGCATCGCTGATGAGGAAAGCCGCAGTCTCGCCGATGTCGTCGATGCTGACCAACTTCCGCGTGGGGGATCGCGATTCCGCATCGGCCAGGAGATCGTCGAAGTCGCGAATGCCCGAAGCGGCCCGGGTCGCGACGGGCCCCGGAGAAATCGCGTGCACCCGGATTCCGGCAGGACCGAGTTCTGCGGCCACGTAACGCACCGAGGATTCCAGGGCGGCCTTCACCGGACCCATGATGCCGTAGTTGTCGATGACCTTCTCGGCACCGTGATAGCTCATCGTGATCAGGCAGCCGCCGTTGCGCATCAGGGGCTCGGCGTGCTTCGCCATGCGCAGGAAGGAGTGGCAGGAGATGTCCATCGCCAGCAGAAAGCCGTCGCGGCTGGAGTCGACCACGCGGCCGTGCAGATCGTCGCGGGGGGCGAAGGCGATGGAGTGGATCAGGAAATCCAGCTTGCCCCAGCGCTCGGCGGCGGCCGTGAACAGGGCCTCAGTCTGCGCGTCATCGCGCACGTCGCAGAGCAGGAGTGGGGCGTCGCCCAGTTGTTCAGCCAGGGGGCGGGCATGGGATTCGCCCTTGGGGTGACCGTAGCTGAGGATCAGGTCGGCACCGGCCCGATGCAGGGCGCGGGCGCAACCGAAGGCGATGCTGTCGGCATTGGCGAGACCGGTGACGATGCCGCTCTTGCCCTCCAGGGGGTGTTGCTGGCTCATGAGAACGCTCCGGGTTGATGTTCCGGTCGATCCGGCCCCTGCGGACGAGGGCCGATCCATGATGCGTTGCATCATGAGTCTAGCAAAAGGAGAGGCGGACTGCGCGTTGGGCGCCGGAAGTGAGGGTCAACGGCCGGTGGCGCCCGCCAGTGCGCCGCGGTCGAAGCGGCCTTCGTAGAGACGAAGCAGGGCAGGGATGACCAGCAGCACCAGCAGCGTCGCGACGCCGAGGCCGAACACGATGGAGATGGCCATCGGGATCAGGAACTGGGCCTGCAGCGACCGCTCGAACAGCAGCGGCGTGAGGCCGGCGATGGTGGTCGCCGAGGTCAGGATCACCGCGCGCAGGCGCTGGCACGAGGCCTCGATGATGGCGTCACGCAGGGCCAGCCCCTCTTCGCGCAGGCCCTGGTAGAAGCTGACCAGAATGATCGAGTTGTTGACCACGATGCCGGTCAGTCCGAACAGGCCGAACATCGAGAGGATGGTGAGTTCCACGCCCAGCAGCCAGTGACCGAGAAAGGCGCCGAGAATCCCGAAGGGGATGATCGCCATCACGATCAGCGGCCAGCCCCAGGAGGCGAAGACCCAGGCGAGCGTCAGGTACATCAGGCTGAGCGCCAGGACCAGGCCGACGCGCATATCTGCGAAGGTCTCGGCCTGATCGGCGGCGCGGCCCTCGAAGGAGTAGTCGACGCCGTGGCGCTGGGCGAGCTCGTCCAGCGGACCGTCCTCGAGAGCCGCCCGGATTCGCGCGGCATTGTTCACGCTGCGGTCCACCTCCGAAGAGACGTGAATGGCGAGTCGCGTGTCGGCGTGGCGCAGGGTCTCAAAGCCTTGGCGAGACTGGATTTCCACCACGCTGTCCAGAGGCGCCAGGGCGCCGGAGGGCAGGCGGATGGATAGACGGTCCAGAGTCTCCGTGTGGTACCGTTCCCAGTCGGGGAGGCGCACCCGGACTTCGACTTCCTCCAGTCCGTCCTGGAAAATCTGGGCCAGGCGCCCGTCGAAAGCGTCCCGCAGCTGCGTACCGACGTTCTCGGTCGTCAGGCCAAGGGCCAGACCTTCCGGCCGGAGTGAGTAAATGAGTTGCTCTCGTCCGAACGGTGTGTCGTCGTTGATCGCATAGGTGCCTGCAAAGTCAGCGAAGATCTCCGCGAGGTCGAGTGCGGCGGCCTTCAGTCGGTCAGGGTCGTCGCCGGTCAGGCGAATATCCAGGTCCCGCCCTGGCGGGCCGCCCGCGCGCTCGCTGATGTTGAAGTTCTCAATTCCCGGCGTCAGGCGCACCTGCTCCTCCCAGGCCCGTATGAGCTCGCGGTTCGTCACGGTCCGCGCTTCGGGGGAGACGAGTTCCACCTGGATATTGCCAAACTGCTCGCCGCGCGGCGCATTGCCGTCACCCGGATCGATCCCGAGTCCGCGCCGCACGACCGCGGCATGCACCAGACCGCCGCCCAATGTCCGTTCCGCCTCGTACAGGGCTTCCTCGGTCGCGGTCAGGAATTCCGCGACCCGTTCCGGTGGGGTGCCGGCAACGAAGTTGACCCCGGCATTGAGCACGGTTCCCTCAGGCGATGGAAAGAAAGTGAAGCCGATCCGGCCGCTGGCTGCGAGTCCGATGGCCAGGATCAAAGCCCCGACAGCCAGGGCGAGCGTGATCCCCGCATGATCCACGGCGCGGGCGACGAGGCGCTTGAAGGCACCGTAACGCAGGCGTTCGAACCCGTTGTCGAAGCGGGCACGGAAGCTGCCCTCAGCCGGCGGCTCCAGACGTGACAGCACGCCCTTGAGATGCGCGGGCAGGATCAGAAAGGCGATGACGAGGGTCGCCAGGATCACGCAGATCACCACCAGCGGGATGTCGAACAGAATGTTCCCGATGACGCCGCCGATCAGCATTAGCGGCAGGAAGGCGGCGACAGTGGTAAGCGACGCGGAAATCACGGGCGCGAGCATCCGCCGCGCGCCGTTGCCCGCGGCCTCGGCCGGCCCCTCGCCCTTCTGGTGCAGGGTATAGGCGTGCTCGGAAACCACGATGGCGTTGTCGACGATGATCCCCAGCGACATGATGAACCCGAACAGCGAGATCATGTTGATCGTTCCGCCAACCAGCCAGAGCACGATCAGAGCGGCGGTGAAGGCGATAGGAATCCCCAGCGCCACGCGCACCGCGACGTGCCGGTTGAGGAACAGGAACAGGATGCCGAGGACCAGCAGCAGACCGCCGGCACCATTTTTCAGGAGTAGCGTAATCCGCTCGAACAGCAGCTCCCAGAAAGCGTCGATCATCTCCAGGGACACGCCTGGAGGCAGGATCGGGCGCACGTCCTGCAGCCATTCCTCCAGAATCCGCGCCGCTTCCAGCGAGTCGCCGGTCTCCGTGCGCAGTAGCTGCATCTCCAGCGCCGGCCTGCCGCCGACACTCACACTGACCTCGCCATCGCGTGGCCTGCGCTCGATATCGGCGATCTGGCCAAGCAGCAGCAGCCCGAGCTCCGGATCGGCGCGCAGGGGCAGTTCCTCGAAGGCGGTAATGTCGCGGCGCTGATCCAGGCTCCGCAGCTGCCGCGCGGTGTCGGCCCTTCCGGCGCTGCCCGCAGGGATGTCGCGGCTGAGCCCCTCGATGCGCTGGGCGATGTCACCAAGGGTCAGGTCGGTAGCGTACAGGCTCAGCGTCGGCACCTGGATCGCCATCTCGTCCTCGGGCAGGCCGGTGAACTCCACCCGGGCGATGCCACGGTCCAGCAGTTCACGCTCGAACTGGCGACCCAGGATGCGCAGATCGTGGATGTTGTCGAGGCCACTGACGAGCAGCCGCGCCACGGGTTCGTAACGCACGATGCGGGTGACCACCGGCGTCTCCGCCGCCTCGGGCAGGTTGCGCTGCTGGTCGACCCGGTCCTTCACCTGCTCCAGCGCCAGGGTCATGTCGGTACCCGCCTCGAATTCCAGGGTGATCGAAGCCACGCCCAGGGCCGAGGTCGAGGTCATGTTGCGGATGCCGTCGACGGTGCGCAGGTCCTGCTCGAGCGGGTCGGTGATGCCGCGCTCGACGTCCTCGGCGCTGGCCCCGGTCCAGACCACGCGAACCTGGACGAAATCCAGCTCGAAGGTGGGGAAGAACTGGGTATTCAGCTTCGTCAGCGCAAAGGCGCCGCCAAGAACCATCAAAGCCACCAGAAGATTGGCGGCCAGGCGGTGATACAGGAAGAGTCCGATCAGACCGCGCCGGGGATCCCGTGGCGGGGCGGCCGGGCCGGAATCGGCGATCGATTCGTTGGCTGTCATGCGACGCTCACGGGGTCCCGGCCAGCGCGTTCATCTCCACTTCCACCCGGAGACCATCGACCGCGTTGGGCAGACGGGTCGCCACGAGCACGTCCCCCGATGCGAGCTCGGGGTGGCGGATCAGGGCGCGCGTGCGCCCCTCTGCGTCGGTGATCTCGCCCAGCCGTTCCACCTGCAGCCCCTGCAGTCGCGCGTCGACGATGCGGAAGACGCGGTCCCGCCCGTACAGGGCCTCGAACGGTACGGCAATGCTGTCGGGTTCTTCGGGCAGGATGAGCTGGAGATTCACGAATCGGTTCAGCGGCAGGTCGCGGGCACCTTCGGTGACGCGGAACAGTGCGCTGATGCCGGCCTCGCCGTCACGGGTCTCCCCCGCGAGCCGGACCAGTTCGGCGCGGATCGACTGGCCAGCCACGGAGGCTTCCGCTGGAAGTGGTTGCTGTTCGGCCAGGAGCCGCGTGATGCGTGGAAGCACGATTTCCGGGAGGCTGGCACGGATCTCGAGATCATCCAGCGAATAGATACGCACCAGCGGATCCCCGACGCGCACCCGTTCGCCCGGGCTGGCGTGGACCTCGGCGACGCGGACGTTGGCATACGCCCGGATCTCGGCGCGCTCCACGTCCAGTTTCGCCCGCTCGAACGAGGCGCGGATGCGTGCCTCGCGCGCCTCGGCCTGTGCCAGTCGACTTGGCGCGTCGGCCACGGCCTGATCGCGCGCGTCGACCGCGAGCCTGGCCTGTTCCAGGTTGCGTTGCGCGTCATCGACCGCGGCATCGGACCCCAAGTCCCGCGCGCGGAGATCACGGGCGCGATCGAGACCGCGCTGGGCGATCTGGAGCAAGGCCCTTTCCCGAACAAGCGCCCGGGCGTCCGACTCGGCGCGCAGGCGCTCGCTCTGGATCGCTGCCGTTGCTTCGTTCAGCTCGGCCTCGCGCTGCGCCAGGTTGAGCAGGGCCTCCGAGGCGTCGATCTGGACGAGTAGGGCGCCGGCATCGGCGGTCTGACCCGCGCGGATCGGTACCCGATCGATTTCGCCCTCGATCGCCGCGCGCAGGGTAGCTGTCTGCGGTGATGAAGTGCGCCCGAAGAGCTGCAGCGTCGGCCGGTTCACCCCAGGGTCCACCTCGAAACCACGGACCTGCCAGGCTCGCTCGCTCGCCTCGGGCGGGGGTGCGGATGGTCCCGTTGCACGCAGTACCATAAAGCCGACGACGGCCGCAGCGAGGATCAGCAGCGGCGCGAGCTTGCGGGCGAAACGAGCTGGGGACATTGGGGTCTCGGGAAGGCTGGGGTGGCGCGCCACTCTAGGACGTCGAAAGGCGGCTGAGGTTCACCGTTTGCCGACGGGGATCTGGTGCAGCGCGCCAATTGTAGCTGATTCGCGAGCTCGGTCGAATGGCCGNACGGGACCCGCAGCCGGTTTTCGTTGCTTGCTCCCGACCTCCGCCGGCCTGTGGAAACCGGTTTGACACTGCGGTCCGGATCGCTGCTAAGCTCATCCGGCAAGCGGCGGATTGGCCGCAGAAACGGAGGAAGGACTGTCATGCAACAGCACAGACTGTACAAGCGGTTTGCGATCCTGACGATCGCGCTCCTTGCCCTGGCGCTTTCCGGCGCGGTCCTCGCGCAGATGGGTCAGCAGCGCGGAGCGCAACAGCCCGGCGCCCTGGAGCAGGAATTCCTGCAGTTGCAGGAGCGCCTGCAGCGCGCGCAGCAAAGGGCGATGGAGAACAACCCGGCGCTGCAGGAGCAGGCGGACGCCATGGAAGACCTGGTGACCGACAAGATGCGGGAGGCCGGTTATGATCCGGGGGCGATCATGGAGACGCTCCTGGCGGCTCAGGGTCAGGTGCAGGACGAACGCCTCTCGGATGCGCAGCGCCGCGAGATCCTGGAATCACGCGAAGTGCGCGAGGCGCAGCAGCAGCTCCAGGAGGCGCAGCAGGCCGTGTTGCAGGACCCTGAGGTGGTCGAGGCCCAGCGTTCCTTCGAGGAGGACATGATGGACGCGATGCGCAGGGAAGAGCCGGAAACCGATCGCATGATCGAACGCCTCCAGGAAATCCAGCGGGAAGCACAGCGCGGCATGCGCTGAGTCTTATGCAGCCACTGCGCCCGTAGGGCCCGGATCAGCAGGCCGCTGTCCGGACGGACTTGGAGGCGGTCGGGGATGGCGGGTTCGGTGAACGTGGAGTGACGGCCTACGCACCAGCTCGTGGAGTGCGGGAGCTTGCTCCCGCTACTCGGCGCCGGGCTAACTTTCGTGGCCCTGCGCCACCCCTGACGATGAAAAGCCGCAAACCGTAGGTCGGGTTAGCCCAAAGGGCGCAACCCGACGGGTTGCGCACCCACCCATGGCCGCGAAGCAGCGTCGGCCCCGGCACCTCGGGTTACGCTGCGCTAACCCGACCTACAGAAGGATTCGGCGCGGGGCTAACCCAGCGGCCGATCGCGGCGGCAAGCCGCCGCACTCCATAGACGCTTCCGCTCCAGCAGCGATCGATTCAGTCGTCGGCCTCGAAGTCGAAGGTGCCCACCTGCTCGCCGGCCATCTGGCGGCGAACCACTGCCACGTCTCGCTCGTTCAGGGCGAACGGGAAGCTGAAAATGTCGGCCGGACTGGAATCACCATAGGGCCGGTTGCAGGCGGAGACCGCCTCGTCGCCGTTGCCGGGACAGCCGGAGGTGCGGAAGGGCTTCCCGGAGTCGATCACCGCATCGAGTTCCTGGCGGTCGAGTCCGAAGTCGGTGATCCTGCCCTGAGGGTCGAAGCGCATGTCTGCGACCCGTGCGCCCGCGTAGTCGATCAGGAAGCGGCCCAGTTGCACGCGGCGCCACTGGTCGCGCGGCACCGGGTTCCAGTCTTCCATCCGGGACCCGCGCTCCGGAAAGAAGGCGAACATGTGGTTGTGCCCGCCCATGTCACGGATGCGCTGGCAGACGTCGAGCATGTCGCGTTCGGTCTCGCCCATGCCACAGATCAGGTGCGCCCCGAACTTCTCGGGTCCGTAGATTTCCGCGGCCCACTCCATCGCCTGCCAGTACTTGTCCCAACGATGGGGGCTGTTCACGGTCTTCCCCCGCGTGCGCTCGAAGATCTCGGGTGTTACGGCGTCCAGGGCCACCGTGAAGATGTCGGCGCCCCGGTCGCGCAGGTCCTCCAGATCGGCAAAGCGCATCGTGGTGGGGTTGGAAAGGATCGACACCGGTACGTCGGGCACCTCTGCCACCCACTTGTCCAGCAGGGTGACGGTGTCGTCGCCCGAATCGGGGTGCGTGATCATCGAGATGCACATCCGCTGGAAGGCGCCGTGGTCGGCGCGGTTGCGCACGCGTTCGATCACGTCGTCGTAGCGGGCGGTGGGCCAGTCGACGCGAATGAAGTTGCGATCCGCATAGGCGCTTTCCTCTTCGCGATGCCGCGCGAGGCCGCAGTAGCTGCAGTTGGCGCGGCATCCCTCGGCATAGGTCACCAGCAGGTTTAGGCAGTGGGTGCAGGCGGTCCGGTGCATGCTGCCCTGGACCAGCCCCAGGGTGATCGCTGCGGCGGTGGACATCTGGACATAGTCCGGAGAACGCATTTCCGGGGTCCTGGCGTAATCGCGGGGGCGATAGAAATTGACGGGTGTTGCCACGGACTCGACGCGGGCGTTCATGTCAGGACCTCCAGGGTGCGGATGCAAACTTCTGATGGGGTGGGCCGCGCACTCATGCGGCGGCCTCGAAGTATTCGTCGAAGGCGATCCAGCCTCGGCGCTGAGTGGCATCCTGCCGGGCCGCAGGCGTGTGCCAAAGGGGTTGCAGGGCCTGGCGACGTTCCACCGCGCGCGCGAGCGCCGGGCCGAACTGGTCGCGCATGTCCTCTTCGTATTCCTCGAACGCCCGTGCATCCCCGTTCAGGAAGGCCACCGCGGCAGTGCCGGCATATTCACCCGAGACCACCGCGGCGGCGATGCCCGCCCCGGTGATCGGGTGCGTGAGACCGGCGGCATCGCCCACGAACACGATGCAACCGCTGTGCATCCGCGCGCGCGGGCCACCGACTGGAATCGCGCCGCCGGTGCGTCGCACGATCCCGGGTCCGACCTGTCCCTGTTCGATCAGTCGCTGGTGCAGTTGCTCGAGCGGTCCCTTGAGATCCGGCTGTAGTTGCGGATCCAGTCCGAGTCCGAGGTTGGCGACGTCGCCGCGGGGAAACAGCCAGGCGTATCCGCCGGGATAGTCGTCCGAGAGCCAGATGATCGTGTCGCCGAGCGGTTGGCGTAGCGGCACCGTGTATTGACGCGTGATCACGGTCGCCAGCGGGGCGAGCCCGAGCCTAGTGGCCACGGTCGAGTGCGGGCCGTCGGCAGCGACCAGCGCACGGTAGCGGATGGGTTTCTCCTGCCCGTTGCGGCGAATCGTGGCGATCCGCTCTGCGGGGTCCAGCGCCGTCAGGCGCGAGCCGGTCCAGAGTTCGGCGCCATGATCCTCCGCCGCGCGGGCAATCGCGCGGTCGAACTCGGCGCGATCGATCATCAAACCGGGGAAGTCGCTGGCATGCGCCGCGCCGGAGGGAAGGATGCTCTGCATTCCGGTAATGGACTGCAGGCGTACCGGGTGGGTTCGGGCATAGGCGCCCATGGGGTTCGGGATGAATTCGGCGCACTGCACCGGCTCGCCGATGACCTGCCGACGATCGACGGCGAGAACGTCCAGGCCCCCCGCGGCGGCCTTGCCGGCAGCGCTGCCGCCACCCGGTCCCAGACCGACCACCAGCAGATCCACCGATTTCACGACGGACGCCCGGTCGCTCCGCCGGGCGGGAAGGCGACGGTGGTCTTCGCCAGGGCATTGCGCAATACCGTCAGGAAGTCGTCGGGAGACAGCATCAGCATCTCCGCCGGGTTCCGGCTGAAGAACTGCCGGATGTTGTTCTCCAGTTCCTGCACCGGCGTGTCGCGCAGGCTGGCCTCGAGATCGATCACGGTGCGGCCGGGCTTCACGAAGAAGTCCCCGGTGATCCAGACCTGCTTGATCCGGTCGCGGGCGTGGTCCAGCGCCAGGGCTGCCCGCATCAGGCCACCCGGAGACTTGTGCAGGCCCTCCAGCATGCCGGCCTCGGCCGCGGGCCGGTGGTGCTGGAAGATCCACTCGGGGGTGTCCATTTCCCGAAGCGCCTCGGCAAACCTGGCTTCCTCCGTCGGGTTCAGTGCGTCATCCCACGCCAGATTCACGTCGAAGGCCTCGGCGAACGACGCGGCGAGTTGTTGCTGCACCGTCTCGAACGAAGGCAACTCGCCCAGCAGGTCCTTCAGGTTGGCCACCCGCTCGCGCGCCGAGGAGATCGCCTTGTCGGAGAGTTTCTCCGCCGGGATGCGCAGGACGCGCAGCATCCGCTCGACATCGAAGTCGATCAGCAGTGTCCCCTGGTACAGGATCGAGTCGCCGTCGAAGGCGCCGCCGGTCCCGGAGACCTTGCGTCCGTCGACTTCGATGTCGTTGCGTGGCCGGAAGCGGGCGTCGACGCCCAGGGCGCTGATGCCGCGGGCCGCTGCCTCGCAGATCCGTTGGGCGATCAAAGGCATCTCGGCGGTGCCGAGAAAGCGCTTGTCCAGATACAGCTCCCAGCCGATCTGCGTCGGGTCGAAATAGATCGCGCCGCCGCCCGTGATGCGGCGCTGGATGTCGATGCCCTGTTCCCGGCAATAGTCCGAGCGCAGTTCCTGCTCGACGCTTTGATGAAATCCGACCAGGGCGCAGGGGGTGAAGCGCAGGAACCGCAGGGTGTGCGGCGAGGCTCCTTCCTGGTGGGCTTCCAGAAGTGCGCGGTTGAGCGCCAGGTTCTCCGCGGCACGGCGCAGGCCGGTGTCGATGACGCGCAGGGTTTTCGGATCACGCATGGTTCATGACTCCACGAGATCGGGGGCTGAAGAGTTCGCCGCGGGCGCGGCGACGACCGGTATGCCGAGGCCCCGGCCCTGGGCAGATGCCCTGCGCCGGACTTCCTCCTGGACGATGGTCTCCACATCCAGTTCCAGGCCACTGGGCGCGTCGCCCAGTGCCATCACTTCATCGCCGACGACGATCGAGCAGCAGGCAGGGGTCACGCGGACGCGCCGCCCGAGACGGGCGGCCAGTTCCACTGCGCCGTCGGCAGGATGGGCGATGCCGTCCAGGCCCGCCATCACGGCATAGGTGTCGATCTGCATCCGGGCCTCGCCCGGCGGGCGCGCACAGCCGAGGAGCAGGGGCGTGGACGGCAGGGCGGCGCGGGCAGCGCGGAAGAAATGTCCGACCTCCGCCGTATCCGGGGTGGCGAAGGGCTTCTTCTCGCTGGCGTAGAAGGGCATCACCACCACCAGGACCACGGCATCCGGAAGGTGGCGCTGGATGATCTCCAGCGCCTTCCATTCGCCCAGCATCCGGCCGTAGTGGAGGCCGATCACGATGTGCGGCACGACCTTCATTCGGGTCCGTACCAGGCTCTCCAGGGTGGCCTCGAAATCGGCCACCGACCGGCGCAGGTGATAGACTCGGGTGATGGTCTCCTGGGCGCCGATGACGTCCATCATGGCCACGTCGATACCCGCCTGCTCCATGCTCAACGCCGCGTCGTCATCGACGAGCGCCGCGTGTGCCGCAATGCGGAACTGCGGGAATTCGTCCTTGATCCGCCGAATGGTGTCGAAATGGGGGGCGTATTCCACCTCGTTGCGGTGGTTCGAGCCGCCGGTGAGCAACATGCCCTGGGCTCCGTCCTCGATGATTTCGTTCACCACCCGCCACAGTTCCTCCGGAGTGCGGGCCGGAATCATCGGCTCGAGGATGCTGGCCTTGCAGTGGTCGCACTGCAGCTTGCAGTCCCCGCCGGTGATGGACACCGCCGGCCAGGCGTTCTTGCCGCAGGTCTTGAGCTCGGAGGTCTGATAGGACTTGAAGGTCGGCGTGTAGAAATGCACCGGGGGAATCGGCCTGTCCACAGGGCCGTGCCAGTCCCGCTCGAGCGTCGAAACCAGATCGTGATGCAGGCGCAGGTCCTGCAAGGGTTCGACTGCCTGGATCAGTTCACGCCAGTCCGTCATGTCGGCTCCTTCTGCAAATGCGGATGCGATCGACTGCGGCGCATTCCCCGGATTCGATTCGCGATGGCATGATCCTCGCACCGCTCGATGCACGCCTAGATGATCCAAATCAACCCAGCACAGGATTCGGGAATTTAGAGTGGGTGACAGAACACACGCCGGATCTGCAGCGGCAGTCAGCCGACCGCAGGGCCGAGGAGCCGAACATGACAGCAGCCGCCCTGGAATCCCAGGAGCATCGACGCCCACTGGCCTGCCGCATCTGCGATGGGGGTTTGCGCTCCGCCCGCGACAATGCCGCACAGGATGCCCTGTTGCCGTCACTGGTACCGGCGCTTCGTTTTTCCCGATACCCGGTCAGTGCCGTACTTGGCGCCCATGAGCGCGCGGCGATCGCCGTCCGTGGCGAATACTGCCTTGAGCAGGGCATCGAGGTCGTGCGCCGTGCGACCGGCGGCGGCGCGCTGTATCTGGAGCCCTCCCAGCTGTGGTGGTCTCTGGCGTTACCTGCGGACCATACAGGCGGCGTCGGCCTCGCCCGGATCCTGGAAACGCACGGGAGCGCGATGGTGGCGGCGTTGCGGAAACTGGGCGTCGCCGCGCAGTTCGTGTTTCCCAACGACATCGAAGTTCAGGGGCGAAAGCTCGGCAGCGGCTTCGCCGGGCGCCTGGACGACTGCATCCTGGTTCAGGGAAGCCTTCTGGTCACCCCTCCCGACGCGGAGTCCATGCTGAAGATCCTGCGGGTGCCGACCGAAAAGCTGTCTCGGGAGGGGGTGCTGAGCGCGCGGCAGCGTCTCGTCAGCCTCGAGGAGGTGACGGGATCCGCCACGGACCGTGCACGGATCCGCGATTCCCTGTCGCAGGCATTCGCCGAAGCCTTCGAGCTGAGCCTCGTTCCTGAGGTCCCACGCGAGGAGCCGCCGAGCGAGCGTCCCGTTGTTGCGTTGGATGAGAAGCTGTCGGCCGATGCCATGAAGGCCTTCGTGAAAACCGAAGGCGGCGCGATCTACCTGGCCATCGAAGCCGATCCGCAGGGGCGGGTGGTGCAGGCCAACTTCAGCGGCGCAGTGCAGTTCGCTCCTTCGGATCTGTTCCTGCGTCTTGGCACGGGCCTGCGCGGACGCCGGCTTCAGGACTGCGGGAAGGCCCTGGTGCGGGCGGTTGGGAACACCCCCGGCGCCGATCTACTGGGCTTCGATGTTGACGATCTCCAGCGCCTGGTCGCGCTTGCCACGGCCCGGCGTGAGCAGGGGGCCCGTTTCGGGCTGGACCGCGAACAAAGCAACACCCTGATCGTGCACAACCCGCACGGTGAAGTAGCGACGGAGATCCTGGAGCGGGCCACGGTGATGCTGGTGCCCTACTGCGCCAAGCTCGCCGACTGCAAGTTCCGCTTCCGCGATGGCTGTTCGGAATGCGGCAAGTGCGAGGTCGGCGACGCCTACGCGATGGCCCGGGAGCGGGGCCTGCGCGTGGTCTCCATCACCAATTTCGAGCACCTGCAGGAGACCCTGGAGGGCATGCGCGCGGACGAGGTGCCGGCTTACGTCGGCATGTGCTGCGAGAGCTTCTACCTGAAGCGTCACTATGCCTTTGAGGCCGCCGGCATACCGGCCGTCCTCACCGACATCACCGGGGCAACCTGCTATGAGCTGCGGGAGGAGGATCTGGCCTACGCGGGGCGCTTCCGGGCCGAGGCCCACCTGAAGCTGGACGTGGTCGAGAAAGTCATGCGCTTCGTGCCGCGCCTGCCAGGGGCGGGTAAAGACGTTCCCCGGGGGTCCGAGCCTTCTTCAAACGCGCGTGCCCCCTCCGGGTCGGTCCGGCGGAAGCGAAAAGACGCAGGGAAGTGACGGACTCAGGATGCTCCGGTCGCGGGCGCCTCCGATACCGCTATCCTGCCCTCCAGGGAAATGTGCTGGCCGGTGATTCGCCCGGCGGCCGATCCCAGCAGGTAGAGGTAGGGAGCGACCACCTGGTCCGGCGTGGGGAGCAGGGAAGCATTTTCGCCGGGATAGTGCAGGGCCCGGAACCGGGTGCGAACGGGGCCGGTATCGATGCCGTTGACGCGGACGAAGCCCTTCTCACCGGAGTGTTCGAGGGACAGGATGTCGATCAGCGCATCTTGACCCGCCTTGGCTACGCCGAAGGCGCCCCAGAATGCCTTGCGCGCGTTCTGGGTGGAAACCACGATGGAACCCTCGCCGCTGACCTCAAGCATGGGTAATACCGCCTGGATCAGCAGCACCGGGCCGTTCAGGTTGGCGTTCATCACCTGTGCCCAGAGTTCCGGATCGTAATATTTCATTGGGGTCAGGCTTCCCGCCCAGCCCGCGTTCAGGACGAGTCCGTCGAGGCGGCCGAGAGACTCCAGGACGTTGTCGGCAAGATCCGCGTAGTCCTTGATGGTGGCCCCCTCGAAGTTCAGCGGATAGATGGCGGGCTGGGGGTGGCCCTCGGACTCGATGGCATCGTACGCCTGTTCCAGGCGCTTGATGTCGCGGTCGAGCAGGATCACCGTTGCACCCGCAGCGGCGGCCGCCAGGCTGACCGCTTTGCCGATGCCCTCGGCGGCGCCGGTGACCAGGATGACGCGCCCGGCAAGACTGTCCGGCTCCGCGCGATAGTCGAGTAGGATCTGAGGGTCCAGTTCGGGCAATGGAAGATCTCCGGGGAATCGCCCTCCCATTCTAGCCAGTTTGCCCGCCTGCTTCGAGGTCTGTTGCCCGCCCCGCACTTGTTTCCGGGTCGCATTCTGTCTAACTTCAAAGGAAGCCAGTCCTCGAGCGGGTTTGGCCCCCATCGCCCGCCGTCAAAGGGTCCCAACGACCTTTCGGCATTTCCCGAGGCTCGCGCCTGGCGTATTTCCCGGCCGCTCAGTGGCCCCCTACCGGAACCGACACGACTGTGGCCCAGAATATTACCGAATCCGTCGAGTCCCAGGCTGCGGCCGGGGCTGGGCCTGAGGGCGGTGCTTGTGGCCAGCCCGGTGTCGCGAGCCTCAAGGATCTCTTCACCCAGCTTTGCGAATGGTCTCCCATTGGTTATGCGGTCTTCGACATCCACGGCCAATTGATCGAAATCAACGAGGCGGGTGTGCAATTGCTCGGTGGAGGATTGCTTTCCGACTGGGTAGGGCAGTCTCTGTGGCCGCTGCTGGATTCCACCGAAAGCGAGCGCGTTCGACGGCATCTCCAAGAGGCCTGTGAGGGGGCCGGGGAGTCAGGGAAACAACAACCCTGCGTCGTTCAGGTCTTTTTGCCGGGTGAACAGGGTGGCTCGCGACAGCTGCGGTTCTTTTCCAGGCCACACCCTGTCGGTAGGGGTCGCCTCTGCCTGACGGCCTTCCAGGACATCAGCGCGGAGGTTCAGCGGCGGGAGAGCGAGCACCAGCGGCAGGCCGTGCTCGACGCACTGTCTGCGCACATCGCGGTACTGGACGCCACGGGTCGGATCACCGCCGTCAACGAGGCCTGGCGACGTTTTGCACGCGGCAATGGTGCCCCACAGGAGGTCGAAAGCGGGATTGGCCTGAATTACATCGACGCCTGTTGCGACGTCTCAGCCGAAGATCCCGATCGACTCGCCCAGCGATCCGCCGAAGGCATCCAGGCCGTGATCAACGGTGATACGCGGCACTTCACGCTGGAATATCCCTGTCACTCGGCCCAAAACCAGCGCTGGTTCCTGATGAGTGTGACTCCCCTCGGGCTGGAATCTGGCGGGGTGGTGGTGGTGCACATGGATATCAGCGAGCGGGTGCATGCCGAGCAGGCGATGCGCCGGCGACGCGAGGAGGTGGCGCATGCCTCACGACTCAGTTCGGTTACGGTTCTGGCGGCGTCGTTGGTGCACGAACTCTCGCAACCATTGGCCGCCGCGCAACTCTATTCCGAGGCCGCCGCTACGCTTGGGCGGCAGGAGCCG
>SL_5KL_010_SEDDRAFT_10001140_pt1 | contig 16340 bp, 10 predicted proteins | sample SodLakKL_010_SED_FD_9118 | JGI IMG/M metagenome (IMG submission 9118)
GGGGCTGCACCACCTCGATGTCACCGTGGATCTCCAGCAGCCGCAGCGCCTCCTGCACCCCTCGCTCAAGCTGCGGGTCCCGCCCTTCCGCCAGATCCCGGGCGCTGATCCGGACCTCGATGTCCGCCGGGACCCCTTCGTTCTCGGCGATCCAGTCGCCACCGGGCTCGAAGACGGCGTTGCACGGGGCGTTCACGAAGCCCCCGTCCACCATTGGGTAATGGGAGCACGACCGGACCAGTCCGCCCCAGGTCCGCTGGCCGATGAGGGGGCCGATTTCAAGGTGCCGGAAGACCCAGGGGAAGAAGTCCCCGCCGGATCCGGCGTATTCATTGATGAGAAGCACCTTGGGCCCCAAGATCCCCGCCGGAAGGCGGTGGGGACGGCCCGCCACCGACTCGTTGGTGATGGCGGCTCGGAGGCTCCGGTTCATGAGATCCACCATGTAGTCGTCCAGGAGTCCGCCCCCGTTGAAGCGCTCGTCGATGACGGCGGCGGGCCGGTCCTGCTGGGAGAAGTAGTACCGGTCGAAGGAGATGAGCCCTGGGTTCCCCGTGTTGGGGACCCAGACGTAGGCCAGGCGTCCGCCCGAGAGTTCATCCACCCGTCGGCGGTTGTCCTCTACCCACGCCCGCTGCCGGAGAAGGAACTCGTTGGCGATGGGGACCACCGTCTCGAGACGGGCGTCATCCATGGAGGGCGTGGCCGAGACGTGGATCCGGATCTGCCGTCCCACCGTCCCTTCGAAGGCGCGGAAGGGGTCCTGGTCGGCGGTGAGCTCCACCCCTTCCACCGCCAGGAGGTAGTCTCCCTCCCGCACCTGCATCCCGGGCTGGTCCAGGGGCGCCGCCAGCCCCGGGTTCCACTGCTCCGTGGTGAAGATCCGGGCGATGCGCCAGCGGCCGTCCGCCGCCTCCAGATTGGCCCCCAGGAGCCCCACCGGTGTGGACTCCACCTGCGGGAGGTCACCGCCGCCGAAGAAGGAGTGGCCCACGGAGAGCTCGGCGTTCACCTTCCCAATGATGTAGTTGAGATCGGCTCGGTGCCGCACGTACTCCACCAGGGGCACGTAGCGCTCATACACCGCGTCCCAGTCCGCGCCGTGAAGCCCCGGGTCGTAGAAGAAGTCCCGCTGCATCCGCCACGACTCGTCGAAGATCTGACGCCACTCCACCGCCGGGTCGATGTGGACCCGGAGGTCCATGGAGAGGCGTCCCGAGGTGGCGTCCGGCGCGCGGGCCGTACTCACCACCCGCCACTGACCGGCGCTGGAGAAGAGGATCCGGCTCCCATCTCCCGACAGGGCGACCCGCCCTACCCTCTCGGCGAAGGTCTCCGCCTCCCGGGACTCGAGGGAGAAGCGGTGGAGGGTCATCCCCGGCTGCCCCGGGGTCATCTCCGTAAGGAAGACCACCCCTTCCGGCCCCGCCAGCGCCGAGGTGTAGCGGGAGACGGGGATGGGGAGGGGGACGATGCGGCGCTCGATCCCCTCCAGGTCGATGCGGACCTGGTCGTCTTCTGTGGATCCGCCGGAGGGGTCGTCGTCTCCGGCCGGGCTACCCCCGGCGTCGCTCGGCGAGGCTGACCCTCCTCCCCCGCCCCCGGTGGCTCCGCCGTTCCCTCCGGCGGCGGGCTCCTCATCGCTCCTCAGGGGGAAGGGGGTGGGATCGTCGGAGCGTAGAATCATGACGTAGGCGCCGTAGGTGGGCGCCGCGCCGATGGCGCTGGTGTTGGCCCACCCGGCGGCGGTCCCCAGGTCCGTGCTGGCCAGGAACCAGAGGTGCCGGCCGTCCCGGTCCCACGCCGGCGAGAGGACATCGGCCATGGGGTCCGTGAGGGCGTGGGTCTCGCCGGTCTCCAAGGACCAGACCACCACACGACGGAACTGGTTGTCGAAGCGGTTCACGTAGACGAGCCACCGGGAATCGGGCGACCAGAGGGGCCTCATGGAGGTCCGGTCGTTGGAGTCCCCGCCCTCGTCGGCGGTGATGACCTGACCCGACTCCACCTCCACCACCCGCACCCGGGCCCGGTCGTCCATGAAGGCGATGCGGCTGCCGTCCGGAGACCAGGAGGGGTTCCATACCATGCGGGAATCGCCGATGGGGAGCTCCCGGGGCTCCCCGAGGCCGTCTTGGGGACCGATGAGGAGCCGGTATCCGCTCCCGTCGTCGGAGAACCAGGCCACCGACTCCCCGTCCGGCGACCACACCGGCTCCCGGTCGGCGGCGCCGGCGCTCCGGGTCAGGTTCCGGGGATTGCCGTGCTCCACCGGAACGGTGAAGATCTCGCCCCGGGCCTCCATCACCGCCCGCGCCCCGGTGGCCGAGAGGCCGGCGGCGCGCACATTCGATCCCACATCGACCCAGCGCGGCTGCGCCCAGGGGAAGTCGCCCCGGACCGTCACCTGCACCCGCTCGGAGGCACCGGTGGCGGGGTCCAGGGTGTGGATCCACCCGTCGTGCTCGTAGACCAGGATCCCGGCGCCGCCGCTCAGGTGTTTGATGTCCACCTCGGTCTCGAAGGTGATCTGCTCGAGCTCGCTCGTGGCCGGATCGAAGGACCAGACGTTGATGGCCCAGTCCCGATCCGACAGGAAGTAGACCTTCCCATGGAGCCAGACCGGGTGGGTGTCAGAGGTCCGTTCACTCGGGAGAAGCACCTCGTCCAGCGTCTCCAGGTCCAGGAGCACCAGGGGCTGGTTCTGGCCCCCCCGATACCCCCGCCACTCCGGGTCCCACCGGGTGGTCTGGTGCACCGCCATGCGGGCGCCGTCAGGGGAGAAGGAGCCCGAGTAGCCGAAGGGGGAGGGGAGGAGGGTCGAGGGTCCGCCCTCCAGCGGCACGGTCCAGAGCCGGTTGTACCCGGTGGGCGCTGTCTCCCGGGACGATGCATAGAGGATCCGGGTTCCGTCCGGGGTCCACCCCCGTGCGTGGGAGGGGCTCGGGTACCAGGTCAGGCGCGTGGCGTCCCCCCCTTCCACCCCCACCACGTGAAGCTGTGGGACCCCGGAGATGGCCGAGGTGAAGGCGATGTGCCGGCCGTCCGGCGAGAAGTGGGGGCTCGAGACCACCGCCGGGGTGGCCGTGAGGCGGCGGGCCTCGCCGCCGGCCCGGTCCACGACCCACAGATCACCGCCGTGGGTGAAGGCGATGTGCTCGGCACTCACCGTGGGTTGGCGGAGGAGGCGCGTGTCCTGCTCGGCGGCCAGATCGGCGGCGAGCCAGATGAGCGCCAGGAGGGGCAGGAGGAAAAGAGCGGGGACCGAACGAAGGGATGGGGTAGCCATGCCGGAAGGCTCCAGGAGAAGGTGGACCGTTTCCGGAACCTCCGTCCCGGCGGTTGCTTGGGTCAAGTGGGACCTGCCTGGCCGGTGCGTCCAACCCCGGGGTCCGGGTCGCATTCAGGGCTCCGTCGCTCCATTTTGAGAGGGAGGCTGGCGCCGATCCCTCCTACCGCCCCACCCACCGTTGATCCCCAAGCCCACCCTCCGCTCCCTCGGCCTGCACCGGCCAGAACTCCGGGCGTGGGCCATGTACGACTGGGCGGTGACGGGGATGTGGGCGGTCATCGTGGCCACCGTCTTCCCCATCTACTTCCAGACGGTGGCGGCGGAGGGGCTCCCGCCAGAAGTGGCGACCCGGAACTTCGCCCTGGCCACCGCCCTGGGGATCGTCATGGTGGCGCTGGCGGCGCCGGTACTCGGCGCCATCACCGATCAGCGGCCCTGGAAGAAGCGCTTCCTGGCGGCCTTCGTCGTGCTGGGGGCTTCTGCGGCGGTGGGTCTGCTTCTGGTGGAGCGGGGCGACTGGGTCCTGGCCCTCTCCCTCTTCATCCTGGTGAACATCGGGGCCAACGGCAGCGCCATCTTCTACGACGCTCTCCTGCCACACCTGGCCAGTCGGGACGAGCTCGACAGGGTCTCGGCCGGTGCCTTCGCAGTGGGGTATCTGGGGGCTGGGCTCCTCCTGGTGGCTGCTCTCTTGGTGATTCAGCAGCCGGGCTGGTTCGGGCTCCCGGAAGGGACCCTTCCAACCCGTCTGGCCCTGGCTGCTGTGGGGATCTGGTGGGCCGTATTCACCCTCCCCCTCCTCCTGCAGATTCCCGAGCCCCCGCCGGCCGAAGCGCTTCAGGAGGCCGCTTCCGGGAGGGGTGCGGCGGCGCTGGCGGGATCCCGGGTCCTGGCAACGTTGAAGGATCTGGGGCGTTACCGGGACGCGGCCCTCTTCCTCCTGGCCTTCCTCATCTACAACGATGGGATCGGCACCATTATCCGCATGGCGGCGGTGTACGGCGCCGAGGTGGGCATTGAGCAGGGCGCCCTCATCGGAGCCATCGTCATGGTTCAGTTCGTGGGGGTTCCTGCAACCTTCCTCTTCGGAAATCTGGCTTCCGGGTGGGGGGTGAAACGGGCCCTGTTCGCAGGGCTCGGTGTGTATATGGGGGTGACGGTACTGGGGTTCTTCATGACCACGGCGATCCACTTCTTTGTCCTGGCCTTCCTGGTGGGGCTGGTTCAGGGAGGAACACAGGCCCTCTCCCGCTCTCTCTTCGCCGCCATGATCCCGCCGTCCCTGTCGGGAGAATTCTTCGGGTTCTTCTCGGTCATGGAGAAGTTTGCGGGCATGGTGGGGCCCCTGATCTTCGCCCTGGTGGTGACTCTCACGGGCTCGAGCCGGTGGGCCATCCTCTCTATCTTTACCTTCTTCGCGGTGGGGGCCCTCCTCCTCGCCCTGGTGGATGTGGATCGAGGCGTCCGGCAGGCTGAGCGAGGACAGGCGGCAGTGGAAGGGGGATGGGTAGACGGGCCGGGCCGCACCCGGCCGTAGGTCTCGCTGGCCATGGGAGGATTCCCATGGTACTCTCCGGAGGCACCCCTCGAACCCTTCCTGCAGCCGACCCGCCGGAGCCCCGACCGAGCTTCCGGACGAACCCCCTTCCTCCCGCCAGGAGTCGCCATGCCACGTCCTTCGGTGCTTTCCCCCAGACTCTGTCGCGCTCCTGCTCTCACCTTTCAGGGGAAGTGCTCTTCTCAGGGGACGGGCTCTTCTCATGGAAAGGGCTGTACCCCGACTGTGCTGGTTCCCGGCTCCACCTCATTCCCGGCTCGCTTGCTCCTGATCCTGGTCACGGCCGTCGTACTCAAGGCATGCGCCGGCGGGGACGGAGACATGGCCCGGACCGACGAGGGAGCCGAAGCCATGGGCCCTTCCGCAGCCTCCACCCCCACCCCGCCCCCCGTCACTGACGGGGAGGTCCGGGTCTTCGCAGCACCTCTCCTCTGGGATGGGACGGGGGCGGCACCGGTTTCGGACGCTGTGGTCGTCACTCGGGGAGGCCGCATCGAGGCGGTGGGGCCCCGGGGTGATGTGGCGATTCCCGCCGGAGTCGAGGAGATCGCCCTGGGTGGAGCATTCGTCATGCCGGGCTTCGTCAACGCCCATGGCCACGCCGCCGGTGTTCGCGGTGCCGAGAGCGGATCTCAGCACTACACCCAGGAGAACCTTCTCCGGCAGTTGGCACTCTATGCTCGCTACGGAGTGACCACCGTGGCCAGCATGGGCGGCGATGGCCCCGAGGCGGTGAGGCTCCGGGATGGGCAGGATCGCTCCGACCTGGCCCGGGCTCGCATCTATCTGGCAGGCCGCATCCTGACGCCCGGATCGCCGGAGGAGGTTCCGGAGCAGTTCGAGCGGCTGGCCGGCATGGAGGTGGACTGGGTGAAGTTCCGGGTGGATGACTTCCTGGGGCGAGGCACCGCCATGGACCGGGAGACGTACTCGACTCTCATCCGAGAGGCTGAGTCCCGGGGGATCCCCACCGCCGTCCACATGGTGAATCGGGAGCACGCCCAGGGACTGGTGGAGGAAGGCGCCGCCATCCTGGCCCACTCGGTGCGCGACGAATTGGTGGATGACGCCTTCGTGGCGGCGGTGGCGGAGCGCGGCGTCTGTCTGACCCCCACCCTGACCCGGGAGCTGTCCACCTTCGTCTACCGGGAGCGCCCGACCTTCTTCGACGATCCCTTCTTCCTGGCGGAGGCGGATCCCGAAGTGATGGCAGCGCTGGAAGATCCAGCCCGGCAGGAGGCCATGCGGGAGAGTGAGTCGGCCCGCTGGTTCGAGGCTCAGCTACCGGTGGCTATGGAGAACCTCCGCCGGATCCACGAGGGAGGGGGGCTCGTGGCCATGGGCACGGATTCAGGTCCGGTGGGCCGCTTCCAGGGGTATTTCGAGCATGTGGAGATGGAGATGATGGTGCAGTCCGGGATGTCGGAGGAGGCGGTGCTCCTGAGCGCAACCGGCGACGCGGCCCGGTGCCTGGGTCTTGAGGGGACACTCGGGACCCTCATTCCCGGGGCGTGGGCCGACCTGGTGGTGCTGGAGGCGGACCCTCGGGACGACATCCGGAATACCCGCCGCCTCCGCTCCGTCTGGGTCTCTTCGAATCGGGTTCGGTGACCGTGGCTGGGAGTCGGCAGGGGGGGATGGTTTTCAGATCATGGGAGACGGAGTGATGGCACCGAGAGGGATGGCACTGAGAGGGACGGTCCGGTGGGGGACGGTGATGCTCGCGGTCATTCTCCTGGCAGGATGCGGCGACGACGGGGACGTCCGATCCGGTGGTGAGTCGCCTCCGGTCAGCGAGGGGGCAACCGACCTGGCCCACGGAGAGGGGGACGGAGTTCGGGGGGAAGGCGAACCTCTGGTCCCTGGCGCCCAGGCTCGATCCTTCCTGGGTGAGGCCCTCTTCCCGCCACCCCTCGACCCGGAGTTCCGGGAGGAGCAGACCCTGGAGTTGGAGGCGGCCCGGACGACGCTGGAAGCGGACCCGGACGATCCTGAGCCCTGGATCTGGGTGGGACGTCGGCAAGCCTACCTGGGGGAGTACCGGGAGGCCATCGAGACCTTCACCCAAGGTCTGGAGCGGTTCCCCGAAGATGCCCGGTTCCTCCGACATCGGGGGCACCGGTACCTGACCGTCCGAGAGCCGGCCTGGGCCGAGGCGGATCTGGCGGAGGGGCTCCGCTTGGTAGAGGGTCAGCCCGACGAAATCGAGCCCGACGGACTTCCCAACCCCCAGGGGATCCCCCTCAGCACCCTCCACTTCAATCTCTGGTACCACCTGGGACTTGCCCGCTACCTGCAGGGCGACTGGCAGGGTGCGGTGGAGGCGTTCCGTGGGTGCATGGAAGTATCGGACAACCCGGATCTGCAGGTGGCTACCTCCTACTGGCTGTACCTTGCCCTCAACCGAGCCGGACGGAGTGACGAAGGGGCCGCCCTCCTGGCGGATCTCCCGGCAGATGAAGATGTCATCGAGAATGCCAGCTACCTCTACCTTCTGCGCCTCTTCGCCGGGGAGGTGGATGGGGCGTCACTTCGGGACCAGGAGGGGGCCGGCACCCTGGGNGGAGTCACGGTGCGNTANGGAATCGCAGCCTTCCACCAGATGCAGGGGCGGGAAGACCAGGCCCGGGCTGTGATGCACGAGGTCCTGAGCGAACCCCGGCATTGGCCTGCCTTCGGGTATCTCGCCACCGAGGCGGAGGTGGCGCGCCGCGGCTGGTGAGGGGCTGGGGTGGTTCGGGGTGCCGACCGAAGGTGGGCGCCGCCGCCCCGTTGTCCCCGGACGTTGTTTGTACATAAATTCAAGTATGAAAAAAACCAATCAGAACGGTCGTCATGGCGACGAAGCTGCTCAGGCGCTGGCCCGGAGGCTTCACCGTGCCACTCCCTTTCGGGCTCCCGGTCAGTGGGTGGGGATCTCCCTCCTCCGGAATGCGGACCTCCTGCGGCGACGCCTCACCCAGGTGGTGGGTCAGGAGGGTGTGACGCTACAACAGTACAACGTTCTCCGGATCCTCCGGGGTGCAGGCGAAGAGGGCCTCCCCACCCTCTCGGTGGCGGAGAGGATGATTGAACGGACCCCGGGGGTAACCCGCCTCCTGGACCGTCTTGAGTCCCGGGGCTGGGTAGAGCGTGAGCGTTCCGCGGTGGACCGAAGACAGGTAATGGCCCGGATCGCACCGGAGGGCCGCGCCCTCCTGGAGCGGTTGGATGCCCCCCTGGCCCGGGCCGAGGACGAGGCCTTCGCAGGCCTGGACCCGGAGAGCCTGGGGCAGCTGGGTGGATTGCTGGAAGAGGTTCGCCGTTCCCTGGAAGAGGCGGAGCGTTAGCTTTCCGGGGATCGGCGATCGGATGGTCGGTTCACCGGGGCTCGGCCACCGGGGAAGCCACCGGTCTTCCAGCCTTCCCCTCCACCGGAGATTCCCGTGCTTCTGGATGAAGTCCGCCTCCCTCGGGAGTTCGTCTGCGCCGGCCGCGCCATCGGGATGCGGACGGATCCCACCTCGCCGGATCTGGCTCTTTTCCACTCCCTGACTCCCGCCGCCTCCGCAGGCCTCCTGACGCGGAACCACTTCCCCGGCGCGCCCATTCTTCTGGCCCGGGAGCGGCTGGCGGTGGGGCGTCTCCGGACGGTGGTGGTGAACGCCCGGGTGTCCAACGTGGCCACGGGCGAAGCCGGACTCCGGGATGCCAGGGAGATGGCTGAGTTGGCGGCTACGGAGACCGGCGTGTCTCCCGATGAGGTGCTGGTGGGGTCCACCGGCATCATCGGTCGACGCCTCCCCATGGAGCTGATCCGGAAGGGGATCCGGGGGATGGCCGGGGAGTTGGGCTCCGACCCGTGGCCGGCCGCCCGGGCCATCATGACGACGGATACCCATCCGAAGGTGGTGACGGCAGAGGTGGAGGGAGCCACTCTGACGGCGGTGGGGAAGGGTGCCGGCATGGTGTCCCCCAACCTGGCCACCATGCTGGTGTACCTCTTCACCGATGCCGAGCTGTCGGCTTCCTCACTGGATCGCATGCTCCGGCAGGCGGCGGCGGCTTCCTTCCAGATCCTCTCCATCGATACGGACACCAGCACCTCGGACATGGTGGTGGCGCTGGCCAACGGCGCCGCCGGGCCGGTGCCGGAAGAACCCTTCCAGACTGCCCTGGACCAGGTGTGCCTCCGGATGGCGGAGTTGGTGGCCAGAGACGGGGAGGGGGCCACGAAACTTATCCGGGTGGTGGTTTCAGGCGCCGTGGATGCCGATGAGGCACACCGCATTGCCCGAAGCGTGGTAGATAGCCCCCTGGTGAAGACCATGGCCTACGGGGCAGACCCCAACGTGGGCCGACTCCTCATGGCCGTGGGGAAGTGTGTGACCTGCAGGGTGCTTCCCGAGCGGGTCGGGATCACCCTGCAGGGAGTCGAGGTGATCCGGGAGGGTATGCCGGTGGAGTTTCCTGCAGACCGGGTGCGTGAACTCCTGGGCGGGGATCCGGTAGAGATCCGGGTGGAACTTGGCTTGGGGTCGGGAGAGGGGGCGGCGCTGGGGTGCGATCTCACCGAGGGATACGTGGAAGAGAACGCTGCCTATGCCTCATCGTGACTTCCGCCCTGACCAACGCGGCTTGTGCACCTTGGTTCCTTCCCCCGGAACGGCTCTCAGTGTATCTTCACTTGCTGCGGCACCCCCTGGCGGGTCGTGTGTACACCCGCAACCGGACACCGGAGATTGTCGCTGAGCCAGCCTGGAGCCCTTCCCATGGGAACGGTCCGGAGCGTGGCCTCACCCGGGTTCCGAGAACCAAACTGCCACCCAGAACGGAAGGACACTGGACACATGCGAATCAAGACTCTGACTGTCGCGCTCTTTGTTGGTCTGGGCCTCGTTGCCTGCGGTGACGCCGACGCGCCTCCCGCCGATGCGCCTGACGCTCCCGCTCCGGCTACTGAAGAGCCCGCCGTCGCTCCGGGCGAACTGCACACGCCTGACTGGTTCGTGGTCGACCACGACGCCGGCACCGTGCAGATCGATCTGGTCGCCGGAAGCACTTCGGCGAACAACTACTGGAACTTCCATGGTCTGGCCGGCGGCGCCGGTGAGATCGTTGTGCCCCTTGGCTATGAGGTTTCCCTCACCCTCATCAACCAGGATCCCAACATGGGTCACTCGGTGGGTGTGGGCGAGATCCAGAGCCCCTGGCCCAACTCGTTTGCCCAGGTGGAGCCGGTCTTCGCCGGTGCTGTGACCTCCAACCCCACCTCCATGACCGAGTCCACCCTGCCGGGTGAGAGCGAGACCATCACCTTCGTGGTGGATCAGGCCGGTGAGTTCGGTCTCATCTGCTACGTGGTCGGGCACGCCGCTTCCGGGATGTGGATGCCCTTCACCGTCTCCGAGGACGGTGAGGCCGGATTCCGTAGCTGAGTTTCAGGTTAGCGGGATATCGCCCGGCCTAGGCCGGGTGGTTGCGGCCGCGTCGCCTCCAGGCGGCGCGGCCGTATTTCGTTGTGGCCGGCAAGACCATACGTTGGGCTGCGTGATTGTCTTCCCCCGGCCCGGCACCGACCTGAGCCGGGCTCCCCCTACCAGGAGGTGACGCCGTGGGCCAGCACTTCGACCAGTCCGATCTCCGGCCCGAGGCGATTCGGACCTTCACCAAGGCGATCCTCCGGGATCTCCGGGCTCTGGAGCAACTCCTGGAAGAGGGACAGATTGAGGACGATGTGCAGCGCTTCGGGGCGGAGCAGGAGGTCTTTCTCACCGGGCGGGGGTGGCGTCCCGCCCCTGCGGCGCTCAAGGTCCTGGAGCGCCTGGGCGGAGACCCATATACCACGGAGCTAGCCCTCTTCAATCTGGAGTTGAACCTCCCTCCCATGCGCCTGGAGGGGAACAACCTCAGACGGATGGAGGAGGAGCTGGACCGTCGGCTGGCGGCGCTGCGGGCGGCGGCCCGGGCCGAGGGTGCGGAGGTGGTTCTCACCGGTACCCTCCCCACCCTGGCCAAGTCGGATCTCTCCCTGGACCAGATCACACCCAAGGCCCGCTATTATACCCTGAACGAAGCCCTGAACCGTCTCCGTGGCGGCGAATGGCAGCTCAGGATCGAAGGATCCGACGAGATCATTCTCCGTCACGACTCGGTCATGCTGGAGGCATGCAACACCAGTTGTCAGATCCACCTCCAGGTGGGGGCCGACGACTTCGCAGCCGTCTACAATTCGGCGCAGCTCATCATGGCTCCGGTCCTGGCGGCGGCGGTGAACTCACCCCTCCTCTTCGGTCGGCGTCTCTGGGCAGAGACTCGGATTGCCCTCTTCCAGCAGTCGCTGGATACCCGGGCGGCTACTCCCTACGTGCGGGATCTGGCTCCCCGGGTCCGCTTCGGTGACCGGTGGCTCCAGGGCAGTGTGACCCAGCTCTTCGAGGAGGACCTGGCTCGCTTCCGGGTCCTCATGGCCGGGCCGGTGGATGAGGACCCCTTCGAGGCCATGGCGGAGGGGCGCCCCCCCAAGCTCCAGGCCCTTCAGCTCTACAACAGCACCCTTTATCGTTGGAATCGGCCCTGTTACGGAATCAGTGACGGGCGCCCGCACCTGCGGATCGAATGCCGTGCGCTCCCGTCTGGACCCAGCGTGGTGGATGAGGCGGCCAATGCGGCCTTCTGGATCGGACTGACCCTGGGGGCCCTGGATCGTTATGGCGACCCGGCGGTCCGGATGGACTTTCGGGATGTGAAGTCCAACTTCCTGGCTGCGGCCAGACATGGGCTCAATGCCGGTCTCCGCTGGATCGACGGGCGGACCACCGGGGCGGCCCCCCTCATTCTGGAGACGCTACTTCCCCTGGCACGACAGGGGCTCGAGCAGGTGGGGATCGACATGGCGGACGTGGACCGCTACCTGGGCATCATCGAGGAACGGGTCGAGTCGTGCCAGACCGGGAGCGAGTGGACGCTCCGGTCGCTGGCCATGATGGAGGGGACCGGAACCCAGGCCGAGCGCCTGGCGGCGGTGACTGCAGCCACCGCTCGTCGCCAGGAAGAGGGCGAGCCGGTCCACCGGTGGGCCCCGGCCCGGCTTGAGGAGGCCGGTGGATGGACCCATACCTACCTGCGGGTGGAGCAGTATATGACCACGGACCCTGTGACGGTGAACGAGGACGAACTGGTGGACCTGGTGGCCTTCGTCATGGACCGGGAGAAGATTCGCCACATTCCGGTGGAAGATCGGGATCACCGGCTGGTGGGGGTCGTCTCGTACCGAGCCCTTCTCCGCCATCTGGCTGATCCAGCAGCCCGGGAATCTGATGAGGCGTCGCCGGTGAAGAACATCATGGAGCGAAACCCGCTGACGGTTGCACCCGATACTCTGACACTGGAGGCCATCGACCTCATGCGGGACCGGGCCGTGGCCTGCTTGCCTGTGGTCCGGGAGGGTAAACTGGTGGGACTCATTACGGAAAGGGACTTCATGCCCATTGCCTACGAGCTTCTGGAGGAACGGCTGCGGCACGGCGAATGAACAGGGTTTTGTGCGATGTCAACGGACCACTTCCCGGCCCGACCCTGGTGGGGCTCGGGGGTATGCACGGCAACGAGCCGGCGGGGATCCGTGCCCTTGAGGCGGTGGGTGGCGCTCTGAAGGATGAGGGCCTCCTCCGGGGGCGGTTTGTCGGGTTGGCCGGGAATCTTCCGGCTCTGGAAGCGAAGGTCCGCTTCCTGGACCGGGACCTGAACCGGATCTGGGATAAGGAAGAGATGGACCAGGGCTCCGAGGTGGAGCAGAGGGACGCACTTCGCCTCGAACTGAGGCGGATTCGGGACGAGGCCGAGGGTCCCGTTCATCTGGTGGATCTCCACACCACCTCAGGTGACGGTCCTCCATTCACCGTGCTCGGCGACACCTTGGCCAATCGGGCCATGGCTCTGGCCATCCCGGTGCCCATGGTGCTGGGTCTGGCGGATGCCCTTCCTGGAACCCTCATTGACGCCCAGGATGCCGCCGGTATGGCATCCATCGCCTTCGAAGCCGGTCAGCATGAGGATCCCCTCTCCGTGGACCATAGCCAGGATGCCCTCTGGCTCCTGCTGGGTTGGCTGGGGATGATCTCTCGGCGGGAACTCCGCACCGGTGAACCCCGCCGGCGTCTGACCCGGGCAACCCGCGGGTTCCCGGGTGCGGTGAGACTTGTCCATCGTCATGCGCTGGGGTCCAGCAGCGAGTTTCGGATGAAGGCCGGCCTTCGCTCCTTCGAGGCCATCCGTCGGGGGCAGGTGCTGGCCGAGGAGGATGGGGGTGTGGTGCGGGCGCCCGCGTCCGGCCATATCCTGCTTCCCCTCTACCAGACCAGTGGAGACGACGGGTTCTTCGTGGGGCGTCCCATCGGCCAGTCCTGGCTCCGGGTGTCGGAGACGCTCCGGCGCCGGAGGGTTGAACGCTGGCTGCGCTTCCTCCCCGGCATTCTGCCGGATCCGGATCCTGGTCCAGGAGGGGCCGCCGCATTCCGGGTTCACCCGATGATCCGGAAGATCTTCTTCCCATCCCTCTTCCGTCTCCTGGGGTACCGGGCCACGCCCCTGAAGGATGGTCGATACCTACTGGTCCGGCGCTCCGAGCCGGAAGAGGTGGAGCTTCCTGCCCTCCAGGGTGAGGCGGATTCCGGCAACGATATAACCGCTACCCCTTCCTCCCCCACAACCGCGAGTCGGGATGTCTGAACGCAGCGGGATGCCTGAGCCTGAACTCTCCACAGAAGTCCTGGAATGTCGGATCCTGGTGGTGGACGACGAGGCCGCCAACGTTCGGGTCCTGGAGCGGCTCCTGAACCGGGCAGGCTTTTCCGAGGTGCGGACCCTCACCGATCCGCGGGTGACCATGCGCACCTTCGAGACCTTCGAGCCGGACCTGCTCCTACTGGATCTCCACATGCCTTGGATCGACGGGTTCGGGATCCTGGAGATGCTTCGGGAGCGGATTCCGCAGGAGGAGTATTTCCCCATCCTGGTCTTGACCGGCGACCTGAGCGAGGAGGTCCAGGACGAGGCCCTCTCCATGGGAGCCCGGGACTTCCTCACCAAGCCCTTCAACACGTCCGAGGTGCTCCTCCGCATCCAGAATCTGCTGGAGACCCGGGTCCTCCACCTCCGCCTGCAGCGCCACAACCGGACGTTGGAAGAGCGGGTCCAGCAGCGCACCCGGGACCTGGCGGAGGCTCAGGTGGAAATTCTGCACCGTCTGGCGCTGGCGGCGGAATACCGGGATGACCTCACCGGGCGCCATGCCGAGCGGGTGGGGCTTCTCTCGGCGCTCATCGGGAGGGAGCTCGGACTCCCTGAAGACGAGGTGCGTCTTTTGCGCAGGGCGGCCACCCTTCACGATGTAGGAAAGATCGGGGTGTCGGATTCCATCCTCATGAAGCCGGGGCCCCTCACCGATCGGGAATTCTCCACCATGCAGCGGCACACGGATATCGGGGAACGGATCCTTTCGGGGAGCCGCTTCCCCCTCCTGCAGATGGCTGCGGAGGTGGCCACGTCACACCACGAGTGGTGGAACGGCGGGGGATACGGGAAGGGGCTCTCCGGTCCGGAGATTCCCCTCACGGGCCGGATTGTGGCCGTGGCCGACGTCTTCGATTCGCTGAGCCACGAGCGACCCTACAAACGGGCCTTCACCCGGGAAGAGACGCTGGGTTACGTCCGTGCCGGTGCGGGAAAGCAGTTCGACCCCGGGGTGGTGGAGGCCTTCTTCCGGTTGGTGGACCAGGGGTTGGTGGACCGTCTCGACTCGCTCCTGGCTGAGCCGCCGGCGGAGCTTCCCAGCCCCTCGGTCTTCCGGACGCCGGGAGCGGTGGCTCTCAGTGAGCCGGCACCGTCCTCCCCCGAGCCCAGCTCCGCAGTGCCTGGATCCGCTCCGCCGCGGTGACCGCCAGGGGGCGGGTTCGCCGGATCTCCTCCAGAAGGAGCGCGTCGTCGAAGGGTGTACCGTCGGCGAAGGCGTCGTAGAGGGCGGACACAACCACCTGCTCCAACTCCGCGCCGGTGAAATCCCCCGCCTCCCGGGCCAGCCCCGCCAGGTCCATCCCGGAGGGATCCCGCCCCCGATTCTCCAGGTGGATGCGCAGGATCTCGGCCCGGGTCTCCTCATCGGGGAGGTCCACGAAGAAGACCTCATCGAAGCGGCCCTTTCGTAGGAGCTCCGGGGGGAGCTGATCGACCTGGTTGGCGGTGGCCAGAAGGAACACGGGGCCTCGCCGTTCCTGCATCCAGTTCAGGAACGATCCCAGCACCCGCCGCGATACGCCTCCATCCTGGCTGTCGCTACCGGCGGAGAAGGCCTTCTCGATCTCGTCGATCCAGAGGACCAGCGGTGCCATGTCTTCCGCCAGGCGGGTGGCGCGGCGGAGGTTCTTCTCCGTCTCGCCTATGTAGCGGTTGTAGAGGGAGGCCGGGTCCAGGCGGAGCAGGGGGAGGCGCCATGCGGTGGCGATGGCCCGGGCCGAGAGGCTCTTCCCACTCCCTGGCACGCCGGTGAGGAGGACCCCTCGGGGGAAGTCGAGTCCGAAGGCCTTTGCCCGCTCCGGTTCCCGGATCAGTGCGGCCCGTTTCCGGAGCCAGTCCTGGAGATTCCGCAGACCTGCCACCTGCACGACGGCATCCTCCAGGGGGTAGTACTCCAGGATCCCCTCTCGCTCGATGATCCGCCGCTTCGCATCGGCCACATGCCGGAGGTCTTCCGCGGCGAGACGTCGGTCTTCCAGGATGGCCCGGGTGACGATCTTCTCGGCCTCCATGATGGAGAGGCCTTGCAGGTGGTCCAGGAAACGGTCCAGTTCGGCCCGGGAGAGCGCCACATCCACATGCTTGCGTCGGGCCATGTCCCGGACCACCCGTCCCACCAGATCCCGAAGCTCCTCCCGGGAGGGAGCCGGGAGTCGGAGGGTGGACGTTCGTCCCCGTACCTGCGGAGGGAGTTCGGGGGACTCACCCACCAGCAGAAGGGCGCCCCTGGCAGGTTCCAGCGCGTCCATCGCCTCCACCAGCTTCGCCTCCAGGAGAGGAGAAGCGGGAAGGACGGACCCGAACCCCTCCAGGAGGTAGAGGGCCGGGGTGGGGGAGGCGGCGATGTGACGGAGGGCCCGCTCCGGCTCCCGGGTCTCGTAGACGGAGCCGTCCTGGTCCAGTCGGGTGAGCCCCCGGGCCCGGGTCCACCGGAAGAGGGGCAGCCCCATGCGGTCGGCAAGGTGGAGGAGGAGGGTTCGGGTGCGGGGGCGATCGTCGCTTTCCACCACCAGCAGGGGATGGCCGGACCGGATCAGGAGTTCGGCGTCGCGAAGGGGGTGCTCCAGGGGCATGGGGACTCCGGTCAGCCGGCGCGGGGCAGGCGGGATGCCGCCTCTTCCACCACCGGGTCGAAGTGGACGTCGATCTGCGGGAAGGCGATCTCGATGCCGTCTTCCTTGAGGGCCCACCAGATCGCTTCCCTCAGTGTCGACGCCA
>SL_5KL_010_SEDDRAFT_10001141_pt1 | contig 16330 bp, 11 predicted proteins | sample SodLakKL_010_SED_FD_9118 | JGI IMG/M metagenome (IMG submission 9118)
AGGGGGATTGGCGGCGCGCGGCGGCCAGCCGCTCGGCGCCGCTGCTGGAGAGCCCGCGGACCTGGTTCAGCCCGAGCCGCAGCGCCGGCTGCCCATCGCCGGACGACCGGGAGGGCTCGAGGGTGCAGGTCGGCTCGCTGAAGCGCGCATCCACCGGTCGGACCTCGACGCCGTGCTCGCGGGCATCGCGGATAATCTGTGCCGGGGCGTAGAAGCCCATGGGCTGGCTGTTGAGCAGTGCGGCGGTGAAGGCCGCCGGCTCGTGGCACTTGAGCCAGGCCGAGGCGTAGACCAGCAGCGCGAAGCTGGCGGCGTGGGACTCCGGGAAGCCGTATTCGCCGAAACCCTCGATCTGCTGATAGAGCCGTTCGGCATAGGCGCTGGAGTAGCCGCGAGCGCGCATGCCGCCGATCAGCCGCTCGCGCAGCGGTGCCAGCCCGCCCTTCTTGCGCCAGGCGGCCATGGAGCGGCGCAGCCGGTCCGCCTCGTCCGGGGTGAAGCCTGCGGCCACCACCGCCAGCTCCATGGCCTGCTCCTGGAAGATCGGCACCCCCAGGGTCCGTTCCAGCACCCCGCGGACCTCCTCGGAGGGATACTCCACCGGCTCACTGCCCTCGCGCCGGCGCAGGTAGGGGTGGACCATGTCGCCCTGGATGGGGCCGGGGCGGACGATGGAGATCTCGATGACCAGATCGTAGAAGCAGCGTGGGCGCATCCGCGGCAGCATGGCCATTTGCGCCCGGGACTCGATCTGGAAGACCCCCAGGGTGTCGGCGCGGCGGATCATGGCGTAGGTGGCCGGGTCCGCCGGGGGCAGCGTGGCCAGGGTCCAGGCGTGCCCGCGCCAATGGTGGATGAGTTCGAAGGCGCGGCGGATGACACTGAGCATGCCCAGGGCCAGGACGTCGACCTTGAGCAGGCCCAGTGCCTCCAGATCGTCCTTGTCCCATTGGATGACGGTGCGCCCGTCCATGGCGGCCGGCTCGATCGGCACCAACTCGGTGACCGGGCCGCGGGCGATGACGAAGCCGCCGACGTGCTGCGACAGGTGCCGCGGGAAGCCGATCAGCTCACCGGCGAGCACGCGCAGTCGGTGTGCGGTGGCGCCTTCAGGGTCGAGCCCGGCGCTGCGCAGCTGCTCTTCGCTGGCCGGCGAGCGGTCCCACGGCTGCAGCCCCTTGGCCAGACGCTCAACGCACTCCCGCCCCAAGCCCAGGGCCTTGGCCACGTCGCGCACCGCCGAACGGGGACGGTAGGCGATCACCGTGGCCGCCAGGGCGGCCCGGTGGCGGCCGTAGCGCTGGTAGATGTACTGGATGACCTCCTCGCGCCGGTGGTGCTCGAAGTCCACGTCGATATCCGGCGGCTCGCCGCGTTCGCGGGAGACAAAGCGTTCGAAGAGCACCGACTGGTGTGCCGGGTCCACCTCGGTGATGCCGAGGCAGAAACAGACCACGGAGTTGGCCGCCGAGCCGCGGCCCTGACAGAGGATGCCCCGTCCGCGGGCGAAGGCGACGATATCGTGAACGGTCAGGAAGTAGTGCTCGTAGCCGAGCTCGGTGATGATCGCCAGCTCCCGTTCGTAGCCGGCGCGTACCTCCGGCGGGACGCCATCCGGGTAGCGCTGGCGGGCCCCGGTCTCGACCAGGTGGCGCAGGTGTGCCGCCGGTGTGGTCTCTGCAGGGACGACCTCTTCGGGATACTCGTAGCGCAACTCGTCCAGGGTGAAGGTGCAGCGCGCCGCGATGGCCGTGCTTTGCAGCAGCAGGTGATCCGGGTAGTGCCGGGCGAGGGCGGTACGCGGGCGCAGGTGGTGCTCACCGTTTCCGGCCAGGTGGGCGGTGACCTCGGCCACCGGACGGCCGTGGCGGATGGCGGTCAGGGTGTCGTGCAGGGCGCGGCGGCCCCGGGTGTGCATCTCGGCGCCGGTGGCGGCCACCGCGGGCAGTCCGGCCGCGGCGGCGCGGGCCTCGAGCCTCCGGCAGCGAGCGGCGTCGTCCGGGCCGCCGAGCAGCTCCACGGCCAGGTAGCCGCGTCCGGCGAAGCGTCGGGCGAACCAGTGTGTCCGGGGCTCGGTGTCCCGATCCTCCTGCAGCGGCGGATCCGGCACGAGCAGCCCGAGGCATGCCGGTACAGCGGTGTCCAGATCCTCACAAGTGACGTGGTAGCCCCCCTTGGTGGCGCGGCTGCGGGCCAGGCTGATCAGGGCGCAGAGCTGTCCGTACGCCTGGCGCGAGGGGGCCAGCAGGACGATCCGCGGCCCATCGGCCAGGCGCAGCTCGGTCCCCACGATCAGGTGCAGATGGTGGCGCCGGGCCGCCTGCCAGGCGCGCACCACGCCGGCCACCGAACATTCGTCGGTGAGGGCCAGGGCGCGGTAGCCCAGTTCGGCGGCGCGGGCCACCAGCTCCTCGGGCTGCGAGGCGCCCCGTCGGAAGGTGAAGGCGCTCAGGCAGTGGAGTTCGGCATACTCCGGGTGGTTGTCTTTATATACAGTGTTCATGGCTACAGTAGCCTGCCTCCTAGCCCGCTGCGGGGCAAGGGGCGGCTCAGCGCCAGACGACGGGGAAGCGGCCGCTGGTGGCGTGGCGGAAGGCGTCGCTGCTGCGCTGGATGGCCACGACGGTGACCGCCGGGCAGAGGACGATCAGCATCAGGCCGAGCAGCCCCGCCGGCGGGTAGAGCAGGGAGATCGCCAGAACCGGGATTAGCATGACCACCAGGAACCACTCCAGGCTGGCGATGCGCTGGAGCATACGCCGGGCAATGGGGCGGCCCTCGCGGATCCGCCCATCGCTGCGCAGCAGGACGACGGGCGGCCACAGCCAGGTGGCCGAGATGGTCAGCATGGCGGTGTGCAGCACCAGCCCCGAGGCGATCTCCAGCGCCGGTGCCGTGGTCCACGGGGCGGCGGCGCGCAGGCCGGCGTACTCGGCCACCGGGACGCGGACGGCGTCGCCGAGCAGGGCGACAACGGCGGCAACCAGCAGCGCGCCGGGGATCAGCCACAGCGCCTGTACCACCCACAGCCTGATCAGTCGCCACAGGCCGGCCAGGTAGTGGGTGCGCGGCAGGCCGCTGCGGGCGGCGGCGAGCAGCGTCCCCAGGGCGATGATCCCGGCAACAGCCACCGCCGTAAGCCACGCGGTCAACGCCAGGCGCAGTGGGAAGGCCAGATCCGCAAGCTCGGCGTAGGCGTAGCCCGCTCCCTGCAGGGCCAGCAGGGTCAGGGCGATCAGTGGCAGGGTGACGACGAACAGGCCGCGCAGCAGGAGAAGCGTGGCATCGCGCAGCGTGGCGAGGATCAGATCGATCATCGGGGTACCGACTTGAGTGGACGCTTTAGTCTAACATCCCGCTGCGATGCCAGGGCTTACGCAACAGGAGTGCTGAGTGGGCGGTATGCAGGTCTTCACGTTCCTGGGCGGCATCGGCCTGTTCCTGCTGGGCATGCGGCTGATGAGCGATGGCCTGCGCGCGGCGGCCGGCGGCGCGCTGCGCGAGATCCTGGCCGCCTCGACACGATCCCGGCTGCGCGGGCTGCTCTCGGGGGTGCTGATCACCGCCGCGGTGCAGTCCTCCAGCGCAGTGATCTTCGCCACGGTGGGCTTCGTCAACGCCGGGCTGCTGACCCTCACCCAGGCCATTGGGGTGATCTACGGGGCCAGCCTGGGGACCACCCTGACCAGCTGGATCGTGGCGCTAGTCGGTTTCAACGTCGATCTCCAGGCGCTGGCGCTGCCGGCCATCGGCCTCGGGGTGGGGCTGCGGGTGGTCGCCGGCTCGGGGCGCCGGCAGGCGCTGGGTGATGCCATTGCCGGGTTCGGGCTGTTTTTCCTGGGGCTGGATGTCCTGCGCGGGACCTTCGCGGATGTGGGCGATCCAGGCATGCTCGCCACGCTGGCCGGCCACGGGGTGCTGAGCCTGCTGCTGTTCGTGGGTATCGGCATGGTGCTGACCACGCTCACCCAGTCCTCCTCGGCCGCGTTGGCCATCACCCTGACGGCCGCCGCCGGTGGCCTGGTCCCCGAGCAGGCGGCAGCGGCGACGGTGATCGGCGCCGCGGTGGGGACCACCTCCACCGCGGTGTTCGCCACACTCGGCGCCACGGCCAATGCCCAGCGCACCGCCTCGGCCCAGGTGATCTTCAACGCGGTGGCCGGTCTTGCGGCGCTGGTGGCCCTGGTGCCGCTGCTCGAACTGGCCCATCACATCGTCGCCGGGTTGGGCCTGACAGCGCACAAGGCGGTGGTGCTGGCCGTCTTCCATACCCTGATGATGCTCCTCGGGCTGGCCCTGATGTGGCCGGCGACGCCGCGTTTGGTGGCGTGGCTGGGCCGGCGCTTCCGCCGGGACGACCACACCCGGCCGCGCTATCTCGATGACAACGTGCTGACCACCCCCGCGCTGGCCCTCGATGCCGCCCGGCTGGAGGCGGAGCGCACCGGGGCCATGGCCCGCGCCATGGTGACAGCGGCGATCAGCGGCGGCGGGACGGGGCAGCGCCGGTGGCTGGAGGCCGAGCACCAGGCGCTGCAGCAGCTGGCGCTGACCATCAACGAGTTCGCCAACCGGATCGAGCGCAGCCACGGCGATCCGGCCATCGGCACCAGCCTGGCCCACCTGCTGCGCGTGACGCAGTACCAGCAGAACATGGCCGAGCGCGCCGTGGCGCTGGCCCGGCTTGATGCCGCCGGGGAGACCCGCATCGATGACCCGGAGCTGGCCGCCGCGGTGGATCGGCTGCTGGCCGAGGCGGTGCGTGGTATCGAGGCCACCGGCACGGAGATCGATGCCTGGGACCGTCAGGCGGTGAAGGCGACGCTGAAGGCCTTCGATCGCGAATACCAGCCGGTTAAGGAGCGACTGCTGCGTGCCGGTGCCGCCGGGCGGTTGCCGGTGCGGCGCATGGTGGCGGTGCTCGATCGCCTCTCGGCGGTCCGCCGGGCTCTGGATCAGGCCGTCAAGTCGGCCCGCTACCTGCGCAAGTTCCAGCGCGCCGAGCGCGAGCTGGCGGACCCGGCCGAGGCCGGTGACGGTTGAATGCTACACTGCAGCATCGCTACTCAACCTCAAGGGGAGAGGGGGCATGCGCGAGGAAGCAGCGGAGTCGCAGACGCAGCGGGGGGACTGGCATGCGTGGGAGTCGGCTGAGGTGGTCCGCCGGCTCGAGGCGCACCCGGGCAGTGGATTGACCAGCGAGCAGGCCCGGCAGCGGCTCGAGCAGTACGGCCCCAATCGCCTGCGTCCGCCCGAGCGCGAGGGGCCGATCAAGCGCTTTCTCAAGCAGTTCCACAACGTCCTCATCTACATCCTGATCGTCGCCGGCGTCATCACCGCGCTGCTGGGCCACTATCTGGACAGCGCGGTGATCTTCGGCGTGGTGGTGATCAACGCCATCATCGGGCACGTGCAGGAGGGCAAGGCCGAGAAGGCCCTCGATGCCATCCGCGGCATGCTCTCACCCCGGGCCGTGGTCCTGCGCGACGGTGAGCGCAGCACCATCCCTGCCGAGGATCTGGTCCCGGGCGATATCGTCCTGCTTGAGGCCGGCGACCGGGTGCCCGCCGACGTACGCGTGCTTGAGGCGCGCAACCTGCGCCTGGACGAGGCGGTGCTCACCGGCGAGTCGGTGCCAGTGGAGAAGGCCGACGCGCCGGTGGCGGCTGACGCCGAACTCGGTGATCGTCAGTCGCTGGCCTTCTCCGGCACCCTGGTCGCCTACGGCCGCGGCCAGGGCGTGGTCGTGGCCACCGGCGAAGCCACCGAGATCGGCAAGGTCAGCAGCCTGATCGCCGGGGTGGAGTCGATCACCACACCGCTGCTGCGCCAGGTCGCCGAGTTCGGCCGCTGGCTGTCGGTGGCCATCGTCCTGCTCGCCGGGGCGACCTTCCTGATCGGCTACTACCTGCAGGCGTACACCGCCATCGATACCTTCCTCGCTGCGGTGGCCCTGGCCGTTGCCGCCATCCCCGAGGGGCTGCCGGCAATCATGACCATCACCCTGGCCATCGGGGTGCAGCGCATGGCCGGGCGCAACGCCATCATTCGACGCCTGCCGGCGGTGGAGACCCTGGGGTCGGTGACCACCATCTGCTCGGACAAGACCGGCACGCTGACCCGCAACGAGATGACCGTGCGCAGCGTGGTCACCGCCGAGCAGGCCTACGAGGTCAGCGGTGTGGGCTATGTCCCGGACGGGGCGTTCCACCGCGACGGCGGCGAGGCGGTGAGCGCCGGCGACGAGCCGGTGCTCGCGCAGATCCTGCGCGGCGTGGCGCTGTGCAACGAGTCGGCCCTCTACCACCGGGACGGCGACTGGCGCCTGGAGGGCGATCCCACCGAGGGGGCGCTGATGGTGGCGGCGGTCAAGGGCGGCTTCGAACGCCGCGAACTCGATCGCACCTTCCCGCGGGTGGACGTGATCCCCTTCGAGTCGTCCTACAAGTTCATGGTGACCCTCCACCGCGAGCGTGAGGACGGCGGGCTGCTGATCATGAAGGGTGCCCCGGAGCGGGTGCTGGCCGCCTGCACCCAAGAGCGGACCGCCGACGGCGATCGCCCGCTGGACCGCGATCGCTGGCAGGAGGTGCTTGACGGGATCGCCTCGCGGGGTCAGCGGCTGCTGGCGGTGGCGGTCAAGGAGACCAACCCCGATCACCGCGAGCTGCTCTTCTCCGATGTGGAGGAGGGGATGGTGCTGCTCGGCGTCCTCGGCATCATCGATCCGCCCCGCGAGGAGGCCATCGAGGCCGTCGCCGAGTGCCACCGGGCCGGGATCGGGGTGAAGATGATCACCGGCGATCACGCCCTGACTGCCGGGGCCATCGGCGAGCAGTTGGGCATCCGCGGCCGGCCGCTGGTTGGCCACGAGATCGAGGCCATGGACGACGAGGAACTGGGTCGTCGTTGCCTGGAGACCGATGTCTTCGCCCGCACCACGCCCATCCACAAGCTGCGCCTGGTCCAGGCCCTGCAGGGGCACGGTCAGATCGTGGCGATGACCGGGGACGGGGTCAACGATGCCCCCGCGCTCAAGCGCGCCGACGTCGGCATCTCCATGGGCAACAAGGGCACCGAGGCGGCCAAGGAGGCCTCGGAGATGGTGCTTGCCGACGACAACTTCGCCTCCATCGCCCACGCGGTGGAGGAGGGGCGCACCGTCTACGACAACCTCAAGAAGGCGATCCTTTACCTGCTGCCCACCAACGGCGGTCAGGCGTTCACCATCGTCATCGCCATCATGTTCGGGCTGACCCTGCCGGTCACCCCGGTCCAGGCGCTGTGGATCAACATGGTTACCGCCGTCACGCTGGCCCTGGCGCTGGCCTTCGAGCCGCCGGAGCCGGGGTTGATGGAGCGTCGGCCACGGGACCCGGCCAAGCCGATCCTCTCGGGCTTTCTCATTTGGCGGGTGCTGTTCGTCTCGGTGTTGCTGGTGATCGGCACCTTCGGTCACTACGTCTACATGGAGGCGCAGGGGGTCAGCGATGAGCTGGCTCGCTCGGTGGCCATCAACACCCTGGTCATGGGGCAGGTCTTCTATCTGTTCAACGCCCGCTACATCCTCGAGCCGGTGACCAATCTGAGCGGCCTGCTCGGCAGCCGCGCCGTGCTCATCGCCATCGGCGTGCTCATCGTCCTGCAGGGGCTGTTTACCTACGCCCCGCCGGTGCAGGCGCTCTTCGGCACCGCCGCACTCGGGCCGGAGGAGTGGCTGCGGGTGCTGATCTTCGGAGTGCTCCTGTTCGGCATCGTGGAGCTGGAGAAGGCGGTCCTGCGCCGGCGCATCTCGCCGGAGGACTGAGCTGGACCGGGCCCGGCGCCGGTGGTTGCGCCGCCGGCGCCGGGTTCCGGCGTTGCCCATGCCGCAGCCGTCCGGCTAGCGGCGCCGATTTTCTCTGTCAAGACTTGAAATCACTACTGGTTGGGGTAGGCTCAGCGGGAAAGCACTACATATGGTGTTTCCCGCGAGCCGCCCGAGACCGGGGCCAGCGCCCGTTGCGCCGGCCCCACAGGGGGCGTTTGGCTCGCGATTCATGCAAGACAGGCAGGTAAAGGGGACGATCCATGAGCAAGCGCGCCGAGAGCAAGGTCCAGGCGATGCGCCAGTCGGCCGGGGATGTGCCGATCCAGAGCGCCTCCCTCGACATCTGGGACAAGAAGTACCGGCTCAAGACCAAGACCGAGGAGCCGGTCGACGGCAGCATCGACGAGACCTATCAGCGCGTGGCCCGAGCCTTGGCCGAGGTGGAGGAGACCGAGGCCAAGCAGGAGCACTGGTACGAGCGCTTTCTCTGGGCCCTGCGCCACGGCGCGGTACCGGCAGGCCGGATCATCTCTAACGCCGGGGCCTGGGACCACAAGCCGGCTACGTCCACGATCAACTGCACCGTCTCCGGCACCATCCACGACTCCATGGACGGCATCCTCAAGCGGGTCCACGAGGCGGGGCTGACCCTCAAAAGCGGTGCCGGCATCGGCTACGAGTTCAGCACCCTGCGCCCGCGCGGTGCCTACGTCTCCGGCGCCGGCGCCTACACCTCCGGGCCCCTGTCGTTCATGGACATCTACGACAAGATGTGCTTCACCGTCTCCTCCGCTGGCGGGCGGCGGGGTGCGCAGATGGCCACCTTCGACGTGGGCCATCCGGATGTGACCGACTTCATCCGCGCCAAGCGCGAGGACGGTCGCCTGCGCCAGTTCAATCTGTCGCTGCTGATCACCGACGCCTTCATGCAGGCCATGGAGGCGGATGAGGAGTGGCCGCTGGCCTTCCCGCTGACCGAGGACGAGGTGGCTGCCGAGGCGATCGATCTTCAGGATCCGGAGCAGGTCCTCTGGCGCGAGTGGCCCACCCGTGCGGGGTACGTCACCGATGGGGAGGGCCGCGTGGCCTGCCGCATCTACCGGCGGGTCAAGGCGCGCCATTTGTGGAACCTGATCATGACCTCCACGTACGACTACGCGGAGCCCGGGTTTATCCTCATCGATCAGTACAACGAGTTGAACAACAACTGGTTCTGCGAGGAGATCCGGGCCACGAACCCGTGCGTTACGGCCGAGACTTGGGTCCAGACGGACCAGGGGCCGCGCCAGGTGGCGGATCTGATCGGGACACCGTTCCGGGCCCGTGTCCACGGCGAAGACCACGACACCGGTGCCGACGGCTTCTTCCACACCGGTCGCAAGCCGGTGGTGCGCCTGCGCACCCGGGATGGCATGAGCCTGCGCCTGACCGCCGATCACCAGGTTCGCCGGGTCACCCGGCTCACGCGCTGGCAGCGAGAGGAGGCGTGGTGCCCTGCCGGCGAGTTGACAGCAGGGGACCAGGTGGTGCTTCACGACCATCGTGCCGGCACCGACTGGGCGGGCCCCTATAGCGAGGATGACGGCTATCTGATGGGACTGCTCGTCGGCGACGGGACGGTCAAGCGCGACGGTCAGGCCATCCTGTCGGCGTGGCGGCCTGCAGCGGTCGCCAACGGTCCGCAGGCCGGCGGCGTGAACGGTGTCATGGCCGCGGCAGAAGCGGCGGCGCGTGCACACCAGCACCGCGCGGATTTCAACGGCTGGCGAGAGGTGGCGGGACGCAACGAGTTCCGCCTGTCGACGGCGGCGATCAGTGCGCTGGCCGCCGAGCTGGGGCTCTCTGCCGAGGAAAAGCGCCCCACCGAGGCCATCGAGCGCACCTCCAGCGCATTCCACCGGGGTTTCCTGCGCGGCCTGTTCGATGCCGACGGATCCGTGCAGGGTGGGCAGCACAAGGGCGTCTCCATCCGTCTCGCGCAGTCCGACCAGTCGAGCCTAGAGGCGGTGCAGCGGATGTTGCTGCGCCTGGGCGTCGTCGGGCGTATCTACGCCAACCGGCGGGCCGCCGGTGAATCGGAATTGCCCGACGGCCAGGGCGGTCGCCGGGCGTATCCGATCCGGGCCCAGCACGAGCTGATCATCACCGGCGAGAATCTGCGCACTTTCCGCGACGAGGTGGGCTTCGCGGATACCGACAAACGCCGTCGGCTGGATGCGGCCCTCGGCGGCTATCAGCGCCGGCTCAACCGCGAGCGTTTCGTCGCCGAGGTCGCCTCGGTGGAAGCCGATGGTGAGGCGGACGTCTACGATGTGCAGGTTCCCGGCGTGAACGCCTTCGACGCCCATGGCGTGATGGTCCATAACTGCGGTGAGCAGGGGCTGCCGCCCTACGGCGCCTGCCTGCTCGGCTCGATCAACCTGACCATGTTCGTGCGTGACCCCTTCACGCCGCAGGCCCGCTTCGACTGGGACGAGTTCCGCGAGGCGGTGGCGGTGTTCACGCGGATGCTCGATAACACGGTCGAGATCAACGGCCTGCCGCTGGAGCAGCAGCGTGCCGAGATCGAGCGCAAGCGCCGCCACGGCATGGGCTTTTTGGGCCTCGGGTCGACGGTGACGATGCTGCGCATGAAATACGGCGACGCCGATTCGGTGGCGTTCACCGAGGAAGTGGCCAAGCAGATGGCGCTGACGGGCTGGCGCACCGGTCTCGAGCTGGCGCAGGAGAAGGGGCCGGCGCCGATCATGGAGGAACTCTTTGAGCTGACCCCCGAGCTGATGCGCAAGCGCCCCGAACTGCGCGAGGACGGCTACGAAGTCGGGGAGCAGGTCCCGGGCCGTGTCCTGTGGGGCCGCTACTCGCGCTACATGCAGCGGATCGCCGCGGAGGACCCGGAACTGGTCGATGAACTCGCTCAGGTGGGGGCGCGCTTTACCCACCATAGCTCCATCGCCCCGACCGGGACGATTTCGCTGTCGCTGGCCAACAACGCCAGCAACGGCATCGAGCCGTCCTTCGCTCACCACTATGTGCGCAACGTCATACGCGAGGGGCGCAAGACCAAGGAGCCGGTGGACGTCTTCTCCTTCGAGCTGCTGGCCTACCGCCACTTCGTCGATGGCGATGCGCTGCCCGAGGGCGGTGAAGAGGGCGAGGGCAAGCTGCCGGATTACTTCATCAGCGCCGACCAGGTGACGCCGAAGCAGCACGTGGACATCCAGGCGGCCGCGCAGCGCTGGGTGGATTCGTCCATCTCCAAGACGGCCAACGTGCCCACGGACTACCCCTACGAGGATTTCAAGGACATCTACCGCTACGCCTACCAGCAGGGACTGAAGGGGTGCACGACCTTCCGCTTCAACCCGGAAGTCTTCCAGGGCGTGCTGGTCAAGGAGAAGGACCTCTCCGAGACCACCTATCGCTTCCATCTGGAGGACGGCACCGTGATCGAGGCGCAGGGTGACGAGGAGATCGAGTACGACGGCGAAACCCACAGCGCCGCCAACCTCTACGAGGCGCTGAAGGAGGGGTACTACGGCAAGTTCTGACCCGGCGCACCCCGGCGCGCCGCGCCTGGGCGGGGGGCAGCCCTGTCCGGTGCGGAACGCCGGGCGCCCGCAGACTGCCTAAGGCCCGAAAACCGAATCGCAGCCCCGACGCGGGGGGAGCAACGCAATGGCCAAGAAAATCGAGAAGAGCATCGTCGACTACGAGGTGGTCCGCAACGAGGCGGATGCGCCAGAGACGAACCAGGATGCGGCCGGCCAGCCGGAGGCCGACATCCAGCACATGCACGAGCACATCGAGCGCCCCGAGGCGCTCCACGGCTCGACCTACAAGATCAAGACGCCGCTCTCCGAGCACGCGCTCTACGTCACTATCAACGACGTCATCCTCAACCCGGGGACCGAGCACGAGATCCGCCGCCCGTTCGAGATCTTCATCAACTCGAAGAACATGGACCACTTCCAGTGGATCGTGGCCCTGACGCGGATCATCTCGGCGGTCTTCCGCAAGGGCGGTGACTGCACCTTCCTCGCCGAAGAGCTGCGCTCGGTCTTCGATCCGCGGGGTGGCTACTTCAAGCGCGGCGGTCGGTTCATGCCCTCGCTGGTGGCGGAGATCGGCGACGTGATCGAGACCCACCTGCGGGAGATCGGCATGCTCGAGCCGGAAGGGCTCGACGAGCACCAGAAGCGCTTCATCGAGCAAAAGCGCGCCGAGGTCGAAGGCGGCGGCCCCGCGGCCAACGCCGGCGACGGCGAGCCCGGTGCCTTCCCCGAGGGGTCACAGCTGTGCCAGAAGTGCCAGACGAAGGCCATGGTGCAGATGGACGGCTGCCTGACCTGCCTCAATTGCGGGGAGTCGAAGTGCGGCTGAGGAGTTCGCCGGGGGTGTGGCTGCGCTCGGCCCGCCGGCTGCATGGGGGCAGGTGGCGGCGGGTTCAGCCCGACTGGCCCGGGCTGCACTTCCCGCCGCTGCAGCTGTGGAACGCGCCGCCAAGCCCTGCGATGCTGCGCGAGCTCGAGAGAGAGCGTCAGCAGGAATCCGTATGGTGAGTGAGCATCGGCAGCATACGCCGCGGGTGGCCCTGGCGCTGGGCAGCGGCTCGGCGCGGGGCTGGGCGCACATCGGTATCATCCGCGCCCTGGAGCGAGCCGGGGTGCATCCGCAGGTGGTGGCCGGCACCTCCATCGGTGCGCTGGTCGGCGCGTTCTACGCCGCCGGCAAGCTCGACGTCCTCGAGCCGTGGGTGCGCAAGCTCACACGGCGCGACGTGCTCGGCATGCTCGACCCGACCCTGCGCACCACCGGCGGCCTGATCGAGGGCCGCCGCCTGCACGACTTCTATCAGGAGCACCTGGCCGGGGCGAGCATCGAGGGGCTGGCGATGCCGTACGCCGCTGTGGCCACCACCCTGGGACGCGGTACCGAGGTGTGGCTGAGGCACGGCGATCTGGCCGATGCCGTGCGGGCCTCAAGCGCGCTGCCGGGTGTATTCAGTCCGGTGCGCCGGGGCGGCGATTGGCTGGTCGACGGCGGGCTGGTGAACCCGGTGCCGGTCAGCGTCTGCCGCGCCCTCGACGCCGATGTGGTGATCGCCGTCAACCTCAATGGCGATCTGGTGGGCCGGCACATGCGCGAGGGTGCCCACCACACCGGCTCCGGCGTGCATCCGGAGCGATGGCTGCAGCAGTTGCCAGCCGGAGTGCGCAGTCATGCCCAGACGCTGGTAGGGCTGTGGGGGGACTGGACCGGCGCACGGGATGCCGAGCGGAGCGAGGCGCCCGGGGTCTTCGAGGTCCTCGCCGGCTCGCTGAACATCATGCAGGATCGCATCACCCGCAGTCGCATGGCCGGCGATCCGCCGGAACTGATGCTTGCCCCCCGTCTGGCCCACATCGGGCTGCTGGAGTTCCATCGTGCCGAGGAGGCGATCGGCATCGGCGAGGCCATGGTCGAGCGGATGCTGCCCTCCATCCAGGACCTGCTGCAAAGCGGAGCGGGCGATCAGGTACGATGACGCCACGCCGGCGGCCGCCGGCGTCAGCAAACGAGGCAATCCCAACATGAGAGCGTTAGCAATCGTGCTGTTGCTCGGCGGTGCCGTGGTTCTGGGCGGGTGTGCCCCCGGCGCGCAGACCGTAAAACTGGCCCCCGAAGCCGAGCAGATCGAGGATCGGGAGCGGGCCGAGTCCACCGAATTGGCGCTGCGGGTGACCGATCGGCGCCCCCGGGAAATCTTCGGCTATCGGGACGAGGGCGCCGGTGTGACCCTGAGCGGCGAACCCGAACTGGCTGAGGCCGTCCACGATGGACTGGCCCGCGCGTTCGAGCGCCAGGGGATCACGGTAACCGAGTGGAATGGCGAAGCTGAGCGGCGTCTGGAGGTGGAGATCTACACCTTCGATTACCAGCGCACGGGTGGCTTCCTCAATCGTCGGGCGCAGCTGAACAGTGAGTGGACGGTCAGCGGCAGCATCGACGGTGAGCGCTACAGCTCCGATGCCCGGGTGCGTACCGAGACCCGGGCGCTGTTCGGGCCGAGTGAGGCGAAGAATGAGGAGCTGGTCAACCGGGTGCTCTCCCGGGGGGTGCGCCAGGTGGCGACCCAGAAGGACCTGCTCCGGTTGCTGGAGGATGAGACGTGAACGACAAGCGCAGCCCGGAAGGCAATCCGCGGGATCCACAGCAGATCCGCGAGCGGTTGGTCTGGCGTGCCGCGGTGGTGATGTTGCTGGCGATCACCGGCTGGCTGACCTACGTGGCTTTCGATGCCCAGGAGCGGGCCGAGGAGCTCGAGGCCGAGATGGCGGCCCATGAGGAACGCGAGGGGCTGTTGACTCAGTTCGGGCTGAGCACCGAAGCGGTGCGGCGGTTCGAGGTCGCTGGCATCGACGGCGATCCGGAGCGGTACCTGCTCGATGATCTGCAGGAGCGGCAGGCGTGGCTGGCGGAGCAGGCCACCCGTCTGGAGGAGCCGCTGAGCATCGACCGCGAGCGCAGTGCGGTGCTCTCGGACCGCTGGGTGCTGGCCACCATCGAGATGGAGACCGGCGGCGGCACGGCGCTACTCGCCTATGAGCTCAGCGAAGGCGGCGAGTTGAGCTGGGAGCTGTTGGCCTACGCCTCCGAGGACGGCTAGAGCGGACCGGTCGGGCGGCTCGAGGGTCGCCTAGATGGTATTGAAAACGATTCGCAACAACATTAGACTTTCCTGGTTCACGATGAGAGACCTCTGAGCGAGTCCCCATGAGTGCAAGCGACGCAGCAGGCCCCTTCGCCGACGGCACCGTGATCGAGCGACTGACGACCCTCCTCGACGATGGGGGNCCGGTACTCACCCTGCTGGCCGTCCTTTCGGTCTTCACCCTGGCCCTGATCCTGATCAAGGTTTGGCAGTTCGCTGCCGCGCGGCTCTACGACCGGCGCACGTTCAACGATGCGCTGGCTGCCTGGCGCGCCGGGCAGACCCAGGAGGCCCTGCAGCGGCTCGATCAGAGCAAGCACCTGGGTGCCGAGCCACTGGCTGTGGCGATGCGCGGGCGTCTCGAGTCGCCCGATGACCAGGAAAGGGTCCGCGAAGAGGTGACCCGGCTGGCCAGCGGTCGGCTGGAGCAGCTGCGTGCCTACCTTCGCGGCCTTGAGGCCATCGGTGTGCTCAGCCCGCTGCTGGGTCTGCTCGGCACCGTGCTGGGCATGATCGAGGCGTTCCGCCAGCTGGAGGCTGCCGGCAGCCAGGTGGACCCCTCCATGCTCTCCGGCGGCATCTGGGAGGCCCTGCTAACCACCGCCGCCGGGCTGGCGCTGGCGATCCCGGCCGTGGCCGCGCTCACCTGGCTCGAGCGCATCGTTGAGCGCTTCCGCCACCGCGTCGAAGACGCCGTCACCCAGGTCTTCACCACGGCGCCGCCGCCGCTGCGCCATGCGGATTGAGGAAGCCCCGCGGCGGCGGCGTCTGGTCAGCCTGACGCCGCTGATCGACGTCGTCTTTATCCTGCTGATCTTCTTCATGCTCGCCTCGACCTTCGTCGAGTGGCAGGCCTTCGGGGTGGACGCACCGGCCGAGGGCGCCGCTGAGCAAGAGCGGGATCAGGAACCGCTGCGCCTCTACGTCACCGTCGAGGGCTACCGCATGGATGACGAGTCGGTGGCCGAGGAGGCCCTGCGCGGTCGCCTCGAAGAGGCCTACGCCGCCGATGCCGAACGCCGCCTGCTGGTGATCGCCGCTGAGGGGGCGCCGGTGCGTGCCGTGATCCGCGCCCTGGATGGCGCGGCTGCGGCGGGCCTGGAAGACGTCGCCGTGCTGCGCGAGGAGGAGTCGGGATGAAACTGCCCCAGCCGCCTCGCCGCGAGCCGGAAGAGAACGTCATCCCGATGATCAACATCGTCTTCCTGCTGTTGATCTTCTTCATGGTGGCCGGGACCCTCGAGCCGGACTCGCCGCTGTCCGTGGACCCTGCGGACAGCGAGCAGGGGGCCGAACTGGTGGATGAGCCCCTGCGGGTGCTGATCGATGCCGAGGGACAGCTGGCCATCGACCAGGATGTCGTCGACGATCGCGAGCAGCTCCGTGCGCGACTCAAAGCGGCGCTGGAAGAGGCGCCCGAGCGCCCGGTGGAGGTGAAGGCCGATGCCGAGGCGGATTCCGCCCGCCTGCTCGACGTCATGGATGATCTGCACGAGGCCGGCGCCGAGCGCATGCAGCTGGTGACCCGGCGGGAGCACTGAGATGGAGCCGCGCTGGATCCACTGGGTGGTTGCGGGCACCGTGGCGTTGGGTGCCCACGCCGCCATCTTGGCCTGGGTGCCCCGGGACGCCGAAGAGCAGGTTGAAGAGCGCCACGCCCCGGAAGGGGTGGAGGTGCAACTGTCCGCCGCCCCGCCGCAACCAGAGGAGGAGGTGGTCGAAGAGCCGGAAGAGGACGAGCCGGAGCCTGAACCGGAACCGGAGCCGGAGCCGGAGCCCGAACCGGAGCCGGAGCCCGAACCGGAACCGGAACCGGAGCCAGAGCC
>SL_5KL_010_SEDDRAFT_10001142_pt1 | contig 16327 bp, 15 predicted proteins | sample SodLakKL_010_SED_FD_9118 | JGI IMG/M metagenome (IMG submission 9118)
GGCCGGCATCGGTGGCGACCACTATCTCTTTCACCGTTCCGCTGTGCATCAGTTTTTTGACGATGCCGAACTGCTTCCCTGAGCCCCTGATCACTGCCAGTTCAAAAGACTCCGGCAGCATGGGTAAATCTTCCAGGCGCCAGGATTTATATTTTTCATTGTAAGTTTCGGGATCTGCCAGGGTTACCAGGTGGCCCAGGGCCCAGGTTACGATGTAGCGGCCGTTTTCAAAGTAGCCGTTATTTTTCTTCTGGCAGCCTAAAACCCGGGCCAGGTCCCTGCCCACCGATGGTTTTTCTGCCAGCACTAAAGTTTTGTTCATATTTTTAAGCCCTTTTTTATGTTTTGTTTAATTTTTATTATAACACTCCCGGGCAATGGGGGAAGTATGATCTGATATTTCAAGACCTGACCCCCATGTCTCTTGCCTACTTTCTGTAAACAGCCAGGTGAGCTTTTAATAGTATTGCGGTCTATATACGGACATGTCCTAAATAATTTACTTGGACAGGCTTGACGGTAGTATTTAAGAAGTGAATAATAAGGTATGTCTAAATACCCATTTTTGTTTCCAAAAGTAAGCGGACGCCTGGTGCGCAGGGTGAACCGGTTTGTAGTCGAGGTGGAAGTAGACGGCCGGAGGGAAGAAGCCTACCTGGCCAATCCCGGTCGGCTCTGGGAGCTGTTTTTGCCGGGCACGGAATTGCTCTTAAGCCCAAACCTCTCGAAGGGTAGAAAACCTTACACGGTGCTGGCCTGTTTTAAAGAGGCCCGCCCCGTACTGCTTCATACCCACCTGACCAATAAGATTGTTCGCAGTTTAATTAACGACGGACGGCTCGAAGGATTTGAGGATTACCGTGTCATCCAGGAAGAACCGGCCTGCGGCCGGCATCGTTTTGATTTGCTTTTGGAGCATAGTCGCACCGGCTCTGATTATTACCTGGAGGTAAAAACCTGCACTTTGTTTGACGGCCGGATGGCTATGTTCCCGGATGCAGTAACAAAAAGGGGATCAGGCCACCTTTACAAGCTTAAAGAGCTGGCGGAGCAGGGAATCAGTACTGGCTGCCTGTTTGTAGTTATGAATCCGGAAATAGATTATTTCCTGCCCGCTTACCATATCGATCCCGTTTTTGCTGAGGCTTTCAAGGAAGTAAAAGAACTGGTCCAGTTGAGTTCTGCAGCCCTCGGGTTTGATCCCGGTTTTAACGAAATTGATACCGTCAAATCGCTCCGGATACCGTTTGAAATTTTAGATGCTGAATTGCAGGACGGGGGAGCATACCTGCTCTTGATCAAACTGAATAATGATTCTAAAATTACTGCCGGCGGTCTGGGCCAGATCGCTTTCAAACATGGGCACTACATATATGTGGGCTCGGCGAGGCGGAACCTGTGCAAACGGATGGACCGCCACACCAGGAAGAGAAAAAAGAAGCGCTGGCATATCGATTATTTAGTTGAAAAAGCGGCCCGGGTTACGCCTGTGCCGGTGATCAGCACTGATGACCTGGAGTGCGAACTGGCTGATAGACTGAGCAAAACTGCAGATTGCCCCGTTAAAGGATTTGGCTCCTCTGATTGTTCCTGCCCGGCCCACCTCTTTTACTTTGCTGATAATCCGCTGGAGGATCCCCATTTTATCGAACTGCTCCAGTATTACCGCATTAAGCGCCTTGAGGAGAAACTGTAGCTTTTGCAGCCCGAGATCTATGGGGTAAGTGACCTGTCTCAGGCAGCCTATCATAAGAAGGCGCACTATGCCGGGCTCGAGTGTTGCTATTGAAAGAGAGGCAGCTTTTCATCAATTTGACAAACCCGGAAATATGGTCTACAAAAAGAGCAGTACTTAAAAAGCTGTTATAAAATTTAACATCTTACAAAAGGTGTGATCAAAAATGAACACGAAAATGAACACAAAGCCAATACTTCTCAACCTGGGAGTAATTATTGTTTTTATGCTTGCGCTCGGAGCCGGTAATGTCATTACTGACAATAACGAACCTGACCAAATGGAGACATTCTCGCTTTCAATTCGGGAAGCATGCGCCATAGATCAAGGAAAAGGGTTTGTATGGGAAGTTGCTGCCGGGAACCGGGATCATGTTGAAGGGGGATGCGTTTGGGAAGAGCCGGCCATGGATTTTCCTGTTTCAGCGCTCATGACAGGTAGTAACACCGGGGGATCAGTGGCTGCAGGCTGGACCCAGGAAGGGATAGCTTCCTGGTATGGTTCCAAGTTTCATGATGGACCCACCGCCAGCGGAGAAACTTACGACATGTACTCCATGACGGCTGCCCACCGGGATTTGCCTTTTGATAGCCTCGTGAAAGTGACCCGCCTTGACAATAACGACTCGGTTGTGGTCAGGATCAACAACCGCGGACCGTTCATCGAAGGCAGGATTATTGACCTTTCCAAGAAGGCGGCTCAAGAGCTGGGGATGAAAGGACAGGGGCTGGCCCGGGTTAAGATCAAGGTTGTCCAGACCCCCTAAATCCCGGCAGTTTTAGGATGTTAATTGTCATTTAACGCTTGATCGCAAGCAGGATAATAGTTATTACCCTTAGATCATGGCCACCGTATGACAACCGGGGTTACGCCCTGGATCATATCTCATAATTATTGACCGGGGAAGGGAAGCAAACGGCTATGACTTATGAAAAGATTATTTATGTAAACCCGGAAGAACTGGAGAAAATGGCAGAGATCCTGGCCATAAAAAGTGGTTATTGCCGCGAATTTGAGCCCGATGAAGTGATCGCCATCTACAGTGTAGAGTTTGCCAATGAATTTGAAGCCGACCTGGAAGTTATCAATGCTGATCCGCCTTATCTGAGAGGGACTCTATACCAGCCTGTGGAAGAGGAACAAGAAGTGGTTTTATACGAAGTTGACGAAAAGATCCTGGCCAGAAAGCTCGAGGGGGAACACTTTTTTAAGCATGGCGGTTATATCTATAAGGCCGTAGTAAAAAGAAGTCATTTTGAAGGTTATTTCGATGAAGCCTGACTATGAAAAGACGAGGAGTAGTCAGGGACAGATCAGGCTCCTGCTACTGGTAACTTAAATTCTTTACTTATGCTCTTTTAGTATTTCAGTTTCTTCAACGCATTCGGTCTTGATTTTTTCAACCAGGAACTGCAGAGCATCTACCACATGTGGCCTGATGTCGCCACCGATGAGGAGATACATTATATCATCTCCAACTTCTAAAAGGCCTTCATTAAGCCAGGCCCTGACATAAAAGATGCCCGCCATCTCGCGGGTCTCGGCCATTGCCTGCTCTACCTTTTTTGCATCATAGGAGAATTCCATCTGCTTTATTAACGAACCATCATCAACCCCCCGGCGGACCTTGGCCTTGGGAGTCTGCCGGACCACACCATTGTGGGCCAGAAACATCCCCACCTGGGAGGCTGCGGGATCTGCCTTGGCCTCCCGGAGCCATTGATCAATGGATGGCGGCGCTTTTTTGTTTTTGCCATTAGCCATAGTTTATCATGCTCCTTCTGATTAGCTGCTCCATAATAGTAAAAAAGCTTTGTCAATAAAAATTAAGGAGACCTTTTGCTTTCCTTTTTATTTCTCGCTTCGAAGGCGGATATTTTTCCCTTATTGTCTATTGTGTAATTTTTATTATAACACTCCCGGGCAATGGGGGAAGTATGATCTGATATTTCAAGACCTGACCCCCTTTTTTTTCTTTTGTTGGTGAAAGTGCAGGGGACCGCTATTGTGCAAATATTAGAAAATTGCTATAATTATTTTTAATATAGTCTGAAGGATTTTTTAGAGTATCCCAGCTTGTCCGCTGGCTGATATTAAACCACCCCTGAAAGGAGGAAATATTGAAATGGTCTTAGTTTCGAAGTTCATTATTCTTATCTGTGCAATCATTCTATTTTTTGACGGCATTAAAACCATGATGGGCTATCCAAACATTGTAAATCCGGCCTGGCCTTTTCCATGTCCTTTAAACATGGCTATTCTTGCTATAGGTATAATACTATTTATTGTGGGTGGAGGGATTCATCGGCATAGTGAGTAAATAATAACTTGATGGAGGTGCCCAATGCGGGTTAAAAATTCCTTACTTATCAAAGTGGTACTGGCCCTTTTAGTTATTGGCTTCGGAGCTGCCGCCTATTATGTTTACTTTGCCCTGCCCATCGGCACCGGTTACACGGCGAAATATCTGTGCTCAAGTGTTTTTGTAACCGGCAGAGGTGAAGAAGAAACTATCAAAGAAGATATCAGTCCGGGCAATATTCTTTTCGGGTTGATAACAAGCAGCGTTGATTATGATGAAAAGAAAGTGACATCAAGAGGACTTGGCCTTTTTCATGAAAAGACCGCTGTCTACCGTGAAGGCCTGGGCAGTACGCTTGTTATCGGTGATGATCTTGAAAGGGAGGTAACAGGCCTATCCCCCCGATTTACCAACAGTGCCGCCGAGGCCTGGCCCCGTGGTGATTTTGTAGATACCGAAAACCTGCCCCTGTCTGTTGATCAAGATAAGCTGGAAAAAGCGATCGATTTTGCATTTACCGAGCCCGAGGGCGGCGGACTGCAGACCCGGGCTGTCGCTGTTGTTTATGAAGGCAGCTTTATTGCCGAACGCTACGCTCCTGGAATCGATCACATGACTCCACTGCCGGGTTGGTCTATGGCTAAGACTGTTACAGGGCTCCTTACCGGTATGATGGTAAAAGACGGTTTACTGGAACCGGACCAGCCGGCACCGGTTGCTCTTTGGCGTGCAGAAGGCGATCCCAGGGGAGCAATAACGCTTAACCATTTGCTGCAGATGACCACGGGTTTAGATTTCAAAGAGGTTTATGCCCCCTTTGCCGATGCTACTACTATGCTCTATGACAGCCGTTGCATGGCTGATTTTGCGGCAGACAAACCGCTTAGCCATGTTCCGGGAGAGCATTTTTATTACTCGAGCGGAACCACCAATATCTTGATGAAAATATTGATGGAGGCAGCAGGGGGAGAGCTGCAGGATATTCATAATTACATCATGGACAGGCTGTTCAAGCCCCTTGCCATCTCGACGGCAGTTGTTGAGTTCGACGCTTCGGGCTGTCCCGTCGGNTCCAGTTATATGTATGCTTCGGCGAGAGACTGGGCCCGTATAGGCCAGTTTATGCTTGACCAGGGAAATGTGGATGGTCGGCATCTTCTTCCGGAAGGATGGGTTGAATACATGGTAACCCCAACTCTTGCATCTCGCGGCACCTACGGGGCGCAGACCTGGCTTAACCCGGATGATCCTGAAAAGCTGTTACCGGAAGACCGTATCTCTAAAAAGCTGCCGGCTTCTATGTACTACTTGAGCGGCTATAATGACCAGAATGTCTTAGTTTTCCCGGAGCATGATCTTGTTATAGTGCGGCTCGGGGTTACTCATGATCCCGGGCTCTGGGACAAAGAAACCTTTGCCCTGATGGTTTTGGAAAGCATCAATTGAAGGTGGTAAAGATCAACAGGGCCGGGCCTTAATTCAAGGCCCGGCCTTATGCATGCATAAAAAATGATATTTCAAGACCTGACCCCCATGCCTCATGCCCGGTTTTCTAGTAGACTTACGGTCCCCGGCGCAAAATACCGATGGGGGTTTGTTGAGTGCCCTGTCCGAGCGGGTTGTCATAACGCATAAACTCTTCGATTTCTTCAACAGGCAGGTCGCTACACGACTGGCCTATTACCATGCTTCCGCCGATGTCGTTGACATCCATTATTACAACGGGATATCCCTCCAGGGCATCACTGATCCTGCGTGCTGTTTGGTCAGGGTTTGCCGGCGCAGGAACAATGTACTTTTGCAGTTCTTCGAAGCGATGCCCTACTACACCATCGATCATTGAAACTTCAGGGCCGGCCACCTTGTAAAAATACCCTGTGAAACCAAACAACCTGGCAACTCCACCAATTATTGCTGCCAGCACGATCCTTGCGGGGCCGGCCATGTTTATGGCAACCTGCATATTGCGAGGATCACGCAAGCCTTTTCCGTGGGGATTATTAGTGACAAAACGGGAAAGATTAGCAGCCAGGAATCCCACCTTGACATTGTCTCCATCTATAACCCTGTTTTGGCTAAAGGCAACCGCCTTTTCACTGCAAACAACAATATCACTTTTTTGAAGTTGCGGTTTTATATAACTCGCAGTCTTACCGATAAAAGAATCGCCAGGTTTTATCAGGTCCGTTTTAACCGGAATACATTCTATAATTTCCTTTTTATCGTTTATATTGTAGCCGTTGTTTTTAAAATCCATCAATCTTTCAACTCCTGTTTTTTCTAGCTGTTCTCAGTCTAAGTTTGCGTTAGCCTTCTTTATAAAAATAACGGGCTATCTTGTCGCCGTAACGGGGGATTGCTTGAATATCATGATAAGAAAACATTTTTAGCTTTAATACCGTGTAAATATATAATGCCGCTCCGATAAAAATAGCCATTACCAGGGCGATCCCCGTCAGTCCGGTTAAAAATACTAAAAGTTCGTAAGCAAGTAAAGATCCCGCTGCCATGATAGATAAACAGAGCAGTGTTTGTAATAAAAACGGGAGGCTAAAGAAAGACCCGGCTAAATGCCTGGAAACATATTTATAGTTTATGAAAAAAGTTGCACCATAGCCGCATACCCGGCCTAGAGCCGCACCGTTAATATTGATTTCTGGTATGGGAGTAAGAAAATAAGTGATCATAAACTGAATCAACATACCTGCTGATAGACCAATTAAAGGGATTTTTACTTTACCGATTCCATGTAAAGTGCCGACACAAACATAGCTAAGCGATAAAAAGACAACTCCTGCCGAACGAATTTGCAGGGGCGTAGTTGCTCCGATGTCATTAAATAAAAGCAGGTTTACCTCGCGGGCAAAAATAAATAATCCAACAGCGCTGGCAGCGCTAAATACAAAAGCCAGTTTTAAAGATTTTTCCACGGGGGACACTAACTGCTCCCTGTTTTCGCTACTGTGCAACCTGGACACGGCCGGCACCAGGCTGGCAGCCAGGCTAATTGCAAAAACTTCAGGTAAATTAGCTACCGTTCCCGCATATGATGTCAGGTAGCCATAAAGAGACCGGACCTGCGGAGCTGTGATCCCCTCAATCAGCTCCAACCGGCGGGTAACCACGGCTACATCGATAATTCTCATTAAAGGCGCCATTAAGCCGCCCAGGGTGATTGGCAGGGCAGTTAGCAATAGTTCTCGTGTGTTTTGCTTGAATCTATGCATCGAGAAGAGCGTAGGTTTTTCGTTTTCGTGTTTCCTGTTGATAAGCTTAAAATAAAAAATTACCATTGTTAATAAACCGCAGAAAGCGCCCGCAGTTGTTCCCAATATGATGCCGCTTAAGGTAATGGCAGGAAGCGCTTCGATTAGTATAAACCCGAAAGATAAAGCAAAAATGACCCTGAAAACCTGTTCTACAACCTGGGAAGAAGCAAAAGGCAGCATAGTTTGCATCCCCTGGAAATAACCTCGAAAGGCAGTTGTCAGGAAAACAAAGAAAACAGCCGGGGAAAGTAATTCTACAGCCAAACCGATATCAGGAGTACCGGCAACTTTTGCTCCGTATAAATCACTTCCCAAATGAAGGAGGATAGAAAAAAAAGCGCCTGCCGCGCCCAATAATAAAAGAGCGCTCATAAAAATATCGTGCGCTGTTTTACTGTTGCCAGCTTCCTTTTCCCGTGCCACTAACCTGGCTAAGGCTGTAGGGAAGCCGGAAATAGAGAGCAACACGAGCAGCTGATATATGGGGTATACCATTTGATACATACCCATTATTTCTGGTCCGAAAAACCTGTTTAAGGGAATTCTGTAAGCTACACCTATTACTCTGCTGATCAAGCCGGCTGAGGAGAGCCAAAAAGTTCCCTTTATTAATTCATGTTCCTGTTGCTCCATTTTTTAATCGCTCTTCTTTCAATACAATGCTTTAATTGTTTAGTCAGATAGTAGTAGGCCTAGCTAATCATTTATTACCCTTCAAAGACCAGTTTATTAGATTTTACCAGCTATTTTTGTAATGTGATGTAAATTTTCTATAAATAATAATTGTCAGGAAGCACTGGAAATGTTCACCGGAAATATCCCAGAAGGTGAGGCCTTATTGTAAATGGTGCCGGTTATGGAGGGGCAAGGTTTTCATTTGCCCGATGGAGGCTCAGGATCCAGGATTGCGCAACTGCTTTCCGGATTAGCCTGAAGCATTTATCTAAGCTTATATTTTTTGGCCTGGTTTTCTAACTTTTTTCTACCATTCTTTTTTGAAGAAATTAACCTCATCCTGGTATGGTTCCACTAATTCTTCCAGGTGCTGCAGTTCTTGAGGTGTGAACTGCTCAAACTCTCTGGCCAGGCGGGCATTTTCTGATAGCTCATCAAGGGTGGACATGCCAACTAGAGCTGTGCTTACCGGGTAACTGAGGGCATAACCGAGCGCTTTTTCCATGCTGTCCAGGCCGTTTTCCTTGAATATGCGGCCGTAGGCAGCAACTTTCATGGCAATGATACCCATGTTTTTCTCCCGGGCCCGGGGAAGAAGCGCTTCCTGGAGGGGCTGGTAGAACCGGTCAGCCGGGTTTAAAGCCAGCAAAAGGCAGTCAAAATCGTATTTTTCAATGGCTTCAAGCAAAACTGTGGGATCCCTGTGCCCGGTAACACCCGTAAAACGGATTGCCCCTTGCCTTTTTAATTCTTCCAGCGCTTCCATGGCGCCGCCTTCGGCCATTATCTGCGCTAGTTCCTGCTCAGAATGCAGGCCGTGAATTTGCAGCAGGTCGAGGTGATCAGTTTGCAGGCGCTGCAAACTCTGCTCGAATAGCCTCATGGTTCCATCATAGGTGCGTTCCAGGGTTTTACTGGCCAGGAAAACTTCGCTGCGGCGCTCGCCCATCACCCGCCCGATATTTTCCTCGCTGCTTCCGTATGAGGGGGCGGTATCGAAGTAGTTAATGCCCAGATCGAGGGCCTGGTTCACTATTTTTTCAGCTTCTTCCGGCCTGTCTGCTGCTGAAACCAAAAAGGAACCTCCCAGCCCCAGGATGCTCACCATGGAGCCTGTTTTACCCAGTTCTCTAAGCGGCATACCGGCCCGGCCTTTTTCTTTATCCGGCTCCGCTTTTTCTTGATCTGTATCCTCAGGTTTCACCTCTTCTTCCTGTTTCTTTTCCGTTTCGTCTTTATCTTTTTCTTTCTGCTCATCTGTTTCTTCTTCATCTAAATCCAGGAAAGCGCTGCAACCGCCCAGCCCCAAAACTGCTGCGGCAGTCAGTCCCAGCTTGACAAAATAGCGCCTGCTGAGCCGGTGATGCAGCTTGCTTTCTTGAGAAATATTTTTTGTCATTGAACCATACCTTTTCCAGTTTCTTAGCATTATACAACTGAGGTGCCTTTAATCAATTTCGTTATTGAGCCTGGTTATCCCTTTATCGTCTTCTGTCGAGATAAGTTTTAGTTATGCAGCATGAAACAGTTACTTCGCTATAAACCCCGGGCAAGGTCGTTGCACCTGGAGTGATAACAACCTGCATGTGTTTCTTGTGATATTGCCCGGGTAACACTAATTGAATATACACCGGTGCAGCAAAAAAATATTTACCTTTAGCATAATTATGCATATACTATTTAGTCAAGGGATGCAATTTAAGCAAGGGGCGGATCTGTCATCAAAAAAACCTTTAGGTCAAAACCGGTTAAGATCATTATGATAATAGCAGCAGTACTGGTAGTGGCCCTGGCCGCTTTTTACGGCTATGTCCTGTTTCGGACTTACCCGGCCGAGGAAGCATACCTGTCAGAAGTAATGGCAAAAGAAAACCTTGAGATCAGGGAAGAAAACAGGGAGTTCGTTATAACTCCTGACAATATTAAGCCTGATAACCCCGCCATCATTTTTTACCCGGGCGGACTGGTTGACCCGCAAGCTTACCTTTATAAACTGGGACACCTGGCAGAGTGCCTGCAGGCCCCTGTATATCTCGTAAAAGCTCCTTTCAATGCCGCTATTTTTGACGTGAACGCGGCAGCAAGGGTCTTAGATAATTACAATATTGAACGAGCCTGGGTGGGCGGCCATTCTCTGGGTGGTATAGCCGCTGCCCGCTTTACAGCAGGGCAGATGGAAGCAGTTGACGGCCTGTTTTTATTCGGCTCCTACAGCGATCAAGATCTAAGCAGTTTCAGGGGAGAGGTTATTTCCATCATGGGCACAAAAGATTTAATCATTAACCGGGAAAATTACGAAGCGGCAAAAGGAAATCTTCCCTCTCAGGCTGAAATTATTGAAGTTGAAGGGTTGAACCATTCTGATTTTGGCAATTACGGCCTGCAAAGCGGCGATGGAGCAAGCGGTTTTTCTGAAGCGGAGATCATCGAACTTTTATGCGATTCCTTCTTTGAGACACCATAGAAGGGCAGCCTGAGGTGAGGGGCAGGTTATAATGTCGTCTATGCGAGGTAAATATGATGAAGCTATTGGTTAAACTTTCTTCATGGTGCTACCGGGTAACAACCCTTCCGGTTGTTGTTGCAGCAGTGCTTATTTTTGTCTTTTTCATGGCAGTGATACTGCCCCAAATGTCCGGCCAGCTGGCAGCTATTACAGGTGTGGATGTAACCCCCGATACCTCATTTATTTATACGGCCCGTGATCTTTATGCCATGGCGGAAGCTTATGGGCCGGATGGCCGGGAATATTATATCTACAGCCGTTTTACCTTTGATCTGGTCTGGCCCGCCGCTTATCTTTTCTTCCTGGCGGCAACCATAACCTACCTGTTTAGGACTTTGCCTGAAAAAAGCCCCTGGCGTTTGATAAACCTTCTGCCTTTTGCCGGTGCCCTGCTTGATCTTTTTGAAAACAGCGCTGCTTCCCTGGTGATGTTTCGCTATCCGGCCGAAACAGCGCTTATAGCGCACCTGGCTCCGCTGTTTACCTTTCTGAAGTGGCTTTTCATCGGTTTCAGTTTTGTCGCCCTGGCCGCTGGTCTTGTCCTTAAACTAGTTCGTAAATAACTTAAGCCCTGCCTTCAACCCGACGGAAAAAAAGTACTGGACAGCTTTTATAGTTATTAGAGGTTTAATTGTGCCTGCCGAACAGTTTAAGCAGTTTCGGGATCAGTCGGAAGGGAACCGCTGCAGCCAGCAGCTGGCTGACTGTTCCGGTTATATAGATGTCGTAGGATGGGCAGTAGAACAGCCAGGAGCCGCTGGCTCCGGTATGGCCGATTACTTCCGGTAGCGTTTGAAAAGGAGTAAACGCCCGCGGCATCTGGAAGCGCATCATCCCATAGCAGTATTCTATGGGCCAGCCCGGGGCAATCGGGCTGATTAAAAATCCGAACCGGTTCCATTCTTTTTTCATCAGATTGGCCGTGGCCGGATCTTCAAAAACCTGACCACAGTTCAAGGCCCGCAAAAACCGGATTAAATCTCCGGTGGTGCTGTATAAATCACCGAAAGATCGCATGGCCTGGGGGATAGCGAGTTTTTGATCAGCGCACCAAACCGGAACTGCCGGGGGCTGGGGCGAAAGCGGTTTGCTCCCCGGGAGAAAAGTGTTTAGTAAGTCCAGGGGCTTGTAAAACATCTCTTCAAACACTTCATCAACAGGCCGGTCAGTCACCGCTTCTATAACAGCTATTAACAGCTGAAAATTGGTGTCGGAGTAGCGGGCTTTTTTCTTTTCTGCCGCAAGCGGTTGAGGAGCAAACAGGGGCTTGCCTTGATCAATGACTATATTTATGCTGTCTTCAATTTTCCAGGAACGGTCGCCTTCTTCCAGGACAAGATCAAATAAGCTTTTACTTCCTTCAGGCTTGATTTCAATATAGTCGGGCAGCCCGGAAGTGTGGCTGAGCAGGTGATACAGGGTGATCTTGTCGCTGTAATCAGTCCCGTCTTTAGTGCGGTGTAAGCCTGAGGTCATTTTTTGCGGTAAATACCGGGTTAGATAATGATCAAGGGAAAGCTGCTCCCGTTCGAAAAGCTTTAGGATAGCCGCCGCGATAAAAAGCTTGGTAACACTCGCTATCCAGAAGGGGTTACTGGTGTCAATTTTTTCAACCCCCTCTTCAGCCGCGCCTTCCGCCCTGGCATAGCTAAACGAACCGTCTCTGCTTTCCACAGCTAAAACAGCATGTTTAACCTGCTTTGTTTTTAACAATTCTTGGAATAGCCGGTCCAGCTGCTCTTTCATATTATTCACCTCATCAGTTTTAAAAGGTGCATTGCTCCGGCAATAATTATACTATATCTCCATGTAAAAGTGATCGATAGCTTATCTTTTGGAACCGGTAGTTTGCCGGGGTAATCGAAAGCATTCGCAAGAGGAGGCTATGAAAGGTGACCGGGCCCCCAGTGGTAGACCTCCTGGAACCGCCGCACATAGATTATGTTGGTGATATCGACCAGGATCAGGCTTGAAGTAGAAGACTTGACAAACTTCTCCAGGTAGCTGTGCCTTTTGATCAACAGCCCGGACCAGTAATCTATTTCTTTGGGATCTTCAAGAGGCCTGGCTGTGCCGTTAATGGTTAGGGCCCGGATCAGGTTTATACTTGCCGGCTGCTGGCCGCGGTTATCGATCAAAAGGGAAACATTCTTGTTCTTAGTAATCAGGTGATATTTTTTGGTTTGGGAGGGAGTGGAAAAAGCCAGGTGTTTGAGTTCTTTATCTACGGCAAAGCTGATTAAATTGGTATAGGGCTGGCTTTCGTCCAGGGTGGCCAGCACCGCAAAGGGCTGCTCAAAGCAAAGCGTTTTGATCTCAGACTTTAACTGGTCCCTGTCGCCATCAATCCTGCCGGGGACAACATCAACATAATCCGGCTCTTCATATTGTTTGTTCACCAGGCTACCTCCTGAAGTAAGGTTTTATGAATACATTTGAGCTCTCCTTAAAGGATGCGCTTTTGTTTCAGATTAATGAAGGTTTAAGCGGCACAGGGCTGCTTTTGCTATGCAAAATTAACTAAAAAAAGGATGAATAACTTTATTACTTATTAAGATTTACCTGGTCTCTTCCGCTATCCATTCCATGAAAGGTTTATGTCCAGCATCGATCTCCCAGGAGATAATGCAGGGGACCTCGTAAGGGTGAACCTCTTTCACCCCTTTTTCCAGCTCCGGAATTAGTGCGGTCTTGGTTTTCCCCAGCACCAGCACCTCTTCTTCTGATTGAACTTCTCCTTCCCAGTAAAAGAAGGACTTGAGCTTCGGAATAATATTAACACAGGCGGCAAGCTTTTTTTCAACCAGGTGTTTTGCTATTTTTTCAGAAACTTCCATGGAAGGAGCGGTGATATAAAAGATAGAGTTTTGCATCCTGTTCCACCTCCTTTTTAGTGTCAAAATCAGCTTATTTCTTCAGTAAAGCTCAGGAACAATTTATGAGCTTTACACCAATTTAGTTCAATGGCCCCGGTTTACTATCCTGCCGCTGCAGAAACATCACTGCTATTTTAGCCGGGTTTAAGGACCCGGTGGAGCCTTCCTTGTTCCCGGGGAGAAGTGAGAGTAAGAATAACTGAAAGAGCCCCCGGGCATATTCCATCATTCCCATTTTGGACCGGTAAACAGCAGCGGCCCGTAACGGNAGAGAGGTGAGTTCCGACTGCACCTTGCCCGCCTTGCCTTGATTACCGGCGTAGCGCTGCAAGTGATACAGTTTTTTCATCTGCTCAAATTCCCCGGCAAAGACCGGCAGTTCTTTTTTAAGCTGTTCGACAATCATCCCCGGGGTTTCACCCGGGAGGGGCAGGCCCGAAAAAGCCGTCCGCACCTTGATTACCCGGGCATACAAATCAGCCGGTGTTTTTGACCGTGAATAAAAGAGATAAACCCGTACAAACGAAACGCTTGCCAGTAAGCCCAGCAAACCTGCTGCGCCGTAAAAGAATGCGCCTTTTCCAAAAGGAGATTTCCGATCATCTGTCACGGCGGAAGCCGGTTCTTCATCTTCACTAAGAGGATCCCCCTCTTCGACCAGGCCGAAGCCCAGGGGCATCCCGTAATGAGAAGTCGGTTCATAAGCAACCCATCCGTAGCCCTGCAGGAAAACTTCCACCCAGGCGTGGGCGTTATTTTGCCTGACATGAATGGTCCGGACCGAGCGGCCCAGATCGGGATCTTCTGGATGGATCTGCAGGTGGTGCTCTTCGTAATGGTCTGAGACCCGGTAGCCTTCAACGTAGCGGGCGGGAATGTTGTTCAGGCGGAGCAAAATAACCATGGCAGAAGCAAAGTATGAGCAGTAACCTTCTCCGAGTTCAAACAGGAAGTGATCTACAAAATCTTTCCCTTTCGGCAGCGGTTCGCTTTCCCTGGTGTAAGGATACTGCCGCAGGTAATTTTCAATTCTTTCGGCCTTGGCTTTATCGTTCCCGGCCCCTTCTGTAAGTTCGGCGGCCAGTTCTCTAACCCTTTCAGGAAGCTCTTCCGGCACCTGCATAAATGGTGCCAGTTCTTCTGAATCTTTCTCCAGTTCCTGTCGCGGTTCTTGCCGGCTAAAATCGGTCTTCGAGATCACCTTACCCGATAGAAAGTATTCTCCGGCAAAATCAGCTTCGGGCGACTGCAGGTTGCCAAAACTATCAATTGTGTAATTCAGGGCTTTATCCTCGCTTCCGCTGATCTTAAGTTCCCTGGTTGGGAATAGTCCGAAAAGATCCGCCTCCTCTTTCAGGTAATCAACCCTTACGGCCAGTTCGGCTTCATAACTATGAAAATACCCAAAAGCCTCTTCAAGGTCTTCTGCCGCTTGGGCATTACGCTTTTCCCAGGAAGATCCGGTGTAGTAATCGCTGGCCCTGCCCCTTAAGTAAAGCGATGAAGGAAAAGACCCTTCGACCAGTTCCAGGCGCAGCACAGTTTCTTGCGACTCGCTCACGCTGCCGCCCAGATCGCTTCCGGGTGAGTAGCCGCTCATTCTAAATGTTGCAGGCAGATTGGACCCGGTGCCGGTGTCCCCTGAGAGGCCTGTTTCTTCCATTTGAGGGTCGCTGAGCAGGCGCAAATCCTCGGGTACTTCCAGGCGCCCCAGATCCCAGGGTGCGATTGAAACCAGGAAAGCGGAAACAATGCTCAGGCAAATAATTCCAGCCTTGTACCATATTCGATCAAGCTTACTCCTGTTGCGGATATGTATAAACGAGGCGGTCGGAAAAGCCAGGGCAAAAAACATGAACATGCCCGCTTCTACATCAGCATAGCGGTTGTGCCACAGGTAGGCATAAATTGTTAATCCCAACAAAATCAGCGGCGCAATGTTTTTGCCCCTGGCCACTAGCAAAAGCTGGAGATAAACAACCAGGAATATAACCAGGGAACTAAATGTCCAGGCCAGGCGTATGCCTGCCCGGCTTATATCGTAAATCCAGGCCAGGAGCTCACCGGCCAGTTCCCCGGCAAACAGGACCGGGCTGTAGGCAGGCAGGCCAAAACCGTGCGCCAAAGCGATCATTGCGGCCAGGATGGCAATAACAACGGCGCCGGTTAATTTCGGCTGCGCACACATGAAAAAGGCCAGTAAGCCGGCCCCGATCCACAGGCTCCAGTGCGGGGCATGCTCGGTGTGCCTGGTAATTGAAAACATCAGGGTGGCCGCCATCGCAATGATTAGCCAAATTTCCAGGTGATAAATTCTTCTTAAAGCCAGCATCAGGTTTCCACCCTCTTTGCCTGGACCCGGTTTTGCGATAAAACCAGCTGCCATATATAGAAGTGGTTCCGGAGGTTGTCGTATAAGGGTTCCCGGTTATCGCCGGTAATGAGCAGCGAAAGCTTTTGACCGGTCTGCTTAACCCGGCTCAGGCTGCTTAAGTAGTCATGATTAAGACCGGGCACGGCCCAGATCAACCTGTCCCCGTAGGCCCGGTGTTTTGATGAGACGTGTTCAAGCAGGGTTTCCTGACACCCTGCCTTTAAACCGGTAAAAAGCTTCTTCAGCAAGTTCAACTGCTTTTTCCCCCTGGCCGGTGGCAGATAGTGGCCTTTTCCATCGTAAGTTAAAAGCCCTACCTGGTAGTTGTTCGATAGCAGGTGGGTGAGGAAGGAAAAAACTTTTTCCAGGGCCAGGTCCTGTATTTCCTCGGAAGGGTAAAGCCTTCTGGAAAACTCAAGGGCGACAATCAGACTGGCCTGGCTGGTAATATCGGGTTTCTTGACATAGATTTCACCCTGCCTGGCAGATACCTTCCAGTTAATCAGCTTGAAGGGATCTCCAGGGGCAAAGGGCCGCAGGTCGTAACTTTCAGTATAGTCGAGCTGGCTGTAAGGGTTTTTGTAAAGGTT
>SL_5KL_010_SEDDRAFT_10001143_pt1 | contig 16323 bp, 12 predicted proteins | sample SodLakKL_010_SED_FD_9118 | JGI IMG/M metagenome (IMG submission 9118)
CTTTTATCAAGGAGAAGATTATGAGGTACCGTTATCTTTTTGGGCCCGTTCCATCAAGGCGGCTGGGTATTTCATTGGGTATTGACCTGGTTCCTTTTAAAACCTGCACCCTACCGAAATTCAAAAACACATCAACCAAATGCTAAAAATGGACAAAATCGAGATAGAACATACAAAAAGAGGCGCATTTATAAAGGTCAAAAATAATCCCGGCGGGTATTTTTAAACAGCCACCGGGTTAATATGAAGCTTTCCGCATAATAATTTAAAAGGCAAACTGCCGGCTTCTTGAAAAAGAATTATCGGCCCTAAACCGCCTGTTCTTCAATTAGATTCAAAAACGCTATTATCCTCCTCCAGCCGGAATAGTTCAGAACCACGCTAATGGAGCTGCTGCTCCTGCCGGTTATTTCAACAATTTGCTCCGAATCATGTCCCAGCAGTGCGGGCCCTACAGCCTGAGCCTGCTTCCTTGACCACCGGCTGGCAACTTCATCTGCAAGGGCCACCGCTGCTTTCAACAGTTCTGCACTTTTCAGGTCGCCCCATCCACCATCAACAGGTTCCAGGGCCAGACAGATACGATCACGGTGGTGCATTTCATTGACCGTTCTAACAGAAAGATTAAAGGTTTCCCCACTTGATTCTGACACCCTGTTTGGATCGACGGCTTCTAAATCAACAGGTCCCCAGGCAACTGCAATTCGGGTTTCTGCTTTAAAATCCTGTTCAAAAGCAAGCTTGGCCAAAAAATACATTGCGGCACGAATCGACAGCTCCCGTTTTGGCATGACCAGCTGCCAGCTGTCACCATGGAACCGATCAAACCGACCATAAATTGAGCCCGGATATACGGCTTCAAACTGCTCCGCTCCTTCCCGGAGCCGGTCCAGTACTATTTTCAACTCCACTGAACTAAGCAACTGCGATTCGACAATATCTCCGGTCAATACTGCATAGAGTTTATTATTTTTGCTCACAATATTTTTTCATCCTCCCAAGTTCAGTATCATTAGACGTTTTTGTTCGCCCGATCAAAAATAAACTCCTTCATCATTGCGGAATTATAGCGGATGGCGAAGGTGCGAGCAGGTATTTTTTCTTCGTTCAGCCCCCCAGGGCCGCGATGATTTCCCGACAGAAAGCGGGCAGATCAACCGGAGTACGGGAAGTTATGATATTGCCGTCGCTTACAACCTCCCGATCAACAAATTCACCCCCGGCATTTACCAGGTCATCCTTGATGGAGTAAAAACCGGTTACCCTGCGCCCGCCTACGGCACCAATCGAAGCCAGCATCCAGGGTCCGTGGCAGATTGCGGCAATAACTTTGCCTTCTTTGAAAGCCTGCCTCAAAAAATCTACAAGCGCCGGAGAACGGCGCATGTGGTCCGGAGAATACCCTCCAGGCACTATTACCGCATCATAATCGGAAGCCCTTGCTTCAGCTGCGGCCAGCTCCGCCCTGGCCGGATATCCATACTTGCTTGGATACTGCCCGGCTTCCGGTGCAACAGCTGTTACCCATGCACCGGCTTCTTGAAAGCGGTAATAGGGGTACCAAAATTCCGGATCCTCATACATTTTTTCCAGGAGAATGGCCACATGTTTTCCTTCCAAACCCATTTTTTCTGCCTCCTTGTTTTTTGATCATGATTCACATCAACTAGTGCCCTGTCAATTAAGTTTGTTCTGTTTTTAATTCACAGCTGTGGCAAGCCGGCACTCACGGATCACTCGCCTGGAATTGTCACGGCTCGCTTTATGTTCGCTTGCGGCTTGCAACATCTCCTATAGATAAAAAGTTATTGTAATAATTATCAAATTACGCGCTTAATAAGCTGACAGTGCACTAGAACCAGCCGAATCCAAGAGCCAGTTCGATCATGGCCAGCACCAGGAATATAACCAGACCGACAACCAAGGGCCAGCCAAACCAACCCCGGGGAAACCAGCTTTTGCGATTGCAAAGCAAAGACCCGACCGGCGATTGTTTATGGAGCAACCGCAAACCATAATAGGCCAGGGCCAGGGCCGGAATCAAAAATATTAAAAGAAACAAAAGACCCTGCGGCTCTACTTCAACCTCCGTTTCATAATGCCCGGCGATGTAAAGATAGGTAATGACATAAAAATTGTTCAGCATGTGATAAAAAACCCCACCCCATAATGAACCGGTCTTGATTACCACCACGGCCATAACCACCCCAAGCACGAATGTGCTGAACAGGCTGAGAAAAGACAGGTGAAAAAGAGCAAAAAGCAGGGAACTGAAAACAACAGCCGGAATAATGCCGCTTTCCTCCAAAGCAGGCATAATAGTCCCTCGAAACAGCACTTCTTCGCAGATACCGGCGGCAATCGATATAACCGCCAGGTAACCCAGGTACTGCTGGATAGTTTGCGGTGGCTCTAGTACCACAACCGGTTCATAACCCAGCTCCATTAAGCCGGTCACAAGAACGGCGGCTATCACCAGGTTAATCAGCCAAAATGAAACCGAAAGCAAAATAATTGTTGGAATAAACCGTCCCTGCAGGGGCTGCAGTCGGGCAAATGCAGCATAATCAACCCGGTAGCGGCGCCAGTATAACAGGGCCGGCAAAAGGATAAGCAAAAGCTGGGTCAGTATCATACCCGCTTCAAAATACCAGGCTTGAAAAAGCGATCCAAAGATCAGAAGGAGAACAAATACCATGAGATAGAAGAGCATAACCGAACGCAGGTCGGGCCTGGGTTCCCCATGATTCAATACAGAGTTATCCAGTTTTCTATTGCCGGAAGTGTTAGAATTCTTCGTGATGCTCTCCCCTTTGCATCTTCTCTCCTGCAGTGCCTTTTCCTGAATCTCCCAAATTATGAACCGGCTCAGTACCCTGCCAATTAAGTTTGTTCTTTTTTTATATGCTTTACCGCCGGCAAATAATCCTCTTAAACATAGAAAAATTTATCCGCTTGCAGTTCAACAGATGATCTTTTCTACTTTAATTTCCAATAATCCTGTCAGATCAACCGGCCGACCATTCGGCCATTAACTGGAGGTTTTATAAAGTCAGAGCACCGAACAACGGCAGAAACCAATCTTTTTTGGGGTCGTATAGTATAATAGTATAGAAACTCCGAACTCTAAAGGAGCAGACATGTGGGATTCGAAACTATTTAAAACCGGCGTGGGCATACTGCTTTTATTTCTGATTATCTATGTCGGCAGTCTAATCTCTTTTATATTTTACCCGCTGGTTGTCGCCTTTGAAGCCCTCTTTATTTCTTTTCTAATATCCGGCATCCTTTATTACTTTACCTATCCCTTTGTAGACTGGCTGCACGTTCATAAACTGCCCCGTGCTGTGGCTATATTTATCACCTTCCTGGTAATTATCGGCTTGCTTATTCTGCTCGGGTTTATTATTGTCCCGATCCTGCAAAGAGAATTTACCAGGCTGGCCGACAGCATACCGCTGATAATTGACCAGCTCCGTGAACTGCTAAAAATCCTGGAAGAATCACCGATCCTGGCCGAATTGATCGACCTTGAAGAGCTTGACCTTGAAAGAATTACCGAAAGGGTAGCCGCTGTCGTTTCCAACACCCTGGCCCAGATAGCAACCAGCATTGCCGCCGCAGCCGACTTTGCCACCAATGTATTTATAACCATCATTATCGTGCCCTTTTTACTTTATTACATGCTTAAAGAAAAAGGCAGCGGCCTGTTTTACAGGGCGGTAAGCGCCCTGTCACCAAAGGACTACGCCGATGAAATAAAAAGCGCCCTGGCTGAAATGAACAGGCTTTTGGCCGCATATGTCCAGGGATTGGCCGTTGTTTGTTTCTTTGTGGGAGCCCTGGCCTATGTGGGTTTTCTAATAATCGGCCTTGATTATGCCCTGATCCTTTCTATATTCATCATGATTACCAACGTTGTGCCCTTTTTGGGACCGTTTATCGGAGCCATACCGGCCGTTATTGTCGGTTTCCTGGACTCGCCGCTGATGATGATTGCCGTCATAATCCTGATCATCGTTGTTCAGCAGGCCGAAAGCCTGCTTATCTCTCCCCAGGTAATGGGCAGAAAGCTGGCCTTGAGCCCCCTTGCTATTATCCTGATTGTCCTCGTCGCCGGACGCCTCGGCGGCCTGCTGGGAATTATCCTGGCCATTCCAACCTTCACCGTGCTAAAGATAATCACCACTCATGTCTATGAACATATCCGTTACCACAAAGAAATACAAAATCCGCAGGAAAAATAATCCATCCGTCCGGTACCCGGAGTGGCTCCTAGATATTTATGCCGACAGTTGAAAGCTGAGCATAAAATGAACTGAAAATTTCAGCCCAGATCTATAAGCTTTTTGGACAAAACCTCGATATGGGCGGGAGTGGTCCCACAGCAGCCGCCGACGATTGAAGCCCCGCCGGTGATAGATTTTTTTACTCCTTCGGCATATTCTTCCGGCCGCATATCGAACCTGGTTTCACCGGAAACCAGCTTTGGTTTGCCGGCATTGGGCTGTACCATCACCGGCAGATCTGTAATATCAGAAAACATTTCTGCAATCACAGCCATTTCGGCCGGGTCAAGGTCCCCGCAGTTTGCACCCACCGCGGAAGCCCCGAACTCCTCGGCCGCCTCGGCGGCCCCCGCAACGGTACTGCCCATAACAGTCCTTCCACCCTTGTCTGTGCTCGTAAAAGCCAGAGAAAGAATTACAGGCAGGTCGGTTTTGTCCATACCGGCTTTAAGGGCACATACTGCTTCACGCAGATCGGTAAAGGTTTCAATAATCAGCCCGTCTGCACCCTCTTCGGCCAGGATCGCCGCCTGTTCAAGGTAATTTTCATATATCTGTTCTTCGGTATAACTGCCGTATGGTTCCAACAGCTGTCCCGAGGGCCCTATATCCCCAAATACCAGCTTCTCTTTACCGGCTGCCTCTTTTGCCAGTTTAACCCCTGCGGCATTGACTTTTCGTACATCAATGTCAAGTCCCCGCGCCTGAATATTAATCCTGTTCATTGTAAAGGTGTTGGTAATCAGCACATCGGCTCCGGCCCGGATGTATTCACGGTGAATTTCAAGTACGGCTTCCGGGCTGGCTAAATTGCTGGCACCGCTCATATCACAACCGCGCCCGGCCAGTTCGGTGCCCATTCCACCGTCAAAAAGCACCACCTTTTTACCGGCAAGCATTTCCTCAAAAGTCAACGTTTTCACTCCTTTTACCAGGGCAGATTAAAAGCTTTATCCTAACTGGGCTGCAAGGGCAAATGCAGTGATTTAAAAAAAGTATTTTTCAACCGGACAGCCGCCGCGTTTCTTCGGCCGGGTAGGCCATAAATTCTTCCAGGGGGACAATTTCCAGCCCTTTTGCTCGCAGGCCGTCAATGATCGGACCCAGGGCCTCGACCGTGGGCCGGCGGTTTGCCCCTTCACTGCTCAACATCGAACCACTGTCATGAAACAGGATAATATCTCCACCGGCGGCCCGGCTTACAACACGGCTAACCACACTGTCTTTCGTAGCCCGGGGATGCCAGTCCTGGGAAGAGAGGCTCCAAAGGATCAGCTCCTGGCCTAATAGCTTGGCAATACGGCGCATGCGCATATCGTACAATCCCCTGGGAGGTCTTAAGTACTGGGGATACACCCCTGTATGCTGAAGAATAACCAGGTTGGTGCGCATAATCTGGGCGGCCAGTTGAGGAGGCGGCGAATTTGGCACGGTAATATGCCCGTAAGTATGATTACCCACTTCGTGGCCTTCTTCAATAATTTGTTTCGCTATTTCGGGGTACTTCTCAACATGGGTGCCCACCAGGAAAAAAGTAGCTCGCGCTCCCTTTTCGGACAATATCTTCAGGACCTGCGGCGTGTAATTGCCGCTTGGACCGTCGTCAAAAGTTAAAACGACCCTGCCCCCTGCTGAAGGCCTCCTGCGAACTATATCGGTCTGAGCGCCAAATCCATGATAAACGTAAGAATAGGCCACCCCCATCAACAGCAGGGCCGAAATTATCACGGTTCCGGTCCAGAGAAATATTTCGCTTAAAAAAACAAAGGGTACCAGGAAAGCAATTAAACGGGTAATGAAATAGCTGATCACGACAGAACCGGAAACGAAAATCATCGCTATCAACCCGCGTACAAACAAGTCAACTAACAAAATTTTACCTCCTGCAACCGTTAGGTATATGATCCGTGCCTCTTTTCAAGCAGAGCTTAGTTTTTCATAACGGGACTGCGGCCTGAGCAGGTAATTTTTATCTGCCCGCACCCGGTAGCTTTCGCCCTTCCAGGTGAATGTTATGCAGGCATTGTTCTCTATACAGCCGGCGGGATCCTCAAAGCGCAGGCTCAACAGGGAAGATTTATGCAGCGGCCTGCCGTCGCGGCTCTGCAAATAAAGCTTGGGCACATCATATCCATGGCCGCTTTCCACCCTGACCTTCAACATCGCTTCATGCGGATTTTCTTCTACGCTTGGAGGAGACAACCGGGGCTGACAGTCAAAAGTGGCCGCCCACTGAATATGTCCGCTTATTTCCCTGGTCTGGGGGAAAATATATCGGAAGTGCTGGTAACGAAAGAAAAGCATTTGAGTAGCCCAGCCTGAAGACATACCAAACTGCATCACGGCAGGATCGCCCGGGCCGCGAGAACTCCAACCAATCTTTCCGTTTTCGGCATTGTATGTTTCAAACAACCCTTTTGAATCATAAATGGTTTTCATGATCCGTTTGTGCAGTTCTTTCGCCTCTTCGGTATAGCCGAAGCGGAAAAGCACTTCCAGGGCGGAATAATTGTTGATCATCCAGATCTGGCCCCGCCAGTAGTAGCCGTCTTTGCGCTTGTTGAAAGATTTGTCGTCAAAAGCGACGCTTGGAATACCGTAAGGGCCCCAGAATTTTGCGGGATTGAGAAGATATTTTTCAATTACAGACTTCACTCTATCCAGGTCCGAGCCGGCCCCGACAAAAGCGGGCCACCATACCGAAGGAGTGATCACTTTTATAAATTTACCGTTTCGCCGGTCCAGCCAGGCACCATGATCAGGTGACCATAGTTCCTGATCGATCCGCTTTTTCAACTCAAGACCGTGCTCAAAGTAACTTTTTGCATTTTCTTCCTGGCCGGCCTCCCGGCAAAGATAGGCGGTATTAATATAAGATTGAAACAACCAGCAGTTTAAATCAACAGCACTGAAAAAGCGGGGCACTACGCCGATTATAAAGCTGGGTAAAAAGCTTGGCGGATAAAAGCGGGGACTGTCGTCAAGGCCTGATTCCAGGCCGTTTATATAAGAAAAAAAGCCGTTTTTTAGCCGCCTGTTTTCCTCCCACCAGGCCAGGTTATCTTTAAGGGAAGGTAAAACCCGGCGCAGAAAGAGTTCTTTTTTTTCGGGTTGTTTGAAACGCTCATAAACACGCACTGCAGCCCACGACTGCAGGGGAGGCTGCGAATAAAAATCGAGCACCCCACGCAGACAGTCATTAAGCTTGCTTGGGATCAAGTTGCGCTGAGATCCGGAAACAAAGGTGATACCCTTAATTTTTAACTTGAAGCGGGCGTTCCGGGGAGCGAAATAATTTGCACCCAGCTGGGTGAGCAGCACGTCCCCCGCTTTTCGGGGATTCCATTCGCTCAAGCCGAGCACGTGCTGGGGTGTGTCCCAACCCCAAATAAATGGAAAATATACCTTGGAAGGAACCGAACCCCAAAATTTCATCTTGCCCCTCGGGTAATAGAGGTTATTCTGCAGGGCCCAGGCAGCCAGTTTGAGAACTTCTTTAGTGAAGTTTTCTCGCGATTCATAAGGAATCGGGAGCTTCAGCTCAAACCGGTCCCAGCGTTTTGCAGCACCGGCTTTGAGCTTCTCGAGATTGCGCAGGGCTCTTTCGGCCCTTTTGACAATTTTTTCTTCTTCATCGGCCGAAAATGAAATTATAACCGACCAGCAGGCCTTTTGCCCCGGTTTTAAATCAAACCAGGACCCCTGGATTTCCTTCTTTCCTGAAACACCACCGCTGGAAGGTAGAAAATAAGCATAAAACTTCTGGCCGGGCAAACGGTGGTAATTGGAAAACTGCAGTCCGGATCCTTTTTCCCCGTAAAACGAAAACCCGTTAAAATGAGGGTAAGGGTTCTCCAGGTCACGCCCTACGGTCGGAATAACGTAACAGGCCGGCTTTACCCTCGCAGAATTAGCGTTTGCCTTCCACTCTGTTTCCAGCACGGCAAGGTTGTGCTGAATAAAGTACAGCCTGCTGTGCAGTTGAAATCCATCATCATCCGACCATTCTTCAATGCAGTATGGACTAAGTTTTATACGCCTGTTTCCGGGGGATTTAAAATATGTTTGGCCGTCATCGCTGTATAGGCAGGTAGCAAAATCTAATAGGCGGCCGGCCGCAAATGATGTAATGGTGGCAAAAAGGGCATAACATGACGCTGCTTTCCTTTCAGACACCGACTTAAAACCGCAGTGGCTGCCCAGCTCGCTCAGTGGAGAGCCGCTGGTGCTGCCGGCAATATAGTGCGGTGCCCCGGTATAATCAGCGTAACACTTCAGCGGGCGCACCATGTTTTGGATCTGTTTGTGATATATGAACCAAAACGCCAGCAAGAAAATTACAACGAACGGTATCAGGTACAAAATATTTAATCCTCTCTTCGATTACAGCATAAACTTTAAGCTGCAGACAATAGTGTAAACAAATGATCTTCAAAATGTCCTCCACAGCCACCTTGATCCGATTGAGCTAACTGCTTAGATGGTCGAGCTGTTCCCTGGAGTTCTAATAAAAGCCGCTGCACCAGGGTCGGACTGCCAGCGGCAGGCTTACATTTTTTATCTTAACATAAAACATCCATGAATCAAAACAAATTATTAGTCCAGATGGTCAATCCTCCCTTTGATTAAATTAATTATACTTATATCCCGGTTATCCCAATAAGTCGGCTGCTAATTTCCCAGAAGCCAATCCAGGGAGAGCTTCTTTAATGTAGTCTCGGTCGGATTGCCAGTTTCCGGGTCCCAGCCGGCAAGGCAATAATAAAGGTCCCTGGCAATTTCGATTTCTTCTTTGTCCAGGCAAACCCCTTCCGAAGGCCCGTCCGGCAGCGGCTGGAAGAGACGCTCCGGCAAAACATCGTCACCGCGGTTAAACCCTTCGCGAGCATTAAAGTAACGCATCATATTTATGCGCCTTTCACCAACCAGCATTAGTTCAAAAACGGAAGTATCCCACCCCAGCCCGTAACGGCATATATCCACCAGGTCGGAGGGCCCGTAGAGCTGCCAGCAGGGTCCCCAGACAAACTGACACAAACAGAGGGTGTCGGCAAGGGCATAAAAACACTGGCTGTTAAAAGCAAATCGCACTTTTTCTGAATCCAAAACCTGCTGATCGGGCTTATACCCTTTCCAGATGCCAATTTGATATAAAAATTTACGGATAAGGCTCTCCGGGTGAGCGGACAATACCGGGTCATGGGCGCTGGATTGGTGATCGGCGCCAAAAGGGTTAACTGCATAGATTAGCCCCAGGGAAAACTTTTGCTGGGGCATGTGCGCCGGCAGTTCCTGCCCCTTGACGGTAATGCTTAAACCTTCGGCACCTTTGCCGATACGCCGGGCAGCTTCTGCACTGCCTTCTGCCAGCAGGTCTCCAAAACCACGCCTCTCGGCAATCATCTCTATCAAGGGAGGCAGGACTTTTTCACTGCCGAATTTTAACTCCAGCCCGTCAGTATCTTCCGGGCCGATCAGCCCTTTTTCGAAACACTCCATGGCAAAGGCAATTGTTGCACCGCAGGAGATGGTATCAAGCCCGTACATGTTGCAGAGTTGATTGGCATGAGCTATGGCCTCGAGGCTGCCAATCCCGCAGTAGGAGCCGAAAGTGGCACAGGTTTCATATTCCGGCCCGCCGTAAAGGGGATCGACCTTCCCGGGCACTTCGACCACTCTTTTGCACTTTACAGCACAACCGTAACAGGTATCCCTCTCTTTTAAAATCGTTTCGGTCATGGTCGTTCCTGTAATCTTTTCCGCTCCCCCCGGAAACCAGCCTGAAGTCCAATTCCTGGTAACCAGGAAACCTTCCAGGTGCATGCCGATCAATGCGGCGTCGGTACCGTGTTCCGCCAGGCTGTCAATAATTGTGTTATCCTTGATATTCTGCCTGACATCGCCGGCCACTGCCCTGAATTTTTCCCGATCAAGCGGCTTCTGTTTTTTCCCTTTTCGCACCGCCACGGCCTTCAGGTTTTTTGAACCCATCACCGCCCCGGTGCCGTTTCTTCCATTGGCCCGGTTACACATGTTAATTACCGCTGCATACTTGACCAGGTTTTCACCGGCAGGCCCGATCTGGGCGATTTGCAGGTCTGTATTCCCGAGGTCCTTTTTAATATAATCCTCGGTTTCGCCGGTAACCTTGCCCCAGGCGGGCCGTGCATCGCGCAGTTCGGCTTCTTCACCGTTAATGTAGAGATAAACGGGACTTTGCGCCCGCCCCCGGAACATCACCGCGTCCCAACCGTTAGCTTTTAGCTCCACGGGGAAAAACCCGCCGGCCTGGCTGTCACCGGCAGTCCCGGTCAGGGGACTTTTGGTCACAATGGCCATCCTGTTGAGGCCGCTAATCGGCAGGCCGTTTAAAGGAGATACCGCCATAACCAGGACGTTGCCCGGAGAGAGCGGATCCACCCCTGCTTCCATCTCCTGCAGTAAAAGATAAAGCCCGAGGGTGGAACCGCCCGGATAAAGCCGGTAAATTTCCCCGGGAATAACCTTTTTATTAACCTGGCCGCTGCTTAAATCGACATCGAGAACATTTGCTCCCGGAAAAACAGCCATCTCAATTCCCCCTAACTCATTATTGCGCCGGTTAACCACAAATGTGGTTAATAAACCTCCCGGAAAAAAACTATAGTCCCTCTGCCTTAATCCTGCTTGATAGTTACCGTGCTTGCGCCCGCCCGGGGCGGGTAAGACTCCAAAACAACACCGGTAATTTTAACCTCCACTTCCATCCCCTCTTCAAGCTCGGAAAAAGGAAGCGCGCGCAACCCGTTTTCCTCCGGCTTTAATATACGGGTTACCTGACTTATATATACATAAGCGGCATCAGTCTCGGTATCAACCCTGTCTTCCCCTTCAACATAGAGAGTCCCCAGGCTGCCGTTATTATCAGTGGGACTAATTTCTATAATTGTCCCCCGGACCAACAGCACTTCCGGTTGTTCGAAAACTATTATCGGCGTTTCATCTTCCACCGCAGCGGTAATAATTTCCAGGGCCCGTTGATCCATCCCCGAACCGCTGAAGTATAAAACTCCGGCTTCCTCCCACATGCTGTGCAGTGAAATACCTTTCTCCTCCAACTTGGCCATGTCCGGCAGTTCCTGCTCCGGCACCGGTCGATCATTTTGGGCAGCCGGTGGTTCTCCATCACAGCCGGTGGCAAACATTAAAACCGGAACCAGAACAGCTAAAACAAGCAAGCTCAATTTTTTAAACACTCTATTCACTCCTCGCGTCAGGATCATATTTGTCCTTTAGACCGATGGGGGGATGATAAAGTTTCTTCTCTTCAATTTTCTATTCCACCCGGTAAAAACCATACCTCTTTACAAATGATTGTTTAACTCCTATGCCGGCTGTTCACCGGTTCAAAGCAGAAGATGCTCATTGCCCAGGTTGACCCTTGTTAACCCGGCCTGCCTGGCCGCCCGGTAACAGGCTTCGGCCTGGCGACGACTGGAAGGCGGCAGATCCTGCATCTGGAAACGAGGAAAAAAGCCGAGAAGAGAGTAGGGAATGTCAGGATCCTGAGCGGCAATAAATGAAGCGATGGCGTATACTTCATCCTCTTCTACATACCCCGGCACAAGTAGTGTGCTGGCTACGGCCAGGGTCACACCTTTTTCCCTGCTGAACCTGGCGCAGTAAGCAAAATTTTCCAGGACCTGCCGGTTGTCGCTTCCGGTAAGGGCAAAGTACAACGAAGGATGGTACGCTTTTATATCGAATTTAAGGGTGCCGCCGCTTTGCACTGAATGATCGATCATTTTTTGCAGAAATTCTTTCTTCATCAAGCCCGAGGTCTCCCAGCAAACAAACAGATCGGGGCGTTTTTTCAAAGCCCTGTGGGCCGCTGCAAGGGCATGGGGTGCCTGCGGGGCCGGATCGCCGCCGAAAAAGCAGATGCAAGCTGTGCCTTCATCCACCTGGTTGGCCAGATCCTTCGCGCTGTAAAGGGGCTCCAGCTGCCCGGTCAGGGTGCGGTAATGCCAGTTCTGGCAAAAAAGGCAGTTTAATGTACAGGCGCCGTAAAATACGGCCAGGTTTTTCCGGCCATGATAATTAACCTCCCGGGCCGGGCAGACAAAATCAGCCACACAGTTGGTTGGCAAATGATCAAAATAAAACTCGAGCAGCCCTTTTGCGGGCACACCGGCAAGGTGTTTAAGACAGCCATCCCTGTTTTCCCGTAGGCCACAGTAGCCTTTCTCGCCCTCACCGGGACTGCAGGATTGGCTGCAGATGCGGCACTGCGGCGCACCCTCTACTCTTGGGGGCTGTGGAGGAAGGCTGTAGCGTCGGCGCACTCGTTCATGCACGGCTTTAAGCTTTCCCTCTGTTTCTTCCCGGTCTTTTAGAATACAGGATCGGCACAATCCAACTGTCTCGCTGACTGTTAACCCGGTCGACAGGCACTGCTTGCAACGCATAATGACACCCTCCTTTTCCAAATGTTACTTTGTCAGCTCACAAGGCGCGTGATTCGGCAATGATTACGACCACACTTTTTATGGCAGATTTCACAAGCCGAAAGCGAACATAAAGTGAGCTGTCACAATTCCAGGCGAGCGATCTGTGAGCGCCGGCTTGCAATAACTGCAAATAAAAAACCAGATTAACTAATTGTCAGGTTATCAACCTAAACTCAACAGCCTGGCAAAAGCCCGGCCCATTACAATGTCCATTTCCTCTGCTGTAAAAGAGACTTCACCGGAGGAAATCTGCGGCTGACGAAAAGCGCTTACCCAGCTTTCCAGCGGACATATTGCATTAAGGTAAGGACCGTCAGTGCCAAAAAACACTCTCCAGGGTCCGATTGTATCAATGACCCGCCTGAGCACTCTGTATAAATGCAGGGGATTTTCGAGGAATTCACGCTGCCATCCGGAAAATTCGACATAGCAGTTTGGCTTGATATTGCAAACCATCAGCGCTTCTTCCCACCAGCTGTGCCCGCAGTGAGCCATTATAATTGGCAGTTCCGGGAAATCTGCCGCAACATCATCAACGTATACGGGACGGCAGAACCGTGATTTTAGCGGCCCGGGTTGACTGCCGGTGTGAATCAGGACCGGCATTTTATACTCCAGGCACTGCTCGTAAAGTGGGTAAACTGTTTTTTCATAGGCATACCAGCCCGGAGCCGGGTGCAGTTTAAGCCCCTTCATTCCCCAATCTTCAACGGCCTGACGAAACATATCCAGGGCCTGCGGGCGACGAGGATCAACAGTAAAGAAACCGGTTAACCGATCCGGGAAGCGCTTAACAGCCCCGGCAACAAGCTTATTTTGCTCCTCGATAGGCACACCCGGTTCCCCGGTATGCAGGCCGTAATCAACAGCAAAAATACAGGAGCGGTCCACCCCGGCAGCATCCATTTCCGCCACCAGTTTCTCTCCGGTGGTGTCGAACAAGCTTCCCTTGACCCAGTCCAGCATGGAAGCGGGATCGGGCACCTCACCAGTCGCCTTTCCTGCGCCTGTGGCNACAATGCGGGCAATGTTCAGGAAAAAATCATCGTGGACCCAGCCTTCACCGACGAGATGCACATGGGCATCAATATTCATCGTTATCCCTCCAGGTTTAAATTATTTTTTGCCGGTCTCCAACCAACCGCCAAAAAGCCGCAGATCAACGGCTAATAAACTTATATTAAGACCAGGACAAAACCATATACATTCTTGCCCTGTTTGCGACGAAGCATTAGCATCATTGGAGCCGGACCTTTTCCGAAACAGGTTCCTTTGTTATAATAATTAAAAGTCAGCCACTCTGCTTGTCCGGTTGAAGGTGTTTGTCATGACCATGAGCCGAAAAGAATTTATTAAAAAACTATCCCTCGCCGGCGGGGCCGGGCTCTTCTACCTGGCCGGTGGAACCTGGCTGCTCAAGGCCTGTGCCCCTGCGGAAACACCCCCGGATATCGACATAATAGATGAGGTGACGGATAAACCAACACCTTTCAAGCCGGCCTACGCCAGGCTGGAGGAAAAAGGCAAGCTTGCCGGGCGTATCGAAGAAGCCTACAGCATTTTTGAGAACTGCGAACTTTGCCCGCGCCGCTGTGAAGTTGACCGGCAAGGCGGAGAAAAAGGATTCTGCCGGGCTCCCAAAAAAGCCATGGTATACAGTCGCGTGCCTCACTTCGGCGAGGAACTCCCCCTGGTCGGGCGGGGCGGGTCCGGAACAATCTTCTTTTCGAACTGCAACCTGCGCTGTGTGTTCTGCCAGAACTGGCCCATAGCCCATGAAGGGAGAGGCCGGGTGGTAAGCGATGAAGAACTGGCCTGGATGATGCTCGATCTCCAAAAAAAAGGCTGCCACAACATCAACCTGGTCACACCCACCCATGTGATGCCTAATATTTTGAACGCCACCCGCATCGCCTTAAAAAACGGCCTTCACCTGCCCCTTTGCTACAACACCAGCGGTTACGAAAGGGTGGAAATGATCAAGATGCTGGACGGTATTGTCGACATCTACCTGCCTGACTACAAATTCATGGACGGAGCCGAAGCCGAACGTTACAACTTGGCCGAAGCTTATGACTATCCACAAAAGACGGGAGAAGCCATCATCGAAATGCACCGCCAGGTTGGCGACCTGGTTACCGATGAACGCGGCATCGCCCAACAAGGTTTGATGGTTCGCCACCTGGTCATGCCCAACCGGGTTGCCGGCACGAAAGAATTTGTCCACTGGGTAGCTGAATACCTTTCGACGGATACCTATGTAAATATCTTGTCCCAGTACCGGGTCGAACATAAGGCCTTCGAATACGAAAAAATTGCCCGGGCAATCACCTCGGAAGAATTCGTAGAAGCCATGGAATGGGCCAAGGAAGCCGGGCTGACGAACTTAGATGAACGCTCCCTGTCCAACCTCGAAATACACCGCCGGAGAGCAAACTAGTACTCTGTCAGCTTATAAAGTGCGTGATTTGGTAATTATTACAACCACTTTATTTTATTGGAGATTTTGCAAGCCGGAAGCGAATATAAAGTGAAGGGGATTATCTATCCCCAAAGGCCGGGAATCGACAACCCGCAGTATTTACATCTGCCCTTTTCCATTTTTACTTCTTCAATAACAAAGCCTTTCCTTTCGATGATCATCTCGCCGCAGTCCGGGCAAAAAGTATTTTCTCCTTCATGGCCGGTCACCCTGGCCACGTAGACATATTTTAGCCCCGATTCAAAAGCTTTATTACGGGCTTCTTCCAGGGTTGAAGCCGGAGTCCGGGTCAGGGCCGAAAGCTTGTAGAGGGGATAGAACCGGGCAAAATGAAGGGGCACATTTTCGCCAAGCTCATCTACTATCCACCTGCACATCTCACCGATCATCTCCATATCATCGTTCAAAGTTGGGATGACAATGTTGGTTATTTCAAGATGAACTCCTGACCGGTGCAGCTTTTTCAGGGTTTCCAGCACCGGCTCCAGTTCACAGCCCACGTACTCACGGTAAAACTGGTCGTCAAAACCTTTTAAGTCAAAGTTAACCGCGTCCAGCTTTCCGGCAATTTCTTTAAGCGGTTGCGGCCGGATATAGCCGGCGGTATGCATCAGGTTAAGCATGCCCGCTTCCCTGGCCCGGTCGGCCACATCATTCATATATTCATAAAAGATAACCGGCTCACCAAAAGCATAGCTGATCGAACGCACTTTTGAGGCTGCGGCATGTTCAACTACGGTATCCGGGGGCATTTCGTAAGCATGAACCTCTTCAGGATCCACCAGGGCCATATCCCATACTTCGCAGAATTTACAGGCCAGGTTACAGCCGGCCGTGGAAATCGACAGGGCCCTGGTACCCGGCAGGACATGAAAATAGGGTTTGCGTTCAACGGGGTCCTCACGGACCAGGGCCGGATTACCGTAAGCAAGAGTATAACCTTCGCCATCCCGGTTTTCCCTCACCCGGCAGGGGCCTCTTTCACCCACAGCCAGCTCGCACCGTTCAGGGCAGAGTTCACAGCGCACCAGGTCATTGTCGAGCTTGCTGAACCAGGGAGAAC
>SL_5KL_010_SEDDRAFT_10001144_pt1 | contig 16317 bp, 13 predicted proteins | sample SodLakKL_010_SED_FD_9118 | JGI IMG/M metagenome (IMG submission 9118)
AAGCCGCTGGCCTACGCCCTGATCCTCCTCAGGAAGGGCGGGTACCCATGTGTGTTTGCAGCCGATTACTTCGGGGCCAGCTATACCGATACGGATAAAGATGGCCAGGAGCAACATGTGGAAATGGCCAGCCACCAATGGATGATTGACAAGATGCTGCACGTCCGGCGCACCTTTGCCTACGGGGAAGAGCACGACTATTTTGATGACCCGAACTGCATTGGCTGGGTACGCACCGGCAACGAGGATCACCCCGGCGGTGCCGCGGTGGTGCTAAGTAACGGCGAGGGCGGATCCATCCAAATGCAAACCAGCGCCCCCGGCACAAGCTTTGTCGACATCACCGGGCACGTCACTGAGCCTGTTGTCACCGACAAGGAAGGCATGGGGGATTTCTCCTGCCTGGCTGAATCGGTATCCGTATGGGTCCCCGGTGAGTAATGATCTGAGCATGGTATCCCTGACAGTATAGAACGATCGCGGAGATCTGCCCCGCGATCGAAATGCTTTTTTTAAAATTACGGACTGTTTTGTTTGGCCTTTTAGCCGGCTAGGTTGTGATGCCGGAAATTTTCTTCATTAAAAACGATAGCCGACGGTAAAGCTGATTGCCTGGTTTTTGATCTCAACGATGTCGTGGGGAGAAATGTCAGCCAGGCCCCAATGGTAGGATAAGCCAATCAAAAAGTTGTTGATTTCCACTCCTCCGCCAATTTTCAGGCCAAAATCAATTCTTTTCAGGTCGTCCTCGTCGCCCGAGCCCCATTCAATATCCTCTTCACCGGACTCTGTTTCCGTTTCGCCGTTGAATGTTGCCGTATATTCGTACTCCATGGTTCCTGTGAGGCCAATCCCAATATATGGGCCCAATACGCCATACAGGCCAAGTCCGTTACCCAGGTCGTGGGATAGCCGTGCTGTTATCGGAATATCCAGGTATAAAAGCCTCAGAGTTTCCTCAAATTCTTCGTTGAAGGTCATACCGGCCCAGGTATCAGTGTATTCTTCCGATGCTTTATACCCCCTGGAAGCAAGAAACAAACCGGTTTCCAGCGATAAAACGTCAGAAAAGGGAAATTCGACCGCAGCTCCGACGACAAAACCGGCTTTCCAGTCTGTGTCATCATCCATGTCCCAATCGTTGTCTGTCTCGAAAGACATGTTTGAAAGAGTCAGACCACCCTGTAAACTGATGGTCTGCGAGTTTGCACCTGTAGCCAGTGCAAAAACCAGCAACACACTTAATAGTAAATGGACTTTTTTCATGATAAATAAATTGTTTTGGTTTTCCTACTCGTAAGGCTTTTCGGATCCGCCATGTTTTAACGACAACAGAAGGTTGTTCGCAGAACCAAAAGTAATTAACATTGGCGAGAAACACAAACAATTCGACAAAATGTTTTGCGTAAATTTCATCGACTCTTTTTATTTTTGCAGGTACATACACTTTGTTTTCTTACAGTTTTTTTCAACAGAGAGATTCAAGAAAAAAGATAATTGCTTTATGGAAAGGGAAAAGGCGCTTGATTTACTGCAAAAGCACGTAAAGAACGAAAAGATGATCGCACATTGCCTGGCTTCGGAGGCGGTGCTTAGGGCGTTGGCCGGCCGGCTGGGCGAGGATAGTGAGAAATGGGGGCTTGCAGGTTTGTTGCACGATGTGGATATCGAGATTACCAATGCAGACCCCCGCACCCATGCACTGGAGGGGGCACGGATGCTTGAGGAGGCGGGTGTTGATGCGGATGTGGTGGAGGCTGTTCGGCTGCATAATGAGGAGGCCGACCATGGCGGAGTACGGCACAAGCCATTGCATCATGCGCTGGCTGCCGGAGAGACCATCACCGGGTTGATCACCGCTACCGCGTTGGTATACCCTGACAGGAAAGTGGCCTCTGTGAAGCCTAAGTCCATTACCAAGCGTATGAAAGAGAAAGCTTTTGCCGCCTCGGTAAACCGGGATACCATACGCGAGTGTGAAAAACTTGGCCTCAGCCTTCAGGAATTCGTGGAGATTTCTTTGGGAGCCATGAAACAGGTGGGCCCCCGGATAGGCTTATAGGTCTGCACTTTCTTTGAGAAGTTGCATTTCCTCGCCTTCGAAGGCATCCATCGCTTTCAGAAACGTCCTGTCGCTTTTATGCAGGACGGGGTAAAAAGCCTTGGGTCCGAAAATGTTTCGTCCGATGTATGCTTTGAGGTTTGTTTTGATCAGCTTTTCCGCTTCGGGGCTCAGGTTTTCAGGCGCATGGGAGCCATGGCCTCCGGCATACTCCAGGAAGCTGTGGAATATTTCGCGGCTTATTGAGAACTCCCTGGTATATCTTTCGGCGGACCCGTAATTTTCAAGAGACGCCCTGTGCCTGTCGGAGTAGTCGAAGGCGAAAGTATAGATGTGACCCCGGTTGAAAACGCGGTTGAAGAACCCGATGTCGTTGTCGGTTTGAAGGGGTACAAAAATGTCGGGCATGATGCCGCCCCCGCCATAAACCGTCCTGCCTCCCGGTGTCTCAAAGCGCAGGCTGTCGTCGAAATAGATGCTGTCGGGGCTGATCAGCTCCCCGTTATGATAACGTTGCAGGAATTCGGAAAAGTAGGCTTCTTCGCCTTCGTCATATGGCTTTTGAATGCTTCGTCCTGTAGGGGTATAATACCTGGCAACGGTAAGGCGCATGGCCGACCCGTCGCCCAGCTGCATCTGCTCCTGCACCAGGCCTTTGCCAAACGAGCGCCGGCCTGCCACCAGGCCGCGGTCATTGTCCTGCACAGCACCGGCTATGATCTCGCTGGCCGATGCCGACCATTCGTCTATCAGCACAATGAGGGGCTGTGTCCCGAAACGTCCGGCTCTCTCAGACCTGGCATAATTCCTGGGCCTGCGCCGGCCATCTGTATACACTATGAGCTCTCCCGGCCTGAGCAATTCTTCAGACACCTCGATGGCAGCATCCAGGAACCCCCCTCCGTTGCCGCGCAGATCCAGTATCATCTGCTCCATTCCCTGCTCTTTTAATTCGTCGACCCCTTCAATAAACTCCTGGTATGTTGTGGCGGAGAATTTGTTGAGGCGGATATATCCGGTTCGTTCATCTGCCATGTAGGCGATGTCAAGGCTGAAAGAAGGGATCTTGTCGCGCGTAAGCGAAAAAGAAAGCAATTCGGGTAAGCCGGTGCGTTTTACCTGTACTTCCACAGTGGTACCTTTTTCTCCCATGAGCATGTCAACAACTTCGTCGGTTGATTTATTGACGCCCGCAATCAGCGTGTCTCCCACAAAGATAAAGCGGTCGCCGGGCATGATCCCTGCCTCCTCGCTCGGTCCGCCCGCTATAGGGTTGATCACCACAAGGGTGTCGCTGATCATATTGAACTCAATGCCAATTCCTTCAAAGCTGCCCATCAGCGGGTCGTTCATGCGGCGGAACTCTGCTGCCGGAATATAGGAAGAATGCGGATCGAGATTTTGCAACAGGCTGCGGATGGTGCTTTCGGTCAGGTCTTCCCTGGACACCGGGTCCACATAGGAGTCGAGAATATAGTTGACTACGTGGTTCAGTTTGTCGTTGCGTTCGACCCCAACGGAGAAGAAAGGCTGATCATTTGTGCCAGCCCCGGGCCTGCGCAGGTTTACTCCCAGGAAAAAGCCCAGCACCAGCACCATGGCCAGGATGACAGGCATGTATACTTGTGCGCGTATGTGGAGGTTTCGCTTTTCGTTCATAGCAGCAATGCGATAAAAGTGTGATGTACCGGTACCAAACAGCGTTCCAATATGTACGAAGGTAGCCATATTGACCCGCATAAAATGTTATTTTTTCTTAAATGGCGGTTTTTTGCGTTATGTTGTTTTTTTCATTTTTGCAGTCAGAACAATCCATGCAATGCTACCGGCCACCACGTTTACCACGATCTGGGTGGCATGCGTGATATAGGCATAGGAGGTAGCTGGTTCGGGTGCGATGACGTAAAGTTCCCTGAGGGTAATAATGGTAAGAAAGTGATAGGTGCCTATCCCGCCGGGTACGGGTGCCAGGATGCCCAGGCTGCCAACGGCCAGCAGGGTCAGACCGGCGAGCATAGTCAGGTGTGAGGTTGCTTCTATAGCGAAAAAGCAAAGATATACCGTCAGGTAGTATAGAAACCAGATCATCAGGGTATACAGGACAAACCAGCCTTTATGCCGCATGGTTTTGATGGTGCGGAACCCGTTGCCAAAGCCGTGCAGGTGTCTTTTCAGCCGGAAGAAAAAACTTCCTTCCACGGGGTTTTTCATTTTCTTTTTAAAAAAAAGCAGGGTAAAGATGATCAGGCCTGCAAGCACTGTTGCAGTTACGGAGATAAGGACCCAGTGCGCACTGCCTCTTTCCAGGGCGGGAGTCCAGATGACCCGGCTCAGAAATTCGCGCAGAAAGCTGAACTGCCCTGCAATCGTAATGAAAACAATTAAAAGCATGCTGAACAGGTCAAAGGTGCGCTCGGCAAGCACCGTGCCCGCCAGGGCATCAAATGGTGTTTTTGAGGCTTTGCTGAGTGTGACACACCGGGTAATCTCTCCCATCCGGGGAACGGCAAGGTTCGCAAGGTAGCCTGTCATTAAAGCCAGGAAGGTTTGAANCGGNCTGGTTTTATACCCCATGGTATTTATCAGCATGTTCCATCGCACCGCNCGCAGNAAGTGGCTCAGCACGGCAGCTGCCATTGCCAGCAGGATCCAGAAATAGTTTGCCNGTCTGAATTCATCAGCAATCCTTGCCACATCCTGCCCGCGTGTGATCAGCCAAAGGATGAGTATGCCGGCAGCAAGGGAGAGAAATACTTTTGTGTATCTTTTCGCTCGGGAGTTCAAAGGGTGTCGTCAGATTTTATTGTCCTGGTCAGGAAAGATAATCTCGGGGACAAAGGTTTTAGCCTGTTTTGCATCCATCATGGCATAAGCAATGATGATAACAATATCGCCGGGCTGGACTTTGCGGGCTGCCGGGCCGTTAAGGCATACCTGGCCGCTGCCCCGGCCGCCTTTGATCACATAAGTCTCAAGGCGTTCGCCGTTATTGACATTGACAACCTGTACCTTTTCGTTCTCAATGATGCCACAGGCATCCATCAGATCTTCGTCAATGGTAATACTGCCTATATAGTTCAGGTCCGCTTCGGTAACCACAGCCCTGTGTATTTTCGATTTTACAACTTCAAGAAGCATGATGCTTATTTTATATCAGTGAAGGAGGTATACCCTCCTGGAAATCAGAAACGAAATGCAAAGTTACGAATTCAGTCGCATATTGTCAATAAGTCGTATGTCTCCAGCATAAACGGCTATGCAACCCACAACCTCCTTGTCTTTGTCTTCGGTGCCGGCAGGAAGAAGGTCGTCGGCCCTTACTATCTCGAAATACTCAACCTGCAGCTCCGGCGATGCATTGATAAAAGAGGCAACCCTGGTCATGATCTCATCAACGGGGGTCTCCGGATATAATCCCTTTGCCATTTTCAGTGCTTCGTAGATCTTTTGGGCTTCGCGACGTTGTGCCAGCGACAACCTTATGTTGCGGCTGCTCAGTGCCAGCCCGCCGGGCTCACGAACAGTAGGGCAGCCTGTGATCTCAACGGGATGCCCCTCCTGCCTCACAAGCTCGCGAATGATCTGCAGCTGCTGAAAATCTTTTTCGCCAAAATAGGCCCTGTCGGGCACGGTGACACGAAGAAGCTTGTCGACCACGATCGCCACACCGTTAAAGTGCCCTTCCCGGTATTTTCCCTCCATGACCTTGTCCATATGGCCAAAATCATACACCCTGGTTTCCTTTTCGGGATACATTTCTTCGGTGTCCGGGGAGAATACGGCATCGCAGCCCGCGCTCCCCAGTTGCCTGAGGTCCGAATCGAGCGTGCGCGGATAGTTTTCCAGGTCTTCCGCCTTGTTAAACTGAATGGGATTCACAAAAATGCTGCAAATCACCAGTTGGTTTTCCTCGCGTGCACGACGCACCAGCTCGAGGTGGCCCGTGTGTAAAGCACCCATGGTGGGCACAAACCCAATGGTTTTTCCACGCCCTTTCTGCCGGGTTGCCCATGTATGCATCGCTTTTTTTTGCCTGAAAACTTCCATAAGAAAAGGTAAATAGCCGAAAAGTAGTGTTTTATGTAAAAAATGGCATGCAATATACCACCCAAAAAAGAAATCCGCAAAGCTAATAAGGATAATTTGATTAATCACAAAAAAAATCGTATTTTTGCATGTCATTTTGTTGATATTCTTTAATTTGTAACGAGCATATGGATAAGCCAAAAGTTCTTTTTGTACAACAGGAAATAACCCCTTACCTCAAAGAAACACACATGGGCCATATCGGCCGCTACCTGCCCCAGGGCATCCAGGAAAGAAAAAAAGAGATCCGCACGTTCATGCCGCGCTACGGCTGTATCAACGAGCGCCGGAATCAGCTGCATGAAGTCATTCGCCTTTCCGGGATGAACCTTGTAATCAATAATACGGATCATCCCCTGATTATCAAAGTGGCCTCTATACAGTCGGCCCGGATGCAGATCTACTTCATTGATAACGAGGATTATTTCCAGAGAAAATTTACCCTGACAAACAAAAACGGAGAGTACTTCGCTGATAACGACGAGCGGGCCATCTTTTTCACCAGGGGCGTGATAGAAACAGTTAAAAAACTTGGGTGGGCGCCAGACCTGGTCCACTGCAACGGATGGTTCACCAGCCTTATGCCCTTTTACCTGAAAGAGGTAATGAAGGACAACCCGATGTTTTCCGACACCAAGATCATCTATTCGGTTTACAACGATGAGTTTCCCGGCCAACTGGATGCAGGTATGGGCAAAAAGATGAAAACAAAAGGCCTGCCGGACAGCGAGCTGAAAAAGTTTGAGAACCCCAGCTTCCTGAATATTAGCAAAGTAGCTGTTGATTATGCCGATGGTATTATTTTCGGGGACAAGGAAATCAATGCCGAACTCGAAAAATATGTCAGGGACAGCGGCAAGCCCCTGCTCGAACACCATGACCGCGACACCTACATTGATGCATACAACCAGTTTTATGATGAAGTAATGGTTAGTGAATCAGTGTTGGAGGAATAATAAAATTCTTACCTTTGCGTTCAGTTTACCTGAAAGCGACAAGTACATGTTCAACACAACAGCAAACCCATTGCCGGAAAATGGCTTCCCCCGTTTTGACGGGGGTTTTTTTGCCGTTTTACGAAAGGCTTTTTTCCCGTTTATCATAAGCCTTGCTGTACTATCATGCACCGAAGAAGAGATAATCGGGCTGGACCTTATTGATACGCATGCTTCCCTGGAAACCACCGACACTCTGACGCTCACAGCGATGACAGTGCCTGCCGACAGTGTGGTGATGAATTACAGGGCAACAAACATCCTGGGCGTTCTCAACGACCCTGAGTTCGGGAAAACCCGTGCCAGCATATATGCCGAACCCAGGCTGGCAACAAGTGACCTGGACCTGGGAGAAAATGCTGTGCTCGACTCTATAAACCTGGTGCTGGCATATCACGGAGATTTTTACGGCACACTCCGCACTCCCCAAAGAATACAAATATACGAGCTGAGCGAAAACTTCCCGGATCAGGACTCTTTGTTCTCAAACCTCGTAATACCCCATCATCCCGACCCCATAACATTTGACCCCGCAGGCTTTGAGTATAGACCAGCTCCCTTCGACAGCATACTTGTTGACCTGGGCGGCGTAAAACCCCATGACAGCATATTTGCCGCACCCCACCTGCGGGTCCGCCTGGCAGATGAATTCGGACAACGATTCATCGACAAGCAAGACGAGCTGACCGATGTACCCTCTTTCCTCGAAGCGTTCAAGGGCATTTATATCACCGTTGACAAGGAAATAGCCGGCCTTGGCTCCCTGGTAAAATTCAACATGATAGAACCGCTTACCACACTGGAACTTTATTATCAGAATGATGAAGATACGGTCCAGCAAATGCAGCGCTTTCCCATAAATGAATTCTCTGCAAGAACCACGCGGATGGAACAGTTTGGATACGATAATGCCAACCAGGCACTACGGGCACAGATCGAAGAAGAAGACCAGGCCATGGCCGACAGCCTGGTATTCGTTCAGTCACTTTCGGTACTGCAAACCAACATACAAATTCCTTATCTCGACAAGCTGATTGAACAACACCCCCGCCTGCTGATCAACAAGGCAGAACTTGTTATCCCCGCTGCCGAAGGGTATACCACACGCGAACTCCACAAGACAGAAGAACTTATGTTGCTGCGCATAAGCGACGAGGGCAGGCTGGTAACCCTCGACGACTATGTTCATGATGCCAACCTGTTCGGGGGGGAGCTGGATAGGGATGCAAACTCATATAGATTTAGTATATCCAGGTATTTGCAGAAGTTAGTTGATGGAGAATATGATAATACCGGCTTGGTGCTCACCGCATCGCATATTACAAGCGACATGAGCCGGGTTGTGCTGCACGGCCCAGGCAGAACAGACAAGCCCATTAAGCTGATCCTGTTTTATTCGAAATTTGATTGATATTATTTATGTGTGGCATCGTAGGTTACATCGGACCAAAGGAAGCCTGCCCTATTCTCTTGAAAGGATTGTACCGTTTGGAATACCGGGGCTACGACAGTGCCGGGATGGCTGTTCTGGACGGAGACCTTAAGGTATTTAAAACACAGGGTAAGGTATCCGATCTTGAAACCATTTACAGAAACGACACCTATTCGGGGAACATTGGCATAGCCCACACCCGGTGGGCTACACACGGAGAGCCCAACGATGTTAACGCGCACCCGCACTTCAGCCCGTCCCGCAAACTTGCCATTATCCATAACGGCATCATCGAAAACTACAGTTCTCTGAAGGCCGAGCTTATCAACCGCGGCTATGTGTTTGAAAGCGAAACAGACACCGAGGTCCTTATCCATCTTATCGAAGACATCCAGCTAAACGAAAACGTAGACCTTGAAGTGGCGGTTCGCATTGCGTTAAGCCAGGTAGTAGGGGCCTATGCGATTGTCATAATCTCTGAGGACCATCCCGATCAGCTTATCGTCGCCAAAAAGGGCAGCCCCCTGGTTATTGGCATCGGAAAAAACGAATTTTTTGTGGCTTCAGATCCTTCTCCCATCGTTGAGCACACAAAGGAAGTGGTTTACCTTGAAGACGAGGAGATCGCCGTTATTCCCCGCGAAGGCGACCTTTGTGTAAAGAACATAAAAAACCAGCAAAAGACACCTTATGTGCATCACCTTGAGATGCAGCTTTCTTCAATTGAAAAAGGAGGCTTTCCACACTTTATGCTCAAGGAGATCTATGAACAGCCCCGAAGCATCAAAGACAGTATGCGGGGACGGTTAAATGCATCAAAGGGTATCATATCGCTTGGGGGCATCAGCGATTACCATCAAAAACTCACAAACTGCCAGCGCATCATTATCGTGGCTTGCGGAACGTCGTGGCACGCCGGGCTGGTTGGCGAATACCTTTTTGAGGATTTTGCCCGCATCCCGGTTGAGGTCGAGTATGCGTCGGAATTCCGTTACCGGAACCCTGTGATCGATGAGGATGATGTGGTGATCGCTATCAGCCAGTCGGGAGAGACGGCTGACACACTTGCGGCCATCGAACTTGCCAGATCCAAAGGGGCTACCATTATCGGGATATGCAACGTGGTGGGGTCTACTATTGCCCGGGCCACCGATGCAGGATCCTACACACACGCAGGGCCTGAAATCGGAGTGGCTTCAACAAAAGCCTTTACAGCCCAGGTCACCATATTAAGCCTCATGGCCCTCTCGGTGGCAGGCAAAAAAGGCAGCATCCCCCAATCAAGGTTCTATGAACTTCTGGGTGAGATGGAGGCCATCCCCGCCAAGGTGGAAAAAACACTACAGGTGAATGATGCCATTCTGGCTATATCCGAAATTTTCCAGCATGCACGCAACTTCCTTTACCTGGGCAGGGGATATAACTTTCCCGTTGCACTGGAAGGGGCTTTGAAGCTCAAGGAGATCTCCTATATTCATGCTGAGGGATACCCGGCCGCAGAGATGAAACATGGCCCGATAGCCCTGATCGACGAAGAAATGCCGGTGGTCGTAATAGCCACAAAAAAAGGCAGCTACGAAAAAGTGCTGACGAATATCCAGGAGGTGAAAGCACGAAAGGGAGTCATCATTGCAATTGTAACCGAAGGAGATGAAGTGGTAAGAGAGATCGCAGACCATGTAATTGAAATCCCCGAGACCGACGAAGCCTTTGTGCCCCTGCTGGCAACCATTCCCCTGCAGCTTCTCTCGTATCATATAGCTGTGCTGAGAGGCTGCAACGTAGATCAGCCCAGGAATCTTGCAAAATCCGTTACGGTCGAGTAATTTGCTGCGGCAATTGCCGCCCGGCCGAAACATGTGCTCCCTCTTTGCAAGAACGAAAAGGAGAGGAACAGACTATTTTGTTGTATCATTGCTGATACTGAATGATTATTTTGATTGCAGACAGAGAAAACAGGACGTGATGAGCTTATTGGTAGTAGGCACTGTAGCCTTTGATGAAATTGAAACCCCGCTGGGAAAGACCGGCAGAATACTGGGTGGTGCCGGCACTTACGTTGGCCTTGCGGCCAGCCACCTCATTCAGGATATAAACATGTCGGCCGTAGTGGGCGGCGACTTCCCGCAAAAGTACCTGGACCTTTTTTCGAAGCGGGGCATTGACATTGATGGGATAGATGTCATTAAAGACAAGAAGTCATTTTACTGGTCGGGGCGGTATCACAACAATATGAACCAGCGCGACACGCTCGCTACGGAACTGAATGTGCTGGCCGGATTTGATCCTGAACTGCCTGAAAATTACAGGGACAGCCGCTATCTGATGCTAGGAAACCTGACCCCCTCTATCCAGCGGAAGGTGATCGAACAGATGAACCGCCGGCCCCAGCTGATATGCATGGACACCATGAATTTCTGGATGGATACTGCATGGGACGACCTGCTGGAAGTGGTATCCATGGTGGATGTGCTTGCGGTGAACGAAGAGGAAGCACGGCAACTCTCAGGAAAGTATTCCCTGGTGCAGGCAGCATGCAAAATACAGAGTATGGGCCCCAAATATATCATCGTAAAAAGGGGAGAATACGGCGCCCTGCTTTTTCATGGCGAACATAAGTTCTACGCACCCGCCATGCCGCTCGACACCGTTGTCGACCCTACGGGTGCAGGCGACTCCTTTGCCGGCGGCTTCATGGGCTACCTTACCAGACAAAACGACATCTCTTTCGAAAGCATGAAAAATGCACTGATATACGGTGCTGCCCTCGCAAGCTTCTCTGTCGAGAAATTTGGCACAGAAAGATTGCTGGAGATCACCAAAGAAGATATACAGGACAGGTTGATCGAATTTGTTAAGATGATGTCTTTTTCCATATAAATGATTCTCTGTCATTTATTTCGGATTTTTTCCGGCGCTTCGGGCTTTTTTTCTTATCTTTAGCCACTTTTTTGGAACACCCCCTTCTCCCCCAGGGCCAGGTTGCCACAAGATTGCGAAGGGTGCCCAAAACAGACTGATTTAACAGATATCTTTACACAGAAACCAATATTGTACACATTTTAAACCTTGTGATGTCGCTATGAAAGTATATCAGACAAACGAACTGAAAAACATTGCCTTGGTTGGCGGGGCAAAAGCAGGGAAAACCACCCTGGCAGAAGCCATGTTGTTTGAAGGCGGTGTTATTAACAGAAGAGGTTCTGTTGACGACAAGAACTCCGTTTCGGATTACCGCGAGATAGAGCTCGACCGCCAGGCTTCGGTTTTCTCTACTGCTTTGTATGCCGAACATGCCGGTTATAAGATCAACATTATCGATACACCCGGCTTTGACGATTTTATCGGAGAGGTTATAGCCGCTCTTAAAGTGTCAGACACTGCCGTAATGGTTATAAACTGCCAAAATGGTGTGGAAGTGGGCACAGAGATCACCTGGCGCCAGGTCTCCGCACTGGAAAAACCTGTGGTGTTTTTGCTTAACCAGCTGGAACACGAGAAAGCAAACTTTGAGGAGAGCCTCCGGCAAATGCAGACGCAGTTNGGCGGCAAANCAGTCGTTGCACAATATCCNGTAAACCCGGGNCATGGTTTTGACACCATCGTCGATGTGCTCAAAATGAAGATGTATAAATTCCCGGCAGACGGAGGCAAGCCCGAAGTGACCGACATCCCCGGCGAAGAAAAGGATAAAGCAGAGGAATACCGGAACGCCATCATCGAATCTGCAGCCGAAAGCGACGAAGAACTGATGGAAGCCTTTTTTGAGAACGGTTCTCTCAGCGACGAAGAACTNGCCAGGGGGATCAGGCAGGGGATAGCAACACGTACCATGTTTCCTGTGATGTGTGCTTCTGCCAAGAATAACCAGGGCGTGGGCCGTTTCATGGAAATGGTTACAGAAAACCTTCCTGGCCCCAACGATGTTGCTCCCGTGACAGACACCGACGGCAACGAGTTGAGCTACGACGAAAACAAAGATACTTTGGCCTTCGTGTTCAAAACAGCAGTTGAGCCCCACCTTGGTGAGCTTTCTTTCTTCCGCGTATATGAAGGAAGCATAGCGGAGTCGGCAGACCTTATAAACTCCGACACTGACAGTAAAGAACGCTTGTCGCAGCTGTTTGCCGTAGCAGGCAAGAACAGGCAAAAACTTGAAAAGGTAATGCCCGGTGACATTGCTGCAACCATAAAGCTGAAAGACACAAAAACCAATCATACCCTTACAAGCCCCAAAAACCAGGGAGTGAAAGTTTCTCCCATTGTGTTCCCGGAACCCAAGCACCGTACGGCTGTTAAAGCCAAAAACACTGCCGACGAGGAAAAGCTGGGAACCGTCCTGCGGGAGATGAACAGCATCGACCCCACCCTGCTGTTCGAGCAGTCGAAAGAACTCAAGCAGATGATCCTCTCCGGCCAGGGCGAAATGCACCTCAATGTTGCCAAATGGATGCTTGAAAAAATTCACAAGGTAGAGGTCGAATTCTTCCCGCCAAAGATCCCGTATCGCGAAACCATCACCAAAACGGCGAAGGCGACCTACCGCCACAAAAAACAGTCGGGCGGTGCCGGCCAGTTTGGAGAGGTGTATATGATGATTGAACCTTATGAGGAAGGAAAGCCCAACCAGACGGAGTTCCCCGTGCGTAAACAGGAGACGCATGACCTGAACTGGGGTGGTAAGCTGGTCTTTAACAACTGTATTGTTGGAGGTGCCATTGATGCACGGTTCATGCCCGCCATTCTCAAGGGGGTGATGGAAAAGATGGAAGAAGGCCCCCTCACAGGATCCTACGCCCGCGATATTATCGTCAACATTTACGACGGTAAGATGCACCCGGTCGACTCCAATGAGATCTCTTTCAAGCTCGCCGGCCGCAATGCCTTTAGAGAGGCTTTCAAGAATGCCGGACCGAAAATCATGGAGCCTATCTATGATGTGGAGGTTATGGTCCCGGAAGAAAAGATGGGTGATGTGATGACCGACCTGCAGGGACGCCGTGCCCTTATTATGGGAATGGACAGCGAAGGCGGCTACCAGAGGATCCGCGCAAAAGTGCCCCTGGCAGAAATGAACCGCTACTCAACAAGCCTTTCATCACTGACCAGTGGACGGGCCACCTATGGAATGAAGTTTGCCGAATACCAGCAGGTGCCTATGGACATCCAGGATCAGCTGTTGAAAGCCTACGAGGAAGAACAAAAAGAAGAAGAATAAACTCTGCTATGAGGCCTGCCGGTAACCTGCCGGCAGGCTTTTTTCTTTACCGGTACAGCATTTGGAAGTCTGCCAGGGCAATGGCCGTGACGGCTTCAACTACCACAGGCACACGCAGGGCGATGCACGCGTCGTGACGCCCTGCCACTTTCATGGCCTCCACCTTGTTTGTCTTCGTATGCAAAGATCGCTGCTCGCGGGCAATGCTGGAGGTGGGCTTTACCGCTACCCTGAACTCCAGGAGGTTTCCGTTTGTCAAACCGCCCGTGATCCCGCCGGCATGATTGGTCTTTGTCTTTCCCGACTTATCGAGGATGGGGTCGTTATGCCCGCTGCCCTTCATTGTTGCTGAACGGAAGCCGCTGCCAAACCCGATGCCTTTAATGGCAGGAATAGCGAAAACCAGGTGACTTATCACCGACTCCACCGAGTCGAAAAAAGGTTCTCCCCACCCCATGGGGATGTTTTCGGCCGTGCATTCCACGATGCCGCCAATGCTGTCGCCTTCTCTCATGGCGTTTTCCACTGCCTTGTCTATATCGCGCTGCCCTCCGGCCTCGACAAGCGCGGCCGAAATACGAATGTCGCCAAGAAGCTTTTTGGCAACCACTCCGGCTGCCACCAAAGCCAATGTCATGCGGCCAGAAAAGTGGCCGCCGCCACGGTAGTCCTGGAAGCCCCTGAAGCGGTGTGCCGCCGCCATGTCGGCATGTCCGGGGCGCGGCTGATCAACGACGAAAGAATAATCTTTGGGCCTGATGTTCTCGTTGGCAAACGTTATGGTAATGGGTGCCCCTGTGGTGTGGCCGTTGAAGACGCCCGCCATGATCTCCGGGCTGTCTTTTTCCTTTCGCGGGGTGGTGCCCCTTGCACCGGGCCGCCGGCGCGAAAGGTCGTGAATGAAATCCTTTTCAGCCAGAGGCACTCCCGGCGGGCAGCCGTCGACACAGACACCGATTGCCTTGCCATGCGATTCACCAAAAAGGTGGATCCTGAATACTCTACCAAAACTGTTCATAAGCGGCTGATTTTTTGCAGGTCATTGAAAAAGGCAGGATAAGACTTGCTTACTGCTTCTGCCCCGCTGATGCAGACCGGGCCATCCCCGCCCAGGGCCGCCACAGCAGCGGGCATAGTAGTGACATGTTGTGCCTCGACCATTGACGTAAGAGCAGCAAGGAAACCCTCAACTGCCGCAGGCCAGATGTTTTTCTTCATCGATACACTCTTTAACAAAAGACGCAGACTGCCCGAAAGCAGAGATCACCAGGTCATAGTTATGAGATCTCACCATATGGATGTTTTCCGGTGTCAGTGCCAATATCTTTAAGGAGTCACAGTTGGGTATGCCTGTGATGTTTTGGCCAAGGACATCCGGGGTGCTTTGTTTTTGCAGGTAAAACCTTGCTGCTTCCACTCCCTGGAATGCCAGCCACTTTTCTCCGCCGATCACCGGTATAGAGCGTTCGCGACAGTAGGCAGTCATAGAGGAGGGCTTATATATGGCATCCAGGAGAACATCGCAACGCAGTGCATCTGCAAATGGAGGCATCCCTTGCGGGAGGATGGTTGAAACAACAGCATCAAAATGGGGAAGAGAGCTATGCGACTCCCACGGGATGACGTTGCATCCAAACTCAGCGGCTAACCTTTTCGCTTTGTGATCAGTGCGGTTGCTGACAGAGACGGCGGCGCCGGCGCGTGCGAGCCCGTATACTGCTGCCCTGGCAGCCCCCCCGGCTCCCAGCACAAGAATGCGGCTTCCTCTCAACGCTAAACCGTGTGCTTCGAGAGGCCCTGTCACTCCGTAGTGATCTGTATTGTGACCGGTAATCGTCTCTTTATGATAACGAATGCAGTTTACGGCACCCACAGCACGTGCTGCGTCAGTAACGTGGTCGCTCAGGGTAAGCATCGCTTCCTTAAACGGGGATGTAATGCTGGCTCCGCGAATGATCAGGGTTTTGACAACCCGCACCAGGTCCTTGCCCGACTGAGGCCGGATTCGCAAATAACGATCACGGGCCGGACTTAGCAAAGGGCTGAACATTTGCGGACTTTTGCTGTGCAGCACAGGGATCCCGAAGACAGCATACAGACGGATATTTTGCATAGCTGCTACCTGGGATTTTACTATCACAAATGTACATGAAATAATTTCATCTGTTTGTGGTTTTTTCAGCTAATTGTTATTGAGGTGTTTATGGTCTTGTCAAAAGTTCAGGGGTTGTGTTGCAACTGTCAAAATGTCGAAATGTCGAAATGTCGAAACGTCCCAATAATCATCCTCCTGTGTTGTAAAATCCTTTCCCGAATAGTCGGGATTTACAACATGGGTTTGGCTTCGCCGAACTCGCAAGTGCTCGGTTCATGTGTTTATATTAATGTCAAAATGGCGAAATGTCGAAATAATCAGTCTCCCATGTATGGTTTTCCTTCCCTGATCCATTCGGGTGCTTCTTTTCCGCGCAGATAATGGTCGAAGTATTCCTTCATGCGGATCGTATAATCCAGTTTGTTGGGG
>SL_5KL_010_SEDDRAFT_10001145_pt1 | contig 16310 bp, 14 predicted proteins | sample SodLakKL_010_SED_FD_9118 | JGI IMG/M metagenome (IMG submission 9118)
GCCGAGGGTGAGATCCGGTTTAGGTAACGGAAGATCCAGTATTTGAATACCGTATCCAAAATCACGGGGAAGGTGGCGATAAACAGAAAGATAAAGTCGCGGTTGGCGGGAAAGCCCAGGTGCCGCGATAGCCCTTCTAGCAAAATCTCCCAGCCGTGGGGCGAGTGGAACCCGACAAAAATGTCAGTGAACAAAATAATGATGAAAGCTTTGGCGCTATCGCTGAGACCGTAGACAATTTCATCCATAAAGGATTTGAGATTCGCCACGTCTTGCTTGCGGGTGACCAGCACTAGGGCAAAAGCCCCAGCGGCCAGGATGTCAGCAAAGACATTTTTGACGGCATTGGTGCTGCGATCGCGATATTCGTCTTCAATGTCCGTCGCTTTGGCCCGCACCTGTTGTTCAATGCTCAATTCTGATAGGGGTGGGGCTTTGCCAATCAGCACCTCAAACCGCAGTCGCTCTTCAAATTGTTGCAGCTCATGCAGGGCCTCTTCTTCCATCTCCAGATTCAGAAAGACATCGGCCTGGTCGTCCACTCGCACTCGTTCCACAATCGGCCCGACTAAAAAGGCCTTGGTAAACTGCTGGGTGAGCAGGGGCACAATAATAATCAGCAGCAGAAACCGAATGGCGGCGGTGGTTTTCGACTTTGATTTGCGAAAACTCTTAACCACCTCCTCCTCCGCATTGGGGTCTAAGTCCTTGCGGATGCGGTCTACGGTACGCAAAATCGAGCGAGGCAGGACATTGGCGCGATCGGAGAGGGCATCGGGTCGGTTATTATCATTGCCATTGACCGCTTCCCCATTTTGACCCCGCCGAGCTTGGTCTGCCTTAGCCCGCAGGATTCGGGTCGGAGAAGTGGACTCGATCGCCAGATCTTCCCCATCGGTCAGGGTAATCACCCGCTGGCTGGCCGACTCCTGGGTGGCGTAACGGGCTAGGACCTCATCCACTAGACGCAGCTTGCGCAACACTAACGCCTGGCGATCAACCACATTCACGGTTAAATCGTCGCGGCTACCTGGCAGCTGTACCTCTGTCATTCGCGGCTCAGATCCACGTACCACCGAGCGACTGGCCCGAAACTCAGCCATCCGGACTCGCATCAGGTTAAGGTATTGCTTCAACTCCCCCTCGAAATAGGTCATGGCACTGTCGCCATAGTTGCCATAGCGGGAGGAAATTGGATTACCGCCAAAGTAATCTCGCTCGATGGCCTCAATGGTCTGAGCCGCCTCATAGGCCTGGTTCAGCGCTCGCTCGGGGGTACGCAAAAACCACTGCTGTACATTGCGAAAAAAGCCTGGAGTCTGCATCCAACCATTAGCTAATAAGGGAGTATGGGGATTAGATTAACACCCCTCGACTCTAGCCAAGCACCCAGCGCTTGATGGTTCTTAGGAGCGCAGCCTGATAGAGTAAAGGATCTGATTTTTGAGCCTGAGATCAGTGCCGCAGATTAACGATTTCGGTCTAAATTTAGAGACTAAATCTGCCTGTCAACGGGGCACTATCAAGCAGCCATTGCCCTGTGGATACTATGGGATAGGTTAAGGGGGATAGGTTAAGGGGGATAGGTTAAGGGGGATAGGTTGAGGGGCAGGCAAGGGCCGCTCCTGGGGCAGGCATGGCTTGAGAGCAGCGTTTTTTGACCATTGCAGGGAGGAAGCACACACCATGGCGCTAATCGTACAGAAATATGGCGGCACCTCTGTAGGTACCGTAGAGCGCATCCAGGCGGTGGCTCGTCGGGTCAAAACCACCGTTGACGCAGGGCACTCGGTGGTGGTGGTGGTGTCGGCCATGGGCAAAACCACGGACGGCTTAGTGAAGCTAGCCAATGAGATTACTGGCCAACCCAGCCGTCGAGAAATGGATATGCTGCTGTCCACGGGGGAGCAAGTGTCGATCGCGTTACTGACCATGGCGCTGCATACCCTAGATCAAGAGGCTATCTCCCTGACCGGGGCCCAGGTGGGCATTGTCACCGAGACTGAACATACCCGAGCCCGCATTCTCACCATCAAAACTGAGCGGCTCCAGCGTCACTTAGATGAAGGTAAAGTCATTGTAGTGGCTGGTTTCCAGGGGATTGGTCAAACCTCAGATCTAGAAATTACCACCCTGGGGCGGGGCGGCTCTGATACCTCGGCGGTGGCGTTGGCAGCGGCGCTCACCGCCGAAAAATGCGAGATTTATACCGATGTACCGGGGATTCTCACCACCGATCCCCGACTGGTGCCCGAAGCTCAGTTGATGCCGGAAATCACCAGCGATGAAATGTTGGAACTAGCTAGCCTCGGGGCTAAAGTCCTGCATCCTCGAGCGGTAGAAATTGCCCGCAACTACGGGGTGACCCTGGTGGTGCGCTCCAGCTGGACCGATCAGCCGGGAACCCGGGTGGTGTCTCCCCGGCCCCAGCCTCGCCCCCTAGAGGGGTTGGAACTGGCCCACCCGGTGGATGCGGTAGAGTTTGACACCGACCAAGCCAAAGTGGCGCTGCTGCGCATCCCCGATCGCCCTGGAATTGCCGCCCGGCTATTTGGAGAACTGGCCAATCAGGCGTTAGATGTGGATTTGATTATCCAGTCTATCCACGAAGGCAACACTAACGATATTGCCTTTACCACCGTCAAAGCTAACTTGAACCGGGCTGAGGCCGTGGCTGCTGCGATCGGCCCGGCCCTACGTAGCAACCCCGCCGACACCACCCAGGCAGAGGTGATGGTGGACACGCGCATGGCCAAAATCAGCATTGCTGGGGCCGGTATGATTGGCCGTCCCGGGGTGGCGGCTAAGATGTTCTCGACCCTGGCAGAGGCGGGGATCAACATTCAGCTGATTTCTACCTCGGAGGTGAAGGTCAGTTGTACGATTGCCGAAATTGACTGCGATCGCGCCATTGCGGTCCTCTGCAACGCTTTCGAGGTCACCTCCTCGCCGGTTCCCCATGGAGAAATGACTGGTGCTACCCAGATATCTCCTGTGGTGCGGGGGTGCGCTCTTGATGTGAAACAGGCTCAGGTGGCCATTCGCCACGTCCCTGACCAGCCGGGCATGGCAGCTCATATCTTTCAATTGCTGGCTAACCAGGGGGTGAGTGTCGACATGATTATTCAATCCCAGCGTTGCCGGTTGGTACATGGGCAACCCACTCGGGATATTGCCTTTACCGTCGCCCAGGCCGATGCCCCCGCTGCCCAAGCCCTGGTCAAGGCCGCCGCCCAGGATCTGGGCTTGGGGGATGTGGTGGTCAATGATGCGATCGCCAAGGTCAGCGTTGTCGGCATCGGCATGGTGGATGCCCCGGGCGTGGCTGCCCGCATGTTTAGGGCCCTCTCTAACCAGGGTATTAACCTGCAAATGATTGCCACCTCAGAAATTAAAATTAGCTGCGTGGTGGCCGAAGCGGATGGGGTCAAGGCTCTTCAGGCGGTTCACAGTGCCTTTGGCCTAGCTGGTAAAGAGGCGATGGTGGTGCCCGCGTAACAGAATTTGCGCCATTGTTACATAAGGTCGAGGGACGGCAAGGGAATTTTTTATAATCAAGGTATGGTCCATGCCCATGGCTAGGCTCTTGTTCTGGTTTTGCCGCTTCATGTTGATGGCTTGATGAGCCTATCGAAGAGCCTGATTTGGGTCCCAGTTACAGGAGACTTCCCATGTTTAAGAAGATTCTCGTTGCTCTAGATAACTCTGATCTGCGCCCAGTGGTTTTGGAACAAGCGATTGCCCTGGCGAAGGCGACAGAGGCCAGACTGATGATGGTACATGTATTATCGGCCTATGAAGAAGGCAGTCCGGGGGTGCCAATTCGGTCTTATCAGGCTTACTACCCGATTTTAGACGATGCCACCTGGAAGGTGTACCAACAGCGGTGGGAAGAGTTTGCTGATCGGGGTATGCAGCAACTTAAACGAGACGCGGAGGTGGCCAGACAAGCTGGGGTCACAGCAGAATTTTCACAGCTAACCGGTGAACCGGGTCCGGTGCTCTGCGGCTTGGCTAAAACTTGGGAAACTGATTTGATTATGGTTGGCAGCCATGGACGCAGGGGACTGAGTGAACTGCTCCTTGGCAGTGTCAGCAACTACGTGATGCACCGAGCCGAGTGCTCTGTGTTGGTCGTTCACAACCACCTGACATCCAAAGAGAAGGATGACTCCAGCCTAGCGGCTACTGAAGCCTGATTGCGCCAGCTAAGGTAACCTCTAAAAAACAGTCTCCCTAGTGGTGGGCAGTGCCCACCCAGCCCTGCCAAGGTGGTTTGAAAGGGTTGATTTTTGCGTCGTTGAAGCGCTGAAAGCTTGATTATGCGTAGGGTGTGTTCCCGGCCTTAGGTCAATATGGTGATGGTGCAAAACCTTCTGCCCTGGCCGGAACGCACCGTTTGCGTCAAGCGAGAGGCCCGGTATCGTAAGCGGTGTATTGCGGCCTAAAGGCAGAGTCTGTGAGGTTTTGCGCAGATCTGTGGGTCGCTTAGGCAGAGCCGCGCCCTTGGCGCTATGCACCCTACTCAGGTCAAAGCTCACATTGAAAGGGCTGGCAGTCGGAAAGCCAGATGGGCTGCTGGGGGGATTTCGCTCCCCCCAGACCCCTACGACCAGGGCGTCCCGTTGCCCTGGACCTCACGGAAGGGTTGGCCTGTTGGATGTGTTGTCGCGCTTCGCATTGCACAGGAAGAAGTGGTTGGCCTGTTGGGTAGGCACCCCAAACATAATCTCTTGAGCCCTAAATCTTAGGAAATGCTTCAAGTGCTTTTTTACTGTTAGCTCACCTTGAAAGGGCTGACTGAAGTGGCCCCCTCAAACTGGACAGGGGGCTAAGCTCTGAACGACTCAAACAATGATAGGAGTAGTTCATGAGTAACAAACGCAAGCAATACAGCCCAGCCTTCAAGGCAAAAGTGGCCCTAGATGCGGTTCGAGGGGAGAAGACAGTCTCTGAGTTGGCCAGTGGGTACAGTCTGCACCCCACAGTGATCAACACCTGGAAACGCCAACTGCTCGAAGGTGCCAGTGACCTATTTGAGAGCTCTCGAAAACCGCCAGCCGCCGCCTCTCAGCAAGCCCAAATCGATGAACTCTATCGCCAGATTGGGCAGTTGAAGGTGGAACGCGATTTTTTAGCCAATCGGTCGGCACAACTCGGGCTGAGCAGCGACAAGCCCTGGTAGTGCGCGACCATGAGCATCTGAGCATTGTCCGGCAATGTGAGTTGTTAGGTCTGTCTCGTTCCAGCCTTTACTACCGCCCCCAAGGCCCGACAGCGGAGGAATTGACCCTATTGCGGTTGCTGGATGAGCAATACCTGGAGACGCCCTTCTATGGCAGTCGCCGGATGACGGTGGTGCTTCGCCAGCAGGGCTATCCCGTGAATCGCAAGCGGGTACAGCGCTTGATGCGGCAATTGGGGATAGAAGCGATTTATCCCAAGCCACGATTGAGTCAACGCCACCCGGATCATCAGGTGTTTCCCTACCTGCTGCGCGGCGTGTCGATTGAACGGGCCAATCAAGTCTGGTGCACTGACATCACCTATTTACCGGTGCTGAAGGGGCACTTCTACCTGGTGGCCGTGATGGATTGGTACAGCCGTAAAGTCTTGACCTGGGCTGTTTCCAACACGATGGAAGTCACGTTCTGTATCGAAGCCTTGCAGGGGGCACTCGCCCGCTATAGTTCGCCCCAGATCTTCAACTCAGACCAAGGCGCTCAGTTTACGGCTACGGCCTTTACGGACTGTCTAAGGGCGGCTGACGTCGCCATCAGCATGGATGGTCGGGGTCGATATCTCGACAACATCTTTATCGAACGATTATGGCGATCCATCAAGTACGAGTTGATTTATCTCATGGCCTTTGATGACGGCTTACATTTAACTCGGGAGGTCAATCGATGGTTTGATTGGTACAATCAGCACAGACCGCATCAAGCGCTCGACTATCGCACCCCTAACCAGGTGTATCAAAATAGTCTCACCACTGAATCAGAATCAGTACACGCTTGACTGCAGCATCAGGGGAAAGCTTTCAGAGCTTAAGTTCCTTTCAGAACTGTCCAACCACTTGGGTCCACTTCATAATCCTCTCCCTAGACAAGTCTGAAAAACCCACACTTTAATTACTCAAATCAGATTCTTTCTCCAGTGCTTCTTCATCGTCCTCTGCTACAACTCCCCAGGGTAATTGAGGGTATTGCTGCCTGAGGTTTTCTGGCTCTTCCGACCTGGACATGGGAAAGAGTTCCTGAGGGGGATAAGTGGAGAGGGAAAGAAACGCTAGGAAGGGGCGAAGTGTTTGATATACAAGGGATTGGCTAGAATTAAAGGGTGAGAGAAGGACAGCATTAAGGGTGAGCGCCATGATTACGAAATCTCAAGCGAGCCAATTGACTGAACTACTGGGTCTTCCTGAGGCAGAAGTAGACGATATGGCAGTCGTGGATGGGGTGGGCCTAATTTTCGTTGTCAGCTCAACTCGGCGAGATGCAGAGTGCCCCCGCTGCGGAAAACGAAGCTGTCATTTGCATACGAATCATCGGTATAACATTGAGGATTTGCCGTGGAATGCCCAGTCGGTGGTGTTGCGAATCAATCGTCGGCAGTTTTGGTGTCAGAGCTGTGGGCAAGCGTTTAGCGAGGAACTTGGCTTTGTCAAGAAAAAGCGGTTGTATACGCAGCGATTAGCGAACCAGATTGTCAGTCAAGTATTGGGGAGTAGCATCCACCGTGTAGCGGCCCGAACAGGGCTAAGTGATGAGCAAATTGAGACGATGCTTGAGGATGCCGGGGAGGACTATTTACCCAAGACCCCAGAGGCGTTGAAATATCTGGGGATAGATGAGATAGCGGTGGTCAAAGGACAGGGTCAATATTATGGCGTGCTGGTGAACCTGGAGACACACCAGCCGATTACGCTGTTATCCTCACGGACACAGGAGGCGTTACGGCAAGTCTTTAGCCAATGGGGGGTAGAGGTTCTTGAGGGGATTGAAGGGGTGAGCATGGATTTATGGAGACCCTACCAGAGTTTGGTCGAAGAGATGATGCCGAAGGCGACGATAGTTGCAGATCGATTTCATGTCACGAAGCTCCTAAACGAGGAGTTAGATAATCAGCGAAAAGCTGAGAAGAGAGCGGCTAAGAAGATACGAAAAAAGGTTGAGAGAGAGCGTGTTTTAGGGGGTCTTAATGGCAGTAAGTATGTGTTATTGAGGAATGATAAGGACTTAAATGACCGGCAGAGGGAAAAGCTTATAGAAGTCAGCCAAGTCTGCCCTAAGTTAGCAACGATGTACCGATTGAAAGAGGAGTTTAGGGGAATATTTGAAACGGCCGAGAATTGGGCCGATGGAACATTAAATCTGCTGGACTGGATGGTCGAATCATCGACGTTCTTCAAGCAGAGTTGTGGGACGATTAAACGATGGTTTGATGAGGTGACATCATACTTTGAGCTCAGAATAACGAACGGGGTTGTGGAGGGAATCAATAACAAGCTTAAGTTGATTAAGCGGTTGGGTTATGGTTTTGGTAATTTCGCCAATTTTAGACTAAGAGGCTTGTTGTCGTGGGTATTTCCGTTTGAAACAGCATAACTCGGTCGGAAGAGCCGGTTTTCTAAGTCCTGCAATGCACTCAGGAAGAACTCTTCGATGGCGAATACATGGTCATCTAAAGATAAAAAGCCTCAGAGGCTTTTTATCTTTAGATGACCAAGCGTTAGGTGTATCCAGATTGTATGGATTCCAGTTAGAGTTACTAGATATCTGCCTGAATTCATTAAGAATCTCTTGTCGCTTAGGCGATTTTGGATCTACTTCTAGTACAAGTCGAACAGTTGGATATCCAGAAGAGTCAACTGGTTTCGTAAAGAAACCTATAAAGCATACCCATTTGTCCGGCATCCAAGAGGCCAATATGTAGCGTCCATGCCATTGGATATTTTGGAGGGCACGACGTTTTCTAAATTCAAGACTCTTACGTTCTCCAAGGATTTCTTCAAAATTATGGAGTACTTTACCCCACATCACTTCTTCCATCAGCTTAAGTGCTGAAGGGAAGTTCGCTAATGCTAATATATCGACGGAAGAAAACTGGTTATTCTGAGCCATGCGGTGCTCCTGCATAAATGTAGTGATTTCTTGATTAAGTTCAGAGCTTTTCTGAGTATTCAAGAATTGATAAAACTGATGCCATCGCAACTGCTTAAATCTAACGTTATCGTTAACAATACTCTGGAGGACTACAGACTCTTTCTTCGGGTCAAAATCCCTAGTTATATATACTAAAATCTTGTGTCGATATCCGGGCAGTGAATCTAGAATTTCAGCATAGTCAGAGAGTTGATTGTAGCCTTCAGATGACCCCACCTTACTTTCGATAAATATGAGATCGTACCCATCTCCATTCGATAGCTCTACTACGATGTCGGGACGTTTTTCATCACCCCTGATAGGGTGCTTATAAGTTTTTTGGGTAGTTATGTGAGCATCTAAGTGATCGCCTAGCTTTAATAGGTGGCTATATTGGAGCCAAGAAAACAAGACCTCTTTGTTTTCGCTCAAAAAATAAGCAACAATCTCAGTAAAGAAATCCTCTAGAGGGATATTGCCTTTGTGAAGTCTTAAAAGCTGTTTAAAGAGGGCCATAATTGGCTAGCTTAGGAATAACACAAGACACAAGTTAGAACTGATTTATTAAATCGTTCAGTTCAAGCCAAGTTGGGCTTTTAGGTCGGATAGTTTTACTGTCGTTTTTTCTTGGCCTCGCTGATCTAGTAGTGTCATCAAAGCTGGGTTTTGTCGAGTTAGCTCTACCTCATGGGCACAGTCGTCAAGGGCAGCCAAGACAAATTCTTTGCCATCAGGAGTTTGCAGAATTAGGGCTTCCTCCTGGGCTTGCTCTAACAAATCTGCCAAGGGAGCCAGTAGATCTAGTAATGGAATAGTTTTCATAGCTGGTACGGCTCTCCACGAATAAACAACTGGTTGCCTTCTTTACGGCCAACGGCTTCAATTTTGACGATTCTTACGGCTGATTCGACATCATAAAAACACGAAATTTACCTAATCTTAGTTCCCACTCTGAGACATTGTTAGGACGCAACCGCTTGCGATTCCGCGTTTCGACGGCAGGCTCGTACAGAAGCTGACTTTCAATGCCAGTAATCACCTTCTGCTGCTCATGCTTCTTCAGAAATCGTAAGTCATCAATGGCACCCTGTGTAAACTCAAGCTCATACATCTCAAGCGCAGCGCAGCACCTGCGGCCAGGGGGCTTCGACCTGCTTCAACTCTAGCCCACGCTGAAAGATTTCGTCGATCGCCATCATTTCCCCAGTTTCGGTCATAAATTGGTGGTCGGCGGTGGCGCGAATGGTGGTGCCGTCATCGAGGTGGTACTCAAAGATTTCTTGTTGGCCACGATCGTGCCATTGGACAATGGGTTGGGTGTACACGTAGCCTTGCTGATCGACGCTGAAGACATGGCAGGGAATACGTTTGGCCACAATTTCGCCGATGGTCAGGGGGCCATATTCCAGTGTCAGCAGTTCTGTATCGGCACTGAGGCAGTATTCGGCGAACTTCACCATCTGGTCCCACAGTTCTTCCACCACCTTTTTGGGCACGCCTTTTTGCACCGCACCATTGATAAAGTTTTCCTGGTGCTTCAGCATTTCGGACATTTTCTTTTTACCCATGGCCCGCCGCAGCAGGTCCGCCTGGCCCAGGGAATAGCCCGCCATGTCCTGGGCAATTTTCATGATCTGCTCTTGGTAGACCATGATGCCGTAGGTTTCTTTGAGGATAGGCTGCAAAATGTCGTGGGCAAATTCGATTTTTTCGCGCCCGTGCTTGCGGTTAATGAATTTGGGAATTAGCCCGGCATCGAGGGGACCGGGGCGATAGAGGGCCAGCACCGAAGAGATATCTTCTAGGCCGTCGGGTTTCAGGTCCCGCACGATTTGTCGCATACCGGAGGACTCTAGCTGGAACACACCGCCCAAGTCTCCCCGCTCCAGTAGCTTGAAGGTGGCCGCGTCGTCCATGGGCAGATGATCTGGATCTAGCTTGATGCCGTGGGTGGCCTCAATCAGTTCCAGGGTTTTCTGGATCATGGTCAGGTTGCGCAGGCCCAGGAAGTCCATCTTCAGCAGGCCCAGGGCTTCTACATCTTCCATGTAGTACTGGGTGATCACCTGACCGTCGTTGTTGCGCTGTAGGGGCACGATTTCATCCAGGGGATCTTTGGAGATCACCACCCCGGCGGCATGCATACCAAAGGTTTTGTTGGTGCCTTCGATGCGGATAGCCATGTCGATCCAGCGGTGGGTCTGGGGATCGTTCTCGTATTTTTCTTTGAACTCCGGGGCGGGGGTGTCGTCGGAGATCATCACCTTGAGTTTGGCGGGCTTGCCCCGGGCGACGGGAATCAGCTTCGCCATCCGGTCGGACTCGGCGTAGGGAATGTCGAGCACCCGGGCCACATCTTTCAGCACCGCCTTGGAGGTCATGCGGTTGAAGGTGATGATCTGAGCCACCCGGTCTTCGCCGTAGCGACGGGTGACGTATTTAATCACCTCATCGCGGCGATCGATGCAGAAGTCGGTGTCAATGTCAGGCATTGACTTGCGCTCGGGGTTCAAAAAGCGCTCAAACAGCAGGCCATGGTGGATCGGGTCGATGTTGGTGATTTCCATAGCGTAGGCCACCAGGGAACCCGCTGCCGAGCCCCGACCCGGGCCGACGGGGATGTTGTTGTCGCGGGCAAAGCGGATGTAGTCCCACACCACCAAAAAGTAGGTGGGGAAGCCCATCTGGATCATCATCTCGATTTCGTATTCGAGGCGATCGCGATACTCTTGGCTAATGGCCTCATAGCTGGGGGCCGTCATTCGCTTCACCAGCCCCTCACGGGCCACATGGGCCATGTACTCGGGTGCACCGTCAAAGCCCTCAGGGATTGGGAAGTCAGGGATGCGGGGTTGGCCGAGGATGCCGGTATAATCTTCCACCTTGTCGGCCACCTCTAGGGTGTTGGCAATCGCCTCCTCAATCACCGCTGGCTCTAAATGATCACGGAATAGCCGCCGCATTTCGTCGGCGGATTTTAGGTACTCGGTGCCGCTGTAGCGCAGCCGCTTATCTTCGGTCAGCAGCTTGCCCGTCTGGATGCAGAGTAAGGCATCATGGGCCTCCACATCGTTGCAGGAAATGTAGTGGCTGTCATTGGTGCAGATGATTTTGATGTCCAGCTCCCGGGCGATCTTGAGGATCTCGACGTTGACCACCCGGTCTTCGGGGGAGCCGTGGTCTTGGATTTCCAGGTAGTAGTCGCTGCCGAACCGGTCTTTGTACCACTGAGCCACCCGCCGGGCCACATCGGGCCGCTTTTGTAGAATCGCCTGGGGTACTTCGCCCCCCAGGCAGGCGCTGGTGACGATTAGCCCCTCATGGTACTGCTCTAGCAGATCTTTATTAATGCAGGGGCGAGAGAAAATGCCTTTGCCCTGTACCCCCTGCAGGTGGGAAATGGTGGTGAGTTTCACCAGGTTCTTGTAGCCCTGGGTGTTTTTGGCCAGCACCACCTGGTGGTACCGGGGGCGTCGCTGCTGTTGGGCGATGTCGCCGTTGATGATGTACATCTCGTTGCCGATGATCGGCTTGATGCCCGCCCCCTTACAAACCTTAATCAGCTCGATCGCGCCGTACATTACCCCATGATCCGTCAGGGCGATCGCGGGCATCGCCAATTCCTGGGCTCGGGCCACGAGATGGGGCAGCTGGCTGGCCCCATCGAGCAGGCTGTAGTTGCTGTGGATATGGAGGCCAACAAAGGACATGGCAGCGCCGTTAGGATAGTACAATTTTACTATTTTGGGGCGCTAACTTCAAGTCAAGCTGAATTGACGCCCTCCTGGTCTGCTCCTAAGGGTAGCGGATTTGTAGGGCTACATCTAGTAGATTTAGATAAATAATGCCTTGGATCCCCCTAGATGTAGGGGCTGGCAGTCGACGACATAAGTTGGCTAACTGTTCTTGATACCTGGTATCTGAAGCTCCCAAGCAAGGGGTGTTATGTGACTACCTTCCTGCCCTAGCTAGGGAGTAAATAAGGGGATAGAGTGGCAAGCAACGCCGATATGTCTGTATAAACACATCGCCATAAACGCATCGCCAGATCCTGTCCGGCTGGAGATTGTCGTCGGCATTGACGAAGGTATCTCGCAGGTCCTGCAGTTTGGCCCAGTCTACGGCGGTAACCTGTTGCTTGGTAGCGGCTGGCAATTGTTCCCAATGTAACAATCTCCCGGCTGGAGGTGGCCAGTGCCCAGCTAAAATTCAAAGGAGCTTCAAAGTGTTTCCTGATGCCTGTTGATACTTGGTTTCCCCTGGCAATTTACTACGAAGACCTAGCAGCTGCCGCCCAGCATCAAGCTGCTTTGGTGAAGGCCGTGCTAGATCTGGAAGCGGCAGGCTATGCCCACCGCAACTTTCCAGAAATGGCCTGGACCGGTGACCTACACGGGGTTGAGCAAATTCACACCGACCCCCGCTTTGCCTGGGTCGTGGACCAGGTAGAAATCCACACCCGCCTCTACTTGCAAGAGCTGGGGCTGGATCTGAGCCAGGTTGATCTCTATATTCAGCGGGCCTGGCCGGTGGTGTCGCGCCACCAGCAAGAGGTAGGCGATCATTGCCACAACACCGCCCACATCAGCGCCGTGTATTACGTGACGGTACCTGAGTCCGGCAGCGATCAGGCTGGGTGTCTCACCTTTTTTGATGATGTACGTCCCAATCAGCTCTGTCCAGGACTAGGCGGTGAAAACACCGACATCGTTAGCACCTGGAACTACCTGAATCAGGATCAGGCCATGTACTTGCCCACCGAAGGGCGGTTAATTCTATTTCCGGCTAAGCAGCGCCATGGGGTGACTCTGAACCACACCCAAGGGCTGCGGATTTCTCTCTCATTTGACATTGTGCTGACGGCGGCACCGGGCCAGGCGGCGGGATCTTACGAGTTCTTGATGCCACCCCCCAGCCAGTGGCGACGGTTTGGACCTACACCGTCAGGCTAACGTTGCGCCTTAGATGTGTGGCCTCTATATAGCCATAAACAAAGTAGGGCGAGTGTCTTGCCAGTGCAGATGGGACATCTGCCCAAGGAATTTGCGCAAGTTACCCAGGAACTACAGGTGTTCAGGCTAGCGATCGGCTTAGCGATTCACCTGGGAAACAAAGCCTTTGCTTTCTAAGCAAGTTAAGTACTCGACCTCGCTATCATCGAGCTTGTAATCGCTGTAGTTATCCTTGACATCAAAGACTTTTTCTAAAAAGTCATTTTGGGATTCTCGTAGGGCCCGGGCCAGACTACCCTGGCTGAGTTGTTTGGGCAAACACTGAGCCACAGCGGTTAAATCGGTGCCGTCGGCGGCGATATAGCGCTCCACATCGGAGGCGTTGTCGGCATAGGCGGGGGCAAATAGGCTGGAGAGCAGCCAAATCATACCGGCCAGTACAACAAGGGTAAAACGTTGGATCCCGCTGCGGACCTGAAGCTTAAGGAATGACATAAGTAATGAGACCTGTTTGAGGACAACAGGTTTTATTCTAACCAAATAAATAAGATGTGTGAACAGTTGTTGACTTTTTGCTTGTGACTTGCATTGATGCGTCTCCCTATTCGTCGACATTGTGGGGTCGACGTCCCCTGGTCAGGCGGCGAGGCCTCAACGTTTTTGCTGCCGCCGCCTACCCAGGGGCAATGGTTTGGGGCCAGGACTGGCCCTCAAACAGCGGTTTCTCCTTCAAATTGATCAAAGGTCTTTTCAATGTGGCTGGGTTGTAATACCCCAAACCGAGATAGAAATACTGCCCCAAACCCGAACAGATTGACCATCAAAACCAGGAGTCCGCCTACGATCGGAATTAGGCTAATCAACGCCAAGATTAAGAGGCCAATGAAGAACGCTTTCATGAATGGAAAGCTGAGATGGCCGGTTGTCTTTCCCCCGACCCAAAGGCCAGTGGCTGTACAGCCGACAATTCCCGCGATCGCCATCACTAAGTTGACGATGGGAATTAGCAGCACCCCCAAAATGCTGCCAGACAATAGGGCTGTGGTTAATGTGGCCACAATCAACGCTCCGATCCCCCACATACCGCTCTTAAAGGGATGCTGGCTCATGGTCGCGGCGATCGCTTGTAGATGGCCGGGCAAGAGCAGCAGCAAAAATACGCCAAAAATGGCAACGACGACGAGGGATAGCAGAAGAGCGCTCACATTCACCATATACAGGGTGCCAAAGACCCCAAACCGATTCAGAATGCCCTGTAAACCGGCAAAGATCTCGACTTCTTGGCCACCAATCACGGCCCCTTCGGCCCGAGCGATGGTGCCCCCAATGGCCACCACCTGACCATCAACCCGAGCATCGGGTTCTAGGGTAATATTGCCGCCAATAGCAACCGCCTGGTCAGTGACTCGTCCACCCGATTGAATGGTGACATTTCCCCGAATCGAAATCGCTTGGGTGACGGTTTGATTTTCCGTAACCACGGCGTCACTACCAATTTTGACCACTTGGATGTCATTGCTGCCGTTTTGGGCAAAGGCAGCGCCACTCCACAGTACAAAACAAACAGACAGAAACCCGAGGACAGCAAACTTGAGTTTTTTCCAGTTCATGGGATACTCCTTGGGCAAATTTTTCAACAGTCATTTAAGTCATGGTTGACCCTTATTGAGTGGCTTAAATGATTAAACTGGGTGATAAATCAACGCTTCAATAGGAGGGTTCTGATGCAGCTACAGCCTGGTTGTAGCCAGCCAGTACGCACCTACCTAACGGACCTACCTAACGGACCTATTTATAGGTATAGCGAGCTCAGGTTGGTAGCACCGTAGAACGTTTTAGTTCTTAACTGTAGCTGTATTTATTTCTGGCCAATAAAAATCTGGAGTCGGTGGCTATCAAAAAAGGGCTGAAAGGGGTGTTGTGGCGATCGCCCAACCTACTGCAGGGCCTGGTCTGATGCGTTACGCTAGAGCGATTATGTTTCCGGCTGGACTAAGACTGTCGGCCCTTTGTCAGTCAATGAGTAATGAGCCTACTAACCCCGGTTTGTGGTGATTACCCCCGTGATTACCAGACTTCCTCCAATTAGTAGAGACGGGCTTAGGGTTTCTTGGAGCAGTAGGGCTGCCAGGGCGATCGCAAAGACCGGCACCAGATTAATAAACACCCCCGCTTGGGCTGGACCAAGCTGGCGCAGCCCATCGTAGTACCAGCTAAACCCTACTGCCGACCCCAGCACTCCCAGGTAGATCAGGCCGCCCCAGGTGACAGCACTTGACCCTGACAACAGATCGGGGAGTCCATCGGCTAAGGCGGGTCCCAACAACAGCACCGCCCCAGTGAGACAGGCGTAAGTGGTGGTGGCAAAGGGGGAAAGCTCTGCCATCACCACTTTGCCCAGAAGGGTATAACTCATCCAGCTGACGACGCAGCCCAACAACAGCAGTTCGCCGACCCCCACATTTCCCCGTAGCAGGTCCATGGGGTTGCCGCCACTGATGACCACCGCTGCCCCCAACAGCGAGAGGCTGATGCCTAGCAGCCTGGTGCGGTTCAGGGGGTCTTTGAAAACCAAGGCCGCCCCCAGGGCGATCGCCACTGGATTCAGGGCAATAATTAGCGCAGCTCGTCCAGCCTCTACGGTTTTGAGGCCCGAAAAGAAGAATACGTTGTAAGCAAAAATACCCGTCAACCCCAGCAGCGCAATGGGTAGCCATAATCGCCTGGGTGGCCAGGGCAGGGTACCTTCTATCCCATAGGTCAACAGCACCAAACTCACAGACGCGATCGCAAAACGGCAAAAGGCCGCCGCAAACGGGCCCACATCTTGCACCACCAGCCGCCCAGCGATGAAGGTGCCGCCCCACAGCGCCATGGTGATCAACAACTTTAGATAGGTCATACTGAGTTTTGCCTAACAAAAGGGATAGGGCCACTGTATAGTGCTATTCCCCAAGGTGAGTCAGGCAACTCAATCGATCATTAATGGCAGGATAATTGAGCTAAAACGATGTTGAGAGGTGTACTTTGGCCTTACCTGTTCTGCCTGCCACAGCATTTAGTCATCCCCAGGGCCACAATCGAGAGGCGATTGAGGCGGTCTTGCAGGCCGTCGTGGGGCAGATTGTCGAGTATTTGGCGAAAACTGGGGTTCACGAGCCGTTGCCCACCCCACAACAGGCGGTGTTTCAGCCGATTCCAGAGCAACCGACGG
>SL_5KL_010_SEDDRAFT_10001147_pt1 | contig 16289 bp, 16 predicted proteins | sample SodLakKL_010_SED_FD_9118 | JGI IMG/M metagenome (IMG submission 9118)
ATAAGATATATTCTGCTCATTTCGCAAATGCGAAAACATGATCTGTACCTGAACAGTTATTTTTATTTTTTTTTTTCTGGTTGAAAAAGATAAAATTACAGATTTTGTGATAATTTACCATCTCCTGTGGTAAGCATTGGCCAGGTAAAAATGTACGATATCTATAAATATCCTCATGACTATTACCCATTGAATTCCGATGGTTTACATCATCAGAAATGGAGGTGCCCAACATGCAAAAAACATCCGGCTCAGCTCGTGCCAGCACTATCATCGATGGGCTGAAGAGCCAGGCACTTGCACGGTGCCAGGAGCGGATAGACAGGGCTGCCGCACGATCAAAGGGAAAGAGAAGGACAGAACCTGCGGCTCCCTGTCGCGGCGTCACCTCAATGCTTCGGCACCACCATGGACTATAACGAACAAAACAGCGGTGTGGTATGGGATCTGATCAATCGATATTGCAGGCAATCCGGAAGAAAGAACTCGAGATGAATGTTCAGATTGAGCAGGCGAGATCTGAGGCAGATGCAATACTGCAACAGGCACAAAAAGAAGCAGAAGCAACCATTGAAACATATGATGCTGAAGGAGAAGAAGAAGGGAGAAAGTACTACGAAAGAGATATTGAAGCGATTAATAAAGAGATTGAAGCTATCATTGAAGAGAGAAAAGAAGAAGAACGCTCTGTCCGGAAACAGTGGGAAAAGAACGTTTTAAAAGCGGTCGAAACCGTCATACAGCAAGTAAGGTCTGGGTAGCTGGCAATGCTTCAAAGGATGGTAAAAGTTCAGGTAATCGGTCCGAAAAAAAATCTCAACCATATCGTAGATACTCTTTATCAGGCTGGAACCATTCATCTGGAGGATGCATCACGGGACCATGAGCCAGGAGGCATTATTCTCCAGAAGGTTGAACCCAGGGAAATAGAGGGGATTTCAGGTATCATCTCAAAGATTGAGGCAATACAGCTAGTACTTCCAAAAAAATCCCCCAATCTTCAAAAACAAAAGGATCTTATTCATGAATTGGCTCAGAAAGAGTATGATGCTATCATTGAACGTGCCAAAGAGGTGATATCACAACTTGAGGTGAGATCCAAAGATCTCATCACGCGAAAGACCGATCTTGAGTTTACGATCGCAAACCTCTCGCGCTACCAGACAGTTATTGAAAAAATCCTCCCGATTGAAGAGCAGATCCCCTCACTTGAAGGTTTTGAGATTACCATTATTTTAATACAGAGAGAATTTGAAAATCTCCTTGAAATAATCAAGGATAAACTCACTCAGATTACAAAAAACCAGTGTGAAATGATCTCTGCGTCAGTTGATGAAGAGAATATTGCAACAGTGGTTATCTTCAACAGGCAGTACTCTCATGAAGTACATGGACTCCTGTATTCACAGAACGTGAATGAACTCCGGCTTCCTCCCGAATATATGAACCGCCCCCTCAAGGAGATCCTTGTCCATAATGAAGAAAGAAAAGAAGCAGCCGCCCGTGAGGTAGAGGAGATTGATACACAACTCAACGAACTTGCCTCAATCTGGTATGATGAACTTGCTGTACTCAGGCAACTCCTCACCGACAGGTATGAAGAACTCAAAGTCTTCAATAAATTCGGACAAACTGATTATACCTTTGTCGTGCTTGGATGGATTCCAAAAAAATTCCTTGACCGCACGAAGCAAGTCCTCAAGGATGCCTATGGCGATCAGGTCGTCATTAACGAGCTTTTGGAATCTCCTGAACTGATGGATGAAGCGCCGACATTCTATGATAACCCGGCCATTGTCAAGCCATTTGAGTACCTTCTCAGTGTTATTTCACATCCAAAGTACCGTGAGATCGATCCTTCTCCAATCTTTGCCATATTCTTCCCGATATTTTTTGGATTAATCGTTGGCGACATCGGGTATGGTTTCGTGATCCTTGGATTAGCTTTGGTTTTAAAGAAGAAGTTCAGTGAAGAGTTCAACTGGATTACCCCCCTTATGAACCTGATGATTATCGCCTCCCTGCCAACGATACTCTTTGGGTTTGTATTCGGGAAATTCTTTGGCGATCTGGGGACACGGCTCGACCTGATCAAACCAATGACGATCATGGGCGTCTACTGGGACCGACTCGATGCGATGATCCCGATGCTCATCCTGGTCATTGCAATCGGTGTGTTCCATATCATTCTTGGACTCTCTCTTGGGATCATCAACCAGTATACCAAGATGCAGTGTACAAAGTACGCATGTGAATGCAGAAAACACATCTGCGAAAAAGCCGGGATGATCGTGGCCATCCTCAGTATTCTGCTGTTGCTTGGTGTTGCGACACTGGTTGTCCCCGGGGTGCTGATGTATGCGGGCATTGTGATGCTGGTCATTGCTCTTGCCCTGATCATCTATGGGGGAGGGTTTATTGCAAGCATGGAGATTATCAGTGTGATTGGAAATATCCTCTCCTATGCACGAATTATGGCAATAGGGATCTCCTGCATGATTCTCGGTGTGGTCGCAAATGAGCTTGGTGGAACGATAGGTGTGGCAGCGATAGGGGTTGTCGTCGCAGGGTTAATTCATATGTTAAACATCGTTCTGAAGATGTTCACCGGATCTCTCCACTCATTCAGGCTGCAAATCGTCGAATTCGGACCGAAATTTACTGAAGGAGGTGGAAAACTCTATAAACCCTTTGGGAAAGATGATCGGAGTTGATGATATGATATGAGAATGACAGATCCTGTTGTACTGATAAGAACACACCACCAAAACGCCTTCTTCTGGGAGTTTTGATCACATGGGCCATTACGTTTCCATAAGGTTGCATGGTGTGGAAAAACCAGTATAGATTGTTGAATATAACGCCAATAGGCGTAAAAACAGGTATTGAGTGATATGGACTGGTATATACCAATCGGAGCAGGCATTGCATTTGGACTCGGAGCACTTGGAGCCGGGGCAGCAATGGCTCGAATCGGATCAGCCGGTGCAGGTACGGTGGCGGAGAGGCCTGAGACATTCGGGTACATGCTGATATTCCTTGCAATTCCGGAAACAATTGTCATCTTTGGGTTCGTCATTGCTGCCATGATCCTGGTTATGTAAAAGGGCGGCACTGCGTCCTCATACAGTACCAGGCCGTTTGGAGCAATTGAGTTTGAAAGGTGATCGTGTACCGAAGTATGGATGGAGTAGTACATGACTGAACAACTGATACAAACAGTCGAGGAAGAAGCCAGGGAGGAGATACGCGAGATCCGGGAGCAGGCAGTTACCCAGGCAAGCCGGATAAAGGAAGAAGCGGTTGCAGAAGGCAAGAAGCTGAAACGGCATCATCTTGAGTACTGGAAGAATGTTGCTGCTCTTGAGCGCACGTCCATTATTGCGGCACAGGAGAAAACCAAACTTGAATTATTGCAAACAAAAGAAGAGATCTTTGAAGAGGTCTTTCATCGTGCCAGGGAGGAGCTTGCTTCGCTCAGGGATGATCCCCGGTATGAGGAATTCCAGAGATTTGCAATTACGGAAGCATTGTCAGAATTAGAAGGTTATTCTGCCACTCTCCATGTCGATGAACGGGATGAAGCACTCTGCAGGAAGATACTCAACATTCTGAATGTAAACCATGACGTTATTTCTGATATCGAGACGATGGGAGGGGTTATTGCAAGTACACCCGATGATAGTATCGTGGTAAAAAACACACTTGAATCACGGTTACAGAAATCCAAAGAAGTACTACGAAAAGAGATCTTTTCTATCCTGGATGGAGGATGAGATGGATTACGGAAACGTGAATGCACGGATTAAGGGCATGAAAAGCCGTCTCCTTGATCACCAGGATCTCGATGAACTCGTGAACAAACCCGATATTGATGCTCTCATTATTGCGCTTGAAGATACTGTATACAGGACAGAGCTCCAGAAGGCAGGGATAGAATATAGCGGAATTACCCAGGTTGAAACTGCAGTACGAAGAGATCTTATCCATACATTCAGGAAGATTCTGCACCTTTTTCGTGATGAGAAGGAAGAGACATATATCCGGCTTATTCTGAACCGCTGGGATGTCCAGAATATCAAAACGATCCTTCGCGGCAAAAAGATCAATGCCCATCCTGATGAAATTCACGAGAACCTTGTCCCGGCCGGTGAACTTGATCTTGCCGCTCTTATCGAACTGACCCGGCAGCCTGATATCAGGGCAGTCATCGATCTGCTTGCCACCTGGAGGATCGTGTATGCACGACCGCTCACACGCAATCTGTCAGAGTATCTTGAAACACGCGATCTTGCCGTTCTTGAGTTTGCCCTGGACCGGTTTTATTTTGATCATGCCCTTTCCCTGTTCACAGAGAACGATAATTTTGATCAAAATATCATCCAGGATATCATCGAAAGCGAGATTGATGTTACAAACATCAAAACTGTACTCCGGATTGTCCGGGACAGGATGAGTGTGGATGATCCAGAAGACTACCTCATTGAAGGAGGTAAGTATCTCAGATTTGATCAACTCGCATCAATGATGGCGGCAGGAAACATTGAGGAGGCAATCAAAGAGTTGATCCCAACTCCCTATTCGTTCCTTGCGGAGGTTGGCAAAGAGGATATTGCTCTTGAGAAGATCTCAGTCATTGATCGTGAACTTGAGCGATTCATGATCAGGAAAGGGTGCCGCAACTTTCTTAAAGATCCACTGAGTATTGCAATTCCTGTCGGGTATATCTGGGCAAAGCAGAACGAAGTAACGAATATCAGGATCATAGCCCGATCCATCATCGGTCAGGTACCTGAATCAGAAATGCGCAGGGTGTTAACCTATGTATAAATGTATGGTCGTCACTGATCCCGAAACCGCATCCGGATTTCGGATGGCAGGCGTTGAAGTAATTGAACTGGCCAACCCCGAGGAGGCCGGAAAACTCATTTCCAAACTCCTCCACCGCGACGATACCGGAGTAATCGCGATGAATGAAGATTTTATTGAGAAACTGGACAGAAAAATCATGGAGCGCATCGAGAAGTCCTACCGTCCGATTATCATCCCGATTCCATCAGGAAGAAGGGAAGCAGAGCAAGAAAGCTACATCGATCGACTCTTGCGCAGAGCAATTGGCTACAATATTGTTGTGAGGCGATAGTCATTGACTGTTGGTACAATTTCACGAATATCCGGCCCGGTTGTCACCGCTCATGGACTCAGGGGATCGATGATGTATGAGGTGGTGCGTGTCGGCGATGATGCATTATTTGGGGAGGTCATCCGTCTTGACCGGGATGATGCGATCATTCAGGTCTATGAAGATACATCCGGTCTAACGATCGGGGAGAAGGTGGAAAGTACAGGCACACAGTACTCGGTAATGCTTGGCCCCGGCCTCCTCTCTTCGATCTATGATGGTATTCAGCGGCCTCTTCCGGCCCTTCTTGAGATGAGCGGAGATTTTATCTCCCGTGGTGTCTTTCCCCCTGGTCTGGATCTCTCCAGGCGCTGGCCTTTTACACCTGTTGTTTCCAAAGGCGAGCATGTCCGGGGAGGTGATCTGATCGGCACAGTCCCGGAGTTCCATATTGAACACCGGATAATGGTTCCTCCATCTGTTTCCGGAACCGTCAAAGAGATTTACGAAGGTGAGTTTACAGTAGAGGAGCCCGTCTGCCTCCTTGATGATGGAACAGAGATTTCCATGATGCAGCTCTGGCCGGCACGAAAACCGCGTCCTATCCAGAAAAAACTGGATCCAGACACTCTCCTTATCACCGGACAGCGGATCTTTGATACCATGTTCCCGGTTGCCAAGGGAGGCACCGCGATGATACCCGGTGGCTTTGGAACCGGAAAGACTGTTGCCGAACAGACCCTTGCAAAATGGTCTGACACCCAGATCGTTGTCTATATCGGGTGTGGTGAGCGGGGCAACGAGATGACTGATGTGCTGTATGAGTTTCCGGAATTAATCGATCCACGAACCGGCCTGCCACTTATCGAGAGAACAGTGTTGATCGCAAATACATCCAATATGCCGGTGGCCGCACGTGAGGCATCGATTTATACCGGGATCACGATCGCAGAATATTACCGGGATATGGGCTATGATGTCGCCCTCATGGCAGACTCGACGTCACGGTGGGGTGAAGCCCTCAGGGAGATCTCAGGCAGGCTTGAAGAGATGCCCGGCGAGGAGGGGTATCCTGCATATCTGGCAACCCGGCTTGCTGCTTTTTATGAACGGGCGGGTCGTGTTATATGCACAGGCAACGATGAACGTATCGGATCCATTACCGTCATTGGCGCTGTATCTCCTCCTGGTGGAGATTTCTCTGAGCCTATAACCCAGAATACCCTGCGGGTAGCCGGGACATTCTGGGCGCTTGATACTTCGCTTGCATACCGACGCCATTTCCCTTCAGTTAACTGGATCAAAAGCTATTCTCTGTATCTTGAAAGCCTTGAGGACTGGTTTGGCCAGGAAGTGGCTGGAGACTGGCAGGATCTTCGCGAGGAGGCAATGTATCTGCTCCAGAAGGAGGTTGAGCTGCAGGAGATTGTCCAGCTTGTAGGTCCTGATGCCCTCCCTGACAGTGAAAAGCTTATTTTGGAGGTATCCCGGATGCTCCGTGAGGATTACCTTCAGCAGAGTGCATTTCACGATATTGATTCATTTTGTTCGCTTGAAAAACAATACTGGATGCTCAAGATCATACTGACGTTCTATGAAAAGGCACGGCGTGCAATGAACAGGGGTGTTGGGATTGATGCTATCCTGCAGCTGCCGATAAAGAAAGATATCGGTCGAATGAAGGAGCTTGCTGAGACGCGAATGGTTGAAGAGCAGATTGATAAAGTCAGTAAGGATATTTCGTCTCTTCTGGAGGGAGCGTGATGTCTTCCAGGCTTGTGAGCAAAGAATACAGGACTGTCAGTCATGTAGCAGGACCTTTGATCTTCATCAGTAATGTACGGGACGTATCTTATGATGAGATTGTCAGGATATATCTGGCAAACGGTGAAGAGAGGTCCGGTAAGGTTCTTGAGTTATCAAAGGATGTCGCTGTTGTTCAGGTCTTTGAGGGAACTACCGGAATAGATAATCAGAAGACGAAGGTGAGCTTTACCGGTGAACCCCTCATGATGAAGCTCTCACCTGATATCCTGGGCCGAACATTTAATGGTATAGGCAAGCCACGGGATGGAGGCCCTGATATTATCGAGGAGATTGAGGTCGATGTCAACGGGATGCCGATCAACCCGGTGGCACGGGACAAACCCGAGGACTTTATCCAGACCGGTATGTCAGCAATTGACGGGCTCAATACGCTTGTCCGTGGACAAAAACTCCCGATTTTTTCCGGTGCAGGACTGCCGGCAAACAAGCTGGCAGCCCAGATCGGACGACAGGCACAGGTGCTGGGAGAGGGGGAGCAGTTTTCAGTGGTCTTTGCCGCCATGGGTATCACGTTCCGTGAGGCCTCGTTTTTTATCAAGTCATTTGAAAAATCCGGGGCACTGGGGCGCGTGGTCTTTTTCATGAACCTCACCGATGATCCCACCATCGAGAGGCTGACAACCCCGAGATGTGCTCTCAGCGTGGCAGAATATCTTGCATACACACTGAACCACCACGTCCTTGTTATCCTGACAGATATGATAAACTATTGTGAGGCGCTCCGCGAGGTTTCTACAGCACGTGAGGAGGTGCCCGGAAGAAGGGGCTATCCCGGGTATATGTATACGGATCTTTCGACGATTTATGAACGTGCGGGAAAGATTAAAGGAAAGAAAGGTTCTATCACTCAGATCCCCATCCTGACGATGCCAGATGACGATATCACCCATCCTGTTCCTGATCTGACCGGATATATCACTGAAGGCCAGATAGTCCTCTCACGTGATCTCTTCAGGAGAGGAGGTGATCCTCCCATTGATGTTCTCCCCTGTCTTTCGAGACTGATGAACTCTGGAATAGGTGAGGGAAAGACCCGGGAGGATCATAGAAATGTTGCTGATCAGCTCTATGCCTCCTATGCATATGGTCGGGATCTCCGGAGACTTGTTGCTATTGTGGGTGAAGAAGCGCTGACTGAACTTGATCGACAATACCTCAAACTTGCCGATGATTTCGAAAAGCATTTTATTTCCCAGGGGGATGAGAACCGCGGTATTGAGAAGACTCTTGAGATAGGATGGAACCTCCTTGCCATGCTTCCCGAAGAGGAGCTGAAGCGGATTAAGGTTGAATACATTGATAGATATCACCCCGGTTCTAAGGAGGAATAATCGTTGGAGCAGGTAAATCCTACACGAATGGAGCTGATCAAGGTAAAAAACCAGATCAAGCTCGCAGAGCAGGGTAAGGATCTCCTGCGCCAGAAGATGGATGCATTAATTCAGGAATTTTTTCTGATCATGAAGGATGTCTCGGATTCCCGATCTGAACTTGAGATTGTTGATTATTCTGCCCGGCACTCACTTCACCTGGCAACCGCAGTCGATGATACGGTGGCAGTGAAATCTGCTGCTCTTGCAACACAAAGGGGTGTGTACCTGGATATTTCCGGGAAGAACATTATGGGAGTCCCGGTTCCGATTCTCGAAAAGAAGAAGATTTCCAAGGGGACTTTTGAGCGTGGATACAGTGTCCTTGGGGTTTCGGGCAGGATTGATGAGGTTGCAGAGAAATTTGAAAAGGAGATGGACCTGATCATCAAACTTGCTGAGACAGAAACAGCTCTTCGAAGGATTGGTGAGGAGATCCAGATGAACCGGAGAAGGGTGAATGCGCTTGAGCAGGTCGTCATACCTGATCTCAGGAAGACTGCCAAGAAAATTAAAATTGCCATTGAAGAGCGTGAACGTGAAGATCTCTTCCGGTTAAAAAAAGTGAAAAAGATCATTAATCGCAGGAAAGAGGAAGAGAAGGTGAAGGAGGAGATCTAAAACCAATTACTCCTGAATACGGAAAAGATATGTATTTTCCTCTGCATGATATCATTCAATCTTGTAATAAAACTCACCGAGCAACGTTGTCTTTATCCAAAAAGAACGATATCTCCTGCCCAGCGGCACCAAAACGGTGCTGCAGCTGAGCAAAAACTCTTGTGATATCCAGGAACCGGTTAATGGGGATTTATGATGGACGTAGAGAGCCTTTCGTCTGAAGATCTACGCACAATAGCAAATGAGCGGTTGGACTCACACTGTTTTAAAGAGGCGATCGTTCTCTTTAGGATCCTTCTTGAACGTAAACCAGATGATGCTGATGCCCTGAACTGCTATGGTGTTGCACTCCTGGGCCTGGGCCGGTATCGTGAAGCACTTGATGCTTTTGATGCAGCCCTTGCAATTACTGAAAAACCAATCTCTCTGAAGACAACTCCCGCCTCTCTATCCGGTCTTTCGATGCGCGATATCCCTAAAACTGCCGCAGGAAGCACAACCCTTGCATATGTTTTTGATAATGCAGATATCTGGTTCAATCGCGGGATTGTTCTTTCCAAAATGGGGAGGTATGCAGAGGCGATCAGGTCGTATGACAGGGCGCTTGCTATTGATCCTGATGATACTGATATCTGGAGAAACCGTGGGGATACCCTTGGTGCATGGGGGCGAAATGAAGATGCGGTGGCATCATATGACAGGGTCCTCTCAATCGATCCTGAGGATTCCGGTGTCTGGACATCCCGGGGCCTTTCACTTGGTGCTCTTGGCCGCCATGAAGAAGCGATCAAATCGTTTGAGCAGGCGCTTGTACTCGACCCCCTTGATCTGGATGCATGGATTGGCCATGGGTTAACGCTTCATGACCTTGAACACTATTCGGATGCTGTTGCCTCCTATGATCGGGCGCTTGCCATCGATCCTGATGGTGCTGAGGTATGGTATAACCGTGGCAGAGCCCTCATGACACTCGGCCGCCTGGAAGAAGCAGCCATCTCATTTTCACGGGTGCTGGCACTGGATCCTGGTCATGCAGAAGCATCACGAGATCTTGGGCAGATATACCGAATGGATTATCAGGGTGACGCATGAATGCTGGTTATCTCAGGAACACAATTGCCGACGAGATGCTCTGTGGATGGATAATCGGTATGGGTGGCAGAGATTATTATTCAATGGAATTGACCATGATGGCAACCCGCCCGGAACATCCATTTTGATTATCTCTGCATGGTGAAGACCTTATCCAGATGGTATTTTCCGGGCTGCTTTTTTTCCTGCCAGTGCCTCAATCGCCGTTTCGTCGACATCATAATCGGTCAGCAACGCTCCTGATCTGATTGCCGATTGAACAAATGCATCACCAATCCCTGACCTGATAATAAGAGTGGTTTTACCTTCGGGCGATCCAACCACCCCTGCCGAGATATCTGCACTGCGTGCTGTCAGATCGGTGCAGATCCGACATCCTGGTCTGACTGACTCGTCAAGCTCCTTGAGAGGTATTGTTAATACTTCACCATCGTTTTTTGTGATAAGTAGCCCTTTCTTTATGTCAAGCCGTTGCACTTCATATGGGCTGATGCCATACCGGCGTTTCAGGATCCCATGAACGAGGTGATCGTAATCAAAGGTTTCTGTACAGAAGAGGCCTATGACCAGCCGAATTGATCGGGCAAACGGCCTGACCAGGTCGTTGTCGCTTGCCTTCATCCGCGCAATTGCTTCAGTGACACAGGGAAGGCCGATGACAGCAATTTTTCTGCACTTTTTTGAAAGTACCGCCTCTTTTAGTGCAGAGAGGAGAGGGACCCACCATGCATACCTGCTCCCGGCATGCCGGATCAGATCACCAGAGGATGTGATCAGTACCGACTGAGGCTTCAGGGTGACCCGGTCTTCTGTAACCGTCACCACTGCATCTATCAGATCATTCTCCAGCGCATCAGCAAGGATCGCAGTCACCGCACCCCCGCTCTGCCGGTGGGGAACTTCAATTACGGCTTGTGCGGAAACGATCGATTGGTATTCCCCGATTACGCCCCGGCCCTGGATATCGCCGACACGTGGGCAGGATGCATAACAGGCACCGCATGGGACATGATCGGTAGCTTCTTTGCAGTAGCTTCGGTTCTCAGGATGGGTATTGTGTTCTGCGGTGAAGACGATGGCATCAGCGGGACAGACGGCAACACATGCCCCGCAGCCGCAGCACCTCCCGGCTTCCCAGACTTCCCGCCTGAGGTCTTCATAACTTGTTGTTTCTGTCAATCTCACTCACTCCCATGTGTATTTATGTGCAAACGGCCTCCCGCTTGAAGGTGTGATCACGGTATACATGTCTTCAAGCAGGGGTGCGGGATCAAGGGAGAAGACCTCAGCATACCGCCTGATATACTGTACAAACTGTTCTTTCTCTTCTTCAGTTGCAACACTCTTTTTTGTGCCGACTCCGAGAAGGTAATCAGGCACATCACCGCGTATGACGATCCTCCCTCCATGGATGCCAGATCCGATCCCCTTATCCGGAAGGATACGGCTCCCCCGGCATCCAAGGACCACAATCATACCACCTGCCATATATTCGCCAAGGAATGCCCGGGCATTTCCACCAATAACCAGCACAGGTTTATGGTCCCCGTACTCTTTCATATGGATCCCGCCACGATATCCGATATCGTCACGGACCATTATCAGGCCGCCCCTCATCGAATGGGCAGTGGCGTCACCTCCGCTTCCATGGATGATAATCTCGCCAGCATCCATCGTATTCCCGGGTGCATGGTCACAGTTTCCAAAAATCTCAATGTGCGGCCCACTCATAAAGATCCCGAGATCGCCCCCCGGGGTGCCGTTGATGGTGATCTGTACAGCTCCCTTCAGCCCATCTGCAATGAAACGCTGGCCAAGGACATTATTGATTGTGATCATCCCAATCCCATCACGCACAGCTGCTCTGATCGCCTGGTTCAGAGGTGTATAGTGCAGTCTTTCAGCGTCGATTACACGTTCATTGTCCATCGTTTACGCCCCCACCGGCTGCACATCAAGAACATTCATCATCGCTTCGTCAAGGAGATATCCGCGTAGGCGGTCTCGGTTTCCTCGAAGGCTCTCAATGCTGTTGATCCCGGCAGCACCCATCAGTTCGCTGATCTCAAGGGTCCATCCCTGGATCAGGTTTGCGACATGCTGCCATTCAACATCCGGATCAAGGCGGCTGGTGAGCGACGGGTTCTGGGTGGCTATCCCCCATGGGCACAGTCCCCGGTAACAGGTGCCGCAAACCCGGCAGCCCATGGCGATTAAGGCAGCAGTACCGATATAGATTGCATCTGCGCCAAGCGCAATTGCTTTTGTCACTTCAGCCGCATCCCTGATGCCGCCTGAAGCAATGATCGAGACCTCATTTCTGATCCCCTGTGATCGGAGTTTTGTATCTACTGCGGCGATTGCTGCTTCAATTGGGATGCCGACATGGTCGCGGAAGACCCTTGGTGCAGCACCGGTCCCACCCCTGAACCCGTCGATAACAACAGCGTCTGCTGATGATCTGGCAATACCTGATGCAATTGCGGCTACGTTATGGACGGCTGCAATTTTTACAAAGACCGGTTTTTTCCATTCAGTTGCTTCCTTTAATGAACGGACAAGTTGTTTGAGATCTTCAATAGAATAGATATCATGATGGGGTGCGGGGCTGATTGCGTCAGATCTCTCCGGGATCATTCTGGTTTCTGAGATCTCAGGTCCAATCTTCTCACCCGGGAGATGGCCGCCAATACCTGGTTTTGCACCCTGCCCGATCTTAATTTCGATTGCAGCACCCCGTTCAAGATAATCGATATCCACCCCGAACCTCCCGGAAGCCACCTGCACGATCAGATGATCCTGGTATGGCCTGAGGGCGGGGTGCAGACCACCCTCTCCGGTTCCCATGAATGTTCCCCTGTCAGCAACCGCACGGGCAAGGGAGAGCTGGGCATTCAGGCTGATTGCACCATAACTCATATGTCCGATCATAATCGGTGTGTCAAGCCTGAGATTGGGGAAGAGTGTGGTTTCAAGTTCAATATCTCCCTCCGGACTTTTTTTCACCTCAAGTTTGCGTGGCTTCTTCCCGATATAGGTCCGGAGCTCCATAGGCTCGCGGAGGGGATCGATGCTTGGATTTGTGACCTGGCAGGCATCGAGAAGAAGCCTGTCGAAGATGATCGGCAGGTCCTGGGCATTCCCCATCCCGGAGAGGATGATCCTGCCTGTCCNCGCCTGGTTGTAGATTGCTTCCCGTGCCTCCCGGGTCCAGAGCGGATGGCTCCGATAGTCGATTGGCTTTTCCTGAATCGAGATCGCATCGCGCGGGCACATTGCAACACACCGGTGACATGCGACACATCTCCGTGTATCTATGATGATATCGTTTTCCTCTCTCCGGTAGGTGCCGTACGGGCAGTTTTCAACACACCGTTCACAGAGCATGCACTGGTCTCTATCAACGTTGACCCGAAACTTTGTTGGAATAGATCCCAGGCTCATGTATGCACCTTCCCGATCACCGGTTCTCCAGCCTTTGGCATCCAGACACGTTCTGGATCTGGCTCCATTTTTCTGATAGCTGCCTCTTCGCTTGAGAGGTAGAGGCAGTCTCCAGCTTCAGCGGCGATCAACGGCCTGAGCTTGATTCGGTCAGTAAAGCCAACGATCTCGTCGGCTGTTGCTACGACGATAGCAAACGGTCCGTTCATAAGCGCAGATCCATATGTCTCCCTGATTGCCCTGTTCAGCTTCTTCTCACGCTCTTTCATCCGGTCGATTTCGTCCCAGAAGGGTGGGGCAAATGCACGTACCATCAGTTCCTTTGGAAGACCATGCATTCTGGAGAGGAGATCGCAGAGATAGGCAACAACCTCGGTATCGGTATACATTGTGCATCGATACCCGAAACTCTCGATGTATCTCCGGTTTGTCCCGTACGAGGTAATTTCGCCGTTATGAACAACACTCCAGTCGAGCAGGTTAAAGGGATGCGCACCCCCCCACCACCCGGGAGTATTTGTCGGATACCGGTTATGGGCCAGCCAGATGTAGCCTTCATACCGTTCTATCTGGTAGAAATCTGCGACTGCTTCAGGCCATCCGGATGCCTTGAAGATGCCGATATTCTTACCTGAGGAGAAGACGAGGGCACCTGGAATTGTGGTGTTGATCTTCATAACAAGCATCATTACGATATCCTCTTCAGGGGTGTCGCTCCCTGGCATCAACGAGCCGTCCGGCTTGAAAAAATACCGCCAGGGGATATGTGTCCGCCTGAGGCCTGGTTGTTCTACTGTTGGGATCTCCTCCTCGTATTCTATCCTGCCCCAGGAATGCAGGACAGTATCGACGGCCACTTTTGGCTCAACCAGGTTGTTAAAGAATATATGAAGGGCATAATAGTCTGCAAAATCAGGATACACACCATATGCCGCATATCCTGAACCCTCACCACTCCCCCGTTCATCCATCATTGCAAGGGCGTCTCGAATTCGGGATCCATCCATTTCTTCTCTGGACCGATCAACCACACTGATTATTCCGCACATGAATCATCACACGATAATATTTGTACTCTGGTTATTGCATATACATGGTTGTTCAATAAACTATTTATAGTAATCAGTAGAAGAATACTTCCATATGTCAGGAGATGACGTGTCCAGAATGCTGGAAAAGATAGAGGAAGATCGGGTCCGGTTTATCCGGCTCCAGTTTACCGATATAATGGGTGTGGCCAAGAATGTTGCTATTCCAGCCAGGCAAACCGAAAAAGCGCTCACTGAAGGTATAAGCTTTGATGGCTCATCCATCATGGGGTTTGCCCGGCTGGAAGAGTCGGATATGCTGCTGAAACCTGACATATCGACCTACAGTATCCTCCCATGGAGACCTGAGGCGACCCGTGCTGCCAGGTTTATCTGTGATGTCTATACGCCGAATGGAAAACCCTTTGAGGGTGATCCGCGCTACGTCCTGAGAAAACAGGTTGAAGAGGCGGCCAAAATGGGTTATGTCTTCAACACAGGCCCTGAACTCGAATTTTTCCTCTTTCGTCAGGAGGATGGAAAGCCCACCCTGAAATTCCAGGATGTGGGTGGATATTTCGACCTGGCGCCAACCGATCTTGCCGAGGATGTCAGGCGGGATATTATCCTTGCATTAACTGACATGGGCTTTGATATCGAAGCCTCGCACCACGAGGTTGCCGAATCACAGCACGAGATCGACTTCAAATACGGTGATGCACTGACCACTGCGGATAATGTGCTCACCTTCAAATTTGCAACAAAGACGATTGCGCTCCAGAAAGGGCTCCATGCCACCTTTATGGCAAAGCCTATCTATGGGATCAATGGATCCGGCATGCATACGAACTGTTCACTTGGGACGATGGATGGGCAGAATGCATTCTATGATCCTGATGCGCCAAAGCAGCTCTCGGATACTGCAATGAAGTTTATCGGAGGTCTTCTGAAGCATGTGAAAGCGATCACAAGGATAGCAAATCCGACGGTAAATTCGTATAAAAGGCTAGTTCCCGGATATGAGGCGCCGGTCTATATCGGGTGGAGCGCCTCAAACCGCAGTGCCCTTGTCCGTGTTCCGGCACCGCGCGGCCGGAGCACCCGGATTGAACTGCGGAGTCCGGATCCGACCTGTAATCCGTACCTCACCTTTGCCGCCATCCTTGCAGCCGGCCTTGATGGTATCAGAAACGAGATCGATCCGCCTCAGAGTATCGACCGCAACATCTTCCATATGACTGCGGAAGAGCGAATGAGCAATGGGATCGAGACCCTTCCGGGGAGCCTTTTCGAGGCAAACCAGTTCCTGATGGCAGATCCATTGATCTGCGGCATTCTCGGGGAGCATGTCGCCGGGAACCTTAACTCGATTGCGGAAATCGAATGGGATTTATTCAGGACTGCGGTCACCGACTGGGAGACGAACCGGTACCTGTCCATCTACTAAACTCTCTTTTTTTGGTTCTTCTCCATATTTCTGAAGGCCCTTACTATCCAAAGGTCATAATAATACATGAATAGTCTCAATTCGCTATTGTCTGACCAATGTGGATAGTAAAATGTCATAATATATTTTGACATTCATACAATCTACTACATCTTCCTCTTTAAGCTTATTGGTGGTAGAAGAGTCAGAGACAGGCATGGAGTAACGCTAGTTAGGGGGCTCCGGTACTCTCGTGTCAGAAGCCCCCCACCGCCCCTTTTCCGTCCGCAAATGCTCCGCAGCGAGGTTGAGCTGGGTTGCCGCAGATGCAGCGCGGGAGGGGCGGGAATGCTTCGGGG
>SL_5KL_010_SEDDRAFT_10001148_pt1 | contig 16288 bp, 15 predicted proteins | sample SodLakKL_010_SED_FD_9118 | JGI IMG/M metagenome (IMG submission 9118)
AAGGCCTGGATCCTGGCCGTGGAATATGCCGCAGCCCTGTCCATTGCGGTCTGTCTTACCAGCCTGGCTATTGGTGGACAAAAGCCAGAGGTCAGAGGACATAGGTCAGAGGACAGAGGACAGAGGACAGAGGACAGGGGTCAGATAATAGATAACTGATAACATAATACAAGGGGATAGAGCCATGCATGGTTTTTACATATACGCAGTCACGGCAATGTTTTTATTCTGCCTGGGGCTTTGGGGGCTTGTTTCCCACAAGAACCTTGTACGCAAGATCGTGGCCTTAAACGTCATGGCCGGGGGTGTTTTCCTTTTTTTCATCAGCATTGCCAATCTGGACCAGTCCGGCGGCGTGGACCCAGTGCCCCAGGCCATGGTCTTAACCGGCATCGTGGTGGCCATCAGCCTCACTGCCTTTGCTCTTTGCCTGACCCGGCTCATCCACGAAAAGACCGGGCATGCCGAGCTGGATACCTCCTGCAGTATAGAGGATGAGGTCGGATAATGGAAAGCCTGCTGGTCCTGGTGCCCCTGGCTGCAGCTATGATCTCTTTCCTGGTCCCGGGCCGGGGTATTGTCTCCTGGGGTTTTCTAGCGTCTCTTGTGATCCCGGCCCTGGCAACAGTCACAGCCATGGACGTCTACCATCACGGAGCCAGGCGTATTTCCCTGGGGGGCTGGGCCGAACCCCTGGGCATCCACCTGCATATGGACGGACTAAGCGTAATTTTTCTGCTCATGACAGCTCTGGTAGGTGTCCTTATCAGCATCTACAGCGCATTTTTCTTTGCCAGGGACAAAGCCCGCCATTTCTGGCCTCTATGGCTTCTCATGTGGGCCGCCCTGAACAGCCTGTTCATGATATCAGACGCATTCAACGCCTACGTGGTACTGGAGCTGGTCACCCTCTGCGCCGTGGCTCTGGCCGTGCTCTCCGGAAAGACAGAATCTCTGCAGGCGGGCCTGCGCTATCTTTTGGTGGCCATGGCCGGTTCCCTGGCTTTTCTCATGGGAGTGGGCTTTTTATACGCCGAGACAGGCATGCTGGACATGTTCATGCAGTCCAGGGACCTGCAGGCCGGGCCTGTTGCAGCAGCTGCCTTGGGGCTCATGACCACAGGGCTTATCATGAAATCAGCCCTGCTGCCCTTTCATTTCTGGCTGCCCCCGGCCCACGGCGAGGCCCCGGCCCCTGTCAGTGCTCTGCTCTCGGCCCTGGTCATCAAGGGCTCCTTCTTTCTGCTGCTGCGCCTGTGGGTAGGGGTCTTCGAGCCGGCCGGGCTTACCTGGCGGTGCTCTGGGGTTCTTACCAGGCCCTGATTCAGGCCAGGCTCAAGCTCATCATTGCCTATTCCAGCGTGGCCCAGATGGGCTACCTGTTTCTCATGTTCCCGCTTCTGTGCACAGTGCCCGATGCCCCCTGGGCTGAAAAGGCCTGGGCCGGGGGCACCTACCAGGCCATCTCCCACGGCCTGGCCAAGGCTGCCCTTTTCCTGGCCGCAGGCAACCTGATTCTGTCCACCGGAACCGACAGGATCCATTACATGAAAAACATCGCCTCTCGCCTGCCCATGACCACCTTTACACTGGGTCTGGCGGGCATAAGCCTCATAGGCCTGCCTCCAAGCGGAGGCTTCGTGGCCAAGTGGATGTTTATGCAGGCCATCCTGGAAAGCGGGCAGTGGTGGTGGGCAATTGCCCCGGTCCTGGGAGGCCTGCTCACCGCCGGGTATGTCTTCAGGATCCTTGGGCATGCCTTTCTGCTGGCGGAAAAAGAGCCGCGCATGCTTCCTGTACCCTTTGTTCTGGAAAAAATCCCGCTGATTCTGGCCCTTTGCTCCATTATCATAGGCTTTCGGGCCGAGGAGGTCATTTTCCTGCTCCAGGAGCACATGCTCTGGACTCCTGAGCTTGGGGGAACACCATGAACCTTGGCTTCTGGCTGCCCCTGCTGGTCCTTTGCAGTTCCCTTTTTGCAGGCCTTATCATCTTTATGCTTGATGAAAGCCGCAGCAGGCTGCGCACCGCCCTGAACCTCCTTGCCGCAGCCTTCAAAGTTGTGGCGGTGCACTACATGGCTTACAGGCTGCTGGTGCATGGGGAGATGCACGAAGTGGGCTTCAGTATGGGGCTTGGCTTTGAGTTCCTCATCAAGGTGGATTTCCTGTCCCTCATGTTTCTGGCCCTGTCCAGCAACCTGTGGCTGGTGACCACCCTGTACGCTGTGGGCTACCTGGAAGGCTCGCCCAACCGCAGCCGATTTTTTGGTTTTTTCAGCCTGTGCGTCACCGCCAGTACCGGCATCGCCATGGCCGGCAACCTGATAACCTTCTTTATTTTTTATGAATTCCTGACCCTGACCACCTACCCCCTGGTGGTGCACCGCGAAACCAGACAGGCTCTGGAAGCCGGGCGCAACTACCTTTGGTACACCATCGGCGGTGGTTCAATATTGTTTGTGGGTATTGTCTGGCTGCATGTCCTGGCGGGGCCATTCGATTTCACCGACACCGGGGTGCTTGAGGCCCTGGACCAGGCTCACTACAGTACCCTGATAATTATATTCGCCCTGCTCATTGCCGGGCTGGGAGTCAAGGCGGCCCTGGTGCCTCTGCACGGCTGGCTTCCTGTGGCCATGATCGCCCCGGCCCCTGTTTCGGCCCTGCTGCACGCTGTAGCCGTAGTCAAAGCCGGGGCCTTCGGCATAGTCCGGGTGGTCTTTGACGTATTCGACAGGGAGTTCGCAGCCAACCTGGGACTTCTGGAGCCTTTGGCGCTGCTGGCTGCAGTGACCATAATTTTCGGCTCTATCCGGGCCCTGATGCAGACAGATCTCAAGAAGCGGCTGGCCTATTCAACCGTGAGCCAGGTATCCTACATTACCCTGGGTGCAGCAGTCCTGGCACCCTTTTCTACGGTGGCGGCCATCGTACACCTGGTGCATCAGGGCATCATGAAGATCACCCTTTTCTTTTGTGCCGGCAATATCGCCGAAACCCTGGGCCTGCACAGCATCCGTGACCTGGGCGGGGTGGGCAAACGCATGCCGGTTACGGCCATCTGCTTTACTGTTGCGGCCTTTGGAATGATCGGGGTGCCTCCGGTAGCCGGGTTCGTGAGCAAATGGTATCTGGGACTTGGAGGCATGGACGCCGGAGCGCACTGGGTAGTGGGCATAATGGTACTTAGCAGCATCCTCAACGCCGCCTATTTCCTGCCGGTTATCCACACCATCTGGTTCAAGACCCCTCAAAATACGTGGCAAACAAAGCGCGAAAGCCGCTTTGAAGCGCCTCTGACGTTGCTGTTGCCCGCCCTGGTCACCGCCTCCATGTCCCTGCTGGCCGGACTCTGGGCCGGCTGGATCTGGAGCCCCCTGGGCGTGGCCAGGCAGATAGCCGCGGGAATGGGGGCCCTGCCATGATATGGATCCTGGCTCTTTTCTTCCCCCTGCTGTTGGCCTGCATTTGTCTGATCTCCAAAGTAGAGGTCAGATTCGGGTGCTGGCCTGCAGTCCTGGGCCCTTTACCGGCCCTGGGTCTGGCTGTCTTTGGATACGACGCGGCCCCTCTGGAGATGCCCAGCTTTTTACTGGGCATGCACCTGGGTTTCGGGGAATACGGCAGGTATTTCCTGCTTCTCATGGCCGTGGTCTGGACCGGGGCAGGCTTTTTTTCCGCCTGCAGCATGCAGAATGATCCGGACCGTCGCTCCTACACCATCTTGTTTCTGCTGGCCATGTGCGGCACACTGGGCCTGGCAGTGGCCAAGGACGTGGTCACTTTTTACGCCTTTTTCTCCCTTATGACCTTTTCCGCCTACAGCCTGATCATTCACAACGACACCCCCAAGGCCTGGAAAGCCGGGCATGTATACATGGTTACTACTGTGCTGGGGGAGGGAATGCTCATAGCCGGGCTGATGATTTCGGTGCATGTGGCGGACAGCGTCATGTTTATGGATATTTCCCGAGCCGCTGCCGGGCTGACGCCGGCTCATCCCATGTTCTTTCTGCTGTTTGCCGGATTCGGCATCAAGGCCGGGATCCTTGGCCTGCATTACTGGCTGCCCCTGGCTCATCCGGCCGCACCCACCCCGGCCAGCGCAGTACTAAGCGGGGCCATGATCAAGGCCGGGCTTCTGGGCTGGCTTTACTTTTTTCCGGTGGAGTCAGCCTCCATGCCGTCCTGGGGAGCATTTTTCATGTGCCTGGGACTTTTGGGCGCTTTTTTCGGAGTCCTGGCCGGGCTTCTGGAAAAGGACCCCAAAACCATCCTGGCCTATTCCAGCATCAGCCAGATGGGACTCATGGCTTTTCTCCTGGGACTGTCCCTTTTTGACGTCGGGCTGGCAGGAATGGCCCTGCCCGGCATTTTGATGTTTGTCATGCACCATGGACTGGCCAAGGCAGCCCTGTTCATCGGGGTTGGGGCCACCAGGTACGCCAGAGGGCAGGGGGCCGGTACCTTCCTGCTGCTGGCAGCCCTGGCCCTGCCGGCCCTGGCCCTGGCCGGTGCACCACTTACCTCCGGGATACAGGTCAAATACCTCATGAAGGACCTGGCCGCCATGGGCCCCATGTCCTCTGTTACAGGGCTTGTTCTGCCCCTTTCCTCCCTGGGCACAACCCTTCTCATGGCGCATTTTCTCTACCGGATCCTTCAGGTAATGAAGCCTGCGGACAAGGCTTACCCCCGGGATCAGGCCCTGGTCTGGCTGGCCATGGTGGCTGCAAGCGTCGGTCTGCCCTTTATATCTGTGCATGAATTTGAAATGCTCCCGGCGGCCTGGCAGGCGGATGCGGGTTTTATCTGGGGGGGGCTGTGGCCGGTACTGCTTGGTGTAATCCTTTATCCGGCTGTAAATTCCAGGGCTCCCTTGCGGGCCGCTTTCCAGTCCTGGCCGGACACGGTGGAATTAACGGAAAGAATCTGGCGTCTTTCTTATGCCAGATGGCGCAGCAGCCCATTTTGCGACCCCTACTGCGGACAGATAAACTTTGTCTATATGGTGGATAAATATGTCTACAGCCGCTCAAGCCTGGGAACCCTATGCAGCATAGAATTCAGGCTCAGGCAGTGGCCTGTGGCCGGATTTTTACTTGTAATCCTGACCCTGCTTTTGGCAGGCTTGGGGATGATGATTTGATGAAAGAAAGGCGGGAAATAAAGACCTGGAGCGGGTCTGAGAATCTGCCAGCAAGGCGTCCGCGGCAGGGATTCATTGCTGCGGCATGGCGTTTTGCCTTTCGCCTGACCCTCTTTGGGGTTGTCTGGTGGGGTCTGGCAGGAGGCAGTTTTCAGGACTGGCCCCTGGGGCTTTTCTTCGTCATTGGGGCATCTGTAATCAGCATGCTCTTTGTGCCCGGGCAGAACCTCCGGTTGACAGGTCTTTTGGGGTTTCTCCCGTTTTTTCTACATTTGTCCCTGCTGGGGGGCATTGATGTCACCTTAAGGGCCTTCAGACCGTCCATGCCCCTCGAGACCGGAATAATCATGCACACGATGCAGCTTGAACATCCCACGGCAAGGGTGCTTTTTGTCTGGGTGGTGAGCCTTTTGCCGGGAACTGCCTCGGTGCAGTTGATGGATAAGCCCCTGCGGATTCATGTCCTGGATATGCATCAGCCGCATCAGCAAAGACTGCAGGACCTGGAAAACAGAATCCAGGCCGTGTTCAAATCATGACCCGATCACGCTTCAGCCCAGCCAGGGATCGTCATCATCCACTCCGGCTGCCCCGCTTCTGCCCTTTTCCCTTTCCCTGGCCAGCTCCAGGGCTGCATCGGTGGCGTTGATGGCCTTCTGTATCCTGTCTCTCAGCTCACTGTCCGCTGTCTGCTGCTCTTTCAGGGCAGCGTACAGACTGTCCATGGCTTTCTGCAGGTAGGTTTTTTCCTGGGGCATGAGGCACCTCTTTATTGTCGGTTGAAAGACAGCTCATTCATGACCTGTTCAAAAACATCCGCCTGTTCGGGACGGAAAAGCACGAAACGTGCCTTTTTCACCTGACGCAGACCGTGGGCTTTTTCGGCCAGTGTAGTCAGGGCCACCCGGGCCGCCTTGTCCAAAGGAAAACCGAAAGCTCCGGCGGAAATGGCCGGAAAGGCAATGGAATCTATGTGATGCTCCTCGGCCAGGTTCAACGCGTTGCGGTAGCAACCGGCCAGTAGCTCGTCCTCGGGTTTGTCCACTCCGTATACCGGACCCAGGCAATGTATTACATACCTGTTGGGCAGATTGTGCCCGCCGGTGAGTACCGCCTCTCCAGGGGAAATAGGTGCCAGGGGGCGGCATTCTTCGTCCAGTCCGGGACCGGCCTTTTGATGCAGGGCACCGGCAACTCCCCCGCCGGGTCTTAACTGGGCGTTGGCCGCGTTGACCACAGCGGTCATGTCCTCTTGGGAGGCAATATCCCCAAGAATACACTCTACCTTGAGTTCTGCGATCTTCCTCTGCATGACGGTTGAACCTCCTGATGCTTTATTCAAGATTTACACAAAACTTAGCATCATTTCTCCGTTTTTTCCATCCCAAAAAAATGACAGGTTTTTTCAGGATATTCAACAATACTGTTATGGGTTCCAGGACACAGAAAAGATGTAATGTAATGCCTATAATAATTCCACAGCAAACGTCCAAGAGCTATAATTGCAGCCGTGGAGAAACACTTTTAGGCCTTGACCATCCAGCCAGGATATTTTAAACAGACAAAAATAATTCGTCTTGAATCCAGCCCCGTACTCCGGGGTTAGCAATAACTCTGCGGATTCCTGCTGATAATCCCGCAACTGCTTTAATGGCCTGATGTTTCAGCCGGGTGAAGTGATGAACCCGGAACCTCACCCGGAAACGAAGGTCAGTTCTTTAAAGTAGGTGCGGGATTAAATTGTTTTTAACTGATAAAGGATGAGAGAAAAAGACATGAACCATAGCATTCCCATTTCCCAGCAAGGTTTTGCCAGGATAAAGCGGGAGCTGGAGAAGCTCCAGGCTGAACGGCCTGAAGTCATTCAGGCCATCAAGGAGGCCCGCGAAGAGGGCGATCTCAAAGAGAACGCAGGTTATGACGCAGCCAGGGAGCGCCAGGGCATGCTGGAAGCCAAGATCGCTTACATCACCTCGCGCATGCCCATGTTCAACGTTATAGATCTGAATACAATGGACGGCGACAAGGTTTGTTTCGGGGCCACCGTGGAAATCGAAAACATGGACACCGGTGAGATCAAGAAATTTACCCTGCTCGGCCCTGATGAAACTGACTATGTATCCGGAGCATTATCAGTGTTCTCGCCTGTAGCAAGAGCCATCATGGGAAGGCAGGTGGGAGAAGAGGCAGTGGTCAATGCACCCAAGGGCAGGATAGAATATGAAATCCTGAACATCGAATTTCACGGCTCAAACATCTTTGAATCCATTTAGCTCTGAAACGTCGGCGTGTTTGCCATCATGCTCCGCAGTCACTAAAAAAGTTCTGAACAGCCCAGCCCCATGAATGTCCAGTCCATCCATCCGGATATCGGGCCAGCAGCAGTCATCAGAGGTTTTTTACCGGGAAAGCTCTGGCGCTTCACTGGTCTGCAGGAGGTAATCCAGGCAGGATCAACTGACGAGGTCTGGACCAAACTGCAGCAGGCAAGCAGTGCAGTGGAAGAAAAAGGTCTGTACGCCGCCGGATTTGTCTCCTATGAAGCCGCCCCTGCCTTTGACCCATACTTTCAGGTTCGTCAGGATGATTCCCGCTTCCCCCTGCTCTGGTTCGGACTTTTTTCCGGAGTCAGAGAACTGGAGCCGGGGCCTGCAGAGCACAACTATTCCATGAGGGACATTAAATGGGAGGCCTCCATATCCCGAGAGGAATACAACAGGAACCTGGCTGAAATCAGGGATCATATCCGTCAGGGAGATACCTACCAGGTCAATTTCACCTACCGTCTGCATGCCCCTTTGTCCTTCGATCCCTGGAAGGCTTTCAAGGTGCTGCTGGCAGGCCAGAACCCGCCCTATGGTGCCTATATTGATACCGGGGAATTCGCCCTGTGCAGTTTCTCTCCGGAGCTGTTCTTCAGCCTGGAGGGCGGTCTCCTGCAGTCCAGGCCCATGAAAGGCACCGCAGCCAGGGGTCTGTGGTCCAAGCAGGACCATGAGATGGCTGCTGAACTGTACCGGTCGGAAAAGGACCGGGCTGAAAACGTGATGATAGTGGACATGGTCCGCAACGACATGGGCCGGATCGCGGTTCCTGGAAGCGTACAGGTTCCCGAGCTGTTTACCCTGGAAAAATACCCTGACGTGTGGCAGATGACTTCCCTGGTCCAGGCTGAGACGACTTCTCCGCTGGAGGAAATCTTCCAGGCGCTTTTTCCGCCTGCCTCCATCACCGGAGCCCCCAAAATCAATACCATGGAAATCATTACCCGACTGGAATCCCTTCCCAGGCGCATATATACGGGAACCATAGGCTTCATGGCTCCCGGGGGAAAAGCCCGGTTCAACGTGGCCATCCGCACTTTGCTGGCGGACAGGCGTCTCAGCCTGGCCGAGTACGGAGTAGGGGGCGGGATAGTCTGGGATTCCAGTGCAGAACGGGAAATGGACGAATCCAGGATCAAGGCTAGGGTGCTTCAAAGCAGAAGAGAAGCTTTTGATCTGCTGGAAAGCATTCTCTGGGACCCTGAAAAGGGTTTTCCCTTTTTAGAGTATCATCTGGAGCGGCTGCAGGCCTCGGCTGATTATTTCGACTTCTCTCTGAACACCTCTCTGGTGCATGAACATCTTGACACTCTGGCGCAAAGCCTGCCCCGTATCCGGCATAAAATCCGGCTTCTTGTCTCCAGGTCAGGCGCTGTCAAGGCAGAAGCAAGTGCATTGACCCCGGAAACTTCCAGTTTTTCGGATATTCCTCTGGCAGCAGTCCCTGTTGATACGAGGGACAGGTTTCTTTATCACAAAACAACCAGAAGAAACGCTTACGAGCAGGCCCTGAAGTCCAGATCCGGATTCAGAGATGTCCTTTTATTCAACACCGGAAGGGAAGTTACAGAATCCACCATTGCCAACATTGTGGTTGAAAAAGACAACGAGCTTCTCACCCCTCCTGTGAGCTGCGGTCTTCTGCCGGGAGTTTACCGTTCCCTGCTCATCAGACGGAACAAGGTCCGGGAACGGGTTTTAAGCATTGAGGACGTTCAGGAGAGTGACTCTGTTTACCTGATCAATGCAGTGCGGGGAATGCAGCCGGTCAGAATCCTGTTCTGAGCTGACCGCACAAAAAAAGGACTCGGCAGGCCAGAACCTTTAACAACCTCTTGATCCGGCTGTAACTCTTCAGATCATGTGAAGGTTCAGGACGCTGGGTCATCTTCCAGCTTACAGTATTTCTGTGTTCAGACCCTGCTATACTGAATGCTCAACAAATCCCTGTAGTGCTCCAGGCTGAAGCGGCACTCCCCGGAAGGACAAAAATCCATCCCTGCCCAGGATTCTCCTTTTTTCTGCTGGGCCGGGCAGTTCATGTCCTCACATGAATCCACCCGGCAGAGGATCATCCCTGCAAAGTTGCGCACCCAGACATTGGCCCAGCGGTTGGCGTCGTAACGCCGGAAATCAACCTCCCACTTGAAGTCACAGACATACTTTGAGTAAATAAGCCCGGCTATGTGCTTGGGGTGCCATCCTGCAGCCATTAGCACCCTGACAATGGTGCGCAGGTGAGTTGGCTGAAGAAGCATGGGGTTTGGATTCTTCAGAGCCATGGCCGCACAGGGAGGTATTGAATCCAGGTCGAACCTGTTGTAGCCCCAGAGCCATCTGGAACATTCGTCCTGGACTATTGAATCGTATTCTTTATGAAAACCGTATAAAGGAGAGGATTCATAATCTGTCATCAAGAGATTCAATCCCTGGGACTGATCCTCCCATGTGACCTGCATCCTTGCAGCCTGCTGTGCACTTTTGGCAGCATCGGACCTGATTTTCAGCACCCTGGCAAGAGGAACCTCCCGCTCCTTTACCCTGCGCAAAATGCAGAAAAGGGGGCCTGCCTGCCTGATCACATGTTCGCCAAGGATATGTCCCTTTAACAGGTGTTTGGAGTACACTGAAAAAGGACAGCGGAAGCTGCGGGTATGAAGAGGGTGGGTGTACAGGGACAGATCAAAGGAGACGCCCTCGCGGCGCTCATTGCCGGGAACCACATCCCCAGTCATTACTGGGATTTGATAGCCGGACTCATTCAAGAGCAAAAAAACCCGGTGGCTGAAAAATTCCATAATTTTTCCTGCAGCATCAAAGGCCAGGGCATCCTTATCAGGGACAGGACGGCCCCTGCGCGGTGAAGGATGCTGATAGTCAAAGCCCAGGGTTGGCTCCATGGAGCCAAGAGAAACAAGCCTGGTGAACTCACTTGAATCTTTGCTTACGGTAAAGACAAAATTATATCCCTGTCCGGTAACTACGCATAGAGGATGAATACTGTAGGAAGCGAGAATATCCAATATTGCTCTGTAGACCGGCTCCAGCAGCTTGAAAACCCTTGCAGGATTGAGAAAGGGCTCTCCTGGAAAATTCCTGGAAAAATATTCCATATCCAGGACAAACAGCATTCGCTCCCGGTCCCACACAGAGCGGTGCACATCCAGGCCTTGATCCAGAACACGTCCCAGGGAAAAAACCTTGAATGAAGCGTGATCCTTCCCTGTGGTCTGCAGAAGTTCCCTGCCGTAAGCTGCGATATATTCAGCAGTGGATCTGCAGAGAACCTGTTTGAGCATTACGTTTTCAGCCAGACATTCCTGGCCGGTGACAGTAATCTTGGCAGAAATATCCGGGGAAACGCCGAGGTACTCCACAATGCGGCGCAACACCGCTCTGGTACGGTAGTAGCTGACGATTCCGCTGTCCATATTGTTTCTCCGGCCAAGTAAAATTTTTTATCAGGTCAATGCGGCTGCCTTTTTGTGTAGATCCAGGTGTATCAACCTGCAGGATTCCAGCATTTCTTCAATGGAACGGTTATGGATTTCCAGCACCATGAGCAGCCTGTGGTCCCTCTGAAAATGATGTTCCAGGATAGTACTGGCAACCCCGGGATAGTTCATTTCCATCTCTTTATTGTATACGTCCCCTTCACCGAGCCTCAATCGGTGTTTAAATGGATTTTTTCCGGGTAACAGACCGGGTATCTCGTGGGTCTTATGCCCATAGCAGCCGCCCATGTGATAGAGAAAAATTTCCTCCCCGGCCTGGCGGAAAATATGTTGAAGGGCAAAGCCCAGGTAGGAGACAAACGGATCGTTTAGCCGGGAAAAATCCGGAATGGTCCTGAAAAATCTCTGGTTATGCTCAAGAACAAGTTTTCTGGAATGCCAGAGATGAGGCACATCAAGACACAGCCGGAGGTCAGGAAAAAAAGCTTTGCACCGTCTGAACAGAATGGCGATTTCTGCGGCTGTGGCCGGAAACTTGGGAAATTCCAGATTTTCCAGAAGAGGGACGAAATCCGGGCTGCACTGATAGTAATAATCAGCCAGCTCCTCAAAAGCCCTTAAGGCGATTTCCATCTGCTCTCTGCGGTCCCAGTCCCAGTAGTCAACACTCTGGGCTAGATGGAACACAAAATAATCAGCGCGGATCTGTCCTGCAAAGAACATTGCCTGTTTGGTGCTTTCAATGGTCTTAAGCCGCATCCCGATATCTTCGGACAGAACGTCCATGTGCTGGATGGACTGGTGCACCCCGAATATGTTTTCCGGCTGGCCTATGGCCTCCACCGCCGGACCGTAGGGTCCGTGCAGATCGTTTCTCCTCACTGCCCTGCCCAGTTCAAACCACTTGTTGCCTGTATCAGTAGCAAAACGGCTTCCGGATTCTTTGATTATCCACGGCTTTTCCGGCTGGAATTCAAAAAAAAGACCTCTGCCGGGCAACCGGTCTGCAGCGAGCCGCAAAAAGTGTTCCAGATCCTCAGGCAGCACCAGGGAAGCCGGACTGGAAAAGCCTGCATCGCTTATGGCCAGCCCAACCTTTATGAGCGGACGGGTGCCAGCTTGATGTAGTTCCTTATGCATGTCCAAAAATCCTGAAAAAAACATTCATGGTAACAGAACATCATCTCCTTGAACCCTCTGGTCAGTTGGTTTCGGAATATTTTACTCTGAATATCATGAAACACAAGTCCATTCTATATTACATTACCATGCCATGTACTTATTCTGAATGGAGCCGGGCTTTTGCTCAGCAGGCCATGTGGGGCCAACCGGGGCGGATTTCACAACTCGGAAACCCAAAAAAATAAGCTTGACATAAGCATTGTGTGTATGAATTACATGAATACAGGTCAGCCAGGATCAAGTGTATTTCAGGCTTTAACGTCTGCAGGGCTTATTTTTTCTCTGGAAAAGGACAACAAAAAGGGGGGTCTTTGACTATGGTGCAGCAATTCAGTCGTTCAGATTTTGAAAAGTGCATACAGGTGGGACGACCGCCAAATGTTTCCAGGCTTTTCCCTAACTCCAAGGCCCTTCTGGTGAGCGGAAAATATATCGACCGGGCCATGCGGGTCAAGGGCGGGGCCATAGCCATGGCTGCCAATGCCAGAAACAGCTTTGTGCTCAAAGGGGCCCTGCTGGGAGCCCAAAGAGCCAACTCCTGTCTGATTATTGAAATCGCCAAGTCAGAAGGAGGGGCCAACGCCTATTGTGCGGTCAATCTCTGGAACCTGGCGCTGCAGGTGGATGCAGCCTGCAATGAGCTGGGCATCACTGTCCCGGTTGCCGTGCACGGCGATCATTACGGCATCAAGAATGAACAGGACATTCACAGGGCCAAAACGGAAATTCCAAGCCTGTTTGATGCCGGACTGACCTCTATAGCCATTGATGCCTCTCACCTGCCTGATGACAAGAACCTGCTGACCAGTATTGAACTCAGTCCCCTGGTGCCTGAGTGGGCGGGAATGGAGACCGAGGTCGGAGAAATCAAGGGCAAAGCCGGCCTTTCCACACCTGAAGAGGCCCTGTTTCTCATCCAGGGACTCAATGCGCACAGGATATTTCCCAACTGGATAGCCCTTAACAACGGCTCAACCCACGGCCTTGAAGCCACTGGAGATGATATTGACGTGGAACTGACCAGAAGGATTCACCTGGTTCTTCATCCTTACAATGTAGCCGGAGCTCAGCACGGAACCTCCGGCAACAGTTCGGCCCATCTGCGGGAGATCGCCAGAAAAACCAGGACCACCAAGGCCAATGTGGCCACTGCCCTGCAGATGATCTCCTGGGGAGTAAAGGTCAATGATTATGGCAATGCAATCCAGGACGAACAGGGAAATTTCATCAAACTGGAAGACCAGGGCGTCACCGATGAGATCTGGCAGGAAATGACTGCTTATGCTGCTGATAAAGGCTGGAAGGGAGGCAATTACAAGAAGCTTAACCTGCCTTTTGAAAACAGGCTCCTTGGACAGCCAGCAGAAGTCCGCCAGAGAATGATCAGGTCAGTGGAAGAATTCGTGTACTACATGATCTCCGAAGTATTCAACGCCCGGGACACCGCACCCCTGGCTGTGGAGGACATCATTAAACACAATTCATTTGATCCAGGGCCCAATGCGCAACAGATCGAGGAACCCTCGGAATGGACCAGAGACAGGATCGTGGAGAAGGCCCGCGAACTTTCTCCGGACAAAGGACCTGCAGGGGATTTTGATGATTAGGAGGAGGCCGCCGGTCTGATCAGTCTCTGATAAAACGGTGCCCTTCCGTTTCTCCTGCCTCTGCTGCCAGACCTCTCCAGAGATTGTAGCACAGAAGCAATAGCACAAAAGTAAAGGGTAAAGCTGCAGTAATGGCCATCTGCTGCAGGGCCACCAGTCCTCCAGAGAGCAATAGGATGGCCGCCACCGAGGACTGGGTGGCCCCCCAGATGATCCTCTTTCCCAGGCTGGGATGCAGAGAGCCTCTGGAAGTCATTATTCCCAGGACAAATGTGGCTGAGTCTGCCGAGGTCACGAAAAAGACCACCAGAAGGATTATGGCCACGTTGGAAAGAATCAGGGCCCCCGGATAATGATCGAACACGGCGAACAGCCCGGTGGACACGTCCTCCAGCACTGCCTGACCGACGCCTGCTCCTGCTTCCAGTTCCAGGTAAAGAGAAGATCCACCAAACACCGCGAACCAGACAAAAGTCAGCAGGGTGGGCACCAGAAGAGCTCCGCCGATAAACTCCCGGATGGTCCTGCCCCTGGATATGCGGGCCACGAATATGCCTACGAAAGGGGACCAGGCTATCCACCAGGCCCAGTAGAAAAGAGTCCAGTCCTTGTACCATTCATGTCCCAGAAACGGGTTCACGGTGAGACTCATCTCCAGGACATTGTTCAGGTATCCCCCCACCGTGTCCGTGAACACGCTCAGGATGTATGATGTCGGCCCGAAGACCAGCATGAACATCAAAAGCACAAAGGCCAGAAACATATTGGATTTGCTCAGGGTCTGGATGCCCTTGTCCAGGCCCACTGCAGCGGAAATCATGAACAGCAGGGTGGTGACCAGGATAATCACCAGGGTGCTTGCATCAGTGGCCGGAAGACCGTAGATATGCTCCAGTCCGCTGTTGATCTGCAGGGCACCCAGCCCCAGAGATGTGGCAATGCCGAATATGGTGGCGAATACGGCCAGAATATCTATAAAATATCCCACAGGACCGTAAATCCGCTCTCCCAGCAGGGGATAGAAGCAGGAGCTGATAAGCGGAGGCATGCCCCGGCGAAAGGAAAAATAAGCAATGCTCATGCTCATTATTATGTACACTGCCCATGGATGCAGTCCCCAGTGAAAAAAGCTGTAGCGCATGGCAAAAGTGGCTGCCTGCCCGCTTTCCTTCTCTATGTGCTCCGGGGGCTGCATGTAGTGGCTCAGAGGCTCGGCCACTCCCCAGAAAATCAGGCCGATGCCCATTCCGGCAGCGAAAAGCATGCTGAACCAGCCGAAATACGTGTACTCCGGCTTCTCGTCATCCTTCCCCAGCTTGATTTTGCCGTACCGGCTGAAAGCCAGGACCAGGGAAAAAACCAGGAAGAAAAAGGCCGCCAGAAGATAGGCCCAGCCGAAATGGGCTATGATCCCCCCGTGCAGCGTGGTGGAAAGTTCATACAAGAGATCCTGGTCATACAGCCCCAGGAGCACAAAAGCGGCCACTATGAGAAGGGACCAGACAAAAACTTTATCCTTGAACATAAAATGCCCTGCTTTGTTTGGTCATCACGGAACAAGCAGAATCGAGCTTTTGGCCCTGGACGTAACCCGGCTGCAGGTGGAGCCCAGCACATGCAGTGGAAAAGGCTCGTTAAGACGTCCCAGAACAACCAGATCAGCCCTGTATTCTTCTGCAACGTCCAGAATATGGCTCGCCGGAGACCCGACCCTGGACACCTGCCTTATCCTGAAAAAATGCTCTTTGAACTTGTCTCCCAATTCCTCCAGCTTTGCCTGGACTTTTTCCCTGCGCAGCTGCTCCGCGTAAGGATCAGCTGCTCTTTCGCCCACATGCAGGACAACCAGTTCCGGAACCAGACTTCTCAGAGCCTGCACCACAGGGCAGCATTTTTCAGCCGCCTCCCGGAAATCAGTGGCAAAGACAGCGCAGTGCATGTCTTCTTCACGCCGCAGAAAAGGCCTTTGTTTATGAACCCATACCGGCCCCTCAGCCAACCTGATAACGTCCTGGGTGGTGCTTCCAAGAAGGGAGGTGAGCAAAAAATTCCTGCCCTTTGCCGGAATATAGATGAGATCCATACCCTGCTTCCGGGCATGCCCTGTGATCTCCGAAGCCACATGTCCTTCTTCCACACGGCAATAAACATCAATCCCCACTTCATGAAGGGCGGACTGAAAGTGCTTGAGCCTGGCTTCAGCGTGATTGTGACTGCCAAGCCCCGGGGTGAGGACATGGAATAAGACAAGATCCCTGGCCCCCAGTTTGCTGGCAAAGGATGCCCTGATCCTTATATCCGAAAGGGACTCGTTCAATTCTACCGGATAAAGTATTTTCGAAAACATGATTTTTATTTCCGCATATGATTTACCTGATGCGAGTCTGTTGCCCTGAGTAACCATTAAGCTTCAGCTTGTCCACCTCTTTTCAAGGCTGACCAGCTGGTCTCTTTGGGTTTTTTCCCCAAAAAAAAAGGGATTCCTTTTTGAGGAATCCCTTTTGCAGAGAAGATGTTCCGGCAGCGTCCTACTTTCCCAGAGGTAGACCCCAAGTATCATCGGCGCTGG
>SL_5KL_010_SEDDRAFT_10001149_pt1 | contig 16274 bp, 19 predicted proteins | sample SodLakKL_010_SED_FD_9118 | JGI IMG/M metagenome (IMG submission 9118)
CCCGCCTCTAAAGCGGCGAACCTGAACCGGACCGGCTCGTCGCTGTAAAGGGCCAGGATCCAGCGGATGGGGCGGGCAAAGCGGACATCTTTACTCTGCCAGTACATGGGACGCGGAAAGGAGAGCTTCCTGATTAACTGCGGCATCAGTTCAGGAAGGAGTTCTTCAGTCGGCCGGCCGGGAATCTCTTTACGGGCCACCACGTAAAGGGCGTTCTTAATAGTTTCTTCTTCCACCTGGTCCATGGTAAGGCCCTGGTTCTTAATAAACCCCTGCAGGGCCCTGGTCGGTTGGCCCGATTCATCATAAGCCCTGTCTTTGGGAGGCCCCTTAACCTTCTCTATCAGGTCCGCCTGCCCGGCATCAAGGGCTTCGATTAAAACAACCAGGCGGCGGGGAGTGGCAAAGGTTTTAATACTGCCGTATCCCAGCCTGTTTTCTTGCAACAGGGAAGCTGCGCCCTGCTCTAACTGTTCCATAGCGCCCGGCAGAAACCGGGACGGAATTTCTTCACACCCTATTTCCAGCAAGAAATTTTGTTTTTCTGTCATTTTAGACCACCACCAGCCATGAGCGGATATCCAGCAGCTTCACGCTGTTCCAGGTAGCACTCGGCGCAAAGCCGGGCCAGGGTCCGGACCCGGCCTATATAGGCGGCTCTTTCTGTAACGCTGATCGCTCCCCGGGCATCAAGATTATTGAAGGTATGCGAACACTTCAAAATATAGTCGTAGGCCGGATAAACCAGGTTCAGTTCCAGCAGGCGCTTGGCTTCGCTTTCATATAACCCAAACAGTTTGAAGAGCAGTTCCCGGTCGGCGTAATCGAAACTGTAACTGGATTGTTCCCATTCCACCCTCTTGTAAACTTCACCGTAGCTGATATTGCCGGTCCAGATCAGATCGAAGACGTTGTCGCGATCCTGCAGGTACATGGCGATCCTTTCCAGGCCGTAAGTCAGCTCTACCGGGACCTCTTCCACATCATAACCGCCCACCTGCTGAAAATATGTAAACTGGGTTATTTCCATGCCATCGAGCCATACTTCCCAACCCAAACCCCAGGCGCCGAGGGTGGGCGCTTCCCAGTTGTCTTCAACAAAGCGGATATCATGTTCCAGCGGATCAAGGCCCAGATGGGCCAGGCTGTCCAGGTACTGCTGCTGGATATCGGCCGGCGCGGGCTTAATAATGACCTGATACTGCAGGTGCTGGTAGAGCCGGTTCGGGTTTTCGCCGTACCTGCCGTCTGCAGGCCTTCGTGACGGTTCCACATAAGCAACCGACCAGGGCTCAGGGCCCAGTGATTTAAGGAAGGTGGCCGGATTCATTGTCCCGGCCCCTTTTTCGACATCATAGGGCTGCCAGATTAAACACCCGCGTGAAGCCCAGTAATCCTGAAATTTAATGATCAGTGTCTGTAAATCCAAAAAGACTCCTCCTTTGTTTAAACATATAAAAAACCTCCCGCCCTGTGGCCTTAAAAACCATAGGGACGGGAGGTATTCCCGCGGTTCCACCCTACTTGGCCGTGTCTCTTTCAAGACCCGGCCCGCTTAATTTAGGATTATTGGCTCAGGAACGCCATTCACCGAAGATCCTGCCGGGCTTCCACCGCTTCCGACTCGCTGCCTGTAAAGGATTGTTCCGGTTACTTCTTTCCATCATCGCCAGGCATCTATATGATTATAAAGATACTAACAAGTGGCTTAAGCATTGTCAAGTATGGCGGGCCTTAAAATAATCCAGCCAGGCGTTCAATGGCTTGATTAATATTATCCCGGCGTTTTCTCTGGGCCCAAAAGATAATTTCTGCGCCCTTAACCACCGCTCCCTTCGCTTTGCAGGCGTCTTTTATTTTGCCGGCAGCCTGGGTCCCCCCGGTCCATTTTATGGGCAGCTGTTTTGTTATAAAGCAGGCCGTTTCCCGGCCCTGCATGGCGGGAAGCTGATCTAAGTAGGCACTCATGACCGGATTCAGATTAAAAGCCTGCACCGGGGAGCCAAAGATTACGGCATCAAAATTACCCGGATCGGGGCTGGCGGTTAGCTCGAACTGACCCGGTTGGGCGGGAGTCTTCCCGCTGATGGTGATCTCTTCAATCTCGACCTGATGTCCTTTTTCAGCCATTTTTTCCTGCAGCAGACCGGCTACTTCCCTGGTGTGACCGGTCTGGGAATAAATTATTATCCCTATCTTCATGTCTATTCCTCCCCCATTAAGATTACCGGGTTATTCGTCCAACAGGCGCTTGGATTTCAACTCACCCGGATCAAGGTGATAAGCGAGAAAGGCGCTGTTCATACGGGACAGCTCATTTTTTTGCCGGGCGCTTGGCCTGATCATCACCACCTGGTGCAGCGGGACCTCCAGCAGGCGGCGGGCCAGGGCAATGGTTCCGCTGTCCAGGCTGATAAAATCAGCAGACCGGCAATCCGAACATACCATGCTCCCTTCGCCCGGCCCAAAACCCCTAATCTGTTCAGAACCGCACCCCGGACAATTATGCAGCCCGGGGCTGTAACCCAGGTAGCGGGCAGCCTTAAGCTCAAAGGCCCTTAAAATCAAACTGCGGTCCCCGCTTTTGCCCAGCAGACGCCAGCTGCCAAGCAGTAAGTTATACAGTTCCGGGCAGGCCTCTTCTCCGACTATGAGCCGGTCAGCCAGTTCGGCCAGGTAAAGGCCGTAAGGATAAAGCTCCGGATCTTCACGAAACCAGAGAAAACGTTCTTTGGGATACTGGCCGGTAATAATCGGCCAGGTTTTGCCCCGGTGGAAAGTGTATTCACCGCGGGTAAAAATATCGACCCCGGCGGCTAATCTACTTTTCATTTTGCGGGCGCCCCGGGCTGCGGCTTCAAATTTACCCCCTTTTAAGGTCAGCAGGGTGACCAGGCGGTCCGCTTCGCCCAGGACCCGGGTCCGGATCACAAGGCCTTCATCTTTAAATATTCGGCTGGACAATCTATGGCCCCCAGTCCGGTTTAATCGCTGTAACCAAGACGGCGCAGCTCTTCTTCCCGGTTGCGCCATTCCCGCTTCACTTTAACCCTCAGGTCGAGAAATATATGCTGCCCGAACAGGGCCTCCAATTCCTGCCTGGCCCTGATCCCCACTTCTTTCAGCATGGTCCCGCCTTTACCGACAATAATGCCGACCTGGGATTTTCTTTCCACATAGATCACCGCCCAAATATCAAGCAGGCCGCCGTCTTCCCTGGAACTCATCTCCTCGATAACCACGGCCACGGAAAAGGGGATTTCCTGCCTGGTCAGGGCAATTAATTTTTCGCGGATTATCTCCGCCGCTATAAAGCGTTCGGGCTGGTCGGTAACCATGTCCGGTGGATAATACTGAGGCCCTTCCGGGAGGTAAGATACAGCAGAGTCTATCATCGGGCCCAGGTTTCGATGCAGCAAAGCCGATACGGAAAAATGGTCCTGAAAGGGGCCCGCTTTCAGATAGAGTTCCCTGTGGGCGGCCAGCTTCTGCTGTGATACCAGGTCGGCCTTGTTCATAATCAAGAAAATTGGACTGGCGGCATTTTGCAGAAGGTCTGCGATATAACCATCTCCCCTCCCGGGAGGCTGGTTGGCTTCCACAATAAAAAAGATCAGGTCTACTTCGTGCATGGTATTGCGCGCTTTTTGAACCATAGCTGAGCCAAGCTTGTGCTTTGGCTTGTGCAGGCCGGGCGTATCGATAAATATGATTTGTTCTTCAGGCCTGGTTAAAACAGCCCGGATTTGATTTCTTGTGGTTTGAGGGCGCTCGGAAATAATGGCCACTTTTTCGTTGACCAGGGCATTGAGCAGGGTCGACTTCCCGACATTGGGCCGACCGATTAAAGCCACAAAACCTGAACGGTGCATGGTTCAACCTTCCCTCAGATTAAGTCATAGCTTACCGGTCCGGCATAACTGTTTTTAAATCGAGGACCGGTGTTCCATGGGCCAGGTCTGCTCCTCTGACCGTAAGGATATTTTTCTTTCTCTCAACCAGGTCAACCGTGGTTTGGGCAATGGCATTGGGCCTTGAAGGGGCCCGGCAGACAAATACGCCGTAAACCTGGTTGCCTCTGCCCGGACGCTTCCCTTTCAAGGTATAGCTTCCGGCCCGGTGCAAATAAGAAATAATATTAATCCTTTCTTCTTCCTCAATCCGGTACAGGCCTTCTTCAAATTCCGGTGCAATGACTATCCGGGACAAGAGATCTTTATAATTTTTAGGGATTTGATCAGGATCATTAAAGTCATTGGCCACGTAGCCGACCGGATGGAAAGATACCGGCAGCCGCCACCCCTCCTCTGCCTCAAACAGGGCATCGCTTACGGGGTTGTCGGACCATCTATCAGCGCCAAAAGGTTGAGGTAACAGCTCCGGTAAGGATTTGATTATTCTTTCATCTTCTAAGTTCCCCATAATTATTTCAATATGGCCCGCCAGTTCCCACAAAACCTGCCTGCAGGCGCCGCAGGGAGCAGGCGGGGGCGAACAATCAGCGACAATGGCGATCTTTTTGAACCTGCGGTAGCCGGCATGCACTGCCGACATAACGGCCGCCCTTTCTGCGCAAACGGTCATCCCGGGGGAGGCATTTTCAATATTTGCCCCGGTTACAACAGCCCCTTCATCAGTAAGCAGGGCCGCTCCAACGGGAAACCGGGAATAGGGAGCATAAGCTCTGATCCTGGCCGCCCGCGCCACTGCCAAAAGATTTTCCGTCAGCATAAGTTCACCTCTATGAGGCGGCCTGTTAACTGTTATTATTGATCTCCAGGCCTGTCTATTTTTAAAACAACCACATTGTCCCAACCCTGGGGTGATGCCCTTCTACAAACAGGGCCGGTTAATGTTTAGGGTTGGGTTATATCTCAACATTTCTCAGTTTTTAAAATGGTAAAACTGAGCCGGCTAATGTCCACAGGGGCGGCCCAAGGACGCACAGGCCAACAATGACAGCATATAAAGAAGTGAGCAGGACAGCACCGGCGGCGATATCTTTTGCTTTCTGGGCCAGGTCACTGCGTTCTTTGCTAAAAAGATCGATGGCCTGTTCAAGAGCGCTATTTAACACTTCGGTTACCATTACCACAGTAATAGCAGTTAAGAGAAAAAGCATCCCGGTCAGGTTAATACGCAAAAGAAACGCCGTTGCAACCACGACAACTCCGATCAGGGTATGAATGACCATATTGCGCTGGGTCAAAAAACAGTACTTCAAGCCGGTACATGCATTCTTAAAACTGAGCAGCAATTTCTGCATCTTTAATCCACCGCCTGCTTATAAGTCAATGCTATCAAGGATGTCCCGCTCCTTGCTTTGCATTATTTCCAGATCCTCTTCTTTTTCGTGATCATACCCAAAAAGATGCAGCAGGCCGTGAACAGCAAGCATGACAATCTCCTTTTCCAGGCTGTGGCCGGCATCTGCCGCCTGCTCACGGGCTCTTTCCGCGGATATGTAAATATCGCCGATGGCAAATTCACCCTCGCCGGGCTTATTTTCATTAAGCGGTTCGAGAAAAGAAAAAGACAGCACATCAGTGGGAGCATCCCTGCCTCTGTACTGCTTGTTAAGAGATCTTATATACTGATCGTCGACCAGGATTAGACCGACTTCTCCTCCATCCAGATCATTGTCGGCCAGGAGACTCTTTACAGTAGTGGCCAGGGTCTCAGTTAAGGCTTTTGAAAATGAAATTTCTTCAACCAGGCAGTTTATGTGAACATTCATGTATAGACAGTGCCCCTTTCGGGTCAGGCCCTTTTTTCAAGTTCTGCTTTGAGGGTTTTTTCCGGATATTCTATCCTCCGGTGATATATGCCCGACATGATGTATATAAATGATTCTGCGATCTGGTCAAGTTCTTTAAGAGTTAAATCGGACTGGTCAAGCTGCCCGTCTTCAAGCTTATCTTTGATCATCCTGCGGGCCATAGATTCCACCCGACTGCTGGAAGGCTTTGAGAGTGAACGGACGCCCGCCTCCACGGCGTCGGCGAGCATAACAATAGCCGCCTCTTTGGATTGCGGTTTCGGCCCTTCGTAGCGGAACTTATCGCTGGACACCTCTTCACGGCATTCGTTTTCCAGGGCCTTCTGGTAAAAGAATGAAACCATGCTGGTCCCGTGATGCTGAACGATAATGTCAAGGATTGGATCCGGCAGGCGGTACTTCCTGCCAATTTCGAGCCCGTCCTTGGGATGGGCGCTGATAATCAGCGAACTTAAATTGGGCGTCAGCCTCGTGTGGGGGTTATCGCCCGACAACTGGTTTTCTGAAAAGAAATAAGGCCTTTTAAGTTTACCTATATCGTGATAATAAGCTCCCACCCTGGTCAACAATGCATCGGCATTGACCGTTTCAGCAGCCGATTCAGCCAGGTTGGAAACCATCATGCTGTGATAGTAAGTGCCCGGGGCTTTCAATAACATTTCCTTGAGCAGAGGGTGGTTGGGATTTGACAGCTCCAGCAAAGTGATGGCCGTAGTTACTCCAAAAAAGTTCTCCAGGTAAGGCAGCAGGCCGATAGCCACTACTGATGAAAATATCCCGTTCCCGATACCGGCCATAATGCTGTAACTAAAATTAAGCAGGGAATCATATTCGAAGCTGACATTGCCGAAGTAGAGGTAGGCGGATGTTATGACCACGGCATTGGTTACAGCCACGAAGAAACCGGCCCGGGCCAGGTCGCTGCGCTGGCTCAACCTGGTTACGGCATAAATGGACACCAGACCCCCGGTCAGGGCCACCGCCATAAATGAAAAATCGCCCCCGCTAATCAAACCCACGGCCAGGATCAGGGCAAAATTTATAATCAGGGCCAGTTTATACCCGAACATTACCGTAGTTAAAATAACCCCGATCGCCACCGGAATCAGGTAACCGGAAAAATAGTTGGCCGCCACGCAGAAGATGAGGGTAATGACAAAAACGATCCCCAGCAGCGAAAGAAGCCGGGGACTGGCAAAAACTTCTTTGGCAAATATCGATATGTAGATGCCCGCCACTACAAATAAAATGACCAGAAACAAGAAAAGGCCGATATAGGCAGAATAATCGGCCCTCTGGCCCCGGATTAAGCCCATATCCTCCAGCTGTGAATACTGGTGTTCGGTAACCAGTTCTCCCTCACTGACGATAAGAGTATTGCGGAGAATGATTACCGGATCGACCTCTTCGCGGGCCGCTTCCCTTTTCGCCTCGGTCGCTTCTTCGTTATAAAACATATTAACCTCAACCAGGGGCTCTACTAAGACTTCGGCCACTCTTTTCAGGTTGGCGCTGGAAGGATAAAGGGCAATTTCGCGGGCCAGCTCTCTTTTGGCTGCTTCTTCCTCATTTTCCCTGATGCCGGCTTCGAAAACTTCCCGGACGGAGTTGTTCAGCCTTTCCTGCAGATCCCTTAAATTATCTTCCGTCGTTAACAAAGATGCCACCGTGTCATCCGACAGCTCTTCGGGAAGAAGACCCTGGATCATCTCGATTTTATCTTCGGTTTCAAGTTCTTCATTCTTGTTTTTTATTTCCACGACTTCATCAAAAAAATAATTTATTTCAGCCAGGGCGCCTTCTAAAACCAGGGGATCATAGTCGTAAACTTCGGATACATTTCGAGCCGCTTCCTCACGCAGCCGTTCAGTGGCATAAGTATCTTCTGCATCGCGGGGGGCATAAATGGTCTGCGGGCTCGGCCGGCCAACGGATACATCCAGCCGGGCCGGCATGCTTACAACAAGCATGATCAGGTAGACAGTCAGGAAAAGAGCTGCTACCAGGACAAGTTTTTGTAACCGGACGTTATCTTTAAAAGCTACCGACCGGTTGAAAATTTCACCGAGCCTTGTTTTCTTTTTCATTAATTACCCTTCCCTTTGAACCTTCGTACGCTTCGTAAGCCTTGATAATGCACTGGACCAGCGGATGGCGGACAACATCTTTTTCCGTCAGATGCACGACGGCTATACCATCTATATTTGATAGGATCCGTGATGCTTCCTCCAGGCCGGAATACCTGCCTCCGGGCAGGTCAACCTGGGTCACGTCCCCGGTGACTACTGCCTTGGAACCAAAACCGAGCCTGGTCAAAAGCATTTTCATCTGCTCTGAAGTAGCGTTCTGCCCTTCATCAAGGATGACAAATGAATCATCCAGGGTCCGCCCGCGCATGTAAGCCAGGGGGGCAATCTCAATGATGCCTTTTTCCCTGTACTTCTGGAATACATCCACCCCTAAAAGATCGTACAATCCGTCATAGATGGGCCGTAAATAGGGGTCCACTTTTTCCTGAAAGTCCCCCGGTAAAAACCCGAGGTGCTCGCCTGCTTCTACCGCCGGACGAGTCAGGATTAATCGCTGAACCTGTTTGCTTTTCAGGGCATCGACCGCCATGGCAAGGGCCAGGTAAGTCTTCCCCGTCCCGGCCGGGCCAATCGACAAAACAATATCATAAGCACGGATCGCTTCCAGGTATTTTTTTTGGCCGATAGTCTTCGGCCTGATCTGTTTGCCGCGGGGGGTGACCAAAATCAGATCGCTAAACAGGGAGCGGATTGAACCGACATCTCCCTGCCTGGTTAGTTTAAGGGCGTATTCAAATTCCCGGCCGGTCAGCATATGGCCTTTTCGGATATGGGCCAGCAGTTCCTGGAACATGGCATAAATCGCTTCTACGGCTTCGGCTTCCCCTTCTATAACCAGTTCGTGCCCTTTTGGGATCAGGCGGACATTAAAATTATCTTCAACCAGGCTGAAATGACGGTCCTGTTTGCCAAACAGCTGAACCGCTTCATCTCCACTGGCAATCGTTACCGTCCGGCTTGTAATGTTATCTGCCAATAAGCAGCATGCCCCTTTCTATTCTATTCTATACAGGTATTATATTATCATTTGTTGTTAATCTAAGATAGTTAGAAAAAAGATTTCTCCCTCTCCGCGGTTTTCTCCCATTTGTAAAACCACTTGATGATGGCTTTTACTGATTTTTATTGGGTCTTAGGGCCGCAAATATTTCGTAGATGATTTTCAAAGCGGCCTTGGAGGTAATATTAGCGCAGTCGATGGGTGGGGCTACTTCGACAAGGTCGATTGCTTTCACCGGAAGGAGGTTAATGGTATCGCGCACTAATTCAATTAGTTCCCTGGTGGAAAGGCCCCCGGCCTGGGGCGTGCCGGTTCCCGGAGCATAAGCGGGATCCAGGATGTCTATATCTATGCTAAGATAAACGGCCTTTAGACGATCCATTCGGGTGGCCATTCGATCAATAATGGCTTTATGCCCCTCCAGGTAATACTGGCGCGCGGTAACCAGGTTAATGTCTCTATTTTCTTTTAAAAAAACAATTTCTTCAGGTTCATATTCCCTGATTCCAACCAGGAACAGGTTGGCGGGCCTGACATTTTCCTGCTCAAGGAAGCGCCTTTGCGGACAGGCATGCGACCAGTGCAATTCTTTATAGCTATCCATCAGGTCACAGTGGGCATCAAGGTGCACCATGCCCACTTGATGGGGATGATAATGGCCGGCAAAGGCTTTGCCCAGCGGAATAGTAACCGAATGGTCACCACCCAAAAACAGGGGAAGCCTGCCGGTCTGCAGCAGGGCGGAAGCCTGCTCTTCAACTTCCCTGTAGTAGTCATTCCAGTCATCTTTTAATAAAACATTGCCCCGGTCGTGGATAACCAGACTGCGCAGATCCCGTCCTTCTTCCGAGAAGGGCGAAGTCCCGGCGGATAGCTCCCTTAAGTGGTCAGGCGCCTGAGCGGCTCCGCATGGCCCGCTCACAGCGCCGTCAAAAGGAATCCCCATGATCAGGATATCGCTATCCTCGGGGGGTCCGGTTTTTATTCCTGCCCAGTACTTTTTCTCCGCCATCTCATTCCCCCTAATTTACCTCTGCCGGCTGAAAACAGTTTTGCTTTTCCTACTCGAGGCAGGAGGAGCTGAAATGGCCTCATGGAAGATAAAGGCTGCTACCAGGGAATTTTTATCGCTTAACAGTTTACGCAGGTTTCTTGAAGCAGAAGCCTCCGGTCCGCTTTTTTTAACCTTTTTTCTTGACTCGAGGATTGTTTCCGGTTGTTTATTCTCAACTTTATCTTCCTCTTCTTGATCATCGTAAGCGTCATAATCTTCCTTCGGCCTGGTGGATCGGAAAAAAGCAGAGTCATCAAAACTGCTTCGTTGCGGCCTTCCGGGCATCGTCCGCTCGGTGCCGATAACACTGCGGCGCTGTGGAGGCTGCTGTTTCCTTTTTGCCGCACCGATGAGCCTGTTCAGCACATTAAAAACGATGATTATCACAATAAAAGTAATAAGCCCTTCCATTGGAAAGCCTCCCGCTTTTTAAAGGTTGTCTTCTTCCTGGTCTTCCTGGCTCATCTTGCCGATGCTATCTCTCATATCGGTATCAGCCATTACATTTTTAAGCTGGTAATAATCCATAACTCCCATATTTCCTTCTCGCAGCGCCTGGGACAGAGCCCGCGGCACTTCTGCTTCAGCTTCGGTCACTTTTGCTCTCATTTCCTGAACTGAAGCAATCATTTCCTGCTCCTTGGCTACAGCCATAGCCCGCCGCTCTTCTGCCTTGGCCTGGGCAATACGCTTGTCCGCCTCGGCCTGGTCTGTCTGAAGCTGGGCCCCGATGTTCTTGCCTACGTCTACATCGGCCACGTCAATCGATAATATCTCATAAGCAGTTCCCGAGTCCAGTCCTTTTGCTAAAACTGTATTGGATATCGTATCGGGGTTTTCCAGAACCACCTTGTGGTTATCAGAAGATCCGATCGTGGTGACAATACCCTCTCCAACCCGGGCAATGATGGTTTCTGCACCGGCTCCGCCGACCAGGCGATCGATATTGGCCCTTACTGTAACCTTGGCCCTGGCTTTGACTTCAATCCCGTCTTTAGCCACTGCGGCCACTACCGGAGTTTCAATTACCTTGGGATTAACGCTCATCTGGACCGCTTCCAGGACATCGCGCCCGGCTAAATCAATAGCGGCAGCCCTCTCAAACTGCAGCGGGATTTCAGCCCTCTGGGCGGCAATCAGGGCATTAACAACCCGGTCCACATTGCCGCCGGCCAGAAAGTGACCTTCCAGTTTATTAGCGCTCAGGTCCAGTCCGGCCTTGGTGGCTTTAATCAACGGGACTACAATTTTAGCCGGAATGACCCGGCGCAGCCGCATTCCGATCAATGAAAAAATTCCCACCGGCACCCGGGCCGCCAGGGCGGAAATCCAGAGCCCTAAAGGAATAAAACTAAAAATAACAGCCACAAAGATAACCACTACGACTATAAGCGCCAACAATGGAATTATGCCTTCAAGTATGCCTTCAAACACTTAAAAAACCTCCCCTTCAATCTAGATAAAACTTGAGTTATTAGTTTTCATTATTTTCCCCGGCTTTGCGGACGATAACCCGCACACCTTCAACCCTTTCCACCATGACCTTCTCGCCGCCGGCGATATAAGAACCGTCGCTGACCACATCGATTCTTCTACCGTCAATTTCTGCTGCTCCGGAAGGACGCAGGGCAGTAAGGGCTACCCCTACTTTTCCGGTTAGGTTCTTCTGGTCAAGCGGAGCTACGTAGCCCAGATCTGCCGTTTCTGCCTCGGACAGTATGATATGACGGAGCGCTCCCCGGCGGGCAAAAAAGCGGAAGGCCAGAATAGAAAAAACAGCGGCCAGAATAATCGAAATCAACAGCATCAACATACCGGTCTGGACTGAAACCGCCGCCAACACAATAGAAATAATGGTAGCAACCAGGCCGGCAATGCCAAAAACGCCAAAGCCGGGCATTACGGCTTCTACCAACATCAAACCAATACCGAAGGCAAACAGGAGTAAGACCCAGTATTCCGCCATGCCGGCAGCGATATTACCTCCAAAGTAGAGGGCAAAGGCAGCCAGGCTGATCAAGCCGGCCGCCCCAAAACCGGCCGTAATAACCTCCAGGGCCAAACCGCCAAAGCCGATCATCAACAAAATGGTTCCCACCACGGGGTTGGTGGTCAAGCGAACCAGGCTGTCGGCGGTCCGCTGTTCAACCGGGCGCCATTCGGCATTTTCAAGCCCAACAGCTTCCAATAATGCAGCCTGATCATTGACCGTGCCCTCACTGTATCCTACTTCCAATGCTTCGCCGGCGGTCAGGGTCAATAAAACTCCTTCTTCGACCAGGCCTTCGATAGCGATGTCCCTGCGGACCATGGCCGAGGCAATTCGGGGATCCCTTCCTCTGCGTTCAGCCATGCCGGCCATTTCTTTTTCCCAGAAAGAAAGCATTTTCTCATCAACTTCGCCCACCCCGAGGTAGCTGGGTTCGGCAGCGCCAATGGTGCTGCCCGGGGCCATGTAAATTTCATCGGCGGCCAGGGCCAGGTAAGCTCCGGCCGAGATGGCATTGGGGCGGACAAAAGCATATACCGGCCGGTCATATTCATCCATGAACCGTCTGATGTCTTCGGCAGAATTGATAAATCCCCCCGGGGTGTCCAGCTCCAAAACCACCGCTTCAGCGCCCATATTCCGGGCTTCTTCAAAAGCGAAAGCAGTGTAGCTCCTGGTACCCGGATCTATCATCCCGCTGATCTCAATGACCGCTACCACCTGGTTTACGGCTTTCCCGCTCCCAAAGGGCATAAAAATAAGCAGTCCGCAAACCAGACAGGCAAACCAGAGTAGAATTCTTTGTTGTGGCGACACAACCTGCCTCCCCCGATATAAAGGTCCGGCCTTGAAAGCCGGACCTTTAATACAATTTATTGCAGTTTTTCTTCAACCATCCGCCGAACGATGCTTCCGTCGGCCTTACCCTTAACCCTGGGCATCAGCAGACCCATCACTTTACCCATGTCCCGCCTGGTGTCAGCCCCGGTTTCAGCTATCGCTGCCTCGACCATTTTTTCCAATTCTTCCTCGGAAAGCTGTTCGGGCAGATATTTCTTGAGTATTTCTATTTCTCTTTTTAGATCATCAAGCAATTCCTGACGGTTGGCTTTTTGGTAATCGCCCATTGATTCCTGGCGCTTTTTGACTTCTCTGGTCAAGACGGCCAGTTCTTCCTCAGCATCAAGAGGAGCTCTTTTGGCAATGGCGCTGTTCTGCAATTCAGACCTCAGCATACGGATTACAGATAAACGGAAACGATCCCTGGCTCTGGTGGCTTCTTTTTGTTCTTCAAAGAGCTGTTCTGACAAAGATTTTTCTGCCATATAAGTGCCTCCTCAGTCCTTACCGGCGCCTTTTACGGGCAGCATCCGCTTTCTTTTTCCGGCGCACACTCGGCTTTTCATAATGTTCACGCCGGCGGGCTTCAGATAAAACCCCCGCCCGGGCACATTGTTTCTTAAACCTTTTCAAAGCTTTGTCCAAGGTTTCATTTTTGCCTATTTTAACTTCTGCCATAATTCTTCCCCCCTCTCCTTAAACCAATACCCAGGGACTTTGCTAGAATGATTTTAAACACCCCTGCCCTTGGCTATGGTCTGCAGCAAAGGTCTTCCTCCCAGGAGGTGGAGGTGAAGATGAAAAACAATTTGTCCAGCATCAGCGCCGCAGTTGATCACAATCCGGTACCCTTTCTTATCGATCTTGAAGGACCTGGCAATTTCATTGGCAACTGTATGTAAATGGCCCATCAGATCTTCGTCGCTTTTTTCCATATCCAGCACGGTAGGAATGTGCTTGCGCGGCACAATCAGGATATGGATGGGGGCCGCCGGGTTAATGTCTTTAAAGGCAACCGCCTTGTCATCTTCGTAAACAATTTCTGCGTCCAGTTCCCGGTTAATGATCTTGCAAAAAATACAGTCTGCTGACATACTGATTCCTCCTGACCGCTATTATAACACAGCCTTTTTGCCTTGAGAAGCAAAGGGCAAACCCTGACAGGCCATGTTAATAATTAGTTCGCTAGCCTACCCTTAATTACCTTTTTACGGAAAAAACTTTTATAATAATGGCCGTGACCATCGCGATCATTTTGCTAATCCCCGTTCTATGCTATTATGTATTTGGATTATAACTTAAGCCATATTCAAAACCGGGCCAGTTCGCAATATACTTGCCAGGCAGGACCAAGGCATTAAAAAGCATTAAATTGAACAACAAAGGGTTATGGCGGGAGAAATTACTATGGAAATTGAGATCCGGGAGGCACTTGAAAAAAATAACATCCTGTTTATCGACGTCCGCTCGCCCGGCGAATACAGGGAAGCCTCGATTCCCGAGGCTGTTAATATCCCTCTTTTTGAGGACCGGGAATATTACCAGCTCAGTATTATTTTTTACCAGATGGGAGAACAGGAAGCCAGGAGAACAGCCCTTGATATGGTTGCTCCCAGGCTCCCGGCTCTGGTCAAAAATATAACGGAGGCCAGCGGCAGTAAAAAGCCTCTCCTTTATTGCAAAAGGGGTGGTATGCGCAGCCTGAGCCTGGACCAGGTTCTAGCGCTGGCGGGAGTGCCGGTTTACAGGCTTAAGAACGGTTACAAGGCCTACCGGCGTTATGTCACTGAATGCCTCAGTAAATACGATCTTAAAAGCAAGATTTACGTCCTCAACGGACTGACGGGAGTCGGTAAAACTTTGGTTTTGAAAGAACTGGAACAGAAGGGTGTACCGGTACTGGACCTGGAGGGGTTAGCCAGGCACCGCGGGTCCGTATTTGGGGCGGTAGGTTTTGATAAACCCCGATCCCAGAAAGATTTTGATGCCCTCTTGCTGCAGCAGCTCCACCAAATGCAAAACGAACCCTACCTGGTTATCGAAGGAGAGGGGCAAAGGATTGGCAATGTATATCTTCCCCATTTTTTAAGGGAAGCCATGAAGCAGGGTAACCATATTCTTTTGACTGCCCCCCTTGAGGTTAGAGTAAAACGCATTGTCGATACCTATGTCCAGGCTCCTATGAATGATGAAATACGCGGACAGCTTCAATCTTCGCTTAAATCCCTGGAACGGCGGTTGGGAAAAAGCAAAACAGACATGCTGACAGCTATGATCAAAAAAGGAGATTATTACGCTGCCGCAGAAATATTATGCAGGGATTATTACGATCATTATTACAACGATTCCAGGCCGGGGTTTTCGGAGTTTACAGAAACGATAGACGCTTCAGATTTGAATCAAGCGGCAGGTAAGATTATGGCTCTGATAACCGAAAAATATCCTGCCCCCCGCTTAAAAGCTTGCTTTAGTTAAGTTATGCGATTGACGGGTTACATTGAATTAACCTATTAACGCTGCTTTTTCTTTTTAAAAATACCAAACATCGAAAGGAGCATTAACAGTTATGAATCCTTATGACGCTGCCCATAAACTGGCAGGCACCCTCCGGGAATCAGAAGTATTCAAGGAATTGAAAAAAGCCCAGAAAGACTTAAAAGCTGATGAAACAGCAAAAAAAATGATTCTCGACCTGCGCGGTAAACAGCTGGAGCTGCACAGGCAAAAACTATCCGGCATCGAAGTATCCAAGGAACAAGAAGAAAGATTGGAAAAACTACTTGAAGTGGTAAACATGAATATGGTGGCAAAAAATTTTTTACAGGCAGAATACAAAGCCCTGGTTCTTCTGCAGGACATACAAAAAATTATCGGCGAGGCCACCGATGAAATCTTTGATGAAGAATTAATGAATATCATGGGAGATAAAGAGGCAGATGATCAGCAATAACAGATGATCAGCAATAATGGTTCAAAAATAACCCAAGAATTATGAAGCCCTGCTCCTGGACCTGGAAGGGACCCTGCTGAGGCCATATTACAACGTCTGACTTGGAGTGGCTTATCTTGTGAAGATTTCGATCTGATAACTACCATGGAAAATATGCATTTCTGCAAAACTAAGCCGCCTTATTACCTGGAAATCGCCCGGTGTATTAACTCACCCCCGGAAAAATGCCTGTTGGCAAGAAACGAAACCCTGAAGGATTTTAACGCTTCCGAAGCCGGGATTGATATATTTCTGGTCGAAAATTTACTTATTCACCGCATCAATAAAGAACCATCCTGCACTTACCGGGGAAGCTTGCATTACCTAGCCCTTTTTATAAAAAGCTTAAAAAGAGTAAAAAAGAATTAAGCTTGTAATACCTGAATTAACAACACCGCTTATTTCTTTTTAACCTGAACCGCCCTTATTTTAGGCCCCTCTTCTTTTTCCAGACGGGCTTTGATTAATTTGCCGCGCCAGTGCAGGCCCTTGATGTCCATATCAATTTTAACCCGCAGGTAATGAGGGGTAA
>SL_5KL_010_SEDDRAFT_10001150_pt1 | contig 16263 bp, 17 predicted proteins | sample SodLakKL_010_SED_FD_9118 | JGI IMG/M metagenome (IMG submission 9118)
GGCGTATCTTAATACGTTGACGAAGAATTGTGCAGATTGACGCAGCCAAAAGGAAAAAGAACCGTTTCCGGATGAAAACTAACTTGTCAAGGAGAAACAAATGGCAGTCAAAGTAGGTATTAACGGTTTCGGGAGGATCGGCAGGTATATGACCAGGCTCCTGGCCGGCAGCAAGGAATTTGAGCTTACAGCGGTCAATGCCCGGGCCGACAATGACTCCCTGGCCCATCTCCTCAAGTATGATTCCGTGCACGGCACTTTCGGCCCTGAAATAGCTGCCGTTGAACAGGGATTCACTGTTGCCGGCAGCCAGGTACTGGTGACCAGGCAGGGACCTGGAGAATGGACCTGGAAAGACCTGGGCGTGGCAATGGTCCTGGAGACCACCGGCAAGTTTACAGACAGGGAAAGCTGCGAAAAGCACCTGGCCTGCGGAGCAGAAAAGGTGCTGATAAGCGCGCCCGGTAAAAATCCGGACAGGACCATTGTTGTGGGAGTCAATGATATGGACCTCAAGGCAGAGGACAGAATCATTTCCAATGCCTCCTGTACCACCAACTGCCTGGCCCCGGCGGTCAGGGTAATCCATGATCATTTCAGCATCAAACACGGGCTCATGACCACTATACATTCTTATACCATGAGCCAGAGGATTCTGGATGGTTCACACAAGGATATCCGCCGGGCAAGGGCTGCTGCTCTGTCCATGATTCCCACCACCACCGGCGCTGCAAGAATGGTCACCCAGGTCATTCCAGAGCTTAAGGGCAGACTGGACGGCATGGCTGTTCGGGTGCCCACGGCCAACGTCTCCCTGGTGGATTTCGTGGCAGAAGTGGAAAAAAAGACCACAGTCCAGGAAGTAAACCAGGCATTGCGGTCCGCATCAGAAGGTGCTCTTAAAGACACCCTGGGGTATACCGAACTTCCCCTGGTTTCAGTGGACTACAACGGCAGCACCTTCGGCGGGGTTGTGGACGCTCCCCTGACCTCTGTCATGGACGAGACCCAGGTCAAACTCATTGTCTGGTACGACAATGAGGCCGGATTCTGCAATCAGCTCCTCAGGCTAATGCGCAAAGTCAAGTCTGTCATGTAGAACAGGCAAACAGCTAGATCTCCATCTCCAGGCCCTGGTGCACAGCAAAGCATTCCAGGGCCTGGGACCTTTTTCGAACCTTGAGGCATGCATTTTGGACCAGGCTGTCTATTTGAGAGTCGCTGCGGCAGGGATCATGGTGAAAAAAACCCAGCCTTTTCACCCCTGATTCGTGCGCAAGCTCCAAAGCATCCTGGTACGTGGAATGCCCCCAGGTCCTTTTCCCGGGATACTCCTGCCGGGTATATTGACTGTCATGGATCAGCAGGTCAGCTCCACGGGCAAACCGGACATACTCCTCAAAGCTTCCTCCGCCCCTGTGGCGGTACCCCAGCTCATTATCGGTTAAAAAAACCAGGCCTCTGTCTCCCAAACGAATCCTGAAGCCCTGGCCCAGATTGGGATGGGATATGGGCATGGTTTTCAGGTGAAAACTGTTCAGTTGGAAGCCGGCGCCCACTTCCTGATATATTACCCGGGCTCCAAGCTCATTGAGGCCCACAGGAAAATGCGGCGCCCGCAGAAGGTTCTGCAGGACAAGCTTATGTAGATTGCCCTGAAGTCCCGGCCGGCCGTACAGATTGACCGTGAATCCGGCCTGATACAGGGGCTGAAAAAGAGGCAGGCCCAGGATGTGGTCCCAGTGGGTGTGGGTAAAAAGCAGATCTGCACTGGATGCCTTTTCCCGGACCAGCAGGCGGCCCAGCTTTCTTATTCCTGAACCTGCATCAATTATTATTCTGTATCCTGAAACCGGATCTCTGACTTCAACACAGGTGGTGTCTCCTCCATACCTCGCAAACTCAGGTCCGCAAACAGGAAACGCCCCTCTTGCACCCCAGAAGATTATGCGCATACTCCTCCTGCTGTTGCCTGTTTTGAACCGGACTTCTACACTTTCAAACAGAATTAGTGAAGCCTTAAACCTCCAGTATATGACTGCCTCTTTTCTTTACCAAAGATTACCTTCAACTCAGGAAAAAGGGCAATAATCATATAGCCTTCCCGGCACAGTTTCAGATATGCATGAAAAAATGACTTTTTGCAGGCGCATCATTACATACTTTACAAAAACTCCAATTGGTGTTTAGACAGAATGCTGATTGTTCATCACCTAAACCCAGGACGGAGCGATCATGATAGCATATACTGTATATCTGCAGCAGATTCAGGAACTGCTTCAGGAATGGAGCAAAACATATAATATCTATGTTCCCACCAGGGCTGAAGACCATTTTTTTGAATTCAGGTGCTGGCAGCCGGACATGCATATAGCATGGGATTATGATCTGGCTTACACATCCCTCAAGGGTTTTTTCCTGCCTCCCCGGGAAGATTTGATCCATTTCGACCTTCAGCACTATACCTCCTCTCCTGTTGCCCAGGCACCTAAACAGCTCCTGTTCGGGGTCCATCCCTACGACATCAAGGCCATAAACCAGCTGGACCAGCTCATGAACACAGACAGCGTAGACGTTAATTACCAGCTGCGCAGGGATAATACCATGATCTTCGGCCTGGAGCCGTCCAGGGTGGCGGATACAGCGTTCTGGGCCGGAATGGACGCTTCCCGGGTGGATCTGGGTTATGATCTATTCTGGACCCGTATAAGTACCGGGGCCTTCCTGGTCCAGGTAGGATCAGCCCAGGGAGAGGAAATGCTCAAGAAAGGTCCTGCGGTAGACAAGGCCACTGCCGCGGAAAAAGAGGCTGCTAGGCGGATGCATCTCAGGGTGTCCTCAGTAGCTGCCAGGCAGAGTCTGAGTTTTCCCTGGACCAAAGTACCGGAGATCACCGGAAAATTTTATCAGCGCAAGCTCTATTGGCGAGAAAGAGCCAAAACCTGCCTTTCCTGCGGGTCATGCAACCTTGTCTGCCCCACCTGTTATTGTTTCGACATCCAGGAAGAGACTGACGACCATCTGAAGCAGGGCAGCCGCTACCGGCAATGGGACGGGTGCATGCTCGAGGGTTTCGCCAGAATAGCCGGGGGCCACAACTTCCGTCCCACACCCTGGGAGCGCTACCGGCACAGATACATGCGCAAGGGCAAGTACATCTTCGATAAGATAGGTGAGCTTGGTTGTGTGGGCTGCGGACGCTGCGTCAGAGCATGTACCGCCCGGATAGCCAATCCCAAGGAAGTTTTCATTGAAATCTGGGAGGCAGTCAAGAATGAAGCCTAAATCCTCACCCTATGTGCCCAGGCCGGCCACTCTGGTGGACAAGAAAACATTGTCCGACAATGTGACCCTATTTGAATTCGCCCAGGACAGCGGTAAACCACTGGCCCACAGGCCCGGCCAGTTCATCCAGGTCTCGGTCTACGGAGTGGGCGAAGCCCCTTTTTCTGTCAGTTCCCCCCCGCAAAAAGATCATCACCACTTTGAGCTGGCAGTGCGCAAGATCGGCGCTGTGACCAATGCCCTGCACAATCTTCAGGTGGGTTCCAAAATAGGTATTCGCGGACCCTATGGCTCCTACTTTCCCATGCAGAAGTTTGTGGGCCAGGACCTTCTGTTTGTTGCCGGAGGCCTGGGCTATATACCCATCCGCAGCGTGCTTTACTACATGCTCAGGCACAGGGACGAATTCGGGCAGATTATGCTTTTGGTGGGTACCAGACATCCCAGGGAAAGGATCTTCACAGACCAGCTGGAAGAAATCAGCCGGCGCAAGGATGTGGAGGTCCTGGAAACAGTGGATGAACCTGATGAAAACTGGAAAGGAAATGTGGGCGTGATTACCTCTTTGTTTCCCAAGATCATGGTCAATTCCGACAATACAAACGTGGCCATGATCGGTCCTCCTGTGATGTACAGGTTTGTAATCGAGGAATGCAGCAAGCTGGGAATCTCCCAGAACAGGATCTATGTTTCCCTGGAGAGGAGGATGAAGTGCGGTCTGGGCAAATGCGGACACTGCCAGATCAACGGCATCAACTGCTGTATTGACGGGCCTGTTTTTTGCTATACCCAGATCGCCAACCTGCCTGAGGCATTTTAGAAACGGTGTCGCACCTGAAGCGTGGTGTAATTCCGTGCACGAAAACATGGGAATACGGACCAAAGACACGGGGTTTTTCATGCCCTGCCTGTCTAAAGTTTTATAAAGGAGAACAGCATGTCGGCTAAACCAAAGGTGGCCTTTTTTGATTTTGCCGGGTGCGAGGGAGACCAGCTTCAGGTGGCCAACCTGGAAGAAAGACTTGTGGATCTTATCTCTCACCTGGATATAGTCAGTTTTCGGGAAATCAAGACAGGGCACAGGGACGACTACGATATCGCCTTTGTGGAGGGTTCAGTTACCCGGCCGGAGGACGAGCCCAGACTGCTGGAAATCCGCAGCAGCGCCCAGATCCTGGTGGCCCTGGGAGCGTGTGCCACCATAGGCGGAATAAACTGTCTCAAGAACTTTATCAGTGAACGCGAGTACAGATCCACTGTGTACGGGCCCTACGCGGGCAGGTACTCAACCTATGCGGCCAGACCCCTGTCTGCTGTGGTTTCGGTTGATATGGACATCCACGGCTGTCCCATTGACAAGATAGAATTCGCCCGGGCGGTCAAGGAGCTTTTACTCGGCAAGATCTATATCCCTCCTGATTACCCGGTTTGCGTGGAGTGCAAAATGGCCGGCAATATCTGCCGCTATGAACAGGGAAGCCTGTGTCTGGGCATTGTAACCAGGGCGGGATGCCGGGCCTGCTGTGTGACCGAGGGCAGTGTCTGCTGGGGCTGTCGTGGCATGGCACCTCAGGCCAACCTGGATGCGGCAGCCCAGATAATGGAAGAACACGGATTTGGATGGTTGAATGCCCAGGATCGATTAAGACTTTATTTCGGCTGCACAAACCAGGGAATATAGCATGGGCGGACCCATCTACAGCATAGTCCGGAGATAAGCACTATGAGCAAGAAAAAGATCAAAGAAGACAGCAGCCAGAAACAGGCTGCCCAGGCTCAGGAAAAGTCCTCAGCACAATATCCTGAAACCATAAAGGTTCATCATTTGACCCGGGTGGAGGGCCACGGCAATATCATTGTCCGACTTGACCCGCAGGGCACAGTCAGGGACTGCACCTGGGAAGTGGTGGAAGCCCCGAGATTTTTTGAGGCCATGGTCCAGGGCAGGCCTTACACTGATATCCATCATATTGTCTCCAGGATCTGCGGAATATGTTCCATCGGGCACCAGCTCTGCTCCATCCAGGCTACTGAGGACGCTTTTGGTCTGCATGTCTCCCGCCAGACCCTGGAGTTTCGCAAGCTGGCCCTTCACGCCGAGAATCTGCAGAGCCATCTGCTGCACATCGGCTACCTGGTGCTGCCGGACCTGCTGGGTGTGGACTCGGTTCTTCCCCTGGCTGAAACGCACAGGGACGATCTCCTGAATCTGGTGGCCTGCAGACGTCTGGCCAACGAATTCAGCCAGACCATCTGCGGCCGGACCACTCACCCTCAGAGGCTTGTGGTGGGCGGAATGGCCAGGATTCCCAGCAGCAGGGAACTGGAAGAACTCAACAGCGGGCTGGAAACAAGTCTTTCACGCCTGGACAGGCTTGTTGACCTCTTTGTGGCCCTGGCTGACAAGTGGCCGCAATTTGAGCGTCCAACAGAGTATGTCGCCCTGACCTCCCCCATGGAATATGCCCTGTACAGCGGACAGATCCAGAGTTCTCTGGATCAGCGGAGGCCTGCTTCACTGTATAAGCAGGTGACCAACGAATATTGCATTCCCCGGTCCACTGCCAAATGGACCAGAAACCTCCGGGAATCCTACCTGGTTGGGGCCCTGGCCAGATTCAACATCAATCACCAGCTGCTCTCCCAGGGAGCAAAAAAGGCGGCCCAAAAGCTGGGGCTCACTCCTCCCGTGCACAACCCATACCTGAATACACTGGCTCAACTGGTGGAATGTGTTCATTCCACAGAAGACTCCCTGCAGATCATTGCCGGGCTGCTCCGGGAAAAACTGCATGAGGAAAAGCCGGTCACAGTCCGGGTGGGATCGGCCAGGGGTGTGGGCGCTGTAGAAGTGCCCCGCGGCATTCTATTTCACAGCTATGAGTACGGCGAGGATGGCCGGATAATTTCTGCGGACTGTGTTATTCCCACCAACCAGAACCATGGAAACATCCAGAAGGACATGGACGCCATGAAGCCCGAGCTGTCCGGGATGGATCCGGAGAGCATAGAACTCAGGCTTAGCATGCTGGTAAGGGGTTATGATCCCTGCATATCCTGCTCCACCCACATGGTGGAAACGGGATCAGCCGGCCGTTCTCTGGTCAGGTTTGTCCGGGACAGGGATCAGTAAAGCAGATCTTAACAGCGTGTTGAACATTCTCATGCACTGCATCGAGCGCACCTCAAGATAAATACCTGAGGAGTATCCTGGACCTCATGAACAACGCCAGCCTGACTCTGGAAGTACTGGTCATAATATTTCTGGTGGCCGTTAACGGACTGCTGGCCATGTCCGAGATCGCCATGGTCAAGTCCAGCAGATTCCGCCTCAGGGAACTGGCCAATAAAGGGAAAAAGGGCGCCCGGTACGCCCTGCATCTTATCAGAAATCCCAATCGGTTTCTGTCCACAATTCAGATCGGCATTACCCTCATGGGAATTCTCAGCGGAGTCTACGGGGGGGCTGTCATTGCCGCTCATCTTGATCTCATCATCAGAGACCTGCCTTACATTGCTCCTTATTCCACAACCATCAGCTATTTTCTGGTGGTGGTCTGCATCACCTATCTTCTGCTTGTCCTGGGAGAGCTCATCCCCAAAAGGCTGGCCCTGCTCAAACCTGAGAGCATTGCTTCCGCCATTGCCATGCCCATGATGATTTTATCCAGGATGGCCGCTCCTCTGGTTTTTGTTCTCAGTCTTTCAACGGACGGGGTACTCAGGCTGTTCGGGATAACCCGCCACAAGGAAGAGCCGCCATCAGAGGCCGAGATTAAGCAGATGTTCAGGCACGGGGCACGCACCGGCGCTTTTGAGCCGTCGGAAGTCAAGCTCGTGGAAAGGGTGCTCAAGCTTGATGACCAGAGCGTGAGCAGCATTATGACCAGGCCCGGGGAAATTGTCCTGTTCAGGGAGACTGATTCTTTTGGGGATATTCCTGGAAAAAGTCAGAAAAACAAAGCATACCTGCTATCCAATGGTTAAAAAGGATTTGGATCAGGTCCAGGGCATAATCCAGGCCAAGGATCTTCTGCCCTTGGCCCGGGAGGAAAAGCCTGACCTGCAAAAAATCATCAGGCCGGCAGAATACGTAAAGCAAAGCATCAACGCCCTGGACATCCTGGACCGGTTCAAACTTTCCCGCTCCCACATGATTCTGGTCACGGACCATTGGGGAAAAATCACTGGTCTGCTGACCATCAACGACATATTGCAGGCCATTATAGGCGATCTAGCGGCGCCGGAATGGCCTGATGAGCCCTGGGTCATCAGGCGCGCGGACGGGTCCATGCTTGTGGATGGCCGCCTCCCCGTGAGAAAGCTTAAACAGATACTGGGCATTTCATCCCTTCCCGGGGAGAAGGAGGACGGATACGACACCCTGGCGGAACTGGTCCTCGGCAGACTGAACAGAATCCCCATAAGCGGCGAAAGTTTCGATCTTGAGGGATATGTATTTGAAGTAATGGACATGGATGGAGCAAGGGTGGACAAGGTTCTGATCAGGGAAAAGAATCCGCCAGAGGCTTCAACAGCCCCACTCAGCGGATCTTCCCCGGATGAGGTGTAATCGACTCTTCAAAACCGATCAACCGGCCGGCTATATTCTACTCCAGAAGGCAGTGGTCCCTGAGCAGGATCGGGCCGTCAGGACCGACGGTCAATGAAAATTCTTCACTGGATACTGCCATCCCGGCATCATTAGTAGTAGGCTTCGGCTTGTTTTTCATGCCTTCTTCTCCTTTATTGATGCACCTGCAAAAAGTCGGGTAATGAATAATTCAGGAATCAGTAATCTACATAACTATTTGTTTTTACTGCCTGCCCCGTTAAACAGACCGCAGGTTTCCGTCGCAGACGGGTTTAACTGGGGACCTCTGACGTCTGACGTCTGTGACTGCAAAAATGACTTTTTGCAGTCACATCTTATTCTTCCCTGGTTGACATATAAACTCTTCTACGGATCTTTTCTGCCCGCACTTGCCCTCTAACCTTCCATACGGCTCTATACCCGCCTTGATTTAAGCTGCCGGCCAATGCCTGGAAGAATTCTGGTTTATCCGGTTGAAGCGTACCACTTTTTGAAATGGCCCCGGAAATATAGGCCGTAAAGGCCCAGAGAACGCAAAGGAAGAAGCATGAAGAAGAAAATATTTATTATGCCGCCATGCCGCATGCTCATGGCTGGACATGCTGAGCCTGCTTGAAAGAGCCGGACCCCGGACTTGTGCCGCAGGAGTAAAAGCTGCCCAGCGGTCAGCTCTTTGCATCAGGCATTGGCCTTGACCCACTCAGAAAGCCCGGCCACTATGTCGTCCCTTCCGGTTGCCACCAGTCTGTCCACCTCCTGGCCGTCCCTGAAGATGATAAAGGTGGGTACGCTGCGCACCCCTGCCGCCCAGTCTGGCAGGGCCCGGGGGTCCGCAGCCTCAAAGGCCAGCACTTGGAGCCGGGAAGACAGGCTGTATCTATCCTCCTGCAGGGCCTGCACCGCAGACCTGCAGTCCGGTCAGGTGGGCATGTGCAGAAGAACTGCAGCATGACCTTTGTGTTCAAGAACTTCTTTTTTAAAATCGTCTTCTGTTTGCAATTCCTTCAAAGACATGTCTACCTCCTCTGGTGTTGCAGATGTTTTTGAAAATCACGTGCGCGTGTCCGAGCATTGCAGAATAAATGTACTGCCGGCCGCGAGGCATAAAACGGTTCAATGCAGAATAAAAGCCGGACCTGATGGAATGCCTTTTTCAGGTTCACTTCTTCCTGCCTGCAAACACGGTCAGCGGATACTGGCCCCCGTCCAGGATATACCTCTCGTAGACACCGTCCAGAACACTCTCCTGCATGTCCAGCCCGGCATCTTTGAATGCCTGTTCCCAGGTCTTTTTAGGAAAAAGGCCCAGTATATGGTGATCAGTATGTATGCTAAGCTCGCCCTGCCGCCGGATCAGATACACAAATACGGCTTCATACGTATCAGGCCGGTACGGATTCATGTAGTTGTTTTCCAGCAGGGTCAGGTGCAGGCCGTTTTTTTCTCCAGTATAGGAAAAATTGTTGTTCTGAAAACTCTCTTTGGGTTTTGCGGTCACAACCAGGACCCCGCCAGGCCTGAGATGAGCTGCAGCGGTTTCCATGGCCCGGCGCAGATCGTCCCGGGTGACCAGGTAATCGGTACTGTCCGGAATGACTACGGCATCGAATTCCCGGTCCAGGCGAATGGTGCGCATGTCTCCTTCCAGGTATTCCACATCAGGGTTGCCAGCGCGGGCTATCTCCAGCATGCCCGGGCTCAGATCCACCCCGGTGACGGCAAAATGCATCTTGAATACACGGTCATGTATGCCTGCGCCGCTGCCCAGGTGCAGCAGGGTCCGGGGGGTATGGTTGGTGGCTGTGCTTTTTATGAGATCCGCATAAAACCCGGCTTCATATTCATACTCAGCATGATCGGCCAGAAGATCTTCAGTCCAGGCCAGTTCATTGTATGCAGTCCACATGGAAGACATAAACAGCTCCTTCAGCAGGCTGTATAACCAGCAGGTCCCACCCTGGCAATATTCATTACCTGCTCAGGGATGATGTAAGGACAAAACCCTGACCGTAGTTGAGGCAATAAAGCCACGCCAAAAAAGAGCTGATGGAGGGTTATTATCAGATACTGCCTGGCAAATATTTTATTTGACGAATCGATCCAGCAAGATATCTTCAACATTCCGTCTTGAATCTATAACGGATAAAACAAAAATATCTGTGTCTGATATTCTGTAAATAATCCGCCAGGGAGGAACAATTATCTCTCGATAGATGTGTATACCCTGATCTTTCAGCTCCGGTACGATCCTGCCCCGATCAGGCAGGGTGTAGAGGCTTGACCCTTTCTCTCTGAGTTTTTTCAGTACTCGCAGCGCATTTTCCGGGCTGTCAACTGCTATATGATCAATAATCTGTTTCAAATCGCTTTGCGCCACAGCAGCCCATTTAATATGGTATGTCTGGCTCATTTGTTGCTTTCTTTCAGTGCACCCTCGATTTCATCGAACATTTCTTCTTGTGACTTTGTCCGCCCCTCCCTGATATCAGCTTCCCCTATTGAAATAAGCTTTAACAGACCGAGGGCATTACGCATATTTTCGTAGCTCTGCGGATCTTGAAGCACGGCTCGGGGTTCACCATTCTGGGTTATTATAACAGGCCGATGCGTTTCATTAATTTGCCTGAGTAAATCGGCCGCCCGTGATTTTAAATAAGTAACCGGTTTAATATCGTTTGTGATATTCATATTATTTTCCTCCAGTCTGAATAAAATACCATATTCGGACCGAAAGTCAAGCTTTAAGGTTCTTCCGGTTTAAGCGTACTTGCATGTAAAGAAAAGAATATCTCACACCCGGCCTAAGAAGGCCTAGAGACACAGGGCCCGCAGAGAGAAGAGCAGGAGGAAGAAATCTAATATTCATATCCATCGAGCCGGTGGCTATGAATAACAAACTCCCCGTCTGGGGCATGACAACCTCCTTGCTTTATCAGCAGGAGGCACGAGAATAATGTTCATTTTTTGTATCTGGATTTAATTTCGTTGATACTGACACCTTGAATTTTACCCTCTTTATAAGCCTGGTATCTTTTTTCAGACTCATCCACCCATTTTGCTTCCACATAGACATCCGGCTTGTCCAGACTATCATAAATAAACCCCGACCCTGCTTTGATACTTCTTGAAATTCTGGGCCTGTTCAAAGATCTCCCTGTACACCTCATCCCGGTCCTACCTGAGGATAGCCGTGCCCGGCCAGGAGGTCGCTTCGCTCCCGCTCAAAGTATCTATCCTTATCGTCCATTAATGGATTCCATGATCCGCCTGAAACTCTGGGCACCGGCCTCGAGGTTTTCCACGATCTCTTCGGCCAGCACGTCCGGGTCGGGCAGGTTGTCCAGATCAGCCAGGCCCTCATCCCTGATCCAGAAGATGTCCAGGCTGGTTTTGTCCCGGGAGGTGATCTCGTCATACGTGAATCTGCGCCACCTGCCGTCGGGGTTGTCTTCAGACCAGGTCTCTTTGCGCTGATGGCGGTTCCCGGGATTGTAGCAGGCAACAAAATCCTTGAGGTCCTGGTAGGTCATCAGGTTTTTCTTTTTGGTGAAATGGATGTTGGTCCTGAAATCATAGAACCAGACCTCTCTGGTCCAGGGGGCTTTGGCCGCGGGCTTGTTGTCGAAAAAGATCACGTTGGCCTTGACCCCCTGAGCGTAAAAGATGCCGGTGGGAAGCCTCAGGATGGTGTGCAGGTCGGTATTGTCCAGGAGCTTTCGCCGCACTGTTTCACCGGCTCCCCCTTCAAAGAGCACATTGTCCGGCACCACCACGGCCGCCCGGCCGGTGGTCTTGAGCATGGTGCGCACGTGCTGAACAAAATTGAGCTGCTTGTTGGAGGTGGTGGCCCAGAAGTCCTGCCGGTTGTAGCGCAGGTCTTCTTTTTCCTGCCTGCCCAGGCCGTTGGTGATGGTGATGCTGCTTTTCTTGCCAAAGGGCGGATTGGTCAGGACATAGTCGTACCGGTCTCCGGTATCAGCGATGAGGGCGTCATTGGGTGAAATGGCTGATTCACCGGTAATCTCCCCGATATTGTGCAGAAAACAGTTCATGAGTGCCATACGCCGGGTGTTGGCCACGATCTCGTTGCCGAAAAAGGTCTGATTCTTGAGAAACTTTTTCTGCTCCTTATCCAGATTGTACTCCCTGACCAGAAAATCATAGGCTGCCAGGAAAAACCCGCCTGTGCCGCAGGCCGGGTCGGCAATGGTTCTGGACGGTTCCGGCCGGATACATTCCACCATGGCCCGGATCAGTGATCTTGGGGTAAAATACTGTCCTGCCCCGCTTTTCACGTCTTCAGCGTTTTTTTCCAGCAGGCCCTCGTAGATATCCCCCTTGACGTCCGCGCCCATCATGACCCAGTTTTCCGCGTCGATCATGTGGATGATCTTGTACAATTTGGCCGGGTCCTGGATCTGGTTCTGGGATTTGACAAATATCTGTCCGATCATGCCTTTCTGTTTTCCCAGCGCCCTGAGCAGGGTGATGTAATGGGCTTCCAGGTCCGCGCCTTTCCGGGTTTTCAGGCTTTCCCAGCTGTATTCTTCCGGAATGCCCACATCTTTTTTGTAAATCCTGCCGTATTCATCAGCCATCTTAAGAAACAAAAGATAGGTGAGCTGCTCCAGATAATCACCGTAACTCACCCCGTCATCACGCAGGGTGTGGCAGAAACTCCAGACTCTTGAAACAATGCTTGCTGTGTCATTCATGTTATTTCTTTTCTAAGTTTGTATAGTATTTTTGTTTTGGACTTTTAGGCTTGTCAGGGATCACAGGCTTTAATAGGCCTTCTTTCAGTAATGGATTAAGAATGGTTGCTCTAAAATGCTCACGATGCTTCAAACCAAGTAAATTCATAATTTCAGAGGTCGATTTTGGGATCATGCAAAACGCAATAATTTTTTCGACTTGCTCGGTAACTTGCTCGGTAACTTGCTCGGTAACTTGCTCGGTAACTTGCGGGGTGAGCGGTACGATGCACTTAAAAATATCTTCCTCAATCATTTCAGGATCTTTGCCCCCGGAATAGTGGCGGCAGTACTTAAACAGATTCCTCACCCCGGAGCCAAGCTCATCCGCCCGCCCGATCTCCTTGAAAAAGCGGGCGATTACCGGGTTTTTGGGAAAGGGAGAAAAACTGGCTGGATTGATCAATCCCTGTCCATGGGGCTTGTTGCTGTTTTCGGTAAACAGCCGATGGGTTTCAATAACGAGCTTGGCCGGATAGGGATTCAGAAATTCACGGTGAATGAGCATGTTTGCCGCCACTTCCCTGAACATATGATCTCTGAGACTAATACGCTGAGCCTTTTCCATGAAAAACTTGTCCGGAAGATGTTTGGCGACGAATGTCATCAGGCGTTCGTAACTCTCGACCAAGTTTGTCCGGATATCATCGCGATCGTCATACCTGTCGATATTTTCACGCCGAAGCAGAGCATCAGTGCGGTGGTGGGGAAGGACAGACAGAATTACCCGATCTTCTCCCAAGAGGAGGACTGCCGCAAGTGAAAAGCCCTCTTTTCCGCTCTGATAGTCACGCTGGAAAAGCTGAGCGCTTTGCAGCAGCTGCATATCCGTCATCCCGGACCAGGGATGGCCGGGCTTTTGATTCACTGCCAATGTCCGAGCCTTGGCTATAAGGTCTGAACGGAGATCTTTAATGGTGACATAAGGATAAATGCGATTTTCGGAATAAGAGGTCTGTTTCCGGGCATAAAGGGCGGCGACCAGGTTTGTATTGCCGGTGATATCGAAGTCACCGTCATCATTCCGATCGTATATCCTGCCGTTGCAACGATGAACCTGGGAGCTTTCGGGTACAAAGAGACGGATTATCCTTTTCCCCTGGATGGTACAATCCTCGGGGGACAGGTAGAATGATGGATTCAGTCTCTGCGGGTTATTCAGACCGGTGACCAAGTCTTTTTTGACCTGCTCCACCGCCTCGGTATCGATGCCGGTTATTGTTCCATTGTCATCCACGCCAAGGAACAGATCTCCGCCGTTCCGGTTAAGGAACGCGCATATACTTTCAAAAACATTTCTGCTCAGACCGCTTCGGCACTCCTTGAATTCGACAGCAATCCCCTCTCCAGCGCGGATCAGTCTAGTTATCCCTGCCTTGTTCATTTGTTTGATTTCCCTCTGCGACCTTTGAGCCTCTGCGGTGGTTTTTTACTCAGCTTGGCCTTTTCTTCCCGGATACGCGCCAGCAGGCTTTCCGCCGAGTTTTCACCGGAAATCAGTTCCGGGTGCGCCGCCCTCCACTCCCTGGTCAGCTCCCCTTCAAATGCCTTTTTCAGAATGCTCTGCCGCAGGGCTTCAGCCTTTTTCAGGCTGTCTTCAATGGTTTGTTCCAGCTTGTCACAGACAGAGAGACGGGCTTCGATTTCAGAAACAACGCGAACTTGCTCTGATATTGAACATATTGGCACTGGAAATAACCTAATGTCATCAAGCGTAAGGCCAGCCTTTGTTGCACCCTTTTGACTTTTATTTAGACAATAAAAACCACCAGTTTTTGATATGCAGTAATATCCAACATATTTCTTTTCAAAACAATCGAGAGGCCGCGCCAAAGCTATGTGTTGATTAATGTAGGCAGAGCTGTTTAATTTTGGTGCTATTGCAAACATCCCCAGGTAGCCTGTGATAGAAAATAGAAAATCGCCTGCTTTAATTTTTGTTCTAGTTCCTTCGGAGTTGGCTGGAGGTGCAACATGTTGAATATTATTATCATTCAAGTCGATCTTTAAACTGTCAAAATCCAAGTTCGCAATCCTTAAGAATATTGCACCATCAGTTGAGTAATACTTTGCCCACCCCCTTGAGCCACTTGTTACGTATGAAAATAATTCTCCTGCCCTGCACCACCCCCACCCCTCCGGAAGTTCCGGCAACTCAGCCAGTTCCTTTTCCGTCAATGGAGGCAGGTCTTTGGGCTTTCTGGGCTTGGCTGGTTTTTTACTGCCGTCTTTTATTGCCTGTTCGCAAGCCTTGTTCCATTCCTCCACCTGTTTCTGATAATATGCTTCCCGCTCTTTTCTGATGCGCTCCAGAAGCTTTTCAGCCGGTTCCGGAGGATTCCCGGCCTGTATCTGCTGCTCTCGCCATTCCTGGGTCAGCTTGCCTTCAAAGGCATATTTCAGCACAGCCTGGCGATAAGTTTTCAACTGTTCCCGGGCTTTTTTCAGGCTTTCAACGCCGTTGTTCAGTTCGGAAAAGAGTTCTTCGATTTTTTCTACGATGGCATGTTGTTCAGGGAGAGGGGGAACTTTTATAGGTATTTGATTCATGGCAGCCTGGTTTAACTTTAATCTGGTTGTACCAGTCACGAAATACCTATAATCTACTTGGTTTAAATAATGACACAAATATCTATTAGAAGAGTATGATTTTAATATATGGGCATGATTATTAACCCAAAATTTCCCATTTACAATGTAAGCTTTATCTTTAAACACTTCTAAAAATGGGGCACCATCTTCCCCTAGTAAAATATATTCACCGTCAAAAATGTAATCATCAATCCATCCAACCTGCCCTGTTGCTCCATAATAAGGGAACAATAAACTTTTATCTTTCCCGGAAATTCTGGACTGCCTATCTTTGATGTTTACTGGAATTCTTTGCCTATCCAGTATTTCACAAACATCATCAAGCTTCGCTATTTCCCAATTTTCAGGTAAAGATTCTCTGAGATTCTCAAAAGCTAACATTCCTACGCCGCCAAAGCCTCATTCATCTCATCAATAATCGCATCCAGCTCTTCACCAAACAGCTGATACATCTTGCCAATGCCGCCCTGGCCGTCAAACGGGGCGTAATCCAGATCATCCTTTTCAATGTGTGCGGAGCTGATGATATGGTCCTTGATCATGCGCAGCCAGGTCATCTGTTCCTCGGAAAATTTTGCAGCAGCCCCGGCCTGCCTGGCAAACACCCATTTTTTAAAGTTGCGGTCCACGGTCTGATCAAAAGCAGTCAGAGTCTCATCAATACCCGTAGTCCGCCGGATCAGGGAAACCAGGGCCGTAAGTTCACTTTTCGGGGATCTGCCTTTCACCTTTTCCACCTGTTCAAAGGCCTGCCAGACCCTGGCCGGGGCAAGGCCGGGTTTTTTCAGCTTCAAGGTGTCCAGCACTTCCCGGAGCATGGCATAGGTGACATGGCGGCGGTTGTACGGCTGGCTGTAGAATATGGAAAGGGCCGTGATCTCATCTTTGTGGACCTGCATAAAGGTTTTAAAATCCTCGATGACCTCCCGGGCCTTTATACCGGCCTGCCTGTCCCAACCGGCAAATTCAAGCCTGTCCAGGTTGACATCATCTATGATCTGCTCATGGGATTTGCGCACGGTTTCAATATATTCGTTC
>SL_5KL_010_SEDDRAFT_10001152_pt1 | contig 16260 bp, 15 predicted proteins | sample SodLakKL_010_SED_FD_9118 | JGI IMG/M metagenome (IMG submission 9118)
CCGCTGCGGACGTGATAATACACGAGGGCAAGGTGGTCGAAGGGAGCATATCCATCGAGGATGTAGTTGAAGCCAGCGTCGATGTCGAGCGCCGGCTGGATATCGCGCGGAATCATACCGCGACCCATCTACTCCACGCCGCCCTGAGGCAGACCCTGGGCAGTGGCGTCTATCAAAGGGGTTCCCTGGTCGAGGCGGACAGATTCAGGTTCGACTTCTCGCATCCCGCCTCCATCAGCGAGGAGCAGTTGACGGGAATTCAGCGGCAGGTCAATGCGTGGATACGACAGGACCTGAAGGCAGAAGCGAAGGTCCTCACCTACAGCCAGGCCATCGCCGACGGTGCTATCGCGCTCTTCGAGGAGAAGTATGGTGAGGAGGTCAGGGTGCTCGAGATCGGGGAGCCGGCGATAAGCAAGGAGCTTTGCGGCGGTACTCATGTGAGTGCCACAGGGGAGATTGGCCTGCTGATCATAACAGATGAAAGCAGCATCGGCGTGGGACTGCACCGGATCGAGGCGGTCACCGGAAGGCACGCGGAATCGCTGGTGGAATCCCGTCTGGCCGCCCTCCAGAGCGTGGCCGGAGAGATGGAGGGGCCGCCGGAAGAAGCCCCTGATAGAGTGAAGGCGCTGGCCCGCGAGCTGGAAGCGGAGCGCAAGCGGGCGCTCTCGCTGGAACGGGAGCTGTCTCGCATATTGGCAGATGACCTTCTCGGGCATACGGAGCTAGTGGCCGGCGTGACGGTTCTGACGGCCAGGGTGCCGTCTTTGACCATGCCGGTCCTCAGGGAGATGGGCGATGTGTTGCGGGATAGGCTGAAGAGCGGCGTGGTCGTCCTGGCTACAGTCCATGACGGTAAGCCTGGCTTCCTGGCCATGGTCACTCCCGACCTGACGGCGAGGGGGTATCATGCCGGCCAGATCATCAACCAGGTGGCCAGGGCCACCGGTGGGGGTGGGGGAGGCAAGGCCACCATGGCGCAGGCCGGCGGAAAGGACGCGTCCCGGATCGACGAAGCCCTGGCATCGGTACGAGCTATCGTCGCGAAGCAATCCTCCGCCTCCTGAGGAGGACAAAGAATCAAAAGGCAAGAGCTGAGACGCCAGACGGCAACGGTAGGATTCGCCTCGGTCTCTTCCTGAACCGCACGTTAGGTGGTCGAAGGTTGCTTGTTGAATTTGTGATGGGTGAGGGCGACATGCGTATCTTGGGCCTTGACGTCGGAGACAGGAGGACGGGAGTAGCTATAAGCGATCGCCAGGGGATGCTGGCGACGCCCCTGATGGTGGTGGATGCCCGGGATGAGGATTCGCTGATAGATGCCGTTCTCAAGCTGGTGGAGCAGCACGATGTGGAGCGGATCGTGGTCGGTTTGCCGCGATTGCTGGATGGCCAGCTTGGGGAACAGGCCGACAAGGTGACGGTTTTTGTTGACCGGCTGCGGTTACGGGCGGAGGAGAGAGGTGCCGGTCCGCTTGACATACATCTATGGGACGAACGACTTTCCACCCAGGCTGCCGAGCGACTGAGCTCCGGGCCGGGTGCCAAGGGACGCAGGGTGCGCTCCAGGGCGAAGAGAGGAGCGAAGGAGTACGGCTTCCGGGCGAAGGCTGAAGTGGATGCTATAGCCGCCGCCTTCATCCTCCAGGGTTACCTCGATAGCCTGCCGGGAGAAGAGCAATGCCTCGATGTATAGGCCTGATTGGCTATCCCCTGAGGCACTCGGTCTCCCCTCATTTCCAGCAGGCGGCTCTCGATTATTGCGGACTCGACATTCGCTACGAGTTGCGTGAGGTAGAACCGACCGGGCTTCACGATGCGGTAAATGATCTGAGGAAACCTCAGAACATCGGAGCCAATGTCACGGTGCCCCATAAAGAGGCTGTGCTGCCGCTACTGGACAGGGTTGACGATCTGGCCGGTGCGGTCGGGGCCGTCAACACCGTGGTCAAGGATAGCAGGCTTATGGGTTTTAACACCGATGTCTACGGCTTTCTGCAGGCGCTGGAGAACGAAGGGCACTTCGATCCCCAGGGAAAGAGGGTGGTGGTGATGGGGGCCGGCGGGGCGGCGNGGGCGGTGTGCTTCGCCCTGCTACAGAGAAAGGTGATGTCGCTGGCCGTTANCAACCGCACCTTTGAGCGGGCCGGGGCGCTGGTTGATGCCCTGGCGCGGTATGTCGAAGGGGACCGGCGGGGCNCACACGACCCGAAGCCCCGTGTCACCGCCTTTCCGTGGCAGAGTCTCAGTTCGGCCGACACNTTCCAGGGNNGCGACCTGATAGTACACTGCACCACCATCGGAATGAAGGACACTCCCCGGGAAGGGCAATCACCTTTGGGCCTGGAGGTGATTTCGGCTAGCGTCCTGGTGTACGATCTGGTGTACAACCCCTCTCCCACGCCTCTGCTGGAACTGGCACAGAGGGCAGGCGCCCGTGTACTGGGCGGTCTGCCTATGCTAGTATATCAAGGAGCGGCTTCCTTCGAATTGTGGACGGGCAGGGAGGCGCCGATAGGCGTGATGTTCGAGAAGGCCAGGGAGATACTAGTGGGAGAGACGACATGAAGAAGAGGAAGGCGATCTTAATCGGTGTGGGTGTACTGTTGCTCGTGGTTGCAGTGCTTCTGGTCGGCCCTCTCAGGCCGGCGCGGGACAGGGTCGCGGTGATTCCGCTCAGCGGAACGATATCGTCGCAGCGGGGTTCATTGGTCACCGGCCAGACTATTACGCCCGGACTCGTGAGGCAACACCTGGGGAGGGCGGAGAGAGATAGGGCAGTCAGAGCGATCGTTCTCCGTATCGAGACCCCGGGTGGCACGGTGCCGGCGTCTCAGGAAATCCTGCGGGAGATAGCGCGGGTGAGTGAGATAAAACCTATTGTAGTAAGCATGGAGAATATGGCTGCCTCGGGTGGCTACTACATCTCGACGGGAGCCGATAGGATCGTTGCCCTTCCGACGACTCTGACAGGGAGCATCGGTGTGATCTCACAGATCGCCAATGTGGAGGAGCTTTATGAAAGTCTGGGTATCGAGATACATACATTCAAGGGCGGCCGGCATAAGGATATGTACCGGGGCCTGAGAGCGCTGACGCCCGAGGAAGAGAGGATCATGCAGGGACTAGTCGACGAGTACTACGAGCACTTCATCGAGGTGGTAGCCCGGGGGAGGGGGCTGAGCGAGGAAGAGGCCAGAGAGCTGGCTACGGGACAGCTTTACACGGGTGCTGAGGCCCACAGGCTGGACCTGGTGGATGAGCTGGGTGGACTGGATACAGCCATAACTACTGCCAAAGAGCTGGCCGGCCTTGAGGTGGCCAGAGTGGAGTTCTACCGCCCGCCCAGGGCCTCGCTATTGTCGCTATTCAGATTTGCCGATGCTATCGAGATGAGACTGCTGGGACTGAGCGCCCACGACATCATACTGCTTGAGACCCTGAGTCAGAGCTACCCTGAACCTGTGTTCCTGCATGTAGGCTGATGGGACGATTTAGTTTTACTACCGCCGGCGAATCCCACGGGAAGGGGTTGGTCACCATCGTGGAGGGTATGGTGGCCGGCCTTCGCCTGGAAGAGGAGTACATAAACAAAGAACTCGGCCGTCGTCAGCGGGGCTACGGGCGCGGTTCCCGTATGAAGATTGAAGATGACCGGGCGGAGATTATCTCGGGGGTTCGGTACGGACTGACCACGGGCAGCCCCATCGCTCTCTTCGTCGCCAACCGGGACTGGCAGAACTGGCAGGAGGTGATGAGCATTGAGGCGGTGGAAGAGGAAGCGGACCCCGTGAGCCGTCCGCGGCCCGGCCATGCCGACCTGGCCGGCGTAACCAAGTACGGTCTTGAAGACATCAGGCCGATCATAGAAAGGGCCAGCGCCCGGGAGACGGCTGCCAGAGTGGCTGCCGGTGCGGTGGCCAGACGACTCGTGGAGGAGTTCGGCATCGCCATTCATAGTCATACCGTGGCGGTCGGGCAGGCCGGCTATAAGTCGTTCCCCGCCCGTCATTCTCAGCCCCGATCCAATCGGGGTGAAGAATCCGGCACGGCTCAGGAGGAAACCGGCGGAGGAAGCACAATAGACTGGCGACAGGTGGAGGCCTCGCCGATGCGCTGTGCCGATGCCGGACTGGAAGCCGCGATGATGGCGGCCATTGATGACGCCAGAGAAAAGGGGGACACACTGGGCGGCGTTATCGAGGTCATCGCTGCTGGAATTCCGATCGGCCTGGGCAGCCACGTCAGCTGGGACCGGCGTCTCGACGGCAGGATTGCCCGGTCGATAATGAGCATCAACGCCGTTAAGGGCGTGGAGATCGGAGCGGGCTTTGCCCTGGCCGCGCTCAAGGGTTCGCAGGCCCACGATGCCATCGAACCGTCTTCCCGCGCGGCCGGTAGGCACACGTCCTCGTCATCAACCGGAACGTCGGCGACGGGGCACTCTCTTCCCTGGCGTCGCGTCACCAACCGGGCCGGCGGCATCGAAGGCGGCATAAGCAACGGCGAGAGCATAATCGTCAGGGCGGCAGTCAAGCCTATCGCTACCCAGTCCAGCCCGTTACCCTCCGTGGATCTGGGGAGTGGCGAGGCAGCCGAAGCGCACTACGAGCGGAGCGACGTCTGTGTCGTGCCTGCCGCAGGGGTGATCGCCGAGGCGATGCTGGCTACGGTACTGGCAGACGCCTGCCTGGAGAAGTTCGGCGGCGATAACCTGCGAGAGACGCTGGCGCACTACCATAACTACCTGTCGGCGATACGTGCGGGTTAGAGGAGTGTGATAGGGTGACGCGGCCCGGGATCACGGGTAAGGACGTGGAGCGGGTCTTACTGAAGGCCGGCTGGTATCTCCACCACACAAAGGGATCTCACGCCTATTATAAGCACCCGGCTGCATAACTCAGGGGCCGACCAGGGCAGAAGCCCTCGATCGTGCAAGGGAGGCGATACACGGTTATCTGGAATCTCTCCAGAAAGAAGGAGCGGCCTTTCCGCCGGACGTAGAGGTGGCAGAGATATCGGTCGAGGTGTAGTCTCCTGGGGATGGGGTATCCTTCGGATGGCCTGTGGCTATCTGGGGACGGGCGAACACGGCCTTCAGAAAGGCTCACCGGAAAGGAAGGGGTTTCCTCTGCGTTCATCGCCGATGGTGGTGGCCGGGCCGTGACCGGGGTAGACGACCGTCTCATCGGACAGGACCATTAGCTTCTCCTCGATGCTCTTCATCAGTTGCTCATGGCTGCAGCCGGGGAAGTCGGTCCGGCCGATACCATAGTTGAACAGAGTATCGCCGCTGAAGACCACGCCATGCCCGAGCAGACAGATTCCGCCCGAGCTATGGCCCGGCGTGTGCAGGACTTCGAAAGACAGGTCATCGATATCTATCCGGTCGCCATCCTTGAGCAACCTGTCCGGCTGTGGCGGTGACTTGACCGGGGCCACGCCGAGCGCCGTGAGCATGCGCATCGGGCCGCCCATCATGAGCCCTCTTTCGGCCTCGTGAAGGGCGAACTGCGCGCCCGTCTTCTCTTTGACCTCGCGAACCGCGCCGACATGGTCGATGTGGGCATGGGTCAGCACGACCACCGATATCGACAGCCCCATTTGCTGCACCGTCTTCAGGATGGTCGCCGCCTCGGCGCCCGGGTCGATGATCATCCCTTTCCCGGCCGAGGAAGAACCGACGATATAGCAGTTGGCGGCGAAGGAGCCGACGCTCAGAGCCTTAACTATCATTATCTTCTCCTGCACGGCAGCACAATTGTGTTCCTGCAATAGTAGCACAGATTTTTCTGTCAAAGAACGGCCTTCTCAGCCTCATCGGACTGGATTGCAAATTCTGCTGTTTTCTATTATAAGTACGCTTTTGATGACTACGATCCTGCGGGTGAAAGGCCTGACCAAGCGGTACAACGGTTTTGCGGCGGTAGACAGGATTTCCTTTGAAGTAAAGGAAGGCGAGATCGTCAGCCTGCTCGGTCCCAACGGAGCCGGCAAGACCACAACCGTTCAGATGCTGCTTACTCTCGTATCCCCCACAAGCGGGGATATAGAGGTCTTCGGGAAAGACCTGAACGAGCATCGTGAGGAGCTTCTTTCCATGATGAACTTCACCGCTCCTTATTCGCTCCTGCCCTACAATCTCAATCCGAGGGAAGCTTTGACTGTGTTCTCTTTGCTTTACGGAATGCGGGATACTAAGGCAAAGGTCGAGTTCCTGCTGCAGGAATTCGATCTCACCCGGTTGGCGGACAAGAGGATAGGCCGATTCTCCTCCGGTGAGCAGATGCGCCTCGGTCTGGCCAAGGCCTTTGTCAACAACCCGAAACTGCTTCTGCTCGACGAACCCACTGCCTCCATTGATCCTACCACGGCCAGAGAGTTGAGGGCCAAGATCCTGGAACTAATCCGGCAGTCAAACGGCGCAGTCCTCTGGACTTCTCATAATATGCGAGAGATAGAGACGGTGTCAGACAGAATTATCTTCCTCTCCCGGGGACAGATTGTGGCCGATGATACTCCCCAGGGCCTCAAGCAACGCTTCGGCCAGGAGGACCTGGAAGAAATATTCATCACTATTGCCAGAGAACCGCTCGGGAGTTCACCATGAACTGCCGGCATATCCTGGGCATATTCTACCGGAACATAATCCTCATACGGCGAAGCGTCCCCAAGCTTTTCGGGCTCTTCGGTTTCATCACCGTTGAACTGTTTCTCTGGGGGTTCATTACCATCTGGGTGCAGACTTTTGCGAATAACGGTGCCAATGCCGATTTCATACTGCTCATCCTGAGCGCCTTCATCTTCTGGTCCATGTTCGCTCTTTCGCAGCGGGCGTTCAGTATTTCTTTTTTGGAGGAGGTCTGGTCGCGCAACGTCATCAATCTTTTTGCCTCTCCGGTTAAGCTGAGCGAACTGGTTCTCGGATATGTCCTGGTCGGTGTCGCCCAGGCCGTGCTGGCTTTCTTCTACATCACGGCGCTCGCTCTCCTGCTATACACTTTCGACGTCTGGGAGCTGGGGCTGTACATTATCCCCTTCTTCATGAACGTTCTCATTTTCGGCTGGGTGCTGGGAGTGGTGACCATCGGACTGGTCGTCCGTTTCGGCCCGTCGGCTGATATCCTGGCCTTTTTCATTCCCTTCTTTCTGCTACCTTTTTCGGCCGTCTATTATCCCGTGCACATATTCCCTCCCTGGCTGCAAAGAATCAGCGTCGTACTGCCGACCAGGCATATGTTCGAGGGTATGCGCACCACCCTGATCGAGGGAGTGATTCCCTTACATGATGTGTTCTGGGCAACCATTCTGAATGCAATCTTCGTTGTCCTGGCGTTTCTCTTCCTGTACTTGATGCTCCGTCTCGCCCGCAATAGGGGATACCTCAGCCGCCTGGTCCAGGACTAGATGTGTGCCTCTGTGCTGCAATGCCGGAGCGACGGTCCTGGAGCGATCCCGGTACACGGCCTACGAATCCGAAACGTGCTTGCGTGCCCCTGCCTCGTAGTCCATGAAGGCACAGGCGAGTCGCCAATGACCAGCTGCGGGGCGGCTGTTGCCCTGACCCGGCTTTTTCAATATACTGGCGATGACTATCACAATCCGATGGACAGGCGAATAGCCAATCTCGTTATCACCGGTTTCTCCGGCACAGGTAAGTCCCTGGTGGCCAGGGAGGTAGCCCGGAGAATGGGTTGGGGCTTCCTGGATACCGATGACGAGATAGTCAGGTACGGGGGTAGGGCCATCGCTGAGGTCTTCGCGCGGGAAGGCGAGGACAGGTTCAGAGAGATGGAGCGCGAGGTGGTAAGCAGAGCCTGTCGCCAGAGAGAGACGGTGATAGCCGTTGGCGGCGGCGCCATCGTCGATCCGCAGAACTACCAGCTGCTCAGCCAGAGAGGGTTCATTATCTGCCTGGAGGCCAGACCGGAGACCATCTACGAGCGATTATTCAGTCAGGCTGCCGCTAACCCCGGGACGGAAGCGCGCCCTCTTCTGGCCGCGGACGACCCCCTGGGACGCATAAGGGAACTCAAAGCCTCGCGGCAGCCTTATTATGCCAACGTCGACTGGACGGTACACACGGACAACCTGATTGTCGGCGAGGTAGCAGAGGAGGTAGTGAGGGCATGGAGTCTGCTTCAGCGCGCTCGCTCTCAGCCTGGTCCTCTGCCAGCACGAGAAAGGCAACCGGGCCCGCATGTGGAGGCCGGTGACGACCTCGCATGCGTGGTGGAGACTGCGACCCATAGCTATCCTGTCTTCCTCGGCCATGGTCTGCTGGACGCGCTGGGCGATAAACTGCGGCAGGCGTCCCTCACGGGCAGCGCCATCATCATCAGCGACGACAACGTCTTCTCGCTTTATGGCGACAGAGTCGAGAGAAGCCTCAGGGACGCCGGCTTTGCCGTGGACTCGTTTGTTGTGCCGCCCGGCGAAGAGACGAAGAGCATTACCTGTGCTAGCGGGATATATGATTACCTTGTCCGGCATCGGGTGGAGCGGGAGGATATTATCGTTGCGCTGGGTGGCGGCGTGGTCGGTGACCTGGCCGGTTTCGTGGCTGCCACCTACCTGCGGGGTGTACCATGGGTGGTGGTGCCGACCAGTTTGATAGCTATGGTCGATGCCAGCATCGGGGGCAAGGTGGGAGTCGACCACCCCGAGGGCAAGAACCTGATCGGTTCCTTCTACCAGCCGCGCCTCGTATTGGCGGATTGTCAGACTCTTACGAGCCTGCCCCGCCGCGAGCTGATATCGGGCTGGGCTGAGGTCATCAAGCACGGGTTGGCGCTGGACGCGGAGTTTTTCGACCGCCTGGAGGCCGATGCGGACAGGCTGATGGGACTGGACCCCGAGGCCCTTGTCCGGACTATCGCCCGTAGCGCGGCCATCAAGGCACGGGTCGTCAGCCGGGATGAGAGAGAAAAGGAAGGGAAGCGCGTCATCTTGAACTATGGACATACCATCGCTCACGGCCTGGAGGCCGCTACCGGGTACAGGCGCTTCCTGCACGGGGAGGCGGTGGCCATCGGCATGATGGGAGCCGCCAGGCTCAGTCAGCGGCTAGGGTTTCTGTCTCCGGGTGCGGTAAGCCGTCAGCAGGGGCTATTGCGGAGGTTCGGTCTGCCCGGGTCGGTAGGGGAGGTGGGCGGTGATCCGGAACTGAGTGTGTCCACGGTGGTCGGTGCCATGGAGCTGGACAAGAAGACCAGGGGAAAGGCGACTCGCTGGGTGCTGCTGGAAGATATCGGCAGAGCGGTAGTGCGCAGCGACGTGCCCAGGGAGGACGTGCTGGACGTTGTTCAGGAACTGGTGGAGTCGTAATTTCGCCTGCCGGGTCGCGAGCCGCGGCCGGCTATGCAGGCCATTGTCTCGCCCTGAACGGACACAGAGATCAATGGTGTAATAGCATGCGCGGAGGTCTTGAATGGATGAACTACTGCGATTAGGAAAGGAAGCCGTGGCGGCACAGCCCTTCAGCATCCTTGTGGGCGCCGAACTGACTGGCCTTTCGCCCGGGCAGGCTGAACTGAGGGTTCCTATCACGCCTGAGCTGAGACAACAGCACGGTTTCGTACACGGGGGCGTCATCAGCTATGCCGCAGATAATACTCTCACCGCCGCCGGTGCAAGCGTGCTCGGGCCGGAAATCGTGACCTCAGAGTACAAGATCAACTACCTCAGACCAGTCCTGGGTACATGTTTGATAGCACGGGCAACGGTCGTTCACTCCAGTAGGTCTCAAGCCGTCTGTCGTTGTGACGTGTTCACGGTCGAGGGGGATAGGGAGGTCCTCTGTGCCGTGGCCCAGGGGACGATTGTGATGATCGGTCGTTCTTCCGAGCCCTCAGGCTGATTGCGCGGTCAGGGCTTGCGGGCTAGGATGGCCAGGCGGCGGCTTTCCAGGGTGAAGGGACCGCCGTCGGCGCCTCCATACGTAGCCTCTATCTTCAGACTCGCGGTAGCTAGCATCCTGGCCAGTTCGGTAAGGGTGTAGATCCGTACGCTATAACTGGCCTCCCTCGTAGTGCCGTCGGGGTAGATTGTCACATTACGGACTTCGTCGCGTCCGGTCAGCTGGTCGAACTTCCGTTCGTCCAATACCTTTAGCCCCGCTGCGGTCTCATACCACCCCCGTGTTTGGAGGATCCGAGCCAGGCTGTCCCTGTGCATGAGCTCGATAAGGAACAGGCCGCCGGGTTTCAGGGCTCTGCACACTGCGTCCAGGACCTTCTGGTCCTCATCATCAGACTCCAGGTAACCGAAAGATGTGAAGATGTTGATGACTGCATGGAACTCATCGGCGAACGGTATGTCCCGCATGTCCCTGAGTTCCAGCCCCACCTTGAGTCCTCTTCCTTCGGCCTCGCGGCGGGCAATGTCCAGGAAGTGCTGGTTCAGGTCGAGCCCGGTCATCCGGTAACCTTGATCGGCAAGCTCTATGAGGTGCCGGCCGTGTCCGCAACACAGGTCCAGGATCTTGCTGCCCGGCGGGAGAGTCAGCGTCTTCTCGATGAAGTCAGTCTCCCTGGCCGTCCGCTCCGGCTGCAGGAAGGACTGGTAGGTTTCCAGGTAGTGCGGGCCGAAAAATTCTTTGTACCAGGGACTGCGCACCATCAGTCTTTCTCTCCTGTGTAGAATGATACCATATGGGATCGACGATGTCCCATGTGACCCGCTACGTGATTCCATTGAAAGCAGGTCTGGCATAGGCTATAATGGCCAATCGACTAAAGGAGGGGATCTTTGCTCAAGAACCATAGCTGCGGTGAACTGGGGGAGAAGGATATCGGGCGGGAAGTGACGCTGGGTGGCTGGGTGCACCGGCGTCGCGACCACGGAGGGAAGGTGTTCATTGATCTGCGCGATCGCGAAGGCGTGGTGCAGGTGGTGTTTGATCCTCAGGAGGCACAGGAGGCCTACGAGCTCGCGGGTTCACTCCGCGGTGAGTATGTGGTCAGGGTAAAGGGGGACGGCGGCCCGTCCCAAAGGGACCGAGAATCCCAAACTAACCAGCGGAGGCGTTGAGGTCATAGCAAGAGAGGTGGTCGTCTTGAACGCCTCGAAGACGCCCCCGTTCTATGTGAGCGACGACGAGGAAGTGGAAGAGTCTCTCTGCCTCAAGCACCGTTACTTGTACTTGAGAAGGATGAGGATGAGGGATAACCTGCTGTTGCGGCACCGTGTGATAAAGTTCATCCGCGATTTCCTCGTCGTGGAAAGGTTCGTCGAAATCGAGACGCCTATCCTGATAAAGAGCACACCGGAGGGGGCCCGCGACTACCTGGTACCCAGTCGTATTAACCCGGGCAAGTTTTACGCTCTCCCGCAGTCTCCACAGCAGCTGAAACAGATCCTCATGGTGGCCGGCTTTGACAGGTATTACCAGATAGCCCGCTGCTTCAGGGACGAAGACCTGCGGGCGGACCGCCAACCTGAATTCACTCAGCTGGACCTGGAGATGAGCTTTGTCGAGGTGGAGGACATATTGCAGCTTATGGAGGACCTGTTCACCGCGCTTGTCGAGGCTACCAGACCGGACATACGGCTGGTGAAGCCCTTTCCACGGATCTCGTACCGTGAGGCGCTGGACAAGTACGGCACGGACAAGCCGGATATCCGGTTCGGCCTGGAGATCAGAGACATATCCGATATCGCTGCCCGGACGGACTTCCAGGTTTTTCGCGGTGCACTGGACCACGGCGGCATGGTGAAGGGAATATGTGTTCCCGGATGTAGCCACTATTCTCGCCATCAACTTGATGAACTGCTCAGTCTGGCAAAGAGCTGTGGTGCGCATGGGCTGATGACCATGGCTTTCACGGGGGAGACGGTCAGCCCGGATACGGTGAAGTCGGCAGCTGCCAAATACCTGACTCCCGGTCAGGTGGAGGACATAGCCCTCAGATTCGAAGCAGAGCCCGGTGCTCTTCTGCTTATAGTGGCCGACAGGTCTGAGATAGTCAACGCGACCCTCGACGAGCTGCGCCGGGAGATGGCACGCCGGCTTGATCTCGCGGACGCCGGACTGCTGGCCTTCGCCTTCATCGTCGATTTCCCTTTTTTCGAGTGGAATGAAGCCGCGGGCCATTGGGAGACAATGCACCATCCTTTTACCGCACCTCGCCCGGAGGATATCTTGCTTCTGGAGACCGGGCCTGAGAGGGCCTATGGTCAGCACTATGATGTAATATGCAACGGATACGAGCTCGGGAGCGGCAGTATCAGGGTTCACAATCGTGCGCTTCAGGAGAAGATATTCGGCCTGCTCGGCTACAGCGCAGAGCAGATGGAAGACCGGTTTGGGGGTCTCCTGGAGGCGCTGGAATATGGCGCGCCACCCCATGGCGGTATTGCCATCGGGCTCGATCGTCTGGTAATGTTATTCGCGGGGGAGAGGAGCATCAGGGAGGTCATTGCTTTCCCCAAGAATCAGAACGCGGTGGATATCATGCTGGACAGCCCGTCATGCGTTGATCAGAGTCAGCTTGACGACCTGAACCTCAAGCTAAAGCACGATGTTCTGCGCTGAGACGAGACGGAACACAGCATATGAAGGTAAGCTCAGAAAAATCAGATAATTGCCAGGTAGTCCTCACCATCGAATCTGAGGCCGGTGAGATGGATGAATCGCTGGAAGAGGCTTATCGTCACCTGGTGAAGAAGGTATCCGTGCCGGGCTTCCGCAAGGGAAAGGCGCCACGCGAGATCCTCGTGCAGCACATCGGCCGACAGAATCTGCTCGAAGAGGCATTGGAACACCTCATGCCCGAGCTGTATAGACAGGCGATTGAATCTGAGGAACTGGAGCCCGTTGCCAGGCCGGAGATAGAATTGGTGCAGACTGAACCCTTGGTGTTCAAAGCCACGGTGTCTCTCAGGCCTGAGGTGAAGCTCGGTGATTACCACAGCATCAGGCTTGAACCTGCCCCGGCGGTAGAAGTCGCCGAGGAAGAAGTCGCCGCTGCCCTGGAAGGAATACGGGAAAGACACGGGTCATGGGCGCCCGTAGATCGCCCCGTCGATCCGGGTGACCTGGTTATCATGGATGTGGAAGCCAGCGTCGACGGGAACCCATGGTTGGACCGTACTGGTATACCGTACGAGGTGGATCCAGAATCACGTTCGCCGGTGCCGGGATTTGCCTCTCAACTACAGGGGACTGAGAAGGACAAGGAGATAGTCTTCAGCTTGACCATCCCGGATGACTATCAGATTGAGGAGATGCGGGGGCAGGAGGCTGCTTTCAAGGTCACAGTCACCGAGATAAAGGAGAAGGACCTGCCGGAGCTTACCGACGAACTGGCGCAGAGCGCCGGCTATGAAAACCTGGCTGATATGAAGGAAAAGGTGGCCGCTGATCTGAAGTCCCAGGCTGAAGCGAGGAATCGCTCGGAATTGCGGCAGAAGGCCCTCGAAGCTGTGGTGGAGGCTAGCGAAGTGAGCTATCCGCCGGTTTTGGAGGACGAGGAAATCACCGGACTACTCAGAGATGAGGCGCAACGCCTGGGTTTTGCGGAACTGCAGGAGTACCTGAATAGAAGCAGCAAGACGGAAGACGAACTCAGGGAGCAACTGCGGCCTATAGCGCGCAAGCGGCTTACTCATGGTCTTGTCCTGGAAAAACTGGCTGAAGAGGAGCAGATCGAGGTCACCTCTTCGGAGTTAGATGATAGAATAGGCGAGATCAGTGGCGGCGCGGAGGACAAGGAGAAGGCGGCCCAGTTCTTCTCCATGCCCCAGATCAGGCAATCGATGGAGCAGTCTCTGCGCACTCAGAAGACGCTGGACCGACTGCTGGAGATAGCCACCGGCGAGGCCGAGGCAACGAGAAAGGAGGAATGATGGAAGCAGTATCTCAGGTGATAATCCCTACGGTGACCGAGAGCAGTGCCCGGGGTGAGCGCATTTTCGACATATACTCCCTTCTGCTCAGAGAGAGGATCGTCTTTCTGGGCACGCCGATTAACGATCAGATAGCCAATCTGATCATAGCCCAGCTACTATATCTGGAAAGAGAGGATCCGGAAAAGGACATCAACCTGTATGTCCATTGTCCGGGCGGCATTATCAGCGCGGGCCTGGCGATCTACGATACTATGCAGATCCTTCGCTGCCCGGTGTCCACCATCTGTGTCGGACTGGCGGCCAGCATGGGCACCCTGCTTCTGTGTGCCGGGACCCAGGGCAAGAGGTATGCGCTGCCTAACTCTACCATACATCTGCACCAGGCTATCGGCGGCGCCCAGGGGCAGGCGGCAGATATTGAGATCGCTGCCAGAGAGATAATGAGGATGCAGGAGAGCATACGCACCATCATAGCTCACCACACGGGGCAGCCCGTGGAGAAGATTGCCCACGACACCGACAGAGATTTCTACCTTAGCGCTCAACAGGCGGTGGAATACGGGCTCATAGACGAGATCCTCAGCAAGCCTGCCAAGAAATGAAGCTGGCCGGGGGAGACGGATTCGATGAGCCCTCGGTCTTGCCGTGTTGGTAAGTGAGATGATGGTGAACTGGCTGGCGGTGTGCGCTGCGGCTTATGCGGCAAGTGAGCCGTTCGGTGGACTTGGTAGAGGGGGGCTGGTCGCCATCATCGTGGTGTCTGTGATCGGCATAATCACCTTCGTGTGGATATTCCGGGAGACCGGAAAGCGAGAATAAGCGGTCCGAACTACCCGAGTTCGGCGGCTTTGTCCCTGACCAGACGTCGGATCCTACTGTGCACGTCCAGGGCAGGTGCTATATCCTCTGTTCGTTGTAGCCAGTGGAAGTGCTCCCTGTCGTTGTGTCCTCCGGCTTTTTCTCTCTCCCTGACCACTGCTTCGACAGCCTGGCGCCCACCGCTGCCCCAGGCCTCCAGGGCTATCAACAGGTCGTCCAACCTGACGGACGCCAGACCCATGGTGGCGTGAGTCAGGGCGTATTCATTGGCATTGAAAGCGATGGCCAGCCCACCTGCTTTGTCTACAGCCCCGAGCATCCTGCAATCGGTGATGCTATCCCCCACTGCCACCCAGTTCGAGAAGGGTCTCTCCACCGTGGCGCTGAATCTCTCTAGTGCCTCTACCTTGCGCGTTCCCCCCACCGGTCTCACCTGCCCCATGACCTGCCCTGATCTTGTGCGCGGCAGGTGCTCCCAGTAGAAATGGTCAAGGACTTCCCTTATCCTGGCATCGTCGACACCGGGACTGAGCCCGGCAATGCTCTTTTCTGTCGCACGCAGCAAAGAGAGGTCGGCCGGATCTACGAGCCGCCCGATCTCTTCCAGGCGGAGAGAGGTGCAGGCCACATTCTGCTCAGGGATGCCCAGCCTGCCTGTGATGGTCAGGGCGTATTGTTCGTAGCTCGTGCTGATGCAGAATAGGCGCCATCCCCGGGACTGGAGCCCGGAGGTCAGTTCCGGCGCTCCCGGGGTCAGCGGTGCTTTCTGCCCCATGGCAGCAATCTGCTCCTCCGTTACTCCGTGACATATGAGGAAAGGGATGATGAGAGCAAGGGTGTCCCCGGGTTCGTAGTCAGGCCTGCCCTCCAGTGCCAGCAGGTCGTCGTACCGGCTGATGGCCCGGAAAGCCCTGTCGCCAAGGGGCGAGAGCTTCATCAGCTCGTAGGCATTGTCCTGAGGGGCCAGGGGGCCTTCCAGGTCGAAGGCAATGGGGTTTGACTCGGGCTTTCCGGTGCTCTCTGTCTCCATGGTTCAGGGTTGCTGGAGCATTCTCTGGAACCGGCAGCAGCGGTCCCGGCTCCGTGGCGCCTTAAGAGCTAGGTCTTCTCCCCTCCCAGCGCCCGGTCGACTGCGGCGCTCAGGTCATATCCGTTGATCGGCCTTTCCCGGGAATCGAGCACCCTCCCGCTCTGAATCCGGACCTCGCCACGGCTCAGAGCACGCACGGTGAGGATGATCAGAGGGAACTCCCGCGCAAGCTCGTGCTCGCGGATGAAGCGAAACAGCGCATCCCTGTCGCCTTCCCGCCAGTACTGGTCGAAGGGCTCGCCGTCGATGGCAAAGAGGCAGTAGGTAACCACCGGCCCTCTGTCCAGTTCGGGGGTGACCAGGTGCATCATCGCCCCCGCTGTGGTGGCCCTGTCCTCTATCAACTGCCGCATCACCTCTTGGAAGGTTCCTACAGGTCCGCCCGGCGGCGCGGGGTGCAGGTTGATCATATTATACTGCCGGCATAGCTCTTCACCGACGATGAGCATATAGCCGGCCAGGACACAGATGTCGGGACCGAACCGTTCGATTTTCTT
>SL_5KL_010_SEDDRAFT_10001153_pt1 | contig 16251 bp, 12 predicted proteins | sample SodLakKL_010_SED_FD_9118 | JGI IMG/M metagenome (IMG submission 9118)
CGCCAGCTTCCCGCCGATCATCGATATCCTGCCGACGATGTCGTTGCTGTCCACCGACCTCCTGCGGTAGCGGCGGACCTTCTCCGAGGGGATGCCTTTGCCGGCCCGGCGCTTGTCGCGGACGGACTGCACCGAAGGTATGACCAGCAGCATGATGATGAAGCTGGATATAATCCCCACCGCGGCGAGGACGCCGAAGTCGGAGATCATCCTCATCGAGGATGTGACGTTGGACAGGAAGGCTATCACGGTCGTTATGGTCGCCAGCAGCAGGGCCTGGCCCACAGAGCCGACGGCGGTCGACACGCTGGCGGCGTTGTCGTTGCCCTCGCCGCGCTCGTCGCGGTAGCGGAAGACCAGATGCAGAGCGTAGTCTATGCCCAGCCCGAGTACCAATATCGGGACGGCGATGGAGACGGTGCTGATGCCTATGCCGAATATCAGGGCGCCGCCGAAGGTCCACAGGATGGCGAAGACCAGGCAGCTGATGGCCACCAGCATGTCCACCAGGTCGCGGTACATCAGCATGAGGATGGCGACCATGACCAGCAGCGCCAACGGGAAGAGGGTGGCGAGGTCGCTGTCGGCGACGTCGGCCATGTCCATGATTATGCGGTTCTCGTCGAATATCGCCACTTTGCTGTCGCCGTATATCAGATTCACATCGTCCGCTATCTCCGCGACCGCCTTCTCGTAGGCGAGGAAGTCCATGCCGTCGTCCTCGAGGACCTTGTTGCGGTCGAGGACGGCGATCATCATGGCGCCGGTGGCGGTGCCCTCATCGAGGTCGAGGTCCTTGGTGAAGAGCGATTCGATCCCAGAGAATTCCTCGGCTTCCAGCAGGCCGGTGACCGTCTGTTTCAACGTGGCCTCGTCGTAATGCTCGACATAGGCGATCAGGACCTCATGATGGGAGAGCCCGTCGGCATCGAACCCTGGAGGGGGAGGCAGGATATCATTGTAAACGATCGCCGACATCAGCGCTGAGTAAGGGCTGTTGAACGTCGCGTTAGGGTTCTCAGGGCTGATGAGGTAATCGCTCGCCACCGGGTCCTCGAATATCCTCTTCTCGTACTCGAGGGCGGCGAGGAATGACTCCTTCGAGAGGGCGTCATCGGCGCGCAGCAGGTTCAAGGAGGTCTGCTCGAACCGGAACGTGTCGCGGAGCAGCCTGTCGGCCTTGTAGGTATCGGTGTCCGGGGTCATGTCGTCCTCATCCAGATCGAACGTGACACCGTTGGTGGCTATGGTCCCGAACGCCATCAGCGTTATCAGCAGCACGGCGCCGATGCAGAGCCAAGGCCTCGCGGCGATCCTCTCGCCTATCCTCTCCAGTATGCTCATCTGATCTACTTCCCTAGTTGATGATATGATTTTGTATCGACGGACTCCAGCATCAGCCTGCGGAAATAGTCCATCCGCCCGGCGGCGTCCTCCTCCATCTGCAGCACCATGAGGTTTATCATCGGCAGGAGCATCGCGGCCGTCTGCGGGTGCGGCGTGACGATGACCCCTTGCTCGACCCCCTCCTCCACCATCTGCGCATAGTAGGGCAGGGCCTCCTCCAAACTGCTGCGCAGCACATTGAGGATCAAAGACGCATCTACGTCCAGGCTCCTGAGCTCGCGCCGTATCCATTCCGTCTCCGGCAGCGAGATCATGCCCTCGTCGATGTCCGCCATCCGTTGCAGGACGTCCTTCCCCCTGTCCGCCGCCGCCTCTTTTATCACATCGAGGTACCTCGCCTTGATCCTCTCCGCCACCGTGCAGAGGAGGTCCTCCTTGGAATCGAAATGATGGTAGAGGGTGCCCCGGGCGATCCCCGCCTCCTGCAGGATATCGTTGAGGGTGGTCGCCCGGTAGCCCTTCTCCATGAACAGCTCGGTGGCGCAGACGACTATGCGCTCCTTCATCCTCAGGGCGGTCTCGGGCATCTGATCACGCGGTAGCCTGGTTAGACCGTCGGTCTAATTGACACCCTGATATTGACGGGGTTGATAAAACTTGCGATGGGGGCCCTCTGCAGGGCTTCACCATATCTTGTCGTCGAGGTAACGGCCGAGGACCTCTTCTATGCTGTCGTCGGACCTCCTCACCGGGATCACCAGGGAATAGCGGCATCCCCGGCCGGTGTTGCGGAAGAGCATCGATATGTCCTCGGAGAGATGGCGGAGGCGCAGCTCCATCTCGTGGGCGTCATCGCCGTGCTCGCCGTGATAGCATACCACCTGCACAACGTTCACATCGGCGGCGATGGGGAGCTCGTCGTCCCCCCGCACCATCTTCTTGGCGATTATGGGCATTATCGCCTTGCCCACGTACTCCTTCGGCTCCAGGATTATGGAGTCTATCTCGATCACCGTCCTGACCTGGCCGTCCTTGAGCATAAGTATGTCCGGCTCGGTGTAGCGGAAGCCTATGCGGTTGCCCACATCGCTGTAGAGGGGGAAGGGGCCGGGGTCGCCGTCAAGCATCATCCCTTTCAGCCTCACCACGGTACGGTCCTTTCCATGGTACTTGCCGTAGACGTAGCGGCCGATTATGTCACGGACCTCCTCGATGGTCCTGTCGCAAACCGACTCCATCATCGCCACCGGTAATGAATTGCTTTAACGAGCCTTAAAACCCTTTCTATTCAGCAGTGGGACAGCCTTCTCGGCCTTGGCATGGTCCCGGACGGTTCGCGGCGTTCATAAGGGTTATACGGGGGCAAGCATTGACGGTGTCATGAGTTTGAAGTCCTGGGCTCTGGAGGTGAGGGCCCCTTTCCTGCTGCTTCCCCTGCTGCTCTCGGCCCTCGGAGCGCTGATGGCGGCGAACGATGGCCATTTCAGTCTGATGCCCTTCCTCTCCTTCACCGCGGTCCTCCTCTTGCTCCATGTCACGGTGAACACGCTCAACGAGTACCATGACCATCTCAGCGGCATCGATTTCAGAACGCTGAGGACTCCCTACAGCGGCGGCTCCGGCATGCTGCAGACGGGAGCTGTCAGGCCGGGTGAGGTCAGGGCTTTGGCCTACGGATGCTTCGTGCTGGCGCTGGTGCTGAGCGTGCACCTGGTGCTCAGCACCACGCTGCTGCTGGCCCCCATCATCGCAATGGGCATGGTTTTCTCGCTGTTCTACACCCAGGTCTTCGCCCGAGGCTTCATGGGGGAGGTCTCGGCGGGGCTCGGCCTCGGAGTGCTCCCGGTGATGGGCGCCTATCTGGTGCAGACGGGAGGGCTGTCCCCCGCGATCGCCTTCATCGCCCTGGCTTCGGGACTGCTGACCTTCAACCTCCAGCTTCTGAACGAGTTCCCGGACCAGGAGGCCGACCGCCACGGCGGCAGGAGGAACCTGGTAATGGCCTTGGGGGAGGGGAGGGCGTCGCGGCTCTACACGGCGATCAACGCAGCGGTGTACACGGTCATCGCCCTGGCGGTGCTGGCGTCCCTGATGCCGCCGGAGGCGTTGCTCGCCATGGCCACGCTGCCCCTGGCGTACCGGGCCTCGTCCATCGCGATGAGGAGAGCGTCGGCCCAGGAGTTCATAGCCGGCCAGAAGGCCAACGTCCAGGTGGTGATGCTGACCCAGCTCCTCTTGGGCCTGGGGATCGCGGCGGCATTGCTGGGCAACGCCGTCTGAGCGCTTCAGACTATCATCACATGAGGGCGGCCATGGACCACGTCCACCGCGGCCTCCACGCCGTAAACGCTCTTTATGTTCTCCGCGGTTATCACGTCAAGGGCTTCGCCGGCGGCGAATATCCTACCCTCCTTCATCATCACCGCCTTGTCGCAATACTTGATGGCGAGGTCGAGGTCATGGACTATAGCGCACACGGAGAACCCCTCCCTCCTCACCAGGTCGCGGAGAAGGTCCATGACGTCCATCTGGTGCTTGATGTCCAGGCTGCTGGTGGGCTCGTCGAGCAGCAATATCGATGCCTCTTGGGCCAGGGCCCTGGCGATCAGCACCTTCTGCCTCTGGCCCCCGCTCAACTGGTCATAGCGATAGGAGGCGAACCTCTCCATGTCCAAGGAAGCGAGTATCTCCCATGTCTTCTCCTCATCGCGCTTGCCGCTCTGCCATGCCGCGTGGGGCCTTCGACCCATGAGGACGACCTCGAAGACTGTGGGCATCCCGTGGCCACCGCCCGCGTGCTGCGGAACGTAGCCGATCATCTTCGCGATGTCTATCTGTTTCAGCTTGGCGACGTCGCGGTCATGTATCAATATCTCTCCCTGGTTGTGGGAGAGTATGCGGTTGAGGCATTTCAGCATCGTTGTCTTTCCGGAGCCGTTGGGCCCGATTATGCCGAGGACCTCTGAGGGCTCCAGCCTCAGGCTCACCGAGTTAAGTACAGGGCTGCTGTGGTATGCGAACACGACATCGTTTGCTATGACATTCATGCGGGCACTCTTCCAGACCGGTCCAGATTCCTTATCGGGACCCGCCTCATTGATATGTGAAGGCGGTAATACATAATAAATATTCGTGTTACCAGATTCACGTTCGGAAAGGCCAGATTCCGATGCAATGTTTTTAATAAACCAATAGTATTACTGCTTAAAAATTCGTGTTACTATTCATGGCACGGGAAGGGGAGAAACAATGAGTAAGAATATCTTAGCGGCGGGATTGGCCGCGGTGCTCGTCATCGCAAGCGCAGTGGTGCTCGTGATCAATGCTGAGGAGGATTGGCCAGGCCATGACGGCCTGGAGATATACGGGAACGCCAACGGCGACTGGTCCATCGATGAGGACGACATCGCCCACATCCAAGCCATAATCGATGGAGAAGAGGAGCCTAACAAGTTCGCCGACGCCAACCGCGACGGCAAGATAGACGAGAAGGACATCGAGCATGTGCAGGCCCTCATAGACGGGGAGGCTGAGTTCATATGGATACTGGACGGCAACGGCGACCCTGTCAAGGTTAAGCTTCCGGTTGAGCGCATCGGCGTCGAGTACCTGAGCAATGCAGAACTGATGAACGTCCTCAACGTATCCCACAAGGTGGTCGCCGCTGACGCGGCCGCATACAAGATGAAGGACTTCTACTTCCCGGGCCAGAACATCTACAACATAGGGCAGATGCACCAGAATCCCAACTATGAGGACATCATAGAGAACACCGACATGGATGTGCTCTTCACCTTCTCCCCATCTGACAATGACGTAAAGAACGAGAATCTGGGCGCTACGGACGTCGTCTTCCTCGGCCTTTATTGGCCCAATGTGATGGAGCCTGAGGACTCCCGCTTCATGCAAGGGGTGATGAAGGCGGGATACATACTCGATGCGGTCGACAGGGCGAACGACTACAAGGAATGGCTAGAGGGCCTGGTCGATGACCTGCATTCCGTCACATCCATGATAGAGCCCGAGGACCGCCCCGACGTTCTCATGACGACTCACAGGGACTATTGGGCCCCAGGCGGTCAGGACAACAAGGAGGTTAGGACGTTCACAAAAATCGACCCGCTGTCCCAGGCCTGCATGCTTGCAGGAGGCAACCCCATAGCCATGAACATAGTGGATAATTGGATCGGCAAGGATTCGATCTATTTCGCACAGGTGGGCCTTGAATACGTGCTGAACGAAGAGCCTGAATACATATTCATCCACACTGTGCGCCACACCTATTCGGGAATAACCTTGGAACCGGCACACGGTTATGACTGGGACGACCCTGCCGACTACCAGGAAAGGTTGGACGACATCCTGAACAACCGCTCCGAGATAGCCACGCTGCCGGCGGTCATCGATGAGAATGTCTTTATGACAGCGGGAGACTTCCGCAACAATGCTATGGGAGGCATACTCGGGGCGGTTTATATGGCGAAGATACTCCATCCGGACTTGTTCACGGACTCGGTCCTCGACCCGCAGGCGATCCACCAGGAGTTCGTGAGTGACTGGATGGGTCTCGACTACGACCTGAGCCAGAACGGCGTGTTCATCACGCCAGTGGTTTGAACTCGCTGAACGGAGTATGCACCATAATGTAACGGCTTTCGACCGATTTCGGAAAGGATAAGACCGGGAGGAGATGGAGCTGATCGATTGGAACTCGGTTTGGGACGAGCAGATGATCATCACAGACCGCTCACGCCTTAACGATGGGGCGTTCTGGGACCGGATGGCCAAAGAGCCTTCCAGTGGCGGCTTCCCGGAAGAGATGACGGACTTCCAGCTTTCCTGCATCGGCATCGAGGGCCACGAGTCCGTCCTGGAGATAGGCCCAGGCAAAGGAAGGCTCACCATCGAGCTGGCCAAGAGGGCAGGGTCGGTCACGGCAGTCGACCCTTCCGCCGCGATGACGGAGGAGTTGTCGCGAAGCCTTGAGGACGCCGGCATTTCCAATGTAAGACTAATCGTTTCGAGCTTGGAGGAAATGGATTCGGCCCAGGTCGGGCGTCACGACGTGGTGGTGGCGTCCTATTCCCTGTTCATGATGGACATGAGACGGCGGCTGGAGCAGATGACCAGGTCCGCCGCGAACCGGATTTGCATCTTCGTCCCCGCCGACCTCCGCGTACCTGATGAGCTGCAGAGAACGCTATGGGGCACCGATGCTGATATCCAAATCCCGGACCACGTGGTGCTCTTCAACCTCCTCTGGCAGATGGGGCTGAAGGCCGATGTGGCCGTACAGAGCTTCAATGTCCGCAAGGAATACGCTGACCTCCGCTCCGCGGTCGATGAGCACATGAGGTTCCACAACGCCCCAGAAAGGAGTAGGCCAGCCTTGGAGAGATACTTGTCGTCGATGCTGAGGGAGGAGGACGGTGCGCTCGTGTTGCTGAGCGAGCGCAGCACCGCGATGCTTAGATGGAGGGTAAGATGAGCGCCGACCATCACGACGGATGCTGCCCAGGACACGCGGAGCGGGAGAACATCAGGGTGATGATGGCCCGCCGCGTCCTGTTCCTGGTCGGCAGCGCCGCCCTGATGGTGCTTCTCTTCCTCTATTCGCTCACGATCGGAGCTGCCGACCTTTCGATATCAGAGGTTTACAGGACAGTTCTCAACCGTTATTTCCCCGGTGTTTTCGAGGTCAGCGACAGGTCGGAGACCATAGTGTGGTCCTTGCGCATGCCCAGGGTGGCCATCGCCGCCATCGCCGGGGTTACCCTGGGAATGGCCGGATGCGTAACCCAGGCCATCCTCAGGAATCCTCTGGCCACACCGTATACGCTGGGGGTGAGTGCTGGTGCCGGTTTCGGTGCCGCGGTGGGATTCATTGTCGGGGCGGGCATCTTCAGCGGCATGGCGATGGTGATCGGGAACTCCTTCATCTTCGCGCTCATACCCGCCTTCGTAATCCTCCTGGCCTCCCGCCGGATGGGTGTGACGCCGGAGACGCTGATATTGTGCGGCGTGGCCATGGCCTACATATTCGGGGCCTCGAACACGCTGCTGCAGTTCTTCGCCGATGACGAGGCGCTGCGTTCAGCTGTGTTCTGGCTGGTGGGGGACCTGACCCGCGCCTCCCTCTGGCAGGTCCCATACATAAGCGTGGCCCTGGTACTCTTCCTGGGCGTCAGCATGTACTATGCAAAGGATATAAACATCATCAAGATGGGCGATGACGACGCGAAGGGGATGGGCGTGGACGTGGAGAGGGTGAAGCTGATCATGGTCCTGTCGGCCTGCCTCGCCACCGCCACCGTGATATGCTTCACCGGCGCCATCGGGTTCATCTGCCTCCTGGCGCCTCACATATCTAGGCTTTTCATCGGCGGGGATGAACGCTATCTCATACCCGCTTCCGGCCTTTTCGGCGCCTGCCTGCTGCTGGCGGCGGACATCGTAGCGAAGACAGCGGTGGCCCCGGTGCTCCTGCCGGTGGGGGCCATCACCGCATTGTTGGGCGGCCCGATGCTGATATACCTGCTGCTGAGGCGCAGGAGGGACTGCTGCCGTTGAGCTAACCGTATATCTCGATCAGTCCGGAGATGCCCCTGGCGAGGATCTGGATGGAGATGGCGACGATGATTATCCCCGATACCCGGGTCAGGACGTCGATGCTCCCTCCCAGCTTCTGGGCGAGGTTGCCCGCCGCCAGGGTTATGCCGTACACTATCGCCGCCATCAGCAGGGTTATGAGCAGCAGTATGCCGTAGTCTATGGGGGCGCTGGTCATGCTCGCCGTGGATACGGCGATGGCTATCGTCGCCCCTCCGACGGCCATGGGGAATGTCATGGGCACCGCGACCACCTGCTCCCACTCCGACCGGGGGACAGCCTGGTAGTCGTCCTCCTTGGCGACGGTGGCGAGCTTCTGACCGTAGGTCATCATCGGGATGCCGGCGATGAACACCGCCAGGCCTCCGGTGACCATCAGCGCCGGCGTTGTTATCCCCAGCGCGAGGAGGATGTACTCGCCGATGGTTATCGATATGACCATGACGATGATGTAGTTCCTGGCCACGCGTTTCGCGACCTTCTTCTGGATGTCGGCTGCGAAGCGCTCGGTGAGCGAGGCGAAGGCGGCTATGGCGGCAGGGGGGCTGAAAAGCGTCAACAGCGTGATGAAGAAGAGCAGGTACTCCCCCGTGTCCAGCATAGGCCCGTTGAGCACGTCCACCATTCAAATCGCCCCGGTCGAGCCGATTCTCGGTTTCGTATAAATAGTTATTGGGCCTCGGGCAGTCACGCCTTCATTGGCGGCCGCCGCCCTCGCGCACCAAGCCCCTCAGCTCGGTCTCCGCCTTCTCCAACGCAACGGTCGAGGCGATTATGTCCGCGCCTATCCGCAGCAGGCGCTTGTCCTCGACCGACCAGTCCCCGATGCTCTCCACATCATCGAACCCTATGAAGCCCTGCAATTCCCCGTTGACCTCCAACGGCAGCACGTAAAGGGATTTTATCCCCTGCATGTCAAGCGTGCTCTTCTCCCTCCCCGCCTCCGGAGGCATACTGGAAACATCGGGAATCTCGATGACGCCGTCCTGCTCCAGCCTCTCCATCCACCACACGATCTCATCGACACGCTCGTTCTGCAGCAGATGCATCATGGATTCGACGCCCTCGGCGCACCATTCGTGGGTGTTCCTCATAACCTCGCCGTCGTCGCTGCGCAGGAACAGATAGGTGCGGTCGGCGCCGCTGAGCTTGCCCAGGACCGCCAAAGCCTTGTCGACGCTCTCATCGAAGCCCTCATCGCTGGAGAAGAGGCGGGAGATCCTCCCGAGGGCGCCCTCCATGGACGCGAAGCCTCCGAACCCGCTCCATGCCTCGTCCACGGTCTGCCCTCTGGGCGCGAGCTCCTCGATGACCATGTTGACCTTCCATTCCGCGCCGTCGATGCAGTCCCCCCTCAGGTGGACCTTGCATGGCATGGCCCTGCCGGTAGGGAGGCGGAAGATGACCTCCATGTCCGCCTTGTCCCCCTTCCGGAGTGCATCGACTATCAGCAGAAGCCTCCCCCTATGCTGCTCCTCGAGCATCTGGGCTAACCCATCGCCTTCAACGGCGGCGTCCTCGAGCAGGGAAACGGCGCTCGGATTGGCGTAGACCGCTCCGCCCTCGCCGTCCAGCAGCACGATGGCCTCGTCATTGATGGAGAGCATGTCCTTGTAGCGGTCGTAAGCGGTGGCGAACCAGCCCTCGAGGGAGGACCTCTCTATCACTATGGCGGCCACCTTGACCAGCCAGTCGAGCACGGAGAGGTTCGCGTCCGTGGGGAGGCCTGTGTCGCGTCCATAGTTGGCCACCGTCCCCAGCAGACGGCCGTCTGATGACAATATCGGCTTGGACCAGCATGATCTCAGGCCGGAAGCGAGCAGCGTGGCGACCACCTGCGGGAACGGTTCCCAGAGGGGGCTGTCTCTTATGTCGGGGGCGGAAGCCAATGACAGGGTGTGGGCGGCGGTGCCGCATGAGCCGTGGCGCTCACCGATGGGGACCCCCTCCGACAGGAGGGCCCAATAGTCCCTGCCGAGCCCCCGTCCGGAGGCTGGCCTGAGCACCCCGCCCTCCTCGTCGTAGAGCATCACCGTGCAGACCACCGAAGGGTCGTGCCTCTCCGCTATCGCCACCATCGAATCGAGGACGGCCTGCAGCCCCTCCCCGGCGCTGAGGAGCTTCAAGAGGTCGAGCTCCACCGATCTGAGCCTCTCGGCCCTGTATCGCCCCGCCTCGCGGGCGAGGACCTCTTCCAGCTCCTGGTAGAGCAGGCCCGCGTCCTTGTCCTTGCGGATGTAGGAGTCGGCACCGAGGTTGAGGGCGCGGATGGCCACCTCCTCGTCCCCCCTGCCGGTGAAGACTATGAAGGGGGTTCTGAGGCCGGCGGCGCGGACATTCCTTAAGAGCTCGAGGCCGTCCGCCCCGCCCAGATTGTAATCGGAGACTATGGCGTCGTAATCGTTGCCCAGCGCCTTGGCGGTGGCCTCCTCCAGGCCGGATGCGGTCTCGACGGCGAAATTGCCGTTGCGCTCCAGGTGGTGCCTGCACAGGTCGAGGAGCCGGGGCTCATCGTCCACGTAGAGAAGCCTCATCGTTCCGGATGCCATGTCGTCCATGAGATCGTCCCGCCCCTGCCGCGAAGTCATATCCCTCTTCACGTTTAATCGTTTTCAAATGAATGACCAGTGTTGATAACGCCCGGCAGAGGGCAGGAGATGGGCGTCAGCGGAATCTGTAGCGTCCGCGGGGAACATCGATGCGGAAGAGCGCCCCTTCCCCCTCACGGCCTGTCTCAGATATCCTGATGCCTGTTATCGCCAGTATCTCTTTGATGAGGAACAGCCCCATGCCGTTGTTGTTCCCGTAGCCCTTGGAGAATATCCTCCCCTTCTGCGAGGCGGGGACCCCCACGCCGTCGTCCTGGTAGTACAGGATGAGATCCCCGTCATCGCCAGGCTCATGCCATATGCTTATCCTGCTGACATCCCCGCCGTGGCGCTTGCTGTTGTCGATTAGGTTGCGGAAGACCTTCTCCAGCAGCGGGTCGGCGTAGAGCTCCAGGCCGGAGACCCGCTTCTCCAGTCTGGCAGGCCGGTGGACCTGGGTGGCGACGATCGATTCCAGGTCCTGCCACCTGGGCCTCTTGACGCCCAGGTCCTGGTATTCGCTGGTGAACTCGATCTGCTTCTGGATCTGGTCGCAGGACCTGAGGAGGACATCGGAGACGCCGGACATCCCCTCTTCCTTCGCCCCTTCATCCAGAAGGCTGATGTAGCCCTTCATCACCATCAGCTGGTTGAGTATGTCGTGCCTGGTGATGCTGGTCATGAGGTTCAGCTTCTTGTTCGTGGTCCGGAGCGCCTCCTCCATCATGCGGAGCTCATGGATGTCCATTATCTGGCCCAGGTGTCCGAGGTAGCGGCCTTCGAGGTCATGGAGCGGCACCGCCTTCTCCTGGACCCAACGGTGGCCCCCCTCGCTGTTCAAGAGCCTGTAGTGCGCTGTCAAGGGTTCGCGTGCCTCGATGGCGGCGTAGAACCGGGGCAGGAAGCCCTCCCTGTCCTCAGGATGCACCATGTCCTCCCATCCGCGGCCGAGCCCTTCCTCCGAAGGCGTGCCGGTGTACTGCTCCCATCTGCGGTTGAGGTAATCGAGGCGACCATGCTCATCGGTGGTGTAGACTATGGCATCACCGCTGTCGGCCATGGTGCGGAACTTGTGCTCGCTCTCCGCCAGCGCAAGCTCCATCTCCTTCATGGCGGTTATGTCGATGTGGGTCCCCACGGTCAGGCTTCCGGGCCTCCCTTCCTCATCGCGCAGCGTCCTGCCCCGCGACCATATCCAAACCCATCCGCCCTCCGCATGGCTCATGCGGAAGGTCTGCTCGTACATGCTCTCCGGCCCCTGCTCCAGGTAATCCCGGAACGTCCTCGTCGCCGCATCACGGTCCTCAGGATGGAGCAGTTCCGTCCACATGGTCCCTAGGCCTCCCTCCCCCTCTTCTGAGGGCGGTTCCCTGCCCAGCATGCTCCAGTACTCCGGGGAGGTCCAGAGGACGCCGGTTTCACGGTCGTGCTCCCACGCGCCGCTGTTGGAGGCCGATATGAGGGCGCGGTACCTGCCCTCCGCCTCCTGGAGGGCCCGGTAAGACTCCATCCTCTCGCTGAAATCTATGGATATGGAGACGATGCTCTTCTTACCGCCGAAGGGCATCACGTTGAGGGACATCAGCTCCCAGAAGGAGCTGCCGTCCTTCCGCCTCGTCAGCCATAGCAATTCGGAGACGCCCTCATGCTCCAGCTTCCTGTTCACCTCTAAGGTGTCCGCTTTGGAATAGGGGGGCTCGCCCCATACCACGCCGGTTCTGATGAAGTCCTCCAGGTCGTCGTAGCCCATCATCTGCACGGCTTTCCTGTTCGCATACCTGATGTCATTGGTCTCCCAGTCGTAGACTGTGACCATCGCCGGGGCGTTGTCGAAAAGTTCGCGGTAGCGCCTCTCGCTCTCGATCAGCTCCTCCTCCGCCCTCTTGACGGCGGTGACGTCCCGCAGCACGATGATGGCCTCCCCCTCGCTGAGCTTCGCTATCCTGGCATTCAGATGGAGCGGTCCGCCGTCCATAGTGAGGATCAGGTCGCTCTCCTTTATCCCTCCGTCTTCCAACGCCTCGGAGACCTTGCCTTCGATTTCCTTAGCGGCATCACGGTCGAGGAAGTCCTTGGCGGTCCTTCCGACGATCTCCGCGGGATTCAAGCCCGTGCCGGACGGCAGATTGGCCCGCCAGTCCATTACCCTTGAATGCTGGTCCACCACCAGGACGGTGTCCGGCAAGGAATCCAGTATCCTGGATGACCTGCCCCGCTCCTCCGCCAGGTCGGCCATGGCCCTCTTCTCTTCGCTGATGTCGACGGCCATCTCGAAACGCACCATCCTCCCGTCAGGCCAAGGTATCAGGCGGTTGATGACGTGGAAATGCTTGTCGAGCACTTTGTTGTGATGGTCCCACACATAGGTCTGCCCGTTGAGCTCCCTTATGATGTCGTTGGTGCAGAACTCGCAGGGGGCGTCCCTGCCCTGGAGCTCGCGGTAGCATCTGCCGCCCTCGAGGCAAGCGCCGTACAAGCTCTTGGCGGCTTTGTTGAGATAGAGAATCTCGTGGTCGTCGATGTCGACCACGTAGATGGGCTGCTCCATGGAATCGAACATCGACCTGAGCCGCCCCATCTCCTCATCGGTTGCGGCCGCCGCCCTCCGGTCCTCGGTGACGTCCCGGAAGACGAGGAGGTCCACCGGTTGGCCGTCGACCCTCAGCAGCAGGGCGGACGCCTCTACCTGGACCTCCTCGCCGTCGGCGTTGCGGAGCCGGTACTCCTTGAAGTCCCAGTGGTTGCTCCTTATCCTGTCCCTCAGCCCCTCGATGGTCTGCTCTTGGGCCGATTCGCTGACCATGTCTATGAGCCGCTTGCCCTGCAGTCCCTCATCCTCGAAACCGAGCGACTCCCTCGCCGCTCTGTTGGCGAAGGTTATCAGCCCGGACGGGTCCAGTGTCAGAACCCCCTCCTTGAGCCTCTCCAGCACGGAGAAGAGGCCTCCCCCGTCGTCGTGGCTATAGTTGACCGTCGCCTTCTCACAGGCGTGCCGCGCCATCTCGAGCAGCTCTTCCGCGTGGCGGTCATCGCCTACGCGGACAAGGAGGTCGGCGCCCGAGTTCACGGCCCGTATCGCTTCATCAGCGCTGAATTCGGGCGAGACGACCGCGAAGGGCATCCCCAGGCCTTGGGCGCGCATGCTCTTGAGCAGCGGGGCCGCAGAGCCGCCGTATTCGGTTGCGCAGAAAACCACGGCGGCGTATCCCTCCGGTTCGATGAGGTCGGCAGTCCGGTCCGAAGAGAGCGTATCCACCGCCAGACCGTCGCTTTCCAGAAGACCCCTGGCCCATTGGGAGCCGCGAGGGTCGTCCTCGATGATCAAGACCTTCATCGGACTAGGACCGTCGGCCATCCTATAACCTCCCCAGCTATGCCGATATCGGTCCTCATCGTTTATTATCCTTTTTCGGCCGCTCAGGCCGCCGTCTTCATCCTGGACCCTCCGCGAGAACCACCGGCATTCTGACGTCCGAAGTCATCTAAGCTTCGCCATGTCGATGAGTTCGGATTCATGGAACCTTCGCAGTATGCGATGGTCCCGCTGCAGCTCCTCGCCGATGCGGCTGCCGTCCTCGGTGGCGATGCATATCCTCTCGTCGGCGTAGTCGGAGCTGCTCTTATCCGGCCAGATCCCCATCAGGCTCACCCCGCTCCCCTCGATCCTGATGGAGCGGAAGACGAGGCTCAGGTCGTAGAGGAGCTCCCGCAGAAGCCAGGGCGTCGATTCCAGGCGGGAGGGGACCTCCTTCGGGTAGCGGAGGACGACGTGGCGCATCCTCTCCGCGTCCAGCAGGGCGCTCATGGAGTCGTCAGCAGTGAGGAAGACCTGCTCCAGCTGGCCGGAGCGGTTGTGGGCGGATAGCTCGCGCACGATCATCTCATCGGCATCGGCGCTGTTGCCGGCCTCGCCCATCCCGCCGTCCACCTCGTAGTAGGTGAATATGTCCCTCACCGCCCCCTGCTCGGCGAGGGCGTTCAACGCCTTCGCCGCCCTCAGCGTGGGACGGTTGGGGAGGGCGTCTGCGAACGGGCGGCCTCGGAGGGCGCGCTTCAGCCCCCCCGGGTCCCTATGGCGGTCCAGTTTGTGGTTGGACGCCTTGGCCAGCTCCCGTATCGAGACCTTCGATATGGTGACCAGTAGGTCCTTGGGGTTCTCATGCTCGATCCCGAAGCGGGAGCGCTCGAGATAGAGGCGGCTGAGCAGGCGCTTGTAGGCGAGGTTGCTATCGATGGAGACCGCCTGCTGGCCGAGGAATCCCTGCCGCCGGCGGGAGGCGTCCACCGCATCATTGACCGCCTTGACCGCGAGCCCGAGGTTCTCGGGCGGCAGGAGCAGGGAGGAATGGAGGCAGTGCCGCAGATCGTCGTGGGAGGGGACCTCCTGATGGTGGGCGGGGTCGAGGGACAGCAGGAGCTGCGACCTGGCCTCCCCCATGGATTCGCGTGAGGCGATGTTGTCCAGCCTCAGGTCGGAGCATCTGACGTCGAACAGCCTCTCGCCGAGGAAATCCTCGCGCACCGTGAAGCGGTCACGGCGCCCGTCCATGCAGAGCTCGTTCAGCACCGCGGTGAGGAAGTCCTTTCCGGCCACGAAGGATCTCATCGGCCCCGCGCCTCCCGCTTGATGTCGTATGGTGTTATGAACTGGCAGGGTATGAGTATGAACGGCTTGCGGGTGTTCTCGTAGCTGCTCAGCTCGCTGTAGAACACATGCTCGCAGCCGGGATGCCCCAGGGACCTGGCCAGGCAGGCTATCATCTCGTTCTTCTTCCCCGGGGTGGCGTCGATGGCGAAGCTGTTCCCCCTCGACACCTCGTCATCGATGATGGAGGACACCAAGGAGGCGAGCCCGGAGAGGTCGCCGCTGTCGAAGCGGTGCGATTCGATGTGCGGCGCCTCCGCCCCATGCTCCTCCAGCACTATCGACGCCATCTCCCGCAGCATCGCATGCGTCTCCAGCCCCTCCTCCGAGCTGAGTATGTGCACCCTGCTCGGCACGAACCCGAACCTCCTCGCCGAGCACCACATCGAGTTCAGTAGGCCGTAGACGTTGGTGGATATCACCGAGATGAGCGCCTTCCCCATGGAAAATAGATAAAACGTGAACGATATATATCTTATACCCTCGATTAAGGACTATGCCGCCGCCGTAGGGTCGTTGCCTTTTTACCCCCCGGCGGACATCCTGCATCGATGGCGAGGGCTAGGGCGACATTGGGGGGCGGATGCTTCTGGTGCCTGGACGCCGCGTTCCGCACCCTGGAGGGCGTGCAGCGGGTGACATCGGGATTCTCCGGCGGCCATGTGGACTCCCCCAGCTACAGGGAGGTGATGCGCGGCGGCACCGGCCACGCCGAAGCGGTGGACATCGTCTTCGACGACAAGGTGCTGAGCTTCCGCGACCTGCTCGATGTGTTCTTCACCATCCATGACCCCACCACCGTCGACCGCCAGGGGAACGATGTCGGCCCGCAGTACCGCTCGGTGATATTCTACCACGACGGGTCCCAGGAGCGGGATGCCCGTATCAAAGTGCGTGAGCTGGAGGAGAGCGGGGCCTTCCCCCGGCCGGTGGTGACGGAGATCGTGCCGTTCAAATCCTTCCATCCTGCCGAGGACTACCATCAGGACTATCATGCCAGGAACCGCCGCGAGCCCTACTGCCGGCTGGTCATCGATCCGAAGNNGGAGAGGCTGCGCGAGG
>SL_5KL_010_SEDDRAFT_10001154_pt1 | contig 16247 bp, 15 predicted proteins | sample SodLakKL_010_SED_FD_9118 | JGI IMG/M metagenome (IMG submission 9118)
ATCAGCAGTACAGATTTCATAATGGGAACCGTGGCTTGAAATTACTCTTCCGGGAACCAGATCCTGGGTATTCATTTCCCGGAAAGTTTCTTCCCAGAAAGAATTCCAGCCCACTTGTTCTAGTTTTCGCATGAGTAATCCACCTTCCCCATACCGACAGATTCCTCTCCCAACAAATATAAAACCCCTGCTTTTTCCCAGGCAGGGTTGTTAATTATTTTTATTAGCTTTTTTACACCTGATAAATTTGAACCAGGCTTTTTTTGCTCTACCAGATCCCTTCCCTTAATAGGAGGCAAAAATCCCTGGGGATGAATATTTATAAATAAACTTTTTAGCACTAAATAACCTCCAGTAAGCCGTATTAACAGTGCAACACCCGTATAAACCCTTTTTTGGCCTGCTCATATCCATCCCTCCTTCGAATTTAGTATTTTAATTGAAAAAAACTAACAGATAAATTATATAGCAACCTGAATAAAACTGTCAAGAGTCCGGACATATTTTTTACCCGGCCTTTTCAACGAGAGGTTCCTGCTGTCCACTCACCCTAATAATGCAAGGAAAATTTTCTGGATACTATCAGTTTGGAACTGGAAACCACAAAAGATCCCCGTTGTTAAAAAAAGAACGTGGTCTGACAAAAAAACAGCCCCGCTCTTCCTCCTCAATCTATATTAACTCATTTCCACCTTTTTTATCCTTTCCAGGGAAGACACCAACAACAGCATAGCCTTAAAGGGTTTTCTATTCCAAAATTCGGTTTAAATTTCCTTGGAAAAATGGCAGGCCCTGGAGTCGGAACTAATGGGTTTTTACGACTCCAATCAACATTGCTTATTCCTCAGGCTTCTCAGTTATTTTTTGGCCTTAAATCCCCTTCATCCAACCATCGGGGAGTTACCCGGCCAAACTTATTGAAATCTTTAATTATCCTTTCAGCTTTTTCAGTCATATAGGCTATTTCCTCTTCCCCAAAAGGTACTGCCCAGATTGGCGAAAAAAGGGCAACGCTGGCCAGGTACAGGGCTAAAAGTGGAAAAAAATTTTCAGGTATACCTCTGGGAAAATAACCATCAAGTTGACCGCGACAAAAGAACAGACTCAAATCTCTACTGAACATCTCCATTTTTAAAAATTCCTCAAAAGGATCCCCATAATCCCAGCGGTTAAAATCAATTACCCCCAGATCTCCTCCCGGTGTATGGACCAGGTTACCGGTATGATAATCACCGTGCTGCAAAACCTGGGGGCGATTTTTTAAAAGGTGAATATTTCCCTGGATAAAGTCTATTGCATACTGATCATTTTTCACCCTTAAATCAGAAGACCTGTATTTTTCCAGGCGATTTTTGATCTTCCTTCCCATTCTTTCTTCCCATTTTTCCAGGTTATCCGGGGCTGGAATACAATGGATTGTTTTTAACGTTTCCCCTGCTTTAAGACCCAGAAAGTATTGTTCATCCTTTGCAAGGTTTTTAATTCCTTCGTCCAGGGTTTCTCCTTCAACCCAGGAAAGCAGGACATAAACATTCTTGTTGTCCCCGTATTGTCCCATTCCCAGGGGAATGGACATGTTAATTCCCAGTTCCATAATTTTTTCCATGATTTCAAACTCGTTTTTCCTCTTTTCCAGAGAAGAAACTGGGGAAATCCGTAAAACGTACCTGCTTCCATCCCTGATTTCAATAAGGAATTTCCTTTCCTCAGACCAACCTTTATCCAAAAGTTGAATTTTAAAAGGTTCATCCCCGGGAAAAATCTCTTCACATAATCCTCTTAAGTGTTGTAACTCCATTAAAACCTCCTTTACGCCCCAGGAATAAATTTCTCTTCAGTCATTCTCCCCGTAAAGCCACCTTAAACCGCCTGGCCAGCCTTTTTCCGACATTTCCAGGATTTTCTTATAATAATCATTAATTACCCCCGGGGTAAAATCATATTTTTCCGCTTCCCAGATGAAATAATTGGAAAAAGCAACCCCTTGAAATTGTTCCGGGTAGGGATTGGGTTCATTCTTAACAATCAGGTCTTCATTATCCTGAAGAGCTACAATGCTGGCGGGATTTTCTGCAAAATCAAGGTAAATCAATCCATGGGTGGGATCCATTGCTCCCCAATTTTTTTCCCAGTATACTTCAATTATCGCATGGCCGCTATATGCTTTCCCGGTATTGAACAGNTAAGCTATCCTGGCCGGAAACCCCGCAATCTGAAAAAGAGCACAGCCAACCCGGGCCAGATCTGTACACCAGTCAGTTTTACGTCTGATTATCGCTTCTTCTGTTCCCCCTACTATGAGATTTTCAGGGCAAGAATTTTCGCCCTGGCGGGCAATTTGCGCACAAAAATTAATTATTTTGTTCGCAACTGCCCTTTCCCTTTCTTCTTTCCCGATAGCCTCATTCAAATATTTTTCCAGCTCCGGGCGAGTTCCAGGCTCGTATTTTACTTGCAGAGGGGTAAATGAGCTATAAAGAAATTTCCTGGTCTCTGAGGTTAACCGAACCATATTTTCTAAAAGAACCCGATCAATTGTTCCCGAAGGATGAGGGTCATTTTCCAACATTTTGGCATAAGCTCTGCCGAACTGGCAGATGCCGGTGTATTTTTTTATTTCCAAAACCATACCTCCCCGATTTGGGATGGTTTTCGGTCCAAAAAAATATCCCTCCAAAATACCTTTCTTTACCAAATTCCCTTTTTATTTTTCCCTATCAGTTTTACTGCCTGTATTTTCTTTCAGCTTCTCTTCTTCCTGTTCATTTTTTAACTGCAATATTGGCCCGGAAATAAAATCAACTTTCTGGAACTTAAGAGGACCAGAATTGTATGATGAAAATTCTAATCTTCTTTATTTTGAAATTCCCTGATGCCACTGTCACAGGCAATTTTCCTCAGATGATCTATTTGCTCTTTTTTCCCGAGAACTACCATTGCATCTCCTTCTTGAAGAGTTTGTTCTGAGCTGGGATTCAGGGAAAGCTCTTCTTCTCCCTTTTTCTTAATGGCAAGAATTATTAGCCCTGTTTTTTCAGGGATCCGCGCTTCTCTCAGGGTTTGATTATTTAATATGGAAGTTTTGCAGATTTCCACATCTTCCAGATCCAGAATCACCTCTCCCGCCCGAGTTATTATATCCAAAAAGGAGATTACTGAGGGTCGAAGAAGAACTGCTGCCATCCTGGTCCCCCCAATTTCGTTGGGAGATATGGTATTATTAGCGCCCGCCTTTTTTAGTTTTCCCACCGCGCTGCTTTCAATAGCCCGGGAAACAATAAAAAGTTTGGGATTCATCTGGCGAGCTGTGAGAACTGTGAAAACATTGGATGCATCGTCCGGTAGACTGGAAATAAAACCCCTTGCAGTATCAATACGAGCCCTTTTCAAAGTCTCTTCTTGAGTTGCATCCCCCTGTAAGGCCAGAATACCCTCTTCAATAAGTTCCTTTACCCTCTCCTCCCGGATTTCAATAACAATGAAATCAACCCCGCTTTTCAAAAAATAATTGATAACGCTCTCGCCAGTTTCTCCCCCTCCACACAGGATATAATGGTTTTCCAGGTTGTTTATTCGCGTCTCCATTTTCTTTTTCCTCCAATTTTCTCTTAATGAACCTTCAAAAAAAATCGAACCCAGACTGGTTAATCCGTACCCCACTGTCCCCAGCCCGAGAAAAATAATAAAAATTGAAAATAATTGGGCTGCAGGACTCATCTCTCCAACTTCGGTATAGCCAACAGTTGAAATAGTAATTACGGTCATGTAAAGGGCATCCACAAAACTTACATTTAAAAGGAATTGATATCCTATTGTTCCAAAAACCAGAATGAAAATCAGAAAAACAATAATAAATATTATCTTTTGCTCATCGCTAATTTCCAAAACTTTATCACCCCATTTATCCAAAAAAATAATCCTGAGGAATTTTTTATTCTGCTAAAGGAAATTTGAGTTCTTTAACTCCTCAGGCCCAATCCTTATGGGAAAAAGCTTTTTCTCCAAAATGATTACTCCTAGCCCAATTCCCTTGACTTCTTCTCCAAAAAAATTAAATGGTGCTACACCCCTAATTTTGTAATAATTCTACCCCGAGATCTATTTTCCCCGCTTCCAAAACCTATCTGAATAATTCCAGATGGAAAATTGTTTTCCTTTTTGATTTCTCCAATTATTGTTTTTCTTTCAACTCACTTTAAGACTACCTCGGGATTAGAGGAAGCCCATTCAAATTCCAGGATTTAACCTCGGGGTTTTGAGCCAGATTTAACCCCCCCCAAAAAGTCGGCAGGTTATTACTTTCATACAAGACCGTTTTGGTCTTACAGGTGTTTTTGAAGTAAGTCTGCTAGACAGGGTTTTTATTGATTTCCCTCTTTTTTGGGATTTTTTTGGGAGTAAAGCAGGAAAAGTGGGGAATTGGTTGAACTTGGAAGGTTACAGGATTTGTTCCGAAGGAGGTGGGGAAATTGGGGTAGAAGTATTAATTGTATGGGTTACGATAATCCTGGTCCTATTCTTTATTGCTACCGGACGCTTTCGAATGGATCTTTTAGCCCTTTCCGGCCTTTTATTCCTGGGTCTTCTCGGGTTGGCCCCCCCAGAAACCCTTTTCTCTGGCTTCGGACATCCTGCGCTGGTAACAATTATCTCGATATTTATTATCAGTAAAACTGTTACTCATACTGGCCTTCTCAGAGGACTGGGACAATTCATTGCCCGAAAAATTAAAAGACCCCAGTACCAGGTCCTGGGGCTGGCAGGAGCTGCAGCTTTTCTCTCGGCATTCATGAACAATGTAGGAGCAATTGGACTTCTCTTGCCTACTTCCAACCGTATGGCTCAAAGGGCCCGGCTGCACCCTGGAAATTTGAGTTTGCCCCTGACCATCGCCTCTATACTGGGTGGCTCTTTAACCATTATTGGAACTGCTCCCAATATTATTATTTCTGGTTTTTTGGTTTCAGCCACAGGTGAGACTTTTCGAATGTTTGACTTTACTCCTCAGGGCCTGGCAATGCTTTTGATGGCATTCTTAGTCTGGTTCTTTTGTCGGACCTGCGGATTTATCCTCCAGGGGGAAGAAAATGAGGAGAACCAAGAAGAGGAGATTGATCTCTGGAAAGAGGTTCCTTTTCAGCCCCTGGAAAACAGGAATAAAAAAATCACTGTTTTCCTCGTTAGTGTCCCTGTAGTTTTAGTTGCTTTTGGTCTGCTTCACCCCTCCCTCGCCTTTGGGGCAGTAGCCCTTCTTTTAATTCTGAGCGGAATTTTGTCTCCTTCCCGGGCCTATGAAAGCATTGATATCCCTATTGTCCTTTTCCTGGGAGGAATGCTGGGCCTGGGGGCAGTCCTGGATTTTGTAAATGGAGTAGAGCCCCTAATCGGGTTTTTGGAAAAGTGGCTGGCTGGCTGGAGCCCTTTTGCTGTAGTTCTGGTGATGGTTTTCTTTTCAACTGCACTTGCCAATGCAATTAATAATTCTGCAGCAGCAGTTTTCATGGCTCCCCTTGCTTTGGGGCTGGCCAATAGCAGTGGTTTTCAGGTTGAAGGCCTTCTATTGGGAGTTGCCGCAGGGGCTAACATGGCTTTAATTCTGCCCACCCATCAGGCAACACTGATGGTGATGAGCCGGGCTCCTTTTCCGGCTCCGGCACTTCTCAAGGCTGGTATTCCTATAACCATTTTAGCTGGACTGGCAGCAGCCCTGATTATTACGATTATCTGGATGTGAGAAACAAAAAAAGAGGAGGTATAATTAATGCATTTTGCCCAGATTTATCAACCAGGTTTGGCTCATTGTTCCTACATTTTAGGCAATGGTAAAGAGTGCGTTGTGGTAGATCCTGCCAGGGATATTTCCCCATATCTAAAGCAGGCTAAAGAATGGGGGATGAAAATTGTAGGGATCTTAGAAACTCATCTCCATGCCGACTTTATTTCCGGACACATGGATCTGCAAAAAGAAACCGGGGCAACAATTTATGCTCCTTCCACTGCAAATTGCACCTTTGACCATAAGTCGCTCCAGGATGAAGAAGAATTTAACCTGGCAGGGTTCAAATTTAAATTATGGGAAACCCCGGGCCATACTCCAGATTGTGCCGTATACCTGGTAACCGACCCTGGAAGGGATAGCGAACCCGTCCTTACTTTTACCGGGGATACCCTCCTGATTGGAGATGTGGGAAGACCGGATCTTTTCCCGGATAAAAAGGAAACGCTGGCAGAAGACCTTTTTAAGAGTATAAAAAGATTGAAAACTCTCCCCGACCACATGGAAGTTTATCCTGCTCATGGGATGGGTTCCCTTTGTGGTAGAGATCTTTCTGCCAAATTATCAAGCACGATCGGGACCGAAAAAAGGGGCAATTACGCCCTCCAGTATGATAATCTTGAAGAATTTAAGGAGGGTATTCTGGCCGGAATGCCTGATGCTCCCGATCATTTTGCCCGCTGTTCTGAGATCAACCGCAAAGGACCTGTTACTGTGGATCAACTGGCCAAGCCCTCGCCAAAAGCGCCGGAGGAATTCGCAGAATTAATGGAAAAAGGTTGCCTTGCTCTTGATATCCGTTCATATCTTGCCTTTGCCGCCGGGCATATCCCCGCTTCCTACAGTATAAGTGCGGCTGGAAACCTGCCCACCTTTGCCGGCTGGATTTTACCGCCAGAAAAACCGATCCTGTTAATATCTCCTGATGAAAAAACCGTTGAACAGGCCGTGCAAAAACTGCAGAGCGTGGGCCTGGATAAAGTGGAAGGTTTCCTGGAGGGAGGCATGGTTTCCTGGATCAACAGTGGTATGCCCAATCAACAGGTGAGAACCATTTCCATTGAAGAGCTGAAAGATAAAATGGAAAAGGATAAACCCTTAGTTCTGGATAACCGGGCCCGGGGGGAATATGAAACCAGTCATATTCAGGGAACAATACTGGCTCCAACACCGGATATTCGCCATCGTCATCAGGAATGGTCACCCGATAAACCGATTTTTACTCTCTGTAATACCAGTAACAGGTCGATGACCGCCGCCAGTCTTCTCCAGCAGAGAGGATTTAAGAAAGTGTACAATGTTCTCGGGGGAACAACGGCCTGGAGCAACGCCGGCTATCCCATGGAGGAGGAATAGAAAATGTACCAGGCTTTGTTTGTTGATACCTGGCCCTGGTGGGTCGGAGGGATTTTAATTGGACTCCTGGTCCCTGGCTTCTACTATTTCCAGAATACCGCCCTGGGAGTTTCCACGGGATATGGCAACCTGGTAAAAATTATTTCCCGTTCTAAACTACCCTGGCTGCAGGGAGAAAAATTTGCCGATGCCTGGGGTTGGAGAGTATTTTTTATAGGGGGAATGGTTTTAGGTGCTTTTGTTGCCGGCCGTTTGAAGGGAGGCACCTTTTTAACCCGAGAGATGTCCCTTTTTACCGAAGTTCTTAACTGGCCATTTCTGGGTTCGGCCCTTTACTTTTTTTCTGGTGGTCTGTTTTTGGGCCTGGGAGCACGGCTTGCGGGAGGATGTACTTCCGGCCATAGTATCCACGGCCTTGCCAACCTCCATAAATCCAGTATTATCGTTACCATTGTTTTTTTGATCTTTGGTGCTATCGCAGCTGCATTTTTAAGAGTTTTTCTGTTGGGAGGTGGCGCTCCATGAGTAGAAAATTATTCTTTCTCGCCTCTGGATTTTATTTCGGATTTGTTCTAAGCCGGGTTGGCGCTTCTAATTATCAGGTGATCTTTAGAATGTTTACCGCGGAAGATCTTCACCTGGCCTGGGTTATTTTATCTGCAATTATTGTGGCCAACCTGGGTATGCGCTATTTAAAAATGAAGGGAAACCTGGGCAGAGGTGGGAAACCCATTGCAATAAAGGAGAAAAAACTGGGGCGCCTGAGTATTATTGGTGCTGCAATTTTTGGGATTGGCTGGGGAATGGCAGGAGCCTGTCCGGGAACCGTCCTGGCCCAGATTGGGGAAGGGAAAATTCTTGCTCTCTTCACCTTTTCCGGAATGCTGTTTGGCACTTACCTTTACGGATATCTCCTGGCCCGCTGGCCAAAAATTAACTGAGCAAGTTATAGACCACCCCGGCTGGGGTGGTCTTTTTTAAAAAAGGGTTTTCCTTGGATATAAAAAAGGATGATTAAATTATCAGGTAATTATTTACAAAGATTAATTTTGGCTATATAATATTATTAAAGTTTATTTATGGGCCTGATATCCGGATAACAATTATTAACTCTTATATTAAAAGAAATACCCTCTAAGACGTCGTTTTAAAGAATTTTTACTTCAAGTTAGCTCCTGGGCCTCAAATTAAGCTGCTTCAATTTTAATAATAAAAGGAAAAATCCGCGGAGAGAGGTGCAAAATTGGCAAAGATACTCAAGCAGGTTTTATGGGTCTTATTCCTTGCCTTTTTATTACTAAGTGTTCCCCGGTTGGCCAGTTTTTTTGCCAGCCAGTTTAATTACTCCGTTATAGACCCTGATGGCACATTTGCCTGGATTTCGGTCCATCATATCTTCCAGGCCCTTGTCTTTCTGGCCATTATGATTTTTATTTATAAAGCAAAGGGTATCAAGTTTGGTTTTGGCCTGGGGGATAAGAAAATTGGACTGTTTTTTGTTCGCCTTTTTGTCATTATTGGTGGAATTTATCTACTGGTTTCCTTAATAATCATTTTAATTACGGGCTCATTTCCTGTTTTTGATGCCCCACTTACATTAAGAAATATATTGGGGTATTTAGGTTTTCAGCTATTCCTTTCCGGTCCCTCAGAAGAATTGATTTTTAGGGCTTTTGCAATTACAATGCTGGGATTACTGACCCGGGGAAGGTTTTTAAAGGGAAACATCAGCACTGCAAATATAATTGCAGCCGTTATTTTTGGACTGGCCCATATAAGCATTGAGTTTTCTCCTCTGGCATTTTCCTATGATCCTTTCCAGGTAATTTATGCAACGGGCCTGGGTATTGTTTACGGGGTTTGTTATGAGAGGTCAAAAAGCATGATTTATCCAATGCTAATGCATAGTATTACTAACGTTTTTGCAGTTGGGGCTACTATTATTGCCGGACTTATAATTTCCTGAAGTTAGACAAAAATTTAAAAAGAAAGACCACGACTTTTGATAATAATTTGTTGTGGTCTTTTTTACTTCCCTGGCCATTGGGTTTGCTCAAGCAATCACTTCCACCGGTTCATCATGAGTTGGCACTACCGGCAGTGCTCCTGTCAATGGAAAAGTGAACCGGGAGGCTAAAGCAAAAGTGTACCACCCGGGGCCAAAAAAATATTCATTTTTTATACAATAGGCCCTTAGGTTTTTTCTTTTGTTTGGAGCTATAACTTTCTCCGTCGAATGTCAATATTTTGCTATTCTGGACTAAACGATCTAAAATAGCCGGGGTTATTTTTCTCCAAGCAGCTGGCGAATAGGTTAGCAAAACCCGAAAAAGAAAAAAGCTGAGCTTAAAAACCCCCTAATTTAGTGGAACCAACGGAGGGCATCAAACCCCAACCTCTTGATTTTGACTCAAGGAAGGGGCTTTTTGGGGAACTCTAATAAGTTGCTTCATGTATTTATATTTCTTAGTTCTTGCCAGTTTTCTAAGACCTTGTTTTATTTTAGACCTTCATGGCGAACCGTCACCCGCAGAAGGTTGAAAAACCCTCTAACCTTGGAATTAATGTTATTGCGATATCCTGATTTAGGATTTTAACTGTGGAATGTGTGAAGTTTATTTTTCAGGGCAGTTATCAGGTGGTCTTTAAATTTTTACTCATCTATAGACACCATCTATTCCTAAAACCTCCTCTGCCAGTAAACTTACGGCTCATAGAGATGGCAGGCCACAGAATGGCCTGGTTCCTCCTCCCTCAAGGGAGGTATCTCCTGAGAGCAGATCTCCATAGCTTCACGACATCGCGTATGGAAAACACAGCCAGGGGGTGGATTATTAGGACTGGGGACATCACCTCGGAGAACAGCTTTAATGGAAGTGTGATCTGGATCAGCTATAGGTATGGCTGATAATAGAGCCTGGGTATAAGGGTGTAAAGGGGTCTCAAAGAGTTTTTCAGTCTCAGTTAATTCAACTATCCTCCCCAGATACATTACACCGACCCGATGGGAAATATACTTTACAACAGATAGGTCGTGGGCAATGAAGAGATAGGTGTGACCCAGTTCTTCCTGAAGATCCTTTAGAAGATTCAAGATCTGGCTCTGAATGGAGACATCAAGAGCACTAACCGGTTCGTCACAGATAATAACCTGGGGATCCAGACAGAGAGCCCTGGCAATTCCAATGCGCTGTCTCTGGCCACCACTAAACTCATGGGGAAAACGACCAATATGGTAGATCGATAAACCTACTAACTCCATAAGCTGTTGAATCTTTTTATCAATCCCTGGGCCCTCTGCCAGCTGATGAAACCGGATAATCTCTTTTAACATATCACCAACTGTCTTACGAGGATTCAAGGAACCGTACTGGTTCTGAAAGATTATCTGCATCTCTCTACGATACTCTTTCAGCTCCTGCCTCCCAAACTTAAAGATATTCTTTCCTCTATAAAGCACCTCTCCCGAGGTAGGTGGAACCAGGCACATGATAGTCTTAGCTGCTGTAGACTTACCACAACCAGACTCTCCAACAAGACCCAGGGTCTCCCCCTTCTTAATGGAGAAGCTCACATCATCTACAGCCTTCACCTGGCCCACCACTCGGGAAAAGACGCCTCCCTTAATAGGATAATATGTCTTAAGATTCGAGACTTGCATCATAACTTCCATGGCAGAACCCACTCATAGACCCTCCTTTGCATGGCGAGGATAGAAACAGCGTACCAGATGGCCTTCCCCTGCCTCAAGTAGTTCTGGTTCTTCCTTCCGGCATCTGTCCTCTACATAGTCACATCGATTGTTGAACCTACAACCCTCTGGTGCCTCCAGGGGGTTAGGAACCACTCCCAGGATCTCAAAGAGGCGGTTCTCTTTCTTATGAAGCTTAGGGATAGAACGAATGAGACCCTCTGTATAGGGGTGGGCTGAATTTTTAAAGATCTGTCGTACAGGTCCAGATTCTACCACCCAGCCTGCATACATGACAATGACTCGCTCACACATCTCAGCGACTACAGCCAGATCATGGGTTATGAGCATAATAGAGGTGGAAAGCTTCTCCTTGAGCTCTTTCATGAGCTCCAGGATCTGGGCCTGGATGGTAACATCAAGAGCTGTTGTTGGTTCATCGGCAATAAGGAGTTTGGGGTTGCAGCTGAGAGCCATGGCAATCATAGCCCGCTGCTGCATGCCACCACTCAATTGATGGGGATACTCATCTATCCTCTTCTCTGGTGAAGAGATACCTACAAGATTCAGGTAATCTATAGCCGTCTTTCTAGCATTCTTCCTGCTCATCCCCTGGTGGTTTCTTAGTGGCTCATAGAGCTGGTTGCCAATCGTATAGACAGGATTTAAGGAGGTCATGGGTTCTTGAAAGATCATGGATATCTCATTACCCCTAATCTTGCGCATCTGGTTCTCGGTGAGCTTGGTCAGCTCTCTTCCATCGAACTGGATACTCCCATAGACCTTTCCAGGGCGAGGTACCAGGCCCATAATAGAGAGAGAGGTAACACTCTTACCACATCCAGACTCACCTACAATTCCCACTGTCTCCTTTCGTTTGACAAAAAAATTCACTCTATCTACAGCTCGAACCACTCCATCAGGAGTGCTAAACTCTGTGGTCAGATCTAGTAGTTCTAGCAAGTAGCTGCTCAACAAAACCCCTCCTCCAACTATTCTTTCATTCGAGGATCGAGTACATCCCGAAGTCCATCTCCTAAGAGATTAAAGCCAAGCACTACGATCATAACTGCCAGGCCGGGAAATGTCACACCCCACCAGGCAGTACGCATATACTGTCTCTCCAGAGACATCTGAAAACCCCAGGTAGCCTGATCAGGAGTGGCTCCTAATCCTAGAAAACTAAGACCAGCCTCTGCAATAATGGGTATGGCAATACCCATTGTTGAGTAGACAATAATTGTAGCCAGAGAATTAGGCAGAATATGCTGGAACATGATCTTAGCATCATTAAATCCAAGACTTCTAGCAGCCTGTATATACTCCCTCTCCTTGAGGGAGATAACCTCACTGCGTACCAGTCTGGCCATGGTTGGCCAGCCAACAATAGCCAGGGCAAAGATGACGTTCTCTATACCCTGTCCTCTTACCGCCATAATCGCCAGAGCCAGTATAATCCCGGGAAAGGAGATGAATGCATCAACAATACGCATTAAGGCAGACTCAAGCCAGCCTCCATAGTAGCCGGCTACAAGGCCTACAACAATACCGATCAGGCCCCATAGTATAACAACAGTGACACCAACCAGAAGGGAGATACGGGCACCGATCATGATCCGGCTTAGGATATCTCGACCAAAAAAATCTGTGCCCAATAGGTACCCATCTCCAGGTGGTTGGTGGGCATTACGGATATTCTGGGCAAAAGGATCATGGGGGGTAAAGTAAGCCCCAAAGAGAGCTATAAATAAAAAGAGGAAGACAATAATAAGGCCTATAATGGCCGTGGGATTCTTTTTAAAGCGACGGATGGCATCATCACGAAAGCTTGTACTTCGTCGCACTTTGACTTCAACAGGTTTCGTAGACTGTCCATCAGGTGGTACTGGGTGATGAGGTGAAGACATAGAAGACTCCCTCCTTAAAGAATCAGTCATAGCGTATCCTGGGCTCTAAAAACCCATAGAGAATATCTGTCATGAGATTTATAAAAATAAAGATAAGGGCAAATATCAAGAGATTTCCCATGATCATAGGATAGTCTCGGGCCAGTAGGCGAAGATAGGCAAAGCGACCTATACCGGGATAGGCGAAAACACTCTCTACAATAACAGATCCTCCCAGGCGGGCACCCAGCTGGACACCGATAACCGTTATTACTGGTAACATGGCATTCTTTAAGGCATGCTTATAGATAACAATCAGCTTCTTTAATCCCTTAGAATGGGCGGTACGGATAAAGTCCTGCTGGAGAATCTCTAGCATGCTCGAACGGGTCAGACGTGTTATGATTCCAGCTGCTGAAGTACCCAGGGCAATAGCTGGCATAATAAGGTGGGCCAGAGAACCTGAACCACTGGCTGGAAGCAGCCGCAGCCAATAGGAGAAGATCAGCATCAACAATAAGCCAACCCAGAAGTTAGGCATTGAGATACCAAGTAAGGCAAAGATTCGGGCAAATGAATCGGCAAATGTATTCTGTCTCACTGCAGAGAGTATCCCTATTGGGACCCCAATACCGATGGAAACAATAAAAGAGGCCAGGACCAGCTGCATAGTAGCAGGAAGTCGTCGAATGAGGGTGCTAAAAACTGGCCGGCCATCCTGAAGAGAGGTCCCTAAATCTCCCCGAACCATACCTCCCATCCAATTAAGATACTGTAGCATTACAGGCTCATTAAGTCCCATAGCCTCACGTATCATCTCGACCTGCTCAGGAGTTGCATCCTCTCCAGCACGCATAATAGCTGGATCTCCTGGAGCCAGGTGGACGAGAGAGAAGGTAATGATTGTCACCAAGATTATGACCGGGATAACCTGCAGCATCCGTTTTAAAATATAGACATGCATGCAGTAAACCACTCCTTTGGTCGAGCCCCATCCTAATAGGGCCCGAATATAGAAAGAAGCATTGAAAAAGTAAGGCAAGATAAAGGAGCAGGCAGGTACCTCCCGCCTGCTCCTATTCTTGATCTAATTAATAAACAATTGAGGATTAGAAGCAGGCTGTCTTACTTATTCCAGTAGGCATACTTGAAGTTACGGCTCCGCTCAACATAATTATAGGTGAAGGAGAAGTCCTTATCCCAGGCTAACCAAACCTGGCTGTTTCTAAGAGGTACATTATAAGCATCCTCTGTCATAATCCGCTGGGCCTCAGAGTAGAGGGCCTTCCTGGCATCCTGATCACCGATAATCCTTACAGCTTCTTCTACCAGCCTGTTGAACTCAGGATTATTATAACCGGTAACACCTGTACCATTGATAAAGCGGCTCATAAAGTCATGGGGATCATACATACCTACAGAGCCCATGTGGTAAAGCTCAAAATCCCCATCCAGGATTTTGGCAAGAGCTGAGCTAAACTCCATGGTATCAGCAATGAGTTCAATACCTACATCTGCATAGTAACTCCTGGCAATCTCTCCAAACTCAATGTTCTGTGGTGAGTTAGACATGGTCACAGAGATAGTCAGGCCATCACCATAGCCAGCTTCCTCTAAGAGTTCCTTTGCTTTCTCTGGATTATATTCATACTTATAGGTTGCTTCAGGGTCATAGGCCCAGGTACCGCGAATAATGGGGTTATGCATAACAGTAGCTGTTGGCCATACATGGCCTACAATGGCTTCCTTATCCAGGGCATAGTTGAGGGCCTGGCGCACCCGTACATCATTCAGAATATCGTGTTCTGGATGGGCATGGTTAATGGCCAGGGGGAAGTAGTTGAGGGTTGGAGCCAAAACAATGGTAAAGTCTGGATCGGCTTTTATGGTCTCTATTTCCCGCTCCGGTGGGCTCGTTATATCTACATTACCAGCTAAGAGCTCTGCATACCGGGTCTCGGGCTCAGGAATATCACGGCGGATGATAGTCTCGAGAATGGCAGGCCCACCAAAATAGTCATCATAACGCTCTAAGCGAATAAAGTCATTGGGATTCCACTCTTCTAAGGTGAATGGACCAGTCCCTACTGGATTGAAGGCAAATGTACCTGCTCCCTCTTCATAAGGATCTTCTGGTGCTAGATGACTTGGTACAATAAAATGGGTGAGGCTTGTCCAGGTAGCAGCACTGGGCTCATCAGTCTTAAACTTGACGGTAAAGTCATCTAATGCCTCTACATGGTCGATATGGGTCCTGGTCCTATGAGGAGAACCAAATGCATCATCGAGAATGGTCTCATAGGTGAAAACTACATCATGGGCATTTAAGAGAGTGCCATCATGAAAGGTTACATCCTCACGAAGGGTGAAAATATAGGTGTTATCATCAGGTGTCTCCATACTGGTGGCTAGATCCAGTACAATTTCCAGGTTTTCATCAGGATAGATAAGGGAATTAAAGATTAGTTCTAATACTTCTCCTGCATAGGCTGAAGTTGTAAGGCGAGGGTCTAGTGAATCTGGATCCTGTACTGCTCCCCAGACAAGGTCTGTACGGACTGCTTGGGCAGGGGCTGCCGCCAGGAAAGCCATAAGAACAAATACCGTAAAAAACATAAATACATTCTTTCTCATAAGTTTTATCCTCCTCTGGTTTTTTGGGGGACTTTCTTACTTTTTACTTACTTTTTAACAGTAGAAATGGATCTATATTGTTAAGGTTTCTTTTCTATCACCTCCCTATTCTAAACCAAATAAGATTAAGCCCTTACTACTCGAATCTCTTCTTGTATAATTCTCCCTAAAAAGAATAAATCCTTTACTTTTTCAGAGTACAAAAAGTTCTTTCTTTTCTTTATTGAAGGCATTGAGGAACAGATGTTAATTAGAAAAGAACTAAAAGGACTATTCTCATTGGTAGAGTCCGAAGATATAAATGCTGTTTATAACGAAAAAAAGTTTAAAAAGACACAAAAAGAAACTTTAAAAAATCATCGGCACATATTAGCCTAAAAAGGTTTGTTTTTTTCTGAGAAAAGCAAAAAACCCCGAGAACCCAGTTCTCAAGGGGTTAATTTCTGGAGCCGACTGAGGGAATCGAACCCCCAACCTGCTGATTTCGATTCCTATAATTTCCATTTTTTATTCTTTTGAATTATAAAGGCCCCATTATTTCCATTTTTAGGGGGCCAAACCTTTTTAAGATTCTTTTGAGTCCTAATATTTCTTTTAAATCTCTTCCCATAGGCTGGGCTAAAAATTCATTCCTTCTTCTAAAATTTTCCCTATCACATCGGCACTATGTTCTTCCATTTCCTCTGTCACGGGAGTATAGAGATCTAAGGCTGTTGTTATACTGGTATGCCCTAAGGTTTTCTGAATGGTCTTGGGAGAAATACCCTTCTGTAAAGCAAGAGTAGCTAAGGTGTACCTTAAGTCGTGGAACCTCAACTTTTTTCCAATCTTACTCCTCTCAAGATCCCTCTGGAAAAATTTACTGAAATTACTTGGTTCATAAGGTTTCCCCTCTCCAATATAG
>SL_5KL_010_SEDDRAFT_10001155_pt1 | contig 16232 bp, 15 predicted proteins | sample SodLakKL_010_SED_FD_9118 | JGI IMG/M metagenome (IMG submission 9118)
CCCNCCTTGCGGTGGGCCTTGGCGTGAAGGCGATCGAAAACGCCTTCTCGGTGGCCTTCTTCCAGCTCGAGGATCTCCTTCATGTGATGAAGCAGACCGCATCGGTGTCCCCCAAGACCCTGCGGCGGAAGAAGTACCTGAACGTGGCGCTTCTGGTGATCGACGAAGTCGGCTACCAGGAACTCTCGCGGGAGGAGGCAGCCCTTCTCTTTCGCTTGGTGAGCTACCGCTACGGTCGGGGGAGCATCCTGATCACGACAAACAAACCGATCAACGCCTGGCCCGAGATCTTGGCCGGGGACGAGGTGATGGCCACGGCGCTTCTCGATCGCCTCCTTCACCGGTGCCATGTCCTGAACATCAAGGGGCGCTCCTACCGATTGCGGGATCTGGAAGGGAGGCTCAAGTGAGGAGGTGGTCAAAGGACGCCAGCAGGAAACCCAAGTGGCGTCTCGCTACTCAGGAACGCTCGAGCACAACGGACCTCGTGCAGGGCCCAGGCTCGGTCACTGCCAGGGGGAGGGTCGTAAAAGTAGGCGTCCCCCAAGGTCGTAAAAGATGGTGTCCCTTGACAGCAGCGGTCACCAGCACACGGGCGCTCGGGTTACGGTACAAGGTGGAGCGGGCCACCCCCACAGCACGGGCTACAGCCGGGAAGGTGATCGGCGCACCACACTCATGCAACCCAGCGATCGCCTCTTGCACCTTGTCCAACAGAGCAGGGACTGTACGTTGAGTCTGCTTATCGACACCCCTGAATTAGCTGAGCGTGCAAGCCGAGAAACCGTACCAAGCCTTGTACTTGGAAACTAGAGATCGGGCTCTCCATCTAACCGGACCGACGCTGTAGACTCTCCTCGTGGACCACCCTCGCCCTGGTAAGCACTACCCGAGGTCGGTCAGCGAATTCCAAGCGTGGTTTCGAACCGACGCCGACCGCCTCGACTACTTGGAATGGCTGCGCTGGCCGGGCGGCTTCGTGTGCCCCGCATCCAGCCACAACGGGGGCTGGCGTGTGGGCGACGCTCGGTTCAAGTGCGCTGAGTGCGGCAGTCGCACTTCGGTGACAGCCGGGACGAACTTCGATCGGACCCGCACGCCACTCACGGTCTGGTTCAACACCTGCTGGCTTTTCGTCAGCGGAAAGGATGGGGTCTCGGTGCTTAGCCTGAAGAGGACGCTGGAGATCGGTTCATACCAGACGGCGTGGGCAATGCTGCACCGGCTGAGGTCGGTGATCGTGCGTCCGGGGTGTGAACGGCTCGCCGGGACCGTCGAGGTTGACGAGACCTACATCGGTGGAGCGGAGGCCGGGCTACCGGCGGCCGCGCGAAGGGCAAGGACGTGCTGATCGGTATCGCCGTGGAGATTAAGGAGCCCAAAGGGTACAGCCGGTGCCGAATGGCACCGCTTTCGGACGCGTCTTCGGCCTCGCTCCATCCATTCGTAACCGATCACGTCGAGCCCGGCGCGACGGTCATCACGGACGAATGGCAGGGATACCGAGGGTTGGACAAGCTCGGCTATGCTCACGGCACGCGCAGTCAGCGCACGGCTTGGGCCCAAGTAGAGGATCCGAGCAAGCTGCTGCCGCCGTGCACCGCGTCGCCTCCTTGGCCAAGCGATGGCTCTTGGGAACCCACCAGGGCTATGTCGATACCGCTCACCTGCCCAGCTACCTGAACGAGTTTGTGTTCCGCTTCAACCGGCGACACTCGCGGAGCCGTGGGATGGTGTTCTACCGGGTACTCGCCGTGGGTCACGACCCAGTACGCTACAAGGACATCGTAGCCGGCGACCGCCCGCGAAAGACCTCGCCCACGCCGCCCCTATCACGCGGAAAGCCACTCAGCCTCGATCGCCCAGTAGCGAACCGCCCGTGGCGGGGTTAGTCCGGTTACATGGAGAGCCCGATCTGGAGATTTGGCTGGCGCATGGTAGCATTCGGAGAATTGAAGCTATGAAAACTATGTACGTGCTACCTAGGCCTGACTTCTGGATGCTGGGTGCTACCGGCCGGGTCGCTCACGCTATAGGCGTGGTTGCAGGCCTGACCAAGAACGGTGCATATGTCACGGTTGTTTCCAGTACGGGTGCACGGGCCCAGGTGTCGGAGATGTCCCCTTCCACGGAGGTTCGGGAAGCTGAGGCGCCTGGTCGTGGCCGACTAGCAGCCATTCGTTGGGCGCTGAGGCTGCGAAGTCTCCTGAGTTCCATCCTCCAGGATCCTACCTATACCGTCGTGATCATCCGGTATGCTGTCTCTAACGCGTTCATCTTCATACCTCTGCTGAAACGCTTCTCCGACCGAACTCGAGTTTTCGAAGTGAACAGCTTGGCGTTCCACCAATTGCACAGCCTGCCACGTGTGGTGCGTCAGACGTATCTCTTAGTTGAGAAGTGGTATCTGAAGCACGCCGACCTCGTCTACGTAGTGTCGACAGCCTTGAAGGAGGATCTGGTACAGGGAAGAGGGGGATTGCCTTCAGAAAAGGTTGTAGTCGTACCTAACGGCGGGCCTCCGCCGCTTTGGAGCCGCGTACAGAATGCGAGGCCTGGGAGTCCGCCTCGTTTCATCTATCTGGGCCGTTTCCAGCCATATTACGAACTCCGGCTGGTCATCGAAGCGTTCAGCCAGCTCATTAGTTCGGGAAAGGACAGTGAACTCCATCTCTACGGAGACGGCAGACAAAGGCCGGATGTCGAGAAAACAGTGACCGGGGTGCCGAACGTGCATCTTCACGGGCCGTTCGTTTTGGAGGATGTGCTGGACGCAGGCGAGATCACTGAGAACGATGTTCTTGTTCTGCCATACGCGCCGCCTGCAGAAGCGAGGATACACTCGCCGATAAAGCTCTATGAGTACATGGCTCTCGGGCTTCCTATCTTGGCCTCATCCGCGGGACAGATCACCGAGACACTCGAGGACAATCTGACGACTAAGCTGTACACTCCTGGGGACAAGGCTTCTTTGGTTGAGGCAATGAGGACATTGGTAGACAATGCGGAGCTACGAAGCGAACTCAGCAAGAACATACGTGCGGAATACGCTGACCGCCATACATGGGCAGCTCGAATGCACGCACTCCTATCGCATGTCACAATGCTACAACATGCTGAGTGAGCGGTCCGCCAAAGTGGCATCTGACACAAACTCTGCTGAGGTTCAGGCTGATCGACTGCAGGAGTTCGCTCAAGTGTCGAAGCATGTGGTCCTCGGCGGCCGCGTTCCAGGGGTTGAGTTGTGGTGGGCGCTGAGGGAATTCGGGGAGGTGGCTTTGTTGCTCGCCGAGCGGGGGTCGCTGGGAGCTAAGCTGAGTAGTGAGCACGTCACTGTGTGTGACGGCCCCTCAGTTGCCAGCGTTGTGCTACGGGCTTTGTCTCAAAGGGATCCCTCAATCCGGGTACATTTGGCTTCGGAGGAGATCCTGCGCACACTGCTGACCACGGAGAGTTGGCCTCTCCCTGAGAAGAATGGTACGCTACACCGTCAACTAGAATTCGCGCGTCGCTTCTCACGCAAGCGGGAGTTGTACCAGATGCAGACAGGGAAAGATATGGAGCACGCTTGGGGTGTCCTCTCCGAAGGAACACCGCCATCCTCAAGCTTCCCCATCATGGTAAAGTCCGACTTTGACTTTGGTGAAGAGGAGCCTTCGCACGTAGGTAAGGGAGTGATCGTCTACGACAAAGGTGCGCTGAAAGAACTGCTGGCTTCCTTAGCAGTTCAAACGCACAACTACGTTTGGCAGACTGCAGCACCCGGCGATGCTAAGCAATACAGCTACGGTGGGATCTACTCGCGTGGACAGGAACTTGCATCCATTTGCGTAGAGCAGCTTATCCAGCACCCCAGAGGTATCTCCGCTTACGTTCGGGAGGCAGAGCCAGAACTGGCAGATGTTGTGCGAAACCGCGTCGCCGAGTTGTTTTCTTGTAGTGACGTGAAACCCGAGGGTTTTGTAGAGGTCGAGTTTGTGTGCTCTGACAGCTCAAGAATGTGGGCCATTGACTGCAATTGCCGCGTGTGGGGATGGTGGTCCATTCTGAAGAAGGCTTACGGCACCAATCTCCACAGCGTTCTCACCAAGCGAAGCACGAACCAACCCGCTCAGCGCGTACAGACCGACAAGCTGTCCTGGTTGAACGAGCCTCGACTGCTGGCCGCAATAGGCAAGAACCGTTCCCCGAAGACAGCAGGACTTCTGCTTCGCGCTTTCCGTGATCCTCGCTGCCACAAGGTGTTCGAAGGCAGGTACAAGGAGTTGCTATGGATTTTGTGCCGGCGAGCCGTCGGATAACCGCAAGCCAACTCTACAACAAAGTGTACCGTCGCAGCCGAGTCAAACTGTTCACTCTCCCTTGGAGGCAAAAGCGCAAAGGGGCTGATGTGCTTCTCCTTAAGCGGGAGCTTCCTATAGATCCGGCTGTGGAGCATCGTGACGCAGAGGTGGCTACGCAGCTGCTTGCGGAGGATAGAATCCCTTTGCAAGCCTACATGTACTACCCTATCGGGCTAATACCGGACCCCACAGAAAGTTTCTGCGTAGGCGTGTTCTTGAACAACCGCTTGGCGGGATGGGGATGGTTTCATCTAGGGCCGCGGCGAGATGTGGTCTCAGCCCACAACCTCGAACTCAGTACTCTGGAGAGGATTGTCTGGCTAGGACCAGCATATGTGCGCCCCAGGTATCGCGGAAGGGGACTCCAGAAAGTACTAATTCAGCGCAGGTTGCTGGAGGCGCAGCGACTATACCATATGAAAGACCTAGTGGCCATCACTCTAGTCGGGGCTGACAACATTCCGTCAATTGCTTCCCTAAAGAGGCTCGGATTCGTGCTAATTGGGCAGCCGCAATCCCGAGGAGGTAGGTAACGCATCCGCTGGCTCCGCAGATTAGTTTGAGGCCCGTGGCCCTCAACGTATTGCCCGTCGTAGGGTTGGTGCGGAAAGGAGGTCTGGTGAGGGAGCTACAAGGCAGCGAACCCGTCAACGCGCCAGCTCGCCAACGACGAATCCACAACTGGCTTAGAAGAGGATACCTGTGAGAGAAGTCACGTCGCTCATCCAGCCCATCGTCCCGGGACGCGTGCAGCATGTGGGCGCTCGGGAGAGTTGGGCAACACGTGGCTTTCACTTGTTGCGGAGCTGCGACGGTGGCGCAACCTGGGTTGCACGTCTCAGCCTGCCCGCTTCAGGCGTCAGTCGCTTGAAGAGAACCACTAGGCTAGCAAGGAGGTTGTTCAGAGAAGGAGTGCATCACCTCTTGTTCGCCAAAGATAGCAAGGCTATCGCCTTCGCTGGCACTTCCATATACACAGTTGATGTAGCCGAGGGACAGGCACGAGAGGTTGCCAGAGTAAGTGGCTCGCGGCCTTTGGTCCCCTGTGTGGCCGAAGGGGAGGTGTTTTACGGGGAATACAGAGGCAACCCGAATCGTCTCCCTGTACACGTGTGGGGCAGTGAGGATCAAGGGCGGCATTGGGAATCTGCCTGGGAGTTCAAGAACGTCAGGCACATTCATGCAGTACAGAAGGACCCATATACTGGCTCACTCTGGGTGACCACCGGTGACAGCGACTCGGAAGCGGCTATATGGGTTACCGAGGACCGTTTTCGGACCCTTGAGAGGGTAACCGGTAGGTCCCAGGCATGCCGGGCAGTGCAGCTTGTGTTTACAGAGGAAGCTGTGTACTACGGATCTGACATACCGGAGCGCATGAACCAGCTTTACCGGCTGGAGCGTGGAAGCGGTCGTGCTTCCCCGGTCCAGACCGTCCCCGGCCCTGTGTTTTTCGGTTGCAAGGTAGGAGACGCTCTTTTTTTCTCGACGGCAGTGGAACCGGCCTCGGCAAGTCGATGCCGCGACGCAGAGGTGTGGTGGTCAAGAGACGGCGAAAGTTGGGAACGGCTTCTGGCATTCCGAAAGGACGTTTGGCCAATGAAGCTGTTCCAATACGGGCAGGTGTTCTTCCCCCATGGCCCCGGCGACGGTAAGCACCTATGGTGTACACCCTTCGCCACCGCTCATGAGCAAGTAACTCTGAAAGTCGAGCTACCCCAAAACAATGATTTGCCACGCTAGGTTGTTCGCAGGTATTGTTCCCCCATGACTGTTCTATCTGTATGTGGCACCCGACCCGAAGCGATCAAACTCGCCCCTGTGATCCGCGAGCTCAAGCGGAGGCCCGGTATTGTTGCTCCTGTATGCGTGACCGCTCAACACCGAGAGATGCTGGACCAGGTGCTCGAGTTGTTCGAGGTTCGCCCCGATTGGGACCTTGCGTTGATGCGGTCGGGGCAAAGCTTGTTCGATATCACTTCCTCTGCCTTGGTGGCTCTGGAGGGGGTCCTCGGCGAAGCTAAGCCGGATGCCGTGTTGGTCCAGGGAGATACGACCTCAGCGTTTGTCGGCAGTCTGGCCGCCTTCTACATGAAGATACCCGTGGGCCACGTAGAAGCCGGCTTGCGTACAGGCGACAAGCACAGTCCGTTTCCGGAGGAAATGAACCGGAGGCTGGCAGACGTGCTCAGTGATCTGTACTTCGCACCTACAGAACGGGCTCGGCAAGCGCTGCTTGCGGAAGGTGTTGCCGCAGAGCGGATATTTGTCACCGGAAACACCGTTGTCGATGCGTTGCTGTGGGCAGTCGAAAAGCAGGCGGACGCTGAAGTGCAAGACAGTCTGGAGCGTCGCCTGCAGGAAGAACAGGGGCTGGTACTTGACGAGAGGCACCTCGTCTTGGTAACAGGACACCGCCGCGAGAGCTTCGGACCAGGGTTCGAAGGGATATGCAAAGGGCTACGGATGGTGGCTGAGAACGCCCCAGACGTTCGCATCGTGTACCCCGTTCACCTTAACCCAAACGTTCAAGAACCCGTGCGACGACTCCTGGGAGGGCTCGAGAACGTGCAGTTGATTAAGCCGGTGGACTATGCGCTGTTTGTGTACCTGATGAGCAAGGCGCATGTGATCCTTACCGACTCCGGCGGAATCCAAGAGGAAGCCCCGTCGCTCGGCAAGCCAGTGCTGGTGATGAGAGAGAAGACCGAGCGCCCGGAAGCCGTGGAAGCTGGCACGGCCAGGCTGGTGGGGACCGACAGCCGCCGGATCTACGAGGAGACCGAGCGGCTGCTTTCGGATTCAGGGGAGCACAACAAGATGGCGCGGACGGCGAACCCGTTCGGCGACGGCAAGGCAGCGGAGCGGATTGTGGACGCCCTAGTGGAGCACTTGTGAAGGACCTAGTGGTCATGGTTGCCGAGGTTGAGGGTACGTGCCCCGTATACCGAATCGGTGGCAGATTCGTGTTGCGTAAAGGGTACAAGCTGCAGTCTGCCGGCCCCGTCTGCATGCACGCACTGGCGTCGCTATTGCCTTACTACGTGGCGTTGAGCAAGGGCGTTCGGCCAGATGAACTGGGCCTCGGCAAAGGGGACACCGCATACGTTCAGTGTCTGGACCCTTGTGCGTACACTGGCGGGGGAACCGTGGCATTCTGCGTTAGGATAATGGAAACGGAGAACGGGGGAGAGCAGACCAATGCATCATGAGGGTCAGCCAGCGGGTGGGCGCGAAATATGTGTGCTGGGCCTAGGTTACATAGGTTTGCCGACTGCGGCAGTGTTGGCCACACACGGGTTTCAGGTTGTCGGGGTGGACACCAACACGAGCGTTGTCCGAGTCCTGAACTCGGGGGGCACCCATATCGAGGAGCCAGGTCTGCGGACGTTGGTGCACGGCGCGTTCAACTCCGGGCTCCTGCGGGCGGAGAAGAAGCCCAGTCAGGCCGATGTGTTCGTCATTGCCGTGCCCACACCGCTCAGGGAGAAGCAGGCGGACCTGAGCTTCGTGGAGGCGGCTGCTCGCTCCATTACTGGGTGTCTGAACCAGGGCAATTTGGTGGTTCTCGAGTCCACTGTACCACCAGGGACGACCGCCCACGTGGTGGCCCCAATTCTGGAGCGCTCAGGGCTTAAGGCGGGCACGGACTTCCAGCTAGCCCACTGTCCGGAGCGGGTCCTTCCGGGGAGCATCATCAAGGAGATTCTAGAGAACGATCGGGTGATCGGCGGGATGACAGAGGCGTGTGCTGAAAGGGCCAAAGAACTCTACAGTTCGTTTGTTTCGGGCAGGCTGTTCCTTACGGACACCAGCACCGCGGAGCTCGTGAAGCTGGTGGAGAACACATTCCGCGATGTGAACATCGCCCTGGCGAACGAGCTTGCCAGGGTATGCGAGAAACTCGGGCTCGACGTGTGGGAAGTGATCGACCTCGCCAATCGTCATCCCCGGGTGAACCTCCTTCGCCCGGGCCCCGGCGTTGGGGGGCATTGCATCTCCGTGGATCCATGGTTCCTGGTGGAGAAGGCCTCCGCAGAGGCACGGCTTGTGCGGTTGAGCCGCGAGATCAACGACAGCCAACCGGAGCTGGTCGTGTCGCTCGTTGGTCAAATGCTGCAGGGAATCGCCGATCCCAAGGTGACACTCCTCGGCCTCGCCTACAAGGGGAACGTGGACGACACAAGGGAGAGCCCGGCACTCGCGGTGATGGAGCAGCTCAAGGTGCGGGGATACACGGTGTCTGTGGTAGATCCCCACGTGACAGGAACTCAGTACGAACTATCCAGCCTCGAGGAGGCCGTCTGTGACTCGGATGTTGCCGTGCTACTGGCCGACCACAAGGAGTTCGGTGCGCTAAGCCCCGCGGAACTCGGTCCCCACATGCGCACACCACAGTTGCTGGACACGCGGAACTACCTCGACGCCACCACGTGGCGTAAAGCAGGGTTCCACGTGCGTAGGTTGGGAAGCAACAAGCGCAAACCGCAATGACGGGTTGGCGGAACGCACCAGGCCTCTACTACCACACAGCCCGGCATCTACGGCCTGTGCAGGTGAAGCATCGGCTCCGCAGCCAGTTGCGCAAGCGGGTGCTTCCCACGACTACGGCACCTTCGCCTGAACGGGTACAATACCGCCTCGCCGAGGTGCATGTGCCTGTCGCGACCCGGCTCAGGGCAAGGGCCCCCGAGGCTTCCATTGCCAACGCAGACAGCCTTGTCAACGGAACGTTTATGTTCGTTGGCGAAACTGTCTCCTACTGGGATGACGTGGACTGGGCGGCGCCTCAGCAGAGCCGCCTGTGGCGGTTCTGCCTGCATGGGTTCGACTGGGCGTTCGAGCTGGCAGTAGCACATTGGTTGACTGGAAGAGAGATGTATTTCGTCAAGTTCCGAGAGCTTGTGGACAGCTGGATAGCGACGAACCGGCTCATCAGAGGGGATGCGTGGCATCCGTATCCCGTGTCCCTCCGGATAGTGAACTGGATCTTGGCGAGCCTCGTGTTCAGCCTCGCGTTAGACCAGGACCAGGCCTTTCGTCAGCGGCTGTTGGGTTCAGCGCACTACCAAACGCAGTATTTGGGATGCAATCTTGAGTATGACCTGCTGGCCAACCATCTGCTGAAAAACATCAAGGCGTTGTTCATCGCCGGATCGTTCTTCTCCGATCCTGTAGCGCAGCGGTTGCGCAGACAGGGGAGCAGCATGTTGACGGAGGAGGTGCGCGAACAGGTACTTGCCGACGGTTGTCATTTCGAGCGAAGCCCCACCTACCATTGCCTTGTCCTTCAGGATCTACTGGATTGCTTGCTATTTGCGGAGGCCACCTCTGCCGACATCACAGAGGAATTGCGGGAGAAAGTCACGCGCATGGCCGACTTTCTCCAGTCGATGCTGTTCCAGGACGGGACCTACCCCCTGTTCAACGATGCCGCGTACAACCTGGCCCCAGCCGCTGGCAAGGTGCTGACCTATGCTGAGGAGTTGCTGGGAGAGCGCGCGGGAGCTGCCGACGGAAGGCGCCCTGAGCAGGTCAGCTCAGGTAGCCTATCCCTGATACATCACCGGGACAGTGGCTATGTCATCGCTCAGTCTCCGCGGCTAAGGCTTTTCGTCGACGCGGGCGAGTTGGGCCCCAACTACCAACTGGGCCATGCCCACTGTGACCTGTTCAGCTTCGAACTAGCGCTTGACGGTCAGCGGGTAATCGTCGACTCCGGGACCCCCACGTACGCAGAAGGAGAGCTGAGAACCGCCTGTCGCAGCACGCACGCCCACAACACACTGATGATCGACAATGTGGAGCAAGCGGAAATTTGGAAGAGCTTTCGCGTGGCGAGGAGGCCCAAGCCCCACAATGTTACTGTACAACACAGCGATGATCTGGTAACGCTGTCAGGTTGGCACGATGGCTATCGCAGACTGCCTGGCCGGCCAGTGCATAAGCGCACTGTGTTCCTGATCGGCGAGGCCGTCTTGGTGGTGTTCGATGAGATAACTGGCACAGGCACACACCATGTAGCCAGTTTCCTGCATCTACATCCAGCCGCGACCTGGGACGGGGACAACTACCTCGTCCGGATGAACAATCTGGCGTTCAAGGTGTTGCCGCTGGATGGACTCGCGTTTTCAGCTGAGCCTGGTTTCTACGCGCCCATCATCGGGTTTAGTGAAAAGACAACAGTGTTGCGTCTTGAAGCCCATGGCGGTCTCCCCCGCCGGCTGGCCTACGTGCTTGCCCCGGCAGATTGCCGCATTGCGGGCCTCAAGAGCATGCACCAGGGCAATGGGCTAACGATAGAGTATGCTCAGAGTTCTCATCAGTTGGTGCCGGTAGGGGAAAAATGGAAGCTGAGGACGGAATGACGAAGCGGGCAGGAAAGAAAGTATTGTTCATATCTCAGCATTACCCCCCTGACCTTACTGCAGACGCCTTTCGCATAAGTGAGACAGCCAGATGGCTGACACGCTTTGGGTTCGAGGTAGGTGTACTAACCGCAAGACCCCACCGTGATCAAGCTGAGAGCGAAAGCATTCCTGACGAGGACAACAACATCAGAGTGATTCGCACACCAATTATCTCTATCGGCGAAAGAGGAGGGGTATGGCATATGCTTCAGTTCCTGTCGTTCGTGGTCACAGCCTTTCTCTGGGGGCTGTTCCGCATACCGCGCCAAGTGGATCATGTGGTCGCGACAAGTCCCCCCCTCTTCGTTGCCATCCCTGGATGGCTGCTTGCGCGGCTAAGGCGGGCCCGTTTCGTTCTCGACGTGAGGGATTTGTGGCCTGATTCGGCCCTCGCAATCGGCCAATTGCCTGTCCCGAGAGTGTCTTTGCCCATGGGGAAGGGCCTTGAGCATTTCATGTACCGCCGAGCTGACCTCATTGTGTGCGTTTCCACAATGATGCGCGACGAGATCCTTAGACGGGTCAGCGGCCGCAAAACTGTTGAAGTCATCTACAATGCCGCGGAGCTCAGCACGCCCGTCCCGCCACAGCAACCCGCTGAGCCCGAGGAGGGTCCACATCTGAAGACCATTGTGTACGCGGGTAACATCGGGCGATCTCAAGGCTTGGAAGTGGTGGTCAAGGCTGCACACAGTTTTCCTAACATTCGTTTTCGCTTCGTCGGCGGCGGGGTCATGAAGCGACCCCTACAGGGCATGGCGAGTTCCCTTGGGCTCGACAATGTGGAATTCGTCGGTCCAACCGACAAACAGACTGCACTTAAGCAGCTATCCGAGGCCTCGGCCTTGGTGTTACACCTCCGCAATGAGGCCGTATTCGCTACCACCATTCCCTCCAAGTTGTTCGACTATCTACGCGTCAATAAGCCAATCATCTATGGTGTCAAAGGCGAAGGTGCGGAACTTCTCGCAACTAACCCGGGCAACATCGGTTTCACACCAGAAGACGTTGAGTCCCTTACAAGAGCAATCGAGTGCTTGAAGAGCGAGTACGATACATACCGCAAGGGCGCCCAGGGCAACAGCGCATTACTTCGAGACTTTTCCCGCGAGAAAATGGCTCACAAGCTCGCTTCCCTACTGCATGTGCCTGAGGAGGAAGGGTAACGGATGAAACCAACCCTGCTTGATGCGCCCCAACCCAACAGCAAACAGAAAGCATATGCTATCGATACTCTGGAACGGCGGATTCAGCGGTGTTGCTTGAGCTTTCGTTCTAAATGGGGGGGGGCAGCATGTAACTGGGCTCACCATTGGGATTCGTGCTGATCGCAGCCTTAGCGCTGCTGAAAGAAAAGCATTACCGTCTCGTAGGCAACCGGCGGTTACGGGGTGCTGTAGCTACCAGCTCGGGACGATCGGAGGTCATCGGGAGGGATAACGTGAGTGTTCTTGTGACGGGTGCCAACGGTTTCGTGGGGCAAAGACTATGCGCTGATCTGCTAGAGGTCGGTCGGGATTTGCGGGGTGTCGTCCGTCGTCACGAAGCGGTCAACGTACTGCCGGACGGCGTGGAATCACTGGTGTTAAGGCAGTTGAACAACGCGGATATGTGGCAAGAGGTGCTTGCTGGAGTGGATTCAGTAGTTCACCTGATCGGGCGAGCCCACGTGCTGCGCGAGACCAGTGCCGACCCCTTGGCAGACTATCGCGCCACGAATGTGGGAATCACGTGTTCCCTTCTCGACGCATGCCGTGCATCCGGCGTTCGACATCTGGTGTTCATGAGCTCGATCGGGGCCGTCGGGAGAGGAGCGGAAGTTAGGTATGAGGAGTCAAGCCCATGTGCACCGGAGGATCCGTACGGTGTCAGCAAGCGTGAGGCGGAGGAACTCGTGTTGGACGCAGGCAAGGACGGCAACATGGTGACCACAGTCCTGCGGCCGCCGCTTGTGTACGGACCGAGAGTCAAGGGGAACTTCCTCCGGCTACTTGCGCTGGCACGGAGAGGTCTTCCGCTCCCATTAGGTTGCGTACGCAACGCCCGGAGCATGGTGTTCGTGGGGAACCTAACAAACGCGGTTGAGGCAGTGCTGAGAGCCTCGGAAGCGGCGAGCGGGGTGTTCCACGTTGCCGATCCCGGAGAACCGCTCTCCACAGCTAATCTGGTCCAGAAGCTCGCTCAGCTGATGGAGCGGCCAGCACGTCTGGTGCCATTTCCGGTGAGTCTGATGCGCCTTGGTGGAAGAGTTCTCGGACGGACTGGCGATGTGGAGCGCCTGACACGGTCGCTCGTTGTTTCCACGCACAAGCTCCAGGAGGAACTCCGTTGGGAACCACCTTATTCGGTGGACCAGGGGCTGGCTGAGACGATCGACTGGTACATGCACCAACGCGCACAAGGACAACTCCGATGACCTGGTGGTGGGGCCTTGGCCTGGGGATCGCCGTCGTCGCTAGCGGTGTGATTACAAGTTTGGTACGAAACTTTGCAATGCGGCGGGGAATGTTGGACATCCCTGGGCCGCGCAGTTCCCACGAGCAGCCTACCCCGCGCGGTGGGGGGATTGGGTTTGTGGGTGTGGGCTGCGCGGCGCTGTTGGCGCTGCTAGTTGTGGACCCGGAGGGCAGGAACCTTTGGATCGGGCTCCTTGGGGGGGGTCTGGTGGTTGCGGGCGTCGGCTTCTGGGACGACCGGCGGACGCTCGGAAGTTGGTTGCGCCTCGCGCTCTACGGCTTAGGCGTGTTGTGGGCGGTGTTCTGGGTAGGGGGGTTGCCCGGGTTGTCGCTTGGCGTCGGCACGTTGACGCTAGGAAGTGTGGGCTATGTGCTCGCTTGGCTCGGGACGTTCGCCTTTCTCAACATCTACAACTTCATGGACGGCATCGACGGCATCGCAGCAGGAGAGGGACTAGTGGTAAGCACTGCTGCAGGAATTCTCCTTGCCCTGGGTGGGGACTGGCCGCTGGCGGTGCTTTGCTGGGCCCTGGCAGCAGGACTCATCGGATTCCTTCCCTGGAACTGGCATCCAGCGAAGATCTTCATGGGGGATGTGGGCAGCAACTTCTTGGGGTTCACGTTCTGCCTTCTGGCCGTGGCCTCGGAGAACCGGGGGAGCCTGCCAGCATTGGTGTGGGTGCTTCTTCTCGGGGTGTTCGTTGTGGACGGGGGAACAACATTTCTGCGGAGGATATGGCGACGGGAGGCGCTGTGGGTTGCGCACAATACGCATGCCTACCAGCGAGCGGTGCAGCGGGGCTACAGCCATGCTCAGGTGACAGGCGCGGTTATGCTGATCAATGTCGCGCTGGGAGCGTTGGCTGCACTGGTCTGGCGCTTTCCCGTAGGGCTCCTGCCGGCGCTTGTCGGTTCCTGGGCGATCCTTATCGTGCCATACCTGCGTTATGCGAGGAGAGGATGATCATAGTTGGTTGTAGGTGGTGGGTAGTGGGAAGGACCCCCTTGACGTGCAGCGCAGGCCCGGCTTGTAGCCTGTGGTTTATAGCCTGTAGGCGAACCAATCTCTGGTGGTAACGGCGAAGCTGGTATGCCCGGGTGCGATGCGCAAGTTGCTTCAGAGTACAGTGCTGCCTGAGAAGTGTCTTGAGCAGACGTATGTTGTCCTGGAGCTCGGGCTCAACTACTAGCCCCAAAGTGCAATAGCCACTGCGATGATTGCCCCACAAAGCCCTATGCCAAACATCAGTCCTATTGCTGCTTCCCACAGCGGCACTTCCCCTTCGCGGGGAGGAAACAATCGGGCCGCAACCGCACGGACCCTGGGCAGACCCAACACCGAAAAGCCGGAGACTAACCCCCCCAGGAGTAGCACGTACAGCCCAGCTCCAGGTGAAGAGTCGTAAATGGGGCGTAGATAGAGGTTGTCGAAGCCTGCCCAGCCATCCTGATCCACTGCTTGGATGAACACACGCAGGGCTCGCCCATCAGCCGGGATGGTGTACCGATATTGCATGGGTGTCCAGACCGTACTCGTTGTCCGCAATGAGGATGAGGTGATCCAGGTAACGCGGTTGTCCTCCTCATCACGAAGCTCGCCGTAGAAACGGGCCGTCGCGTTTCCGTCCGAGATGAGGTCGCCGCCCATTTCGTATGTTTCTCCCGGCGCAACAGTAAACCAACGCCTCTCACCTTCCGCGTCTAGCTGGCTGTCCGTCCGATTTCTCCCATCACGGGCGATCCTCCACCAACTAGTGGAATCTTCTCTTGGAGGGGCCTCTTGTTCGTGGAGCTGCAGTTTCCCCTGGTTGCCCCAATGCGCGTCCCCTTGCTCAAAACCAGGGTTAGAGAGAAGGTTCTCTTCCCTGCCATACCCCATATCCAGGAGGCGGGCCTCAGCGGTGAACAGTACGGACAGCCCCAACGCGAAGAGCAGCACACCGGCACCCGCGTATAGCCAACCCAGCTTCTGCCGACCGGATACGATGCCGTAAGCGGCCGCCAGGACGCCAAGCACGGAGACGGCGAGGACGACAACACCACTACCTTGTTCTAATCCGCTGCTGGAAAAGACCGCCCTTACCTGAAGCCAAGGCAACAGGGCAGCGATCAGGCATACAACGAAGCCAAACAGTGCTACTGTGTGCGCAGACAGGATGCGCGCGCGAAGCTCGCTAAGGTTCGAGATGTGCCTGCCCATGCTCATACTCCCCTCCATTCTTACAGTACCATGCCAGTTCGCCGAGGTCTAGCGGAGGAGAAACTGCCTGTAGCTTGTAGCGTGTAGCTTGTGGGAACACCAACCCCGTTGGTCGAAGCGGCGCGGACGAACCGCGCCGAAGCCGTCGGGGACAAGCCCCGACGCTACGGGAGGTGGAGCGGGAGCCGTTGACGCTCGGGAATGCCGTAGCGGCTTTTCCCGGGGACCTCCATACGCTAGAGTTGTTCATGCCAACTTGACGGGGTTGGCGCAAGGGAGCGGCTAAACCATCGATGAATTCTAAGTTTCGTGCATGGGTCGAGCGCTTCAACCGCCCGTGGTGCAAATTCCTGCTCGACTTTGCGCTGTGGACAGCGGCGGTGCCGCTGGCATACATCCTGCGGTTCGAGGGTGTGCGGCCGGGGTTCGCCGAGAGCGTGCTTGTACAGGTGGCAGTCGGCGTTCCGGTACGGGCGGTGTTGATCGCCGTGTTCGCACTGCACCGGCAAAGCTGGAGCCGGGTGAGCCTGCGCGACCTGTGGCACCTGGGGTGGGCCGTGGGCTTGGGCACGGTGGTCATGTTCTTTGTGGGGATGGCCCTCACCGGGGTCGTGCCCATCCCGCGCAGCGTGCCGGTGATCAGCGGGGGGCTGGCGCTCGTGTTCCTTGGGGGTGCCCGGGTCGCTGTCCGCAGCGGAAGCGAGCGCACCCGCAGGCTGACCGCGGGCGAGGAGCGCAGGGTGCTGGTCGTGGGCGCCGGCGAGGCGGGGACGATGCTCGCCCGGGAGATGCTCCGCCACCCGGAGATCGGCGGGAGGCCGGT
>SL_5KL_010_SEDDRAFT_10001156_pt1 | contig 16229 bp, 18 predicted proteins | sample SodLakKL_010_SED_FD_9118 | JGI IMG/M metagenome (IMG submission 9118)
CTATTAAATGCCCTCGCTGGCAGGAAAATGGCGAAAACGGGTAATTTTGCCGGGACCACCCGGGGCAAACAATGGTTGAAAGTAAGTGAAGATCTTTCGCTACTGGATACCCCAGGAATTACCGGACCTGATCAGGATAGGGAAACTGGTCTCCTTCTTTCTGCCGCAGGTGCATTGCGGGAGGGTATTTTTGATAATCTTGAAGTGGCTTCTGAGCTTTTAAGCTGCCTTTTAAAAATAGATGTTCCCGGGTTTGAAGAAAGGTATGGTTTTTCCCTGAAAGGGCAAAAACCCTGGGAGGCCCTAGAAGGAGTTGGTCGGGCCAGGGGTTGTTTCAAACCGGGAGGAGCAATTTTCCTAGAAAAAGCTGCTTCCTTATTGTTGCAGGATTTCCGAAAGGGATTACTGGGGCGGTTAACCCTTGAAGAACCTCCTGGAGAGGAGGAAGAAAGTTGTTAAAGGACTTAACAATCTCCCAGATAAAAAAATTAATTCTGGAAAAGAAAGTTTATTCCCTCGACCTCCTTCAGGCGCTGCTTGATGACGAAAGGGCTGGAGTGCAGAAACTGGGAAAAAAACTACAAAAGGAAATGGACCGTCGACAGGAAGAAATCAGGCAGTACCGGGAGATGGTCTCCTTCGACAGCAAATTTCGCTTAGAAGAAGGAGCGAATATTGTTGGGGTTGACGAGGTAGGAAGGGGCCCCTTAGCCGGCCCCGTTGTTGCTGCTGCAGTAATTTTGCCTGAAAGAACTCCCCTCTATGGGATTCAGGACTCCAAGGAACTAAATGCATCCCAGCGAGAAAAATTGTTCTGCCTTATCCATAAATTCAGTATTGCAATTGGAATTGGTCTTGTTGAGCCAGCGGAAATTGATCGCCTGAATATAGGAAAAGCTTCTTTAAAAGCCATGGAAATGGCTATCGGGGGTTTAAGTAAAGATTTTGATCGAGTTTTAGTTGACGGCAATCAGAAAATTAATAACATGAAACATAAACAAACCACAGTAATTGGAGGAGATAACAAGTCACTTTCAATTGCTGCAGCTTCAATAATAGCCAAGGTTTTAAGGGATTGGATTATGGATTGTCTTGATAAGCAGTACCCGGGTTATGGACTCGCCAAAAACAAAGGATACGGAAGCCCTGACCACCTGCAGGCCTTGTTAAAAAAAGGTCCAACTCCAATTCACAGGGTTTCTTTTTCACCGGTTTTTGAAGCAAAAAGGAATAAAGGAGGGAGCCTTTTTGACTAAAAAAATTGCCCGGGCGGGAATAATTGCTGCTCTATATATTGTTATAACTTTTCTTTTACAGGCAATTAGTTTTGGTCCAATTCAGTTAAGGGTTGCCGAAGCTCTGGCAGTTCTTCCTATCCTTTACATTGAAGCCGTCCCCGGAGTTTTTGCCGGGGTTTTAATTGCCAATATATTTGGAGGTCTTGGCCTTGCAGATATTGGGTTCGGAAGCTTAATTTCTTTACTGGCTGCCATTTTAACCTATTTGTTTCGGAATAATTTTCTTGCCTACCTGAGCCCAATTATTCTCAATGGATTTTTGGTAAGCGCTTATCTCCACCTTTTATTTGACCTTCCTTATTGGGAAGTGGCTTTAAGTATAAATATTAGCCAGGCAATTGTAATTTTTGGACTGGGATATCCCTTAATCAGGTATTTGAAGAAACTTAAGAATGAGATGGATTTTTTACGATAGCAACTTTTCTTTACAAACCACTTTGGAACCCCTATAATATATAAATAGTATGGAAGGAGGGGTGTTCTTGAACGATAATGTGGCGGAAATTTTAAATATATTAATGGAAAAAATTTCTGAAGAAGAAATTTCAATAAAAAAAGAAGAACTTATTCAATATCTTCTGGATGAAGGATACCCCCTTGAAGATATTGATGCTGCTTTTCAACTTATTTTTGCCCAGCATAACCAGAATGTAATTGACCTTACTCCTCTGGCAGGGGTGGAGTTATCTAATTCTCGCCTTCGTCTGCTTACAACTGATGAAAAGATGCAATTAACCCGTGAGGCAACCGGCGTCCTTTTACAGGTCCAGGCATCTGGATTGCTGGACCTACAAAAATGGGAATATCTTTTATTAACCATTTTTAACGACCAGGAACCTCCTGTTGATGTTGGGAACCTCTGGCAGGGTTTACAAAAGATTTTATCACCTGAGGATCTTGCAATGCTGGCCCGTTCGATTCCCGAATTCGGACCCTTTATGCGGGATGCGAAGTTTTATATCAATTGAAGGGACGAGATAGAATGGCAAGCAAACTTGTTATAGTTGAATCCCCGGCAAAAGCCCGAACCTTAAAAAGGTTTTTGGGAAAAAAGTATAAAGTTGAAGCATCAATGGGCCATCTAATTGACCTTCCCAAAAGCAAACTGGGGGTGGATATCGAAAACAATTTTCGTCCCCACTATATTACCATTCGCGGCAAAGGAAAAATTTTATCCCAACTAAAAAAAGAGGCAAAGAAGGTTGATGAGGTTCTTCTGGCTACTGACCCTGACCGAGAGGGAGAAGCTATTTCCTGGCATTTAAAACGGGCCCTTTCTATCCCCAACGAAAAGTGCCGGGTTGTTTTTAACGAAATAACCAAGGGGGCAGTAAAAAAAGCAATGGAAGACCCCCGGGATATTGATGGAAAACTTGTTGATGCCCAGCAGGCCAGGAGAGTCCTTGACCGTCTTGTTGGGTACAAGTTAAGCCCACTTCTCTGGAAAAAAGTAAAAAAGGGCCTGAGTGCAGGAAGGGTTCAAACAGTTGCTGTAAGGCTGGTTTGTGAAAGGGAACGGGAAATAGAAGATTTTAAAGAAGAGGAATACTGGACCATAACCGGGAATTTTAAAGCCCCCAAAGGGGATTTTAAGGCCCGGCTTTTCCGTATTGATTCGGGAAGAGTTAAAATTGAGAATGAAGAACAGGCCAAAAAATTAGTAACCGAGTTAAAAAAAGAAGAATTTACTATAATTAAAATTAAAGAGCGGAAAAGAAAAAGACGTCCTCTCCCCCCGTTTATTACCAGCACCCTTCAACAGGAAGCAATTAGGCGCTTGAATTTTACCGCCAGGAAGACAATGGCGGTTGCCCAGCAACTTTATGAGGGTTTGCAGATTGGTGGCCGGGGCCATACCGGTTTAATCACTTATATGCGAACGGATTCTGTGAGAACTTCTCCTGTAGCCCAGAAAGCTGCTCGAAAAGTAATTGGAGAAAAATTCGGGCCAGAATTTTTGCCCAAAAACCCCCAACAATATAAAGGTAAAAAAAGCAGTCAAGATGCGCACGAGGCGATCAGGCCTACTGATCCGACATTAACCCCGGAAAAAGCCAAAACTTATTTAAATAAAGATCAGTTTAAACTTTACAAGATTATCTGGGAACGCTTTCTGGCCAGCCAGATGACTCCTGCCGAGTTTTTTGGCCTCAATGTGGATGTTGGAGGAGGCCGGTTTACCTTTCGGGCAAATGGATCTCAGGTAATTTTCCCGGGATTTTTAAAGCTTTTGGGTACTGATAATATTGAGGAAAATATTCTCCCTGAATTAAAGGAAGGGGAAAAGGTAAAACTAAAAAAACTTGAGGAAGAACAGCATTTTACCCAACCTCCCCCACGATTTACCGAGGGGACCCTGGTAAAAGAACTTGAAGCCAAAGGAATAGGCAGGCCATCTACCTATGCTCCTATTGTAAGCACTATTCAGCAAAGGGGATATATTGTTAGCGAAGAAAAGCGTTTTAAACCAACAGAGCTTGGTTTTAAAGTAAATGATCTTTTGGTTTCGTTTTTCCCCGAAATTACCGAGGTTCAGTTTACCGCCCAGATGGAGGAAAAACTTGATCAGGTTGAGGAAAATCAAGAAGACTGGGTTGGAATTTTAAAGGATTTTTATAAAGATTTTAAGATCAAATTAGATAAAGCTCAGGAACAGATGCAGGAAGTGGAGATTGAGGACGAAAAGACGGATATCAAATGTGAAAAATGTGGAGCCCAGATGGTAATAAAACACGGGCGTTTTGGAAAATTTTTAGCCTGTCCCAATTTCCCCGAGTGTAAAAATACCAAGCCTTATATGTTGCTGGAAGATATTGATTGTTTTAAATGCGGGAAGGGGAAAATTGTCCAGAGAAAGAGTAAAAAAGGAAGAACCTTTTTTGGGTGTGATCGTTTTCCCGATTGTGATTATGTAAGCTGGTCCCGGCCTCTTTCAGAAAATTGCCCCAAGTGTGGTGCTTTTTTACTGGAGAAAAAAGGGAAAAAGGGTGCGAGGAAGGTTTGTGCCCGCGAAGAATGTGATTTTGTGCAGGGAGAGGATAAAGGTGGCAAGGATTGATGTAGTTGGAGGTGGCCTTGCTGGGGCGGAAGCGGCCTGGCAGATCGCCAGCAGGGGAGAGAAAGTCCGCCTTTTTGAAATGCGTCCAGGAAAAAACACTCCTGCTCACAAAACAGAGTTTTTTGGAGAACTGGTTTGTAGCAACTCCCTGGGTTCGGAAAAAGTAAGCACCGGTGGTGGCTTGTTAAAACTTGAACTAAAAAAACTAAATTCTATGCTTTTGGAAGTTGCCCTGGAAAACCGTGTTCCAGCAGGAAATGCTCTGGCGGTTGATCGGGAGAAATTTCCCCGAGAGGTAACCCGGAGACTGGAAAAACACCCCCTTGTGGAAATTTGTCGGGAAGAAGTTAAAAATATACCCGGTGATACAATCACAATTCTTGCTTCTGGACCGTTAACCTCTGAACCTTTAGCCAAAAGTTTACAGGATTTAACTGGCCAGGAGAGCCTTTATTTTTTTGATGCCGCGGCTCCCCTGGTTTATTCTGATACCATTAACATGGAAAAAGCTTTCAAGGGGTCCAGGTATGAGGAAACAGGTGGAGACTATATTAACTGCCCGATGAATGAACAGGAGTACAGGGAATTCTACTCTGAACTTGTCAAAGCTGAAGTGTCCCCCCTGCATGGTTTTGAAGATAATAAACTTTTTGCAGGTTGCATGCCGGTAGAAAATCTTGCTCAAAAAGGCTTTAAAACCCTTGCTTTTGGTCCCCTGAAACCGGTTGGATTAAAAGACAGAGAAGGCAACAGGCCTTATGCCGTTGTTCAGCTAAGGCGAGATAACAAAGAGGGAACACTTTATAATATGGTTGGGTTTCAAACCCGCCTAAAATGGCCTGAACAGAAAAGGGTTTTTCGAATGGTTCCCGGATTGGAAAATGCTGAGTTTGCTCGATATGGAGTGATGCACAGAAATAGTTTTATTAACTCTCCAAAATCCCTGGAACCAACACAGCAACTCAAAGCACGGCCAAATGTTTTTTGTGCCGGACAGCTAATAGGAGTTGAAGGATACCTGGAATCAGCCCTTACAGGGCTCTGGGCGGGAATAAATGCCTTCCTTCTTTCCCGAGGAGAAAACCTCCTGGTTCCACCAGGGCAAACAGCCATTGGTAGTTTAATTGACTATATTACAACTCCTGCGAAAAATTTTCAGCCAATTAATATGAATTTTGGGCTTTTACCCCAACCCAAAAAAAGGATAAAAAAGAAAGAAGAAAGAAGAGAAGAACAGGTCAGAATTGCAGGAGAAACCCTCGAGAGATTTATCGAGGATTTTAAGGTTATTAATGAATAACCCCGGGGTTAAGAATAAAAAAATGGAGGCCGGTAAGATGAGATCAACAACTATTCTGGCAGTGAGGAAAAATGGGAATCTTGCAATTGCCGGTGATGGCCAGGTTTCACTGGGAAATACAATAATGAAAAAAAGTGCCAATAAAGTAAGGCGGTTTTTTGAAGGAAATGTTGTTGCCGGTTTTGCCGGAGCCTCGGCNGATGCTTTTACTCTTTTTGAGAAGTTTGAAGGCAAATTGGAAAGTTTTCAGGGGAATTTAAAGAGGGCTGCTGTGGAAATGGCAAAGGAATGGAGAACAGATCGAATGCTCCGACGCCTTGAAGCTCTTTTGATTGTTGCTGATAGAGAGGAAATGTTTATTATTTCGGGAACAGGGGATGTTATTGAACCCGATGACGATATTGCGGCAATTGGTTCTGGGGGAGCATATGCTCTCGCTGCTGCCCGGGCTCTTATGGGCCACACAGGTCTTGGGGCAGAGGAAATAGCCAGAGAAGCCATGAAAATTGCAGCCGATATTTGCATCTATACAAATGACCAGATAAGGTTAGAGGTTGTGGAGAAAAAGGGGGATTGAAATTGGAAGACTTAACTCCTCGTCAAACGGTAAATGAGCTGGATAAATATATTATTGGTCAGAAGCAGGCCAAAAAAGCAGTTGCCATTGCTCTGCGAAACAGGTATCGCCGTCGACTTCTAGAGGACGAATTAAAAGATGAAATTTTACCAAAAAACATCCTGATGATTGGCCCCACCGGGGTTGGGAAAACAGAGATTGCCCGGAGACTTGCCAGACTTGTCCGTGCTCCTTTTATTAAAGTTGAAGTCAGTAAATTTACTGAAGTGGGGTATGTTGGGCGGGATGTTGAATCCATGATTAGGGACCTGGTTGAAACTGCAATCCAGATGGAAAAAAAGGAAAAGATGAAAGAAGTTGAAGATAAAGCTGAGGAACAGGTTGAAGAAAGACTTATGGAGTACCTGATGCCCATGCGAAAAAAGACCAGCAATCCTTTTAACCTTTTTCTTTCTTCTTCTTCCTCTCGGGAGGATAATGGAGATGAAGATAGAGAAGAAAGTGAGGCCCAGGAAAGGATCCGGTCCCGTAGAGAAAGGTTGCTGGAGAAACTTCGGGCAGGTGAACTGGAGCACCACATGATTGAAATTGAAGTTGAATCCAGCCACTCTCCAATGCTGGAAATTTTTTCTGGCCAGGGAGTGGAAGAAATGGGAATCAATATGCAGGATATTTTTGGGGGAATGTTTCCCAAAAAGAAGAAAAAAAGAAAATTAAGTATTGGTCAGGCCCGGGAAGTTTTAAAGCAGCAGGAAGCGCAAAAACTGATTGATATGGATGAGGTAACAGAAGAAGCCAAGGAAAGGGTAGAACAAAGCGGAATTATTTTTCTTGATGAGATTGATAAAATTGCCGGAAAAGAAAGTAGTTCCGGCCCTGATGTTTCTCGAGAAGGGGTTCAGAGGGATATTCTTCCCATTGTAGAGGGTTCCACTGTAATTACCAAACACGGACCGGTAAAAACAGATCACATCCTTTTCATAGCTGCAGGAGCTTTTCACATGGCCAAACCCTCGGACCTTATTCCAGAGCTTCAGGGGCGTTTCCCCATCAGGGTGGAACTGGAGAGTTTGAGCGAAGAAGATTTCCGCCAAATTTTAACCGAGCCCCAGAATGCTCTAATCAAACAGTACGTAGCCCTTTTAAAGGCAGAAAATGTAGAAATAGAATTTGAAACATCCGGTATTGCTGAACTGGCCAGGATTGCCAGGCTTGCCAATGAACAGATGGAAAATATTGGGGCCAGAAGATTACACACCGTTTTAGAAAAGCTCCTCGAGGATATTTCCTTTGCTGCTCCCGAATTGGAGGGACAGAAAATAAAAATTAATGAAAAATTTGTTAAAGATCAACTGGAAGGTATTATTAAAGATAAGGACTTAAGCCGATATATTCTATAAATAAGGGAGGTCGAAGAAATTGGAAGATCTATTACAAAAAACACGGCAGATCAACAACTTAATTCTTGGTGGTGCCGGGAAACCGGTGAATTTTTCAGAAATGGCTGGAGTGCTCAGTGAGACCCTGCAGGCCAATATTTATGTTGTAAGCAAAAAAGGAAAACTTTTAGGCCATCACCTGCTTGACCAGTTTGAGTGCCAGATAATGGTGGAGGAGGTTTTGGAAAAGAAGCATTTCCCAGAGGAATTTAACAATAAACTTCTTTCAATTAATGAAACAAGAGCAAATATCGAGCAGGAAGATGGAAAGTGTGTTTTTGAATTTAAGGGAGATTGTTTGTTTACAACAAAGATAACAACTATTGTTCCTGTTAAAGGGGCAGGAGTTCGCCTTGGGACTTTAATTTTAGCTCGTTTTAAAAATGAGTTTAANGCGGGAGATTTGATCCTTGCCGAGTATGCTGCAGCTGTAGTAGGTATGGAAATACTGCGGTCTCGGAGCGAAAAATTGGAAGAAAAAGCCCGAAGAAAAGCAGCTGTTAATATGGCTCTTGAAAGCCTTTCTTTTTCAGAACTGGAGGCCGTTGAACATATTTTTGCCGAACTTGAAGGAGAAGAAGGCCTTATTGTTGCCAGTAAAATTGCTGACCGAGCAGGGATAACCCGTTCGGTAATTGTAAATGCCCTGAGGAAATTTGAAAGTGCTGGAGTTATTGAATCCAGGTCCCTTGGGATGAAGGGAACCTACATCAAAATTCTCAACGAGTTTTTAATGGAAGAAATTAAAAAAATAGATCTATAATTGCCCGGGAAAGGAGTTTTTCCATGGGAGATCAAGTTAGCCGGCTTACCCCTTTTCAACTTGATGCAATGAGGGAATTGGGGAATATAGGTGCAGGAAATTCTGCTACAGCCCTGGCCCAGTTTTTAGGGCGAGAAATTCAAATGGAAGTTCCCAGTGCCCGGATTTTATCCCTTGAAGAAATACCGCAGATAATGGGTGGGGAAGAAACCTTTGTTGGTTGTGTCCTTTTCAGGGTATTGGGAGAAGCTCCTGGGAAAATTGTTTATCTGGTGGAAGAAAATAGTATGGATAGGCTTCTAACCCTTGCCCTGGGCCAGGAAACCGGATCAATAATCGGGGAAATGGAAAGGTCAGCCTTACAGGAGATAGGAAATATCCTTTCGGGATCCTTTTTGAACTCTATCAATAAAATGACCGGCTTTAACTGTGTCCAGTCCCTACCAAGTTTTGTAATGGATATGGCCGGTGCTATCCTGGGATCTATTGCCGCATATGAAGGGCAATTTGGCGAGAGCGCTTTGTTTTTAGAAACCTCTTTTTCTGAAGGCAACAATAAAATTTTCAGCAAGTTTTTTCTTATTCCAGAACCAGGAAGTTTAGAAAAGATGCTTGAGGCAATTGGAGCTGAAGGTGATGGGCAAATTGATCCAGGTTCGAATGGGTGAATTAAAAATTTCCGAAACCCCTGATCAACTCGGGTGTACCGGTCTTGGCTCTTGTATCGGCCTTGTTATTTATGATTCTGATAAAAAGGTTGGGGGGCTGGCCCACATTATCTTACCCGAAGCAGGGAAAAACGGAAAACATAAAACCAAACCAGGAAAATATGCAAATATAGCAATTCCTTTCTTAATTGAGGAGCTGGAGAAAAAAGGAGCCAGAAAGGATAATTTGTGGGCAAAAATGGCAGGAGGTGCCCACATGTTTTCCTTTGAAACCGATAATGATATCGGGAGAATTGGGGAGCGGAACGCAGAAACTGTCCAGGAAATACTAAAAGAATGGAAAATTCCTGTGAAAGGGTTGGATTGTGGAGGCAAATCCGGGAGAACAATTAAGTTTTCCCTGGAAACAGGTGAATTATTGATTAAAACCTTTCATAAAGGAGTTAAAATTCTTTAAAACCGTGTTATCCTATTGATTAATCAGTTCCGCTGTGGTATACTACCTAATGGTTAATAACACATGATCCGCAACTCCAGGGGCGGTGCCCAAAAGGGTTCCCTAGGATGGGGATGACCGGATCAGAGGAAAAACCGAGAGGAGGAAATTTTTAATGGCAGTGGTAACAATGAAACAGCTGCTGGAATCAGGTGTCCATTTTGGACATCAAACACGGCGGTGGAATCCCAAAATGAAACCCTATATTTTCACCGAACGTAACGGGATTTACATCGTTGATCTGCAGCAAACAGTAAAGATGGTGGAGGTTGCTCACAATTTTGTTCGAGACCTGGTAGCAGAAGGAAAAGAGGTCCTTTTTGTTGGGACTAAAAAGCAGGCTCAGGAAACTGTGAAGAAAGAAGCGGAAAGGTGTGGCATGCCCTTTGTTAACCAGCGTTGGCTTGGAGGGATGCTAACAAATTTCCAAACCATTAATCGGCGGGTAAAAAGGCTTGAAGAACTGGAAAAGATGGAGGAGGACGGAATGTTTGAGGTCCTTCCCAAAAAAGAAGTCATCCAGTTGCAGAAGGAAAAAGAAAGATTAAACCGGTTCCTCGGTGGCATCCGGCACATGAAGAGGCTTCCCGGGGCGGTATATGTGGTAGACCCTCGGAAAGAAAGCATTGCAGTTGCTGAAGCCAATAAACTGGGAATTCCCGTAGTTGCCATAGTAGATACAAACTGTGACCCGGATGTAATTGACTATATTATTCCGGGAAATGATGATGCCATCAGAGCGGTTAAACTAATAACTGGAGTAATGGCAGAAGCTGTTCTTGAGGGAAATCAGGGGCAGGTAATGGAGATTACCGATGAAGTAGAAGAAACTGAAACCCAAACCGAGCCTGAACCTGAAACTGAAGAAAAACCAGAAAAAGTTGTAGAAGAAAGCGAAAAAAGTCTCGAGGATTTAAAAGAAGAATCCTCCGAAGAAGAAGATAAAAAGCCCGAATAAAGGAGGGGAAAACGTGTCTATTAGCATGGAAAAGGTTAAAACTCTTCGCCAGAAAACCGGTGCTGGGGTTATGGATTGCAAAAAAGCCCTGCAGGAAACAGGTGGCGATATTGATAAGGCAGTTGAATACCTCCGGGAAAAAGGGATTGCCGCAGCAACCAAAAAAGCGGGAAGGACCGCTGCTGAAGGAATTGTTGGATCCTATATCCACATGGGTGGCAAAATTGGTGTCCTGATTGAGGTTAATTGTGAAACTGATTTTGTTGCCAAAACCGACCAGTTTAAGAGCCTGGTTCATAACCTGGCGATGCAAGTTGCAGCAAGCCAACCGGACTTTGTTTCCCGGGATGATGTTCCTGAGGAGGAAGTGGAAAAAGAAAGAAAAATTCTCCGCCAGCAGGCCCTGGCAGAAAACAAGCCCGAACACGTTATCGACAAAATGGTTGAAGGCCGGTTAGAGAAATTTTTCGAAGAAAAATGCCTAATGGAGCAGCCCTATATTAAAGATAATGATCAAACCGTAAAGGATTTGATAATGGAAGGCATTGCTCAACTTGGTGAAAACATTGTGGTTAATCGCTTCGCCCGCTTTGCAGTGGGGGAAGAAGAATAGTTTATTAAAAGAGAGCACCTCCGGTGTTCTCTTTTTTGTGCAGGATTTTCCAGACAAAGGGCGAAAAAATTTTAAATGGGGGGCCTTGTATGTCCAAACCGGTCTTTTCAAGGGTAATTTTAAAGCTCAGTGGTGAGGCACTGGCCGGAAATCAGCAATATGGGATTGATGCCCGGTATATCGGTAAAATTGCCCAGGAAATAAGGAAAGTTGTCCAGGAAACAGGCGTTGAAATTGCAATAGTAGTTGGTGGGGGGAATATTTTCCGGGGTTTAGCTGGAAGTGCTGAAGGAATGGACCGAAGTACTGCCGATTATATGGGGATGCTGGCGACGGTAATCAATGGGCTAGCACTCCAGGATTCTTTAGAGCATGAAGGTTTGCAAACCCGTTTGCAAACGGCTGTTGAAATGAGGCAGATTGCAGAACCATATATTCGCCGGAGAGCCATCCGCCACTTAGAAAAGGGACGAATAGTAATTTTCTCCGGTGGAACGGGTAATCCGTTTTTTTCTACAGATACAACCGCAGCCCTGAGAGCAGCTGAAATTGGAGCCGACGCTATCTTAATGGCAAAAAAAGTTGATGGAGTTTATGATTCTGACCCGGTTGAAAACCCGGAAGCCCAGAAGTTTAATGAACTAAAGTACATGGATGTAATTAAAAATTCCCTTCGGGTTATGGATTCCACTGCAGTATCATTGTGTATGGATAACAAGATACCACTGGTAGTGTTTGGTCTTTCAGATTTAGGTAATATTCGAAAGGCAGTAATGGGAGAAAAAATTGGAACTTCAGTTTCTTAAAAGGAGGGCTTGGACTTGTTTGATGAGGTGGTAAAAGAATCTGAAAACCGAATGGAGAAAGTTATCGAAAGAACGAAAAAAGAATTTTCTATGGTTCGTACCGGCCGAGCAACCCCTTCTATTCTGGAGGGAATAAAAGCTGATTACTATGGCACTCCAACCCCAATTAATCAGATGGCCAAGATTTCTGTCCCTGAATCCCGACAACTGGTTATTCAACCCTGGGATAAAAATGCCATTAAACCAATTGAAAAAGCAATTTTAAAATCCGATCTTGGCTTAAACCCAAATGTTGATGGTGATGTTATCCGTTTGATTATTCCCCAGCTTACAGAAGAAAGGCGAAAAGAACTTGTTAAGGTTGTAAGAAATAAAGCCGAAGAACAGAGGGTTGCTGTCCGTAATATTCGCAGGGATGCAAATGAAGACTTAAAAGAAATGGAAAATAATGGCGATATCTCTGAAGATAATTACCATAGAGGACTGGAAAATGTTCAGGAATTAACCAATAGTTACATTGAAATGATTGACGAGTTGTTGGAAGAAAAAGAAGCAGAAATAATGGAGGTCTAAATGACAGGGCTTTTAGGTTTAACTTACCAGGAAGCCTTAGAAAGATTTCCTGAGGAGAAACTGGTTTTCCAGATAACCGGGGAAAAAAAAGAAGGAAATAAAAAAGAAGAAATGAGAATTATCAGGGTTGTTTTTTCTGAAGAAAAAATTTATTGTACCCTGGCAGACCCAGACTACCCTAAGGGAGAAGCCCCCTCTTTTTGAGGGGGTTACCTGATAAGGGAGGAATAATTATTAATAAAAAAGAACTGGAAAAGTGGAAGAAAAAATTAAAAGAAAAACCACTTCCCAATCACGTTGCAATAATTATGGATGGAAATGGTCGGTGGGCTTTAAAACGTGGCCTCCCCAGGGAAGAGGGACACCGAGTTGGAGTCGAAACCTTAAAAAAAATCACTCGCTCTTCGGGGGAACTTGGAATAAAGAACCTCACTGTCTATGCTTTCTCGACCGAAAACTGGAGAAGACCCAGGAAAGAAGTTACTTTTTTGATGGATTTATTCCACCGGACATTTGAAAGAGAAGCAAAGGAACTTTTGGCAAATAATGTTCGGGTTTTCTTTTTTGGAAATAGGGCTGGGCTTGCAAAAAACCTGCAAAAAATAATGGGAAAATTAGAAAATGAAACCGCTAATTGTGATGGGATCTTCCTTAATATTGCCTTGAATTATGGAAGCCGACAGGAAATAACCGAGGCAGCTAAGGCGCTATGCAGAAAAGGAGAACAGGAGTTTTCAGAGAAAAACCTGGAAAAGTTTTTTTATTCTTCTAATTGTCCTGATGTTGACCTCCTGATTCGCCCGGGAGGGGAAATGCGTTTAAGCAATTTCCTCCTATGGCAGGCAGCTTACGCTGAACTTTTTTTTACAGAAACCTTCTGGCCGGATTTTACTGAAAAGGACCTTTACCTGGCCGTGGAAGATTTTCAGAATCGACAAAGGAGATTTGGCAGGGTAGGAGGGGAATAAGTTGCTTTATAAAAGAGTTATTACCGGGTTGATTGGTGCTTTTCTTGTTTTTATTATAGTTTATCTGGGAAATTTCTGGCTTGCTGCGGGATTACTTTTGGCAATTATCCTGGGCTTGAGAGAATATGCAAGGCTAATTTGTTGTTTTTTACCGGAGATAGATATCTGGCCTCTTTTTGCAGGAGGGGTAATAATTATTACAGGGGGCGCAATTGGGGTTGAAGTAGGGGCTAATTTTCTTGGCCTGAGCCTACTTGTTGCTTTTTTTCTGATTTTATTGTTTAATTTAAAATATGGACCTAAGGATTTTTTTTCTCGGGTTTCTTTGACGGGATTTGGCCTGGTCTATATTCCATTTACAATGGGGCACATTCTTCTTTTAAGGGGGGGAATTGGTTTTTCCGGGTACGACCCCCTTTTTCTGGTCTGGTTGCCTTTAATTGTGACCTGGATTACTGATATATCGGCTTTTTTTGTGGGCACTACATTAGGCAAGAAAAGGTTGGCCCCAAACATCAGTCCCAAAAAGTCAATTGAAGGGGCTACCGGAGGGGCAGTTTTTGGAATTAGTGCTGCAATGGGAATGGCCTGGTATTTCTCATGGCCCCTAATACCCGTTTTTCTTCTCGGATTAATTCTTGTAATAATAGGACAGGCCGGAGACCTTGCAGAATCGTGTCTTAAAAGGAATGCTGGAATTAAGGATTCTGGTAACACCTTGCCCGGGCACGGAGGTTTTCTTGATAGAATGGACAGCCTGATTTTTACCATTCCAGTGGCATATTATTTTATAGTCTGTTTTTTTTAGGAGGGAACCGTAATGACCCCAAAAATTCCTCCGCATCTATATTTTCTGGGTGGAATTATCCTTTTTTTCTTACTGGTCTATTTTTTTGTGTCATATGTCTTGACCTATATTTTACCTTTCATTTTTGCCGTTGTTTTAGCGGCTTTAATTGAGCCACTGGTTTCACGAATGCAAAAGTTTTTAAAATTAAACCGCAGTTTAAGTGTTGCAATTTGTCTTGCAGTAATTATTGCTGTTTTAATGGTTTTATTAACCATGGGTGCCTCCAGGCTCTTTTTTGAAATGGATCGCCTTGTTCGTTCATTTCCGGATTACCGGGAGGGTATTCAACAATTTGAAGTTCTCTGGGATAACGAACGTTTGCAGGAATTATTTGAGGACTGGGAATTTTCTCCTCAGCTTCAGGAGTCTTTACAGGAGGGAATTGAGGAGATTTACTCCACAATTGAAGGAGCAATCAGGGCTTTATTTGGAACCCTGCAGGCTGGAGCCCAAAGGGTGGTTCACTTCTTTACTGTTATCTTCCTTGCTTTCCTTGCAACTTATTTTATAAGCAAGGATAAAGATTACCTGGAATCATCTCTTTTTGCTGTAGTTCCGGATAAATGGCGGAATGAGGCCATTAGCTTTAAAAGTGAATTGTCGGTTAGCGTAATTGGTTATCTTCGAGCGCTTTTTATCCTTATTTCTGTGACAACGGTTTTAACCATAATAGGTCTGGAAATATTCGGGGTAAATTATGCCCTGGTTATAGGTATTATTTCAGGAATTCTTGACCTGATACCCATTGTTGGACCCGGATTGATTTTTGTTCCCTGGATAATTCTTTCCTTTTTTCTGGGAGATGTTTTCCTTGGTTTTCAATTGATTTTATTATACGGGACAATGGCCGTTGTCAGATCTATTCTGGAACCAAAGGTTATTGGGAAAAATATCGGTGTGCATCCGGTATCAACCCTTATTGCCCTTTATGTAGGTTTGAGGGTTTTTGGTCCAACAGGAGTAATTATCGGTCCAGCAATATTGATTGTAACAAAAGCTCTAATTAGAGCAGGGATTGTGGCAAAATGGAGATTGGAAAAGGGGTGATTTTTTGCCAGCAGGGATTGCAATTCTTGGTTCGACGGGATCTATTGGACAGCAAAGCCTGCAGGTCATTGAGAACCTTCGGGCACGGGGGTATGAATTTAATTTAATTGGAATTACTGCTCATACCAATATTGGATCGCTGAAAAAACAAAAGGACAAATATCAACCAAAGGTTTCAGTTTTAACCGGTTTGGAACAAAAAGATATTGAAGGAATTGAAATGGGGCGGAACCCCCTTTTGGAACTTGTTTCCCGGGAGGATGTTGATATTGTTATTAATGGGCTGGTGGGTATAAGCGGATTAGAACCCAGCCTGATAGCTTTAAAAGCAGGGAAAAAACTTGCCCTGGCAAACAAAGAAAGCCTTGTAACTGGAGGTCCCTTGATATCAAAAATTTTATCTCAAACGGGTTCTGGAGAAATTATCCCTGTTGATAGCGAGCATAATGCAATTTATCAATTGCTTCAGGGGCATCAAAAAAAGGATATTTCCTCCCTGGTCCTAACCGCTTCCGGTGGACCTTTTCTTTACTCTTCCCTGGAAGAATTAAAGGAGGTTACTCCTGAAAAAGCATTGCAGCACCCTACATGGTCAATGGGAGGTAAGATTTCCATAGATTCTGCCACTTTGATGAATAAAGCCCTGGAAGTAATTGAAGCCCACTGGTTATTTGGAATAGATTATGATAAAATTGAGGTGTTGGTTCACCCGGAAAGCATAGTTCACTCCCTTGTCCGCTTGCAGGACGGGGCCCTTCTTGCTCATCTGGGGGAACCGGATATGAAAGTTCCAATTCAATATGCTTTAACAGGTC